>Ga0193717_1001549_pt1 | contig 14040 bp, 9 predicted proteins | sample U2c2metaG_FD_145900 | JGI IMG/M metagenome (GOLD analysis project Ga0193717, IMG submission 145900) | Soil microbial communities from a riparian zone of the East river system, Colorado, United States - U2c2 | ecosystem: Environmental > Terrestrial > Soil > Riparian zone | place: USA: East River... | reverse complement strand
TTACGGGTGCGACCCCGCTGCTGCCACCGTTGCAATCAGCGAGAATCCATCGGAATGACCGTGCGGCGTCGCGGGGCCGACGCTCAGGCTTAGTAGTTTGTAGACGTGACAATGGACGTGGGGGGCGGAGCAGGGTCAGCCGACACGCGGCCGGGCATCCCAACTCAGTACCTGCTATCGGCGCAAGCACCCGAACCACGCACGCTGATCGACGTGCTCTACGCCACCGCCGAGCGTCACCCCGACTCCCCCGCGCTCGACGACGGTGACGTTCAACTCACCTACGCCGAACTCGTCGCCGACATCGAAGAGAGCGTCGAGTGGCTGGCCGCGCGGGGAATCGGCCGCGGCGACCGCATCGGCATCCGGATGCCATCCGGCAGTTACGCGCTCTACGTCGCGATCCTGTCGGCCCTGGCCGTCGGCGCCGCCTATGTGCCCGTCGACGCAGACGATCCCGACGAACGTGCCGAATTGGTGTTCGGCGAGGCAGGCGTCGTCGGGGTCATCACCGAAGCCGGCCTGGTACGTGGAGTTGGTTTGTCCCGCGGTTGGCGGGCGGGTGAGCCGTTGGCGCGCGACGACGCCTGGATCATCTTCACCTCTGGGTCCACCGGAACGCCCAAGGGTGTCGCGGTGACACATCGCAACGCCGCGGCGTTCGTCGACGCCGAGGCCCAGATCTTCCTGCAGGACAATCCACTGGGCCCCGGCGACCGCGTGCTCGCCGGGCTGTCGGTGGCGTTCGACGCGTCGTGCGAGGAGATGTGGCTGGCCTGGCGCCACGGCGCGTGTCTGGTGCCAGCCCCACGCTCGTTGGTCCGCAGCGGCATGGACCTGGGCCCGTGGTTGGTGTCCAGGGACATCACGGTCGTCTCGACGGTGCCGACGCTCGCCGCGCTCTGGCCCGCCGAGGCGCTGGAAGCGGTCCGGCTGCTGATCTTCGGCGGGGAAGCCTGCCCGCCGGAGCTCGCCGAGCGACTCGCCGTCGAGGGCCGCGAAGTGTGGAACACCTACGGGCCCACCGAGGCCACCGTGGTGGCCTGTCTCGCCCGGCTGGAGGGGCTCGGAGGGCAGGAGCGCAGCGACCCGGGAAGGGTGCCCCGGCCGGTGAGCATCGGGCTGCCGCTGCCGGGCTGGGATCTGGCGGTCGTCGACAAGGACGGTCACCCCGTCGCCTTTGGCGAAATAGGTGAGCTGGTCATCGGCGGCGTCGGCCTGGCGCGCTACCTGGATCCGGAGAAGGACGCCGAGAAGTACGCACCGATGCCGACCCTGGAGTGGGCCCGCGCCTACCGCAGCGGTGACCTGGTCCGCCTCGAAGCCGACGGGCTCTACTTCCAGGGCCGCGCCGACGATCAGGTCAAGGTGGGCGGGCGCCGCATCGAGCTTGGCGAGGTCGACTCGGCGCTGGTGAACCTGCCAGGGGTCAGCGGCGGCGCGGCCGCGGTGCGCCGCACCTCGAGCGGCACTCCCCTATTGGTCGGCTACATCGCCAGCGCCGACCCCGAGTTCGAGCTGGCGGCGGCGCGGGCCGCGCTGGCCGACTCGCTGCCCGCCGCGCTGGTGCCCCGGCTGGTGCTCGTCGACGAGCTGCCGACGCGGACGTCGGGCAAGGTGGATCGCAATGCGCTGCCGTGGCCGATCGAAGGGGACGACGGCTCCGACGGACCCGAGCTCGCAGGAACGATGGGCTGGCTGGCCGGGCTGTGGCGAGACGTACTGGCCGCGCCGGTCGACGGACCCGAGGCCGACTTCTTCGCGCTCGGCGGCGGTTCACTGTCGGCGGCACAGCTGGTGGCCGCCCTGCGCGCGCGCTACCCGCAGGTGACCGTCGCCGACCTGTACGACCATCCGCGACTCGGCTCGCTCGCCGGTTACCTCGATGAGCTCGACCCGCCCCCGAAGGTCGAAACCCGTTTGGTGAAGCCGGTATCCAGGTGGACCGAGTTGGCGCAGGTGGTGGCAGCGGTACCGCTGGCCACGGTCGCGGGGATGCAGTGGGTGGTGTGGCTGGCCCTGCTCAACAACGTCGCGGCGGCGCTGCACGTGGTGCCGTGGGCACTGCCGGTGAACTGGTGGTGGGTACTCGCCGGCTTCCTGGTGTTCGTAACCCCGTTGGGGCGCATGGGCATTGCGATACTCGGCGCCCGCATCCTCGTCGGAGGACTCGAGCCCGGCACCTACCGGCGGGGTGGGAGCGTCCACCTCCGGGTCTGGCTCGCCGAACGACTCGCCGACGCCAGCGGCGCGGAGAACCAGGCCGGCGCGCCGTGGTTGGTGTACTACGCACGCGCACTGGGCAACAAGGTCGGCAAGGGTGTCGACCTGCACTCTGCACCTCCCGTCACCGGGATGCTGACCCTGGGCCACCGGTGCTCGATCGAACCCGAGGTCGACCTCACCGGGCACTGGATCGACGGCGATCTCTTCCACGTCGGTCCGATCACCGTCGGCAACGACGTTACGATCGGCGCGCGAACGACGCTGCTGCCCAACGCAATCATCGGCAAGAACGCCGACATCGCACCGGGTTCCGGCGTCGTCGGCAAGGTCAAGGCCGGCCAGTACTGGAAGGGTTCACCGGCGATGAAGTCGGGCAAGGCCCGGCACCCGTGGCCTGACGAACGCCCACGTCGCGCCCCGCTGTGGGTCGCGGTGTACGGTGTCACGTCCGTCCTGCTCGGCGGGGTTCCGCTGGTCGCGCTCGGGGCTGGACTTGCCTTGTTGGGCTGGGCGATTCGTGATACTCCATCGCTTCGGGCGGCGCTCGTCCCCGTCGCCATCTGGACGCCCGCCGCCACGATCGTCGCCATCGTGGTCTATGCCGCACTGACGGTCATCGGGGTGCGGATGCTGGCGCTGGGCCTGCGCGAGGGTTATCACCCCGTGCGCAGTCGAGTCGGTTGGCAGTTGTGGGCGACCGAGCGGCTGATGGACGCAGCCCGCAACTATCTGTTCCCCATCTACGCGAGCCTGCTCACGCCATGGTGGCTGCGGCTGCTCGGCGCGAAAATCGGTAAGGGCACCGAGATCTCGACCGCCCTGCTCACGCCGAAGTTCACGGTGGTCGAGGACGGCGCGTTCCTGGCCGACGACACCATGGTGGCGTCCTACGAGCTGGGTGGCGGATGGATCCACGTCGCGACGGCCACCGTCGGCAAGCGGGCCTTCCTCGGCAACTCCGGCATCACCCAACCGGGCCGGCGGGTGCCCAATGACGGGCTGGTGGCCGTGCTCAGTGCGACGCCGCACAAGGCCAAGGCGGGTTCGTCGTGGCTGGGCAGCCCACCGATCCGGCTGCGCCGCCAACCGACGGCCGCCGACGCGCTCCGCACCTTCCATCCCTCGCTGCGGCTGAAGGCCATGCGCGCGACGGTCGAGACGTTCCGGGTGATCCCGCTGATCGTGACGTTCGCCATCGGCGTGGCGGTGCTTGGCGGATTGCAATTGTTGGCCCGCGAATTCGGCTGGTGGTGGACGGTGGCCGCAGGCGGAGTCGTGCTGCTCGCGGCGGGCGCGCTGGCGGGGGCCATCGCGGTCATCGCGAAGTGGTTGGTGATCGGACGCATCAAAGCCGTCGAACATCCGCTGTGGTCGTCGTTCGTGTGGCGCAACGAGGTCTCCGACACCTTCGTCGAGACGGTGGCGGCGCCCTGGTTCGCCAGGGCGGCCAGCGGCACCCCGGTGATGAATCTGTGGCTACGGGCGCTCGGGGCCTCGATCGGCCGGGGCGTGTGGTGTGAAACCTACTGGCTGCCAGAGGCTGACCTGGTGACCCTCGGCCGGGGCGCGACGGTCAACCGCGGCTGCGTGGTTCAGACCCACCTGTTCCACGACCGCATCATGCGCTTGGACACCGTCGTCGTCGAAGCCGGCGCCACCCTAGGCCCCCATTGCGTGGCGTTGCCCGCGGCCAAGATCGGCGCGGGCGCAACGGTCGGACCGGCCTCCCTGGTCATGCGTGGCGACGAAGTGCCGCCGTCGACGCGGTGGCAAGGCAATCCCATCGCGCCGTGGAATGCGTTCCGCAAGAAGCGTCGCAGCGCGCCCGACAAGACTCCCAAGGAACCCGCCGCGTGACCCGCTCCGCGAAGAAGTCCGGCGCTGGGGGTCCCCCCGCTCGCGGGGGAGAGCGCAGCGACCGGGGGAAGAATGGAGCACGCAAGGGCAGCACCCCACCCGTCATCGACCCCTACCTTCCGCACAACGGCAACTTCGGGTTCCGGGTGTCCCGGTACGAATTGGAGCTCGAGTACAAGGTCCAGCTCAACCGGCTGTCGGGCACCGCAACCATCACCGCCGCGACGCTCGCGTCGCTGAAGATGTTCACGCTCGATCTCGCCGATGCCCTGACCGTGTCGAAGGTATCCGTCAACGGCCAACGCCCGACCCAGTTCCGGCACGCCGCAGGCAAGTTGCACGTCACGCTGCCCTCGACGCTGCCCGCAGGCGCCGCCATGACGATCAACGTGCGCTATGGGGGCAGCCCCCGACCCATCCAATCCCTCTGGGGGGAAGTCGGTTTCGAGGAGCTCACGAGTGGAGCCCTGGTCGCGGGCCAACCCAATGGCGCCGCGACCTGGTTCCCCTGCGACGACCATCCGAGCTCCAAGGCCAGCTACCGCATCCAGCTCAGCGCGGAAAACCCCTATCGCGTGGTCGCCAACGGCAAGTTGCTGTCCCGCCGCACCCGGGCCGCGATGACGACGTGGACGTACGAGCAGGCCGAGCCAACGTCGACGTACCTGATGACCCTGCAGATTGGGGTGTACGAAGCGCACCGGCTGGCGAAGGCGCCCGTCGAAATGAATGCTGCGTTGCCGCAACGTTTGCGCCGCAACTTCGACCACGACTTCGGCCGTCAGCCGGACATGATGAAGCTCTTCGTCAAACTGTTCGGCCCGTATCCACTCGCCACGGGCTATACCGTCGTCGTGACCGACGACGACCTTGAGATTCCGCTTGAGGCGCAGGGCATTTCGATCTTCGGCGCGAACCACTGCGACGGGCATCGCAGCTCGGAGCGGCTCATCGCACACGAGCTTGCCCACCAGTGGTTCGGCAACTCGGTCACCGCGCGGCGCTGGCGCGACATCTGGCTACACGAAGGATTCGCGTGTTACGCGGAGTGGTTGTGGTCAGAGGAGTCCGGCGGCCGCAGCGCCGACGAGTGGGCCCGGCACTATCACCAGCGGCTCAAGTCGTCCGCTCAGAATCTGCTGTTGGCCGACCCTGGCCCGAAGGACATGTTCGACGACCGCGTCTACAAGCGCGGAGCCATCACGCTGCACGTGTTGCGACGCACGATCGGCGACGAGAACTTCTTCAACCTGCTGAGGGGCTGGACGGCGCGCTACTGGCACGCCACCGCGGTCACCGACGACTTCACCGGACTCGCCGCCAATTACACGAATCAGTCCTTGCGGCCACTATGGCAGGCCTGGCTGTACTCGACGGGTGTCCCCGACCTGTGACCGACGGCGCGTCGGCGGTGCCGGCACCCGGTCCGATCCCTCAGGGACCCGTGACCAGGGGCAGTGTCGCCCGGGTCGGCGTCGCGACCGTCGTCAGCGCGCTGTGCGGGTATGCGGTGCTCTACCTCGCCGCCCGCGACCTCGAACCCGCAGGCTTCTCGGTGTTCGCCGTGTTCTGGGGCGCGTTCGGGCTGCTGGCAGGGGCGGCCAACGGCCTGTTGCAGGAGTCCACCCGCGAGGTGCGCCAGGCCCAGCAGGTCCCGGAAACGACGGGCCCGCAGCTCCATCCGATCCGGGTGGCCGTCGTGGTCGGCCTGGTCGCTGCGGCGGTCGTCGCGGGCACCGCCCCGCTGTGGTCGAGTCACGTCTTCGTCGAGTCACGTTGGCTCAGCGTCGGCCTGCTCAGCGTGGGCATCTTCGGGTTCTGCCTGCACGCGACGCTGCTTGGCGTGCTGGCCGGGGTCAACCGCTGGAGCCAGTACGGGACGCTGATCGTCGGCGACGCGACGGGCCGCGTCGTCGTCGCGACCGCCACGTTCCTGGTCGGCTGGGGTCTGGTCGGCTACCTGTGGGCCACCGTCGCTGGGTCGATCGCCTGGCTGGTGCTGCTGTTGGCGTCACCGGCGACGCGCGCGGCGGCACGCGTGCTGACCCCTGGCACCACCACGACGTTCCTTCGCGGCGCCTCTCATTCGATCGCGGCGGCAGGCGCCAGCGCCATCCTGATCATGGGCTTCCCCGTGCTACTGAAGGCCACGTCGCATGAACTCGGCGCGACCGGCGGCGTGGTGATCCTCGCGGTGACGTTGACGCGCGCCCCGCTGCTCGTTCCGTTGAACGCGATGCAGGGCAACCTCATCGCCCACTTCGTCGACGAGCGGTCCGCGCGACTGCGCGCGTTGATCATGCCTGCGTTGGTGGTGTCGGCCCTCGGCGCGCTCGCGGTGCTCGTCGCCGGGCTAGCCGGGCCGTGGCTGTTGCAGGTCGCGTTCGGACCCGAATACCGGGCAGGCGGCGGCCTGCTGGCCTGGTTCACGGCCGCGGCCATCGCCATCGCGCTACTGACCCTGACCGGGGCCGCGACCGTCGCGGCCGCACTGCATCGGGCGTACGCGGCCGGGTGGGTCGGTGCGACGCTGGCCTCGGCGTTGCTGTTGCTGCTGCCAACGCCGTTGGAGACGCGGACCGTGGTCGCCCTGCTGTGCGGGCCGCTGGTCGGGATCGTGGTGCATCTGGTCGCGTTGGTAAGGAGCGAGCCAGGTCCGAACGTGTAGTTTGTTCGGCATCACCACCTCAGACACCCGTTACGACGACGTTTGGATCGTCGTCCCAGCCTTCAACGAAGCGAGCGTGATCGCCGAGGTCATCGCCGACGTTCGCTCCGTCTTCCGTCATGTGGTGTGCGTCGACGACGGCAGCAGCGACGACACCAGCGACCGGGCCTTCTCCGCCGGCGCTCACGTCGTGCGCCATCCGGTCAATCTCGGGCAGGGTGCGGCCATCCAGACCGGCGTCGAGTACGCCCGGAGCAGGCCGGGCGCCGCGGTGTTCGCGACGTTCGACGCCGACGGCCAGCACCGCGTCAAGGACGTCGTGCGCATGATCGACCGGCTCACCTCCGAGGACCTCGACATCATCGTCGGTACCCGGTTCGGCGACCGCGTCCCCGAGGGCATGCCGAAGCTGCGGCGACTGCTGTTCCCCATCATCGCCAAGGTCAGCCCCGCGAGCCGCAAGCTCGGCCTCACCGACGCACACAACGGGCTGCGGGTGTTCGACAAGACAGTTGCCGATGGCCTCAACCTCACGATGAGCGGCATGAGCCACGCCAGCGAGTTCGTGGCGCTGATCGTCGAGAACGGTTGGCGGGTGGCCGAGCAACCGGTCGAGATCCTGTACACCGAATACTCGATGTCGAAGGGCCAGCCACTGGTCAACGGAGTCAACATCATCGTCGACGGGTTGCTGCGCGGAAGGATGCGCCGATGAACTGGATCCAGGTACTGCTGATCGCTGCGGTCGTCGTGCTTCTGGTGTACCTACTGGCTTCCCGCCGCAAGGCTCAGTCGAGGGCCTGGGTGAAGGTCGGCTACGTGCTCTTCGTCATCGCGGCGGTGTACGCCATCGTGCGACCCGACGACACCACGGTGGTGGCCAACTGGCTTGGCATCGGGCGCGGCACGGACCTACTCGAGTATGCGTTCATCATCGCGTTCCTGTTTACGACGATCAGCGCATACATGCGCTTCAAGGACCTCGAATTGCGTTACGCCCGATTGGCGCGCGCGGTGGCGCTGGAAGGTGCGCGGGCGCCGGAAGATGGTTAGTTCGCCGCCCGCAGCTCAGTGACTCGGCGGGATTCCTTCGAGCAACGCGGCCAGTACCTGGATCCGTTGCGCCTCGAGCTCGGGCTGTGGCAGCACCGCCCGGATGAGCGCGGCCCCGTCGAACGTGTTCGTCATGATCGCGACCAGCGCCCCGAACGTATCCTTCGGGAACTGGTCGGCTCCTGGTAGCGACCGCGCGATGTCGTAGATGCTCGCCGCGTACTCGGTGAGCACGTCCTGCAAAGTGGCCCTGAGCTTTTCGTCGGTGCGCGCGGCGTTGAGCAGCTCGTAGATCACGGCGTTGGTGGCGTTGCCGGTGACATCGCGCAGAATGGTCAGCGCCGCCAGAAGCGCGGGTTGGTCCGCCGGTATCTGCGCAACCCGTTTGGTGAAAAGGTCCAGCTGACGGCCAAGCGCCTCGTGCGCGGTGGCCGCCATGAAGTCGCCCATCGTGGGAAAGTGCCGGAACAACGCGCCGTCGGAGACCTCGGCGCGCTTGGCGATGACGGCGGCCGAGGCGCGGGCGTAGCCGAGCTCGACGATGGTGTCGATGCTGGCGTCGATGAGCCGTCCGATGGTTTCTTCGCGCCGCTGCTGCTGGGTTCTAGCCATGTCGGACAGCTATTTTCGCGGGCTGCGATTGGCTGATGCCTGCCCGCAGGAAGCGGCCGGCCTTGACGGTCTCGCCGTAGCCGTCGCAGAACTGACCACTGCGGTACACCACGACACCGTTGACGCCGGTGGCCACGACGGCGTCGTCATTGCGGTTGACCATCCGCGAGAGTCCGCCGTAGAACGGGACTTCCGCCTCGTGGTACCCGTCCACCGATTCGTCGAGGTGTGCCGGGTCGATGACGACGAAGTCGGCGCGCTCACCCTCGCGCAGCGTGCCCGCCGGGATGCCGAACCATTCGGCGACTTCAGCCGTGAGGCGGTGGACCGCGTGCTCGACCGTCATGAACGGACGCCCCGCGCGTTCGGCGTCGCGGACGCGCTTCAGGAGCCGCAGCGAGAAATTGTAGAAGGCCATATTGCGAAGGTGCGCACCGGCATCCGAGAAGCCCATGTGGATGGACGGTTCCGTGGCCAGCGCATCGAGGTACTTCGGCCGGTGGTTGGCGACGATCGTGGTCCAGCGGACGTTGCGCTCACCGTTCTCGACAAGCACGTCGAGAAAGGCGTCCAGCGGGTGTAGTCCGCGCTCGTCGGCGATTTGTCCGAAGCTCTTGCCGATCAGCGTCTCATCCGGGCATTCCACGATGGTGGCATCGTGAAAGTCGCGGTGCCACAAGCTCGGTCCAAGCTTCTTGCGGTCGAACGACCGGCGGAAGCGGCGGCGGTACTCCACGTCGGCGAGCAGTTCGTTGCGCTCGAGTTGGTCGCGCAGGTGTAACGCCGCGGTGCCTGCGCCGAACTCCTCGAAGACCGGAAGGTCGATACCGTCGGAGTACAGCTCGAACGGTACCGGGAGGTGCTGGAACCGAATCGAAGAGCCGAAGACCTTGTTGAGAAGCCTTGTCCCTGGCCCGAATACGTACACCGCACCCTGTGCGGACTTGGCGTCGGCCGACACCAGAAGGCTCATCCGCACGCCCTTGCGGCGGCCGAACAACCGGCTGCTGGTGAGGAAGAACATCAGCGCCGAGATCGCGTTCTTGGTGTTGGGGGCGCTCTGCAGGATCCGTCCACGCTTGCGCAGCACAGAGATCAGCCTGCGGCGTTCCCGCCAGGTCGCAAACGTCGACGGCAACGCGCGTGACCGGTAGCGGTCGCCGTCGAGCTTGTCGATGGGCGCGTCCATTCCCGACATGCCCAGCAGGCCGGCGTCGAGCGCCTGGTCCAGCAGGCTGGCCATGCGGCCGAGTTCGGCGTTGGTCGGCGCGACCCCCTCGGTGGTCGCGCGATCCAGCCCCAGCACCGAAGTGCGCAGATCCGAATGCCCAAGCATGGAACCGACATTGGGGCCGAGCGGCAGCTCGTCGAGCGCCGCGACGTACTCGGCGGGCGTGCTCCACGTCTTCTTCGCCTCCAGCGCGCCGAGCACGTACTTGCGGGGCACCGCCTCCACCCTGCTGAACAGGTCAGCGGCGTCCTCGTTGGTTGCGTACACCGTCGACAGCGAGCAGTTGCCGAGCAGCACCGTGGTGACGCCGTGCCGAACCGATTCGCGCAGCCCGGGGTCGAGCAGCACCTCGGCGTCGTAGTGGGTGTGCACGTCGATGAAGCCCGGGGCGATCCACTTCCCGGTCGCGTCGATGACGTCGGGGCACCCCGACTCGTCGATCGGGCCTGTGGCCACGGTCGCAACGACACCGTTCCGAATGCCCAGTGTGCGCACCTGCGGGCGGCTACCGGCACCGTCAAACCACAGGCCATTGCGGATGATCACGTCGTAGGTCATGACACCACCGTACATTAGATAGTGAGTACTCACAATCTTTTCCTAAAGCGCGGCCTCGCGGAAGAAGTCGACGGTCCGCGCGACCCCGTCGACAAGCGGAACCTTCGGCGCCCACCCCAGCACCGCCGCCGCGCGGCCGATGTCCAGGCACGACCGCCGAAGGTCGCCCAGCCGCGGCGGATGAAACTCCGGCTCGTCCGGTGCGCCCACTGCCGCGGCGATCGCCGTATGCAGTTGACGCGTGGAGGTTTCGATGCCGGTGCCCGTGTTGAAGCGCTGGCCACTGCCCGCCTCGCCGCCGGCGCGGACGAACGCATCGACGACGTCGTCGACGAAGACGTAGTCGCGGGTGTCCGAGCCGTCGCCGAAGATCTTGGTCGGCTTTCCCGACAGCAGTGCCTTGGCGAAGATCGCGACGACGCCCGCCTCGCCGTGAGGGTCCTGACGTGGCCCATAGACGTTGGCGGGTGCGATGTGTGAGCAGTCCAGGTCGTACAGATTGCGGAACATGTTGAGGTAGACCTCGCCGCACACCTTGCTGGCCGCATACGGCGACGACGGGTTGACGGGCACGTCCTCATCGGTCGGATAGACCGGCGGAGTGCCGTAGATGGAACCGCCCGAGCTGGTGTGGACGATCTTGCGCACCCCGGCCTTGCGCGCCGCCTCGGCGAGGCGCACGGTGCCGACGACGTTGACGCTGGAGTCGAACTGCGCATCATCGACGGAGCGCTTGACCGAGATCTGCGCGGCCAGGTGGAAGATCACCTCGGGCCTGGTGTCGGAGATCAAATCCACCAGGTCGGCATCGACGATGTCGGCCTTGGCGAACTCGTAGGTGTCGTGGCGCTCCGCCTCGACGATGTTGACGCTGTTCCCCGAACTGAGGTCGTCGACGCCGACGACGGTGTGACCGTCCGCTAGCAGTCGGTCTACCAGCGTTGATCCGATGAAGCCTGCTGCCCCGGTGACGAGTGTCCGCACCGGGTCACCATACCGACGCAGTTTGGACCTCCGTACAGTCGGCGAGCGTGGAGGTCCGGTGCTGGGGGTGCCCCCGCTTGCGGGGGAGCGCGAAGCGACCGGGGAATTGGTGGGTCGCCCGCACCGCGGTAGCGCTGATCGCGCTGCAGTTGGCGCTTCGGGCGGTGCTCGCGTTCGGCGGCTACTTCTACTGGGACGACCTCATCCTGATCGCCCGCGCGGGCACCCACAGCCTGCTGTCGCCGTCCTTCTTGTTCGACGACCACGACGGCCACGTCATGCCTGCCGCGTTCCTCATCTCGGGCGGCATCACCAAGCTCGCGCCGTTCAGCTGGATCGGACCGGCCATCAGTCTGGTGGTGCTGCAACTCGTCGCGTCGCTGGCCTTGCTGCGCGCACTGTGGGTGATCCTCGGCTGGCGACCCGTGCTGTTGGTGCCCCTGACCTTCGCGTTGTTCAGCACCATGGGGCTGCCCTCCTTCGCGTGGTGGGCGGCGGCGCTGAATGCCCTTCCGATGATCGCGGCCTTGGCGTGGGTGTGCGGGGACGCGATCCTGCTGGTGCGTACGGGAAACCAGCGCTACGCCGTGTCCACCCTTGCCGTCTACTTCATCGGGCTGTTGTTCTTCGAGAAGGCCGCCGTCATTCCGTTCGTTGCGTTCGCCGTCGCTGCGCTGCTGGCTCACGTCACTGGCGACCCCGCTCCGCTGAAAACTGTGTGGCGCCGCGGCATTCGGCTGTGGACGGTGGCCCTGGTGCTGACGGTCGCCTGGGTCGGGGTGTACCTCGCCGTCGTCGATCAGCGGCGCTGGACCATGGACCCCTCGATGACGTTGGACCTGTTGGTCCGATCAGTCACGCACGGGATCGTCCCGACCCTCGTCGGCGGGCCGTGGGACTGGGAACGCTGGGCGCCGTCGTCGCCGTGGGCGCTGCCGCAGTGGCCGGTCATGGTGCTGGGCTGGCTGGCACTATTGGCGATCATCGCGGTCTCGCGACTTCGCAAGGAGCGAATCGGCCCGGTGTGGTGGGCAGCAGCGGGTTACGTTGCGGCCTGCCAGGTTCCGATCTACCTGATGCGGTCGTCGCGGTTCACCGCAATCGAACTCGCGCAGACCCTGCGCTACCTGCCGGACCTCGTCGTCGTGCTCGCACTGCTGGCCGCGATCGCCTTTTGCGCGCCCAACCGGAGCACTTCGGGATGGATGGACGCCTCGCGCGCCCGCACCGGCGTAATCATCGCGTGTGCAGTGCTTTTCGTGGGGAGCAGTCTGTATTCGGGCACGACGTTCCTGACGAGTTGGCGGGACAACCCAACGCGCTCCTATCTGAACAACGCGCGGGCCGGGTTCGCCGCCGCCAATGCGAGTTCCACCGCGCCGTTGCTCGACCAAGAAGTCGACCCCCATATCCTGCAACGCTTTTCGTGGCCAGACAACTTGGCGAGTCACATCTTCGCGTTGGTGCAAGACCGCCCCGAGTTCAGCACGAGTACGACGGATCTGCGCGTACTCGACAAGGCCGGAAACCTCGTCCCCGCGACGGCGACGTGGGTGCGGGCGATGATCCCCGGACCGAAACCACAGTGCGGCTACCTCGTACAGCCCGACCTCCCGGTCCGAATCCCCTTGAGCGGACCGATGCTTCCGACGGAATGGACGGCCGAGCTCAACTACCTGGCCAACAGCGAGGGCTCGATCACGATGGCGCTGTCCGACGGCGACGACACCAAGGTGCCCGTGCGCCCCGGCCTCAACCGGGTGTTCGTGCGACTGTCCGGCGCTGGGAATGCGATCAACGTCCGCGCCAACACCGCGGCGCTGTCGGTCTGCTTGGCCGCCGGACCCGTCGGATACGTGGCACCGCCGTAGCTGGACACAGGTGATAATCAGAAGTTGACGGTGACTGGTTCGGTATCCGAGGGGTGCACGGGTGGGCGTTCTTGACGGCTTCTTGTCGACGTGGTCGAACGCTAAGGCGACCTTCGGTGAGGGCGCCCCGCAGGGTGGCGCACAGTTCGACGCCAGCGGACCCCTCAACCAGATGAAATCCGATCTCCACTCGGCGGCGCCCGGCTCAAAGTGGACTGGTACGGCCGCAACCGCATATGGAGCGGCCAACAGCGAGCACCAACGCGTCATCGGCGAATTGGGCGGGTTGGACAAGCGCCTCGCCGCCCACGTCGACGAGTCAGCCCGCATCGTCACCGCGGGACGCAACGAGCTCGACGCAGTGCGCAAGTGGGTCCTCGACGCGGCGGGAAACGTGCCCAACACTGCCGAAGGCCAGCGGATGCTGGTGCCGATCGTCAACAAGGGCATCGGTCAGGTCGTCGACATCGTCCAAAAGACCAACGGTGAGCTGGGTTCGATCGCAGGCAAGGTCCGTGGCATCGGCGGCGAGTACGCCGCGCTTGGCAATCAGAAGTTCGCACCGAAGGACGGCACGGGCGATGAGGACGTCTTGGGCGTCAAGGGCGACGAGTCGGACGATGAGGTCAAGAAACGCGCCGAGGAGGACGTCCGCAAGACCCTGAAGGATGGCGACAAAGACGCTGCCGCGCGGGTCGATGAGGTCCTCCATGGAATCAAGCCGTATCAGAACTTGAGTGAAGAGCAGGCTGCCTATCTCCACCAGATGCAGGCGCAGCAGAAGGGGATGTCGATCCAGGACATCCACGCGGCCGAGCAACAACTAGGCGATCACAAGAACGTCATCGGCGACTCGTGGCAGTTGATGAGCAATGACGACGTGAAGTACGACAACCCAGACCATCCCGGTGAACAGATCACGGGAAGTCGTGACCAGCTTCCGGACCACGTCAAGACGATGATGGGCATCGGGACCATCG
>Ga0193717_1001548_pt1 | contig 14044 bp, 11 predicted proteins | sample U2c2metaG_FD_145900 | JGI IMG/M metagenome (GOLD analysis project Ga0193717, IMG submission 145900) | Soil microbial communities from a riparian zone of the East river system, Colorado, United States - U2c2 | ecosystem: Environmental > Terrestrial > Soil > Riparian zone | place: USA: East River... | reverse complement strand
TGGCCTACGTGCAATGGAACAAAGATTCGGTTACTGACGAAAGCATACTTTCTGATCTTTTTGCCTTATCAGGCGGTACATTAAAACTGGAAGAGAATATCAACCTTAACCGTGTTGAGTTCCGTCCGAATAACTTTCCGAGCCAGAACAACAATAACAACAACCGCGGCCGTACCAATAACCAGAACAATCGTGGCGGCGGCAGTGGCGGTCGTACCAACAACAACCCACGCAACAACAATCAAAACAACCGCAACCGCAATAGCGGCGGTGCTAAGAAATATTAGTTCATTGCATCACCGGTTCATTGGTGATTTTATATAAGCAATAGCCCGGTTATCCAGATGGATAACCGGGCTATTTGATTAAAATAACTGCCCAAAACATCTGAAACTAAAATTTCAAAACACCTTATTGATAATCAATATTTAAAATTTTTTTAAGTTAAAAAAGTAGTTAATTCATAAGAATTTCGGCATAGTTTTAGTCAATTTGAGTATTTTACCATCATTTTTAGCGCATTTATAAACGTTTTTGATACGCGTTTTTGCAAAAAACTGAACTTTAAAAGTTTTATCCTCCAATGCCTAAACAAGACAATCACTTGTTAAGCTAATGACCAATCAGCATTAAAGAATGTGCATTTATTTTATAATCTTTGCCGGTAATTAGCATACATTAAACCATGTTTAATGTATATATCAATTGAATCATGATCAATCAATTATAAATTCCTATGAATAACGCATTTGTGATAAACGGCGGGAAACCGCTAAAGGGTGAGATAACTCCACAGGGAGCAAAAAATGAGGCATTACAGGTAATTTCGGCGGTATTACTAACCGATCAGAAAGTCACCATCAGCAATATACCCGATATAAAGGATGTAAATAAATTGATAGAGCTGCTGGGCGATATGGGCGTTATTGTGGAGAAAACCGCGGCCGATACCTATACCTTTATAGCTAAGGATATTGACCAGAATTTTTTCCAGTCTGAAACCTTTAAATCAAAAGGTGGTGGTCTGCGCGGATCGATCATGATCGTGGGCCCTCTGCTGGCCCGCTTCGGCAAAGCATCGATACCTAAACCAGGTGGCGATAAAATTGGCCGCAGGCGTTTGGATACCCACTTCCTGGGTTTCGAAAAACTGGGTGCCCAGTTTAACTACAACCCTGCCGATGGCTTTTTTAACGTCGACGCGTCGAACCTGCAAGGTACCTATATCCTGCTTGATGAGGCCTCGGTAACCGGTACGGCCAATATTGTGATGACGGCTGTGCTATCAAAAGGCACAACCACTATTTACAATGCCGCCTGCGAGCCTTATTTGCAACAGTTATGTAAAATGCTTAACCGCATGGGCGCAAAAATAAGCGGCATAGGTTCAAATCTGTTAACTATTGAAGGTGTAACATCACTTGGCGGTACCGAGCACCGCTTACTGCCAGATATGATCGAGATCGGCTCGTTCATTGGCCTTGCTGCCATGACCGGGTCCGAGATCACTATTAAGGATGTAAAATACCCTGAACTGGGCATGATACCCGATGTATTTAAACGCCTGGGCATAAAACTGGAACTGCGCGGCGATGATATTTATATACCCGCACAAGACCATTACGAAATAGAAACTTTTATTGACGGCTCCATCATGACCATTGCCGATGCCCCCTGGCCCGGTTTTACCCCCGATCTGCTGAGCATTGTTTTGGTAGTGGCCATCCAGGCAAAAGGATCGGTGCTTATCCATCAAAAAATGTTCGAGAGCCGTTTATTCTTTGTGGATAAACTTCTTGATATGGGTGCGCAGATCATCCTTTGCGATCCGCACCGTGCTACCGTTATCGGACTTGATAAACAGGTGCAACTGCGCGGTATCTCCATGACATCGCCTGATATCCGCGCGGGGGTATCTTTATTGATAGCTGCATTATCGGCACAAGGTCAATCAACCATTTATAATATCGAACAAATTGAGCGTGGCTACCAGCATATTGACACCCGCCTTAAAGCGCTTGGCGCCGATATTACGAGGATTTAATTTGAGGTGAAAGGTAAAGGGCTAAAGGTTAAAGGCAACTGCACAGTTGTATAAAAATAAAACCCTTGGCCTTTTGCTTTTCACCTTTTTACTCTTTGCGCTTTCTCAATTTTTTTTTAGCTTTAGGCTTTCTGCATTTAGCTTTTGGCTTAATTAAAAACCTATTTCTAAAGAATGTCATACAAAAACCGAAGGTCTACCTATGCTTACTTCATCCTGATTTTTGTATTTGTAAAAGTTGTCCTTAATTTATTCGCTATAAGCCATTTCGGTTTTCACCGCGATGAGTTCCTGCACCTGGTTTTGGCCGATCACCTTGACTGGGGATACAAAGAAGTACCGCCATTTATCGCGTTACTGGCCAAAGTATCCATTACGCTATTCGGCGATTCGGTTTTCGCGGCACGTATTTTCCCAACCCTATTTAGCGGACTTATCATCTGGTTTACAGGATTAATAATCATTGAGTTTGGCGGCCGCAAATTTGCCATAACACTGGCCTGCCTGGCCCTTATATTTTCGCCGGCATTCGCAGCAAGCGGTTACCTTTTTCAACCAGTAGTGTTTGACCAGTTTTGGTGGGTAATAACTGTTTGGCTGCTCATTAAATACCTCAATACAACCGATGTTAAGTACCTGTACTGGCTTGGCCTGGCGGTTGGTTTGGGGATGCTTACCAAATACACTATGGCATTTTTTACGTTTGCGATGATTATTGGCATACTCATCAGCAAACAACGTAAACTACTGTTTAACAAGCATATTTTAGGGGCAGCGGTTGTAGCTTTTCTGATATGTTTACCCAACCTGATCTGGCAAATTCAGCACCACTGGCCGTTAATAAGCCATATGAAAGCCCTGCGCCAGGAGCAGCTGAATTATATTACTACTTCTGAGTTTATACAACAACAGCTCCTGGTACACGGTGTGGCTTTATTTGTATGGTTCACCGGTTTCCTGTTCCTGATTTTTTCGTTCCGGCTGCGTAATTTCCAGTTCCTGGCCATTGCTTATGTACTGATATTTATTTTTTTGCTGAAGATGGATGGTAAAAACTATTACCTGTTCGGGGCCTACCCCATGCTGTTTGCCGCGGGTGGTTTTGGCTTTGAGCGGTTGCTAAAAGCAAAGGGGTATACCTTGCGTACACTTACCATTTTGTTGTTTGTGTTGCCCAACCTCATTTTATTCCCGATGGTATTGCCCATTTTATCATTGGAGCAAACGCTGGGCTTTTTCCGTTTTACCAATAAAAATGTCCCGGCATTAAAATTTATAACCACCTGGGAAGATCAAAAACAACATCCTACCACACAGGACTATGCCGACATGTTAGGCTGGGACGAAATGGCCCAAAAAGTGGGCGAAGCTTTCAACAATCTTACACCGGAACAGCAAAAACAAACCATCATTTATGCCGATAATTATGGCGAAGCCGGCGCTCTGCACCATTACCGTAAAAAATTTAACTATCCCGATGTGGTATCGCTCAACAGCAGTTTTACTTTGTGGGCGCCTGATAGTCTTAATTGCAAATACATGATATATGTAGATGACAATGGTGGCAAGAACATTAGAGAGTTTGTAGCTGGAAAAATGATAGGCTCCTTTAAAAAGTTAGGCGAAGTTGAACACTACCTTGCCCGTGAAAAAGGCACAGGCATATACCTCATAACCGATCCTCAACCCGCATTACAGGAAAGATACACAAAGGAACTGGCAAGGAAAAGGCTGGAGTAATTTGAAGGTGAAAGGGTAAAGGTTAAAGGCGAAAGGTATTGCCTTGGTTTCCAGATTTAATTAGGCCAAAGCCATGTAAATTATTTATAATGAGTTAGCTTTATTACCTGGCCATCTTTAGCAGACAGAATTATCAGAAATCCTCCGCCAAGCATCTTTTCAGGCAGAGTTCCGTTTAAAACCCAATAACCGTTTATCTGATACACCTCGTATGGTCTTTCTTTTATTATTTGATCTTTACCATATACCTTAAATAAGATCGGTTCAGAAACAGCTATGGCAGTTTGTTTATCTGCTATTACTTTATCAACTTTTAACTTAGTATTCTTTTTATTCGTCAAAGCGTCTTTAAGTTCACTTTTAGCTGTCTCCAAGCCAAGAAAATTATGATTTTGGGACAAACTAAATAAGGGTAATAAGATTACTAATAAGGTTAGATAAAGAAGGTGCCATGCACAAGCGCAGCACCTTTTACCTTTATCCTTTCGCCTTTAACCAAAAAAGTTAAGCCGAAATAGCGTTTATAATATCATACTGGGTAATGATCTCAATTTTACCCTCATCCTCAACCAGTACAGCTATGTTATCCCTGTTGATCATGCTCGAAATTCTGTCGATAGAGGTATTGAGGTCAACAAACGGGAATGGCGCGGTGGTTATATTTTTGATAGGTTGCGATTTGATGGATGGGTTCTCCAGTAGCGAGTTAAGGATATCACTCTCAGTTATCTTACCTATCACCATACCCTTTTGGGTAACCGGTAACTGCGATATATTGAGCGATTTAATGGTATTGATGGCCTCCAGCACGCTTTTTTCGCAATCAATGGTGATGATCTCCTGGTAATCTTTTTTGCTGATAATATCACCGGCGGTAAGTTTGCCATCTTTTAAAAATCCGCGGTCGCGCAGCCAGTCGTCATTATACATTTTGCCCAGGTAGCGTGTACCATGATCGGGGAATATGATAACCACCACGTCGCCTTCTTTAAAGCGGTCCTTCATTTGCAAAGTACCCGCAACTGCAGATCCTGTAGAGTTACCTGCAAAGATGCCTTCCTTACGGGCAATTTCGCGGGTCATTAAAGCAGCATCCTTATCAGTCACTTTTTCAAAATGGTCAATCAGGCTAAAATCAACGTTTTGTGGTAAAAAGTCTTCGCCGATACCTTCAGTAATGTATGGATAGATCTCATTTTTATCCATAATACCAGTTTCCTTGTATTTTTTAAATACCGAACCGTAAGTATCAATACCCAATACCTGTATGGCGGGATTTTTCTCCTTCAGATAACGTGCTGTGCCAGATATGGTGCCGCCCGTACCTACCCCTACTACCAGGTGGGTGATCTTACCTTCGGTTTGCTCCCAAATTTCGGGGCCGGTTTGCTCATAGTGCGCCTCTGAGTTTGATAAATTATCGTACTGGTTGGGTTTCCATGAGTTAGGCACTTCGCGCTCCAACCGTGAGGAAACAGAGTAGTATGAACGCGGATCTTCGGGCTCTACATTGGTAGGGCACACAATTACCTCGGCGCCAAAGGCACGCAGGGCATCAAATTTTTCTTTCGATTGTTTATCGGTACTGGTAAATATACATTTGTAACCCTTAATAACTGCTGCAATAGCCAGGCCCATACCGGTATTGCCCGATGTACCTTCAATAATAGTACCTCCGGGTTTTAGTTTACCGCTTTTCTCGGCATCCTCAATCATTTTAAGGGCCATACGGTCTTTGATCGAATTACCAGGGTTGGTGGTTTCTATCTTAGCCAAAACCGTAGCAGGAATGTCTTTTGTAACCTTGTTCAATTTAACCAAAGGCGTATTGCCAATGGTTTCTAAAATATTGTTATACCACATAATTTAAATATCTACTAACCCGGTATACATAGCCGAATAACACCCCAAAATTACCTTTCTTAAGTGATATATTATCAAAATAAGTTGGTTTGGGTTAATTAAGTTGAATCTGGTTCATTGGTTTGATTGGTTCACCGGTTCGGTAGTTATTTTTTGTCTGAACCGCGATTGAACAAATTAAGGGATTAACCACGATTCTTATGCAAATCAAAGTCCCAAAAATCTGATAAATCTAATCCTGGTTCAGACCAATAACCCAATTAAAACTTAAGGTGTTTAACCGTTAAGCCATTATTGATCAGTTGTTTTAATGATTCGATACCGATATGCAGGTGTGTTTCTACATACTGCTCGGTTACAGTAGAGTCACTTTCGGCGGTTTTTACACCTTCGGGGATCATTGGCTGATCAGACACCAGCAGCAGCGCGCCGGTAGGTATTTTATTGGCGAAGCCGGTTGTAAAAATGGTGGCGGTCTCCATATCTACGGCCATGGCGCGCAAATCCTTAAGATATTTTTTAAACGCTTTATCGTGCTCCCAAACCCTACGATTGGTGGTATAACAGGTTCCTGTCCAGTAATCGCGCGAGTAATCACGTATGGTGGTTGATATAGCCTTTTGTAAAGCAAATGAAGGCAATGCGGGCACTTCTGGCGGTAAATAATCATTTGATGTACCTTCGCCCCTTATCGCGGCAATGGGCAGTATCAAATCGCCTACATTATTTTTCTTTTTTAGGCCGCCGCATTTACCTAAAAAAATCACCGCTTTAGGATGTATAGCGGTAAGCAGATCCATTACGGTAGCTGCTACCGAGCTGCCCATACCAAAATTTATAATGGTAATGCCATTGGCGGTTACGCTTTGCATCGGCTTTTCGATACCCATAATTGGCGCGTTATCATTCCATTGCGAAAACAGTTGTATATATTTCGAAAAGTTGGTGAGTATAATATATTCGCCAAAGGCTTCCAGGGGGCGGCCGGTGTAACGTGGCAACCAGTTGGCCACAATGGCCTCCTTGGTTTTAAGTCCCGATTTTACCGGCGAATAAACTTCTTTTACTACCTGGGCATCGGTAGCATCTTTTTTAACATTCAGTTCTTCGTTCATAGTTCTTAATATTTATATTTTTCTTTCATCAGCATATGCAAACATTTAACAATGTTTATAAGCCTTTGAAAATTTGTGCTTATACAACAAACCCCGGCGTTGCACCAGGGTCTGCATTTATTATAATAAAGATAGCTGTTTAACTATATCAAATTGTTACGCTACTTTTAATTTTTTCAGATCCGATTTTTCGAATTTCTCAAGGGCATAATCTAACGTAACCTGCAGGCGTTTCACATCTTTTTTTGATGGGAACTCAAACATGGCATCAATCATTATAGCCTCACATATAGAGCGTAAACCCCTTGCGCCAAGCTTAAATTCCATTGCTTTATCAACAATAAACTCCAGCACCTCATCGTCAAACTCCAGCTTTACACCTTCATATTCAAACAGTTTTTTGTACTGCTTTAATAAGGAGTTTTTAGGCTCGGTTAAAATATTACGTAAAGCCTCTCTGTCAAGTGGGTTCAAATAAGTAAGTACCGGTAAGCGGCCAATCAATTCAGGTATCAGCCCAAATGATTTCAGATCCTGCGGGGTAATGTATTTGTACAGGTTTTTCATATCCACCTCGCCATCATCACGCTTCATTTTATAACCAACAGTTTGTGTACGCAGGCGGTTGGCTATCTTACGGTCAATACCGTCAAAAGCACCGCCGCATATAAACAATATATTGCTGGTATTTACCGTGATCATTTTTTGATCGGGGTGCTTGCGGCCTCCCTGTGGTGGTACGTTAACCATGGTACCTTCCAGTATTTTTAATAAAGCCTGCTGCACACCTTCGCCCGATACATCACGGGTGATGGATGCATTATCACTTTTGCGGGCAATTTTATCAACTTCGTCAATATAAACAATACCTTTTTCGGCCAGTGTTACATCATAATCGGCAGATTGCAGCAAGCGGGTAAGTATGCTTTCCACATCCTCCCCTACGTAACCTGCTTCGGTTAGTACGGTAGCATCGCAAATACAGAAAGGAACATTCAGTATCTTGGCCATGGTTTTTGCAAGCAAGGTTTTACCCGTACCTGTTTCGCCTACCATAATAATGTTTGATTTCTCTATCTCTACCTCATCCTTATCAATACGCTGGTTTAAGCGCTTGTAATGATTATATACCGCTACAGAAAGTATTTTCTTGGCATCATCCTGACCTATAACATACTGATCCAGGTGACCTTTAATTTCGGCCGGTTTAAGCAAGGCCGGGGCCGAAGGCGAGGTTTTAACTTTACGCACCTTTAACTCCTCAGCCAATATCTCATTAGCCTGGTTAACGCATTTATCACAAATGTGTGCGTCAAGCCCCGCAATCAACATCAGGGAATCCTGTTTGCCGGCGCCACAAAATGAACACCTGATTTCCTTACTGCTTTTGTTCATCTGATTTGTTTGTAACTCAAAATTAACTAATTGGTAGCATAAAAAAAAGTTCTAAGTTATAAGTAGTGCGTATTGCGTTTAAAATCTGTAAACTAAGATAATAAAAATGCCCCGCCGTTTGCCAATATGCAAACGGCTTGACATCTTTTTTTATCTCTGCAGACTTTTTTCTTCTTAAAACTTAAAATTTGCTACTTAAAGTTTATCACTTATTTCTTCCCTTTACTGCCTTTTAAAATTTCGTCAACCATACCAAATTCTTTGGCTTCGTCGGCAATCATCCAGTAGTCACGGTCTGATGCGTCCCAAACTTTTTCAAATGAAGCACCGCTATGATCAGCAATGATCTGGTATAATTCTTTTTTCAGTTTAGTGATCTCATGGTAAGAGATCTCAATGTCTGATTGCTGGCCCTGTGCACCGCCCGATGGCTGGTGAATCATTACCCTTGCATGTGGTAAAATAGCTCTTTTACCTTCGGTACCGGCACATAATAATACAGCTGCCATAGAGGCTGCCATACCTGTACAAATGGTAGCTACATCATTTGATATAAATTGCATGGTATCATAAATACCTAAACCCGCGTAAACAGATCCGCCTGGCGAATTAATATAGATCTGAATATCGCGTTTACTATCAGCCGATTGCAAGAACAGCAATTGAGCCTGGATAATGTTTGCAATGTTTTCATAAATCGCATCGCCCAGGAAAATGATACGGTCCATCATCAGGCGCGAAAACACATCCATCTGGGCCACGTTCAACTGGCGTTCCTCAATAATATAAGGCGTCATACCGGTTGGAGCGTATATACCACTTGGCATACGGCTGCTGTCAACACTGGCTATAAATTTATCTACATGTAAGCTATTAATACGATGGTGCTTAACAGCATATTTTCTGAATTCGTTTTTATCGATGTTACTACTCATGGTTTGTTTTTATATTATTTTTTAGGATGCAAGATTTACTTGCGATAAATATAGTTTTTAGTTGAATACAATTTTAAACAGATAGTATGTATAAAGTAAAAATTATTCTGCTGGTGAAGATATAAAACACGCGGCGAATACCCACCCGGTCTTTGCTTCGCCCGACCTCCCTCTTTACAGCGAAGCTGAAGAGAGGGTCGACAAGCGTAGCGATTGTCGTGAGTCGTACACACGCAGATCGGCTATGCACTATGTCCAACCCGTAAAGTCAGAGATTGCTTCGTGCCTCGCCATGACGATTTTTTTTACTTATACAACAAAAGCAACCTTGTGAGTTGCTTTTGGTAAAATTATACTATAAAAAAGTATCTTATTTTTCCGAAACTAATTTATTAAAATCAGTAAACAGGATATCTTTTTTATCAAGGGTTATTACACCTTTAATAAAATCAAACACCCTTAATGCTTTTACTTCTTCAAATATCTTGTTAGCATTCTCTTTATTTTGCAGGTATTGTACGGTGTACTGGCCTAATTGCTCATCAGGAATAGGCTGTGGGCTATACATCCTGAATTGCTGATCTAAACGAACCTTAGCCAATTCAAAAACTTCTTCGTATTTAATTTCGATGCTGTTTTCACGGATAATTTTGTTTTCTATCAAAGTCCATTTAAGGTTTTGAGCAAAATCATTATAGCCGCCTTCCAGCTCTTCTTCGGTAAGTTTTTCGTTAGTGGCTTTTAACCAGCGTTTTAAAAACTCATCAGGTAAATTAAATTCAACTTTGGCAATGCTTAGTTTATAAATGTCGTCCTGCAACTTGCGGTCGGCATCCTGAACCATCATGGCTTCCAGCTCTTCGGTAATTTTAGCTGTGAATTCTGCTTCGGTAGTTACTGTACCTTCACCAAATAATTTGTCAAAGAACTCCTGGTTTAAATCACTTTCTTCTAAACGGTTAAGGTTTTTAACCGTTAACTGAAAGTTTGATTTTAAATCAGCTGCTTCATCTTCTTCAATTTTTAATAAGCCTGCAACCTTAGCCGCGTCGTTATCAAAAGCTTTTTGAATATCAAGCGTTAATACATCACCTTTTTTTAAACCGATCAATGAAGTTTTGATGGCTTCATCCTTGATCTGGTCTAACCTAACCGATGCGGTATTGGTAATGCCATCCTCAAAAACAGAACCATCAGGAGAAAGTTGAACTAATTCTGCGTAAAGTACGTCATCATCTGCCGATACGTCAGGATTTGTCATTTTGCCATAGCTACGGCGAATATTTTTGATACGTGAAGCAAGTGTTTCTTCATCAACCCTGATCACATACTGGGTTACTTTATCATTTGATGAAAAATCAATATTGAACTCAGGCGCTAAGCCCAGCTCATAGTTGAATTCAAAATTATCGTTAAAATCCCAGTTATATTGTTTGTCGTCGTCAATTTTTGGTAAAGGCTGACCCAATACTTCCAGCTTTTGCTCGTCGATGTATTTATTTAAAGTATCTGATAACAAGTTATTGATCTCATCAACCAAAATACTTTTACCGTACATTCTTTTTATATGTGATGCCGGCACCATTCCGGGACGAAAACCTGGCAGCTTAGCTTTTTTAGCGTTTTCTTTTATGGCTTTGTCAACACGTGGCTGGTAATCTTCAGGGTCAATGTTGATTTTAACAACTGCATTCAGGGCGTCTACTTTTTCCTGTGTAATATTCATCTTTTTACCGGGTATTTTAATTTAATCCTTTGAAAAGTAGCCATAAAGTTAATTTAGGCTATACAAATTTCGAGGCGCAAAAGTATGAATTTATTTTGAATTTAATCACGTGTTTCGGCAGGAGTAAATTTAACTACCTGATTTTTTACGGGCTTTATTGTTTTAATATAGGCGTAAACGGCTTCCAGATCACCGGTCTTCATTTCACCATATCTGTACCAGGGCATTATAGACTGATATTGACCAGGACCAACATCAACCGGCTTTTTGGTACTATCGGCATATTGCTTAAATTTTGATACAAATTGTTCTTTAGTCCAATTACCTAAACCCGTTGCCTTATCGGCCGTCATATTGGCCGAGCGTACAACTCCTGCACCCGGCACTTTAAAATCACGCCCACCGGCGTATTCCAAACCGGCAATTATTTTGCCTTTGTCGACCTGGCTATGGCAATCTTTACAGGCTGCAATGGTTACCAGATATTCGCCATATTTCAGGGTATCTTTTTCGCTGGGCACAGTACCAAGCGTTGCTTTTTGCGGCATAGTGTGCACCAGGATATTTAACGGAAAATCAAGCTTACGCTCAGGATAGTTCGATTCAATGGGTTTAAGCGTGCGTAAATAAGCTATGACCGAGTAAACGTCTTCGCGGCTCATTTTTGAATAGGATTCCCAGGGCATCAGCGGAAATATAGCCGAACCATCTTTTTTAACACCAGTGGTAATAGCTCTAAAGAGTTCGCCATCTGTCCAGTTTTTTAAATGATAGGGCGTAATATTAGGTACATCGACATCACCGGGGAAACCTACGTTAGCATCAAATTTTTCTCCTCCCGTTCCCAATGAGCCAGCTTTCATGGGGCCGGCAAACTTGCTCCAGTCACGGGTGGAGTGGCAATCCATACATAAGGTTATATTATTGGCCAGGTATTTACCGCGCTCGATACGCTGCGGGGTAGCCTCTACTTTAATATCTTCGGCTTTACCTACATTAGGCAAAGCCAGCGTAATATATGATATGCCGGCTAAGACAATTAAAACCACAACTATAACAGTATAGCCTGTATACTTTAAAAACTTTTTCATAATAAGGAGGGTTATAATTAGGTTTAATACTGTGAGTTAATCAACTTTTTGAATTTTTGATGCACCCGCTTTATCACTGTTCACGGTTGATGGTGAGCCTTTGTATTGAATTTCGGCTGCACCATGTGAGCGTACATTTAAGGTTTTTAATACATTGATCTTGCAGTTGCTTACGCCTGATGTATTAACAGTATAATCGCCAACAACAAAATCAAAAGCATTTACTTTGGCTACACCGCTTGATTCAATCCGGTGCGATGCCGCCTGCCCTTTTAAATTCAATTCGCTTACCCCACTGCCATCAGTAACCACATTAGCCGCGTTTAAATCAAGGTTAACCTTTGTAGCACCAGACAGATGAATATTCAGATCGCCGGTAATTATTTTACCGGTTGACGAAACTTCTACCGCTCCTGACGATTTAATTTCATTCAGGTTATGCACCCCTATATTTACTACAATGCTATCCACATCGCACATACTTTTTTTCGATTTTATCAACAGTCTGTCGCCTTCAACTGATGTAGAAACATATTTGAGCAGGTTATCATCGCCGGTTATACTAATTGATAAGGAACTGTCCTGTTTTAAATGAATTTTAAACGCGCCCGATATGTCGATCTTTTTAAAATCATTTGCTTTACGTTGTTCTGTTGCTAATTTTCCTGACCCATGTACACAGGCAAAATTGCATGATGATAGTATACTTAGTGATGCACACGCGATTACTACCGCTATGGCTAAACTGGCTTTTTTCATAGTATTTTTTATTTGAGACGGTGTTTATTGGTTTGAAGTTACATCAAAAATAAAAAAAGCTATCACAATGTGTGATAGCTTCTTAGAATATATGATGAACTTTTGCAAAAGTTGAAGAAATTAAAGGCCGGCTAACTCGTTAGTGATCACTTTTTTAGGAGCTGTACCGTTGTTAAGTGTATCAGTATAGGTAGTGGCAGTAAAGTTGTTATTGTTTACGCTTGTTGTAGCAGTGTGGTTCAAGTTATATAAAGTTGTAGTACCTGTTAAATCAATTTTAGCACGATCATTTACGTTAACATTAGCGTTATAGGTATCTAAATTTAAATTAGCAGTTGCATTGTTATGCAGGTTAACTTCCAGATCAATGGCAGAAAGTTTGCCAAATGATTTTACCTGGGCGTTATCATATGCGCTTATTGCACGCAGATCATTCGCTGTTACCCAAACCACTAATTTTTCGGTTTTGTATGAAGAAATGCGCAATACGCCGTTTTGACTTTGAACCAAAGCGCTTTCGGCATAGTAACGGTTGTAAACTTTTACCTGGTCGGCTGTGCCGGCAGACACAAACAGTTCCACATTGCCGCGGATCTCGATCTTGCTGATCTTGCTAACGTCAGTTAAAACGGTTGCTGTATTGTTATTGTTATTTGTTGATGCATAAGTTGAGCTTGCTATTCCACCTACTAAAACTAACATAGTGATGATGGTAAATAATTTTGTTTTCATGTTTTTAATATTTTGATTGTCAATTAATTGTATTCCCTATTTTTTAAATACACAGATATGACGCCCCCATTTTTAAAACGTTACAGCCGTTTTGGGTAAATTAGATGTACGGCACTATTTTATCGGCGAACGGGGTATTTGCATCGGTGAAAGGCGCAGATATTTTTTAGTGTTTTTGGGAAGATTGATTGTTTTTGAGGACTGAAAAGGTTTCTTCTATAACTTTAGCCCGCTTAAGTTGCCCCGTTTTGGAGATCAAAGGTGATACAACTGTGGAAGAACGAATGGGGATGGTTTTAGAGAGAATGAAGGTGTTGGGTATAAATGGGATTTATTACTCTGGGTCCTCTTCGAGAGACCCGGGGGACAGAAAGGAATAAAAAATGCGTCATTACGATTTTTTCCGGGATTTCCCTGGTGTGTACAATGACGCATTGGTAAATTTAGCTAAAATGAGAGGCTACTCCCACCTATCCAAACCCAGCAACTTTCTACCTAAAGAAGTCAGCTCTGCTACCGGGTTTTTCTTTTCCCGTTCCAGTGGGTCACCGGGGAAGGCATATCCATGCATGGCCTCCCTGCTTTGCCAGCAGTTAATGCGCCAGTTTCTCAGTTCTTCATTATCCTCCTGAGCGGGCATCATG
>Ga0193717_1001547_pt1 | contig 14047 bp, 14 predicted proteins | sample U2c2metaG_FD_145900 | JGI IMG/M metagenome (GOLD analysis project Ga0193717, IMG submission 145900) | Soil microbial communities from a riparian zone of the East river system, Colorado, United States - U2c2 | ecosystem: Environmental > Terrestrial > Soil > Riparian zone | place: USA: East River... | reverse complement strand
GGAGTTCGTGGCGCTGTTCAACACCATCCTGATCAACGTCACCGCGTTCTTCCGCGACCCGGAGGCCTGGGAGTTCATCCAGACCGATGTCGTCCCGACGCTGCTCGCGGAGCGCGGGCCGGAAGCGCCGATCCGGATTTGGAGCGCGGGCTGCGCGTCGGGCGAAGAGGCCTACAGCCTCGCGATCGTGCTCGCCGAAGCGCTCGGCCCGGAGCAGTTCCGCCAGCGCGTCAAGATCTACGCCACCGACGTCGACGACGAAGCGCTCGGCGAAGCGCGCCACGCCTCCTACGACCCGGCCGACGTCGGGGGACTGGCCTCCGAACTGTTGGAGAAGTACTTCGAGTACGAGAACGGCCGGTACCTGTTCCGCCAGGATCTGCGGCGCTCGGTGATCTTCGGCCGCAACGACCTCGTCCAGGACGCCCCGATCTCCCGGATCGACCTGCTCGTGTGCCGCAACACGCTGATGTACTTCAACGCCGAGACGCAGACCAAGATCCTCAACCGGTTCCACTTCGCGCTCGCGCCGCGCGGCCTGCTCTTCCTCGGCCGCGCCGAGATGCTGCTGAGCCACGCCCGGCTCTTCGACCCGTTCGACCTCAAACGCCGGGTGTTCCGCAAGACCACCGGGGTGGTGAGCGGCCTCGACCGCTTCAACGGCGACACCATCGTCCCCGAACGGCACGGTGAAGTCGGGAGCCTCGGCGAGTTGCGGGAGCTGGCCTTCGGCGCGAGCCCGGTCGCGCAGGTCGTGGTGACCTCCGACGACATCATCGCGCTCATAAACCAGCAGGCCGAGCAGTTGTTCGGGCTGTCGCACCGCGACACCGGCCGGTTGCTCCGGGATCTGGAGCTCTCCTACCGGCCGGTCGAACTGCGGGCCTACGTCGAACAGGCCAAGCTCGAACGGCAGGCCGTGCGGGTCAAGGACGTCGAATGGCGACGGCCCGCCAACGATCCGGTGTGGTTCGAGATCCACCTGAATCCGTTGGTCAACAAGGACAAGGCGTTCATCGGCGTGTCGATCGTCTTCCACGACGTCACCGCTTCGCGAGCGCTGCTCGACGAGCTCGAACACACCAACCGGCAACTCGAAGCCGCTTACGAAGAGCTGCAGTCGACCAACGAGGAACTGGAGACCACCAACGAAGAACTCCAGTCGACCGTCGAGGAACTGGAGACCACCAACGAGGAACTCCAGTCCACCAACGAAGAACTCGAGACGATGAACGAGGAGCTGCAGTCGACCAACGACGAGCTCCAAGCCATCAACAACACCCTGCGTGAACGCAGTGTCGAACTCGACGGGGTGAACGACTTCCTGGAGTCGATCCTGACCTCGATCCTGGCCGGCGTGATCGTGGTCGACCAGGAGATGCGCGTGACCGTCTGGAACCGTGGCGCCGAAGACCTGTGGGGCCTGCGCCGCGATGAGGTCGAAGGCGTGCACCTGCTGAGCCTCGACGTCGGTTTCCCGCTGTCAGACCTTCGCCCGATGCTCGGCAGCGCGCTCGTCGACCCGTCGTTCACCACCGACATCCAGATGAGCGCGGTGAACCGCCGGGGCCGCGAGATCGACGTCCGGCTGGTGTGCAGCGCGTTGCGGAACTCGGCCGGGGTGTCCCAGGGCGCGTTGGTGTTGATGGAGCACCGCGAGTAGACCTCGCGTCGGCGAGCGGTTCGGTGCTGGTCAGCGCCTTTTCACCACGAAAGGAGTATTCTGCTGCGCGGTGGGTACCCGGTTTTGCAGAAGAACCGGAGGTGGCAGCCGTGGTGGACTCTCCCGTTATTCGACCTGTCCCGGTGCCGCCGGCGCACCCGTCCGCCAGTACCGCGCCCAAGGGATCGGTACTGCTCAAGCTGCTCCGCACCACCGATCACAAGCAGATCGGCCTGCTCTACCTGACGACGTCGATGGCGTTCTTCCTGACCGGCGGCGTCATGGCGCTGCTGATGCGCGGGGAGCTCGCCCGGCCGGGCCTGCAGTTCCTCTCACCGGAGCAGTACAACCAGCTCTTCACCATGCACGGCACGGTCATGCTGCTGCTCTACGCGACACCGAACGTCTTCGGTTTCGCGAACTACATCCTGCCGCTGCAGATCGGGTCGCCGGACGTCGCCTTCCCGCGGTTGAACGCGTTCGCCTACTGGCTCTACCTGTTCGGCGGGACCATGGTGCTCGCGTCGTTCTTCACTCCCGGCGGCGCGCCGGACTTCGGCTGGACGGCCTACACCCCGCTGTCCGACGCGATCCACGCGCCGGGGATCGGCGCGGACCTGTGGATCATGGGCCTGATCGTCTCGGGGCTGGGCACGATCCTCGGCGGGGTCAACATGGTGACGACCATCCTCTGCCTGCGCGCGCCGGGGGTGACGATGTGGCGGATGCCGATCTTCACCTGGAACATCCTGTTCACCAGCATCCTGGTGCTGGCGGCGTTCCCGATCCTCACCGCCGCGCTGTTCGCGCTGGCCGCGGACCGGCATCTGGGCGCCCATGTCTTCGACCCGGCCAACGGCGGCGCGATCCTCTGGCAGCACCTGTTCTGGTTCTTCGGCCATCCCGAGGTCTACATCGTCGCGCTGCCGTACTTCGGCATCGTCACCGAGATCGTGCCGGTGTTCAGCCGGAAACCGCTGTTCGGCTACAAGACGATGGTCTTCGCCACGATCGCGATCACGGCGTTGTCGTTCGCGGTGTGGGCACACCACATGTTCGCCACCGGTTCGGTGCTGCTGCCGTTCTTCTCGTTCATGACCTTCCTGATCGCCATCCCGACCGGGGTCAAGTTCTTCAACTGGATCGGCACGATGTGGAAGGGGCAGCTGAGTTTCGAATCGCCGATGCTGTGGTCGCTCGGGTTCATGGTGACGTTTTTGCTCGGCGGTCTCACCGGAGTCATCCTCGCGGCTCCCGCCATTAACTTCCACGTAACCGATACCTATTTCGTGGTCGCGCATTTCCACTATGTGCTGTTCGGGACGATCGTCTTCGCCACCTTCGCCGGGATCTACTTCTGGTTCCCCAAGATGACCGGTCGCATGCTGGACGAACCGCTGGCGAAGCTGCATTTCTGGACCACGTTCATCGGCTTCCACACGACCTTCCTCGTCCAGCATTGGCTGGGGGATCAAGGCATGCCAAGGCGTTACGCCGACTACCTGGCCACTGACGGCTTCGCCTTGCTCAACACGGTTTCCACCATCGGCGCGTTCCTGCTCGGGTTGTCGGTGCTGCCGTTCCTGTGGAACGTCGTGCGCAGCTACCGTTACGGCGATCCCGTGGAGGTCGACGATCCTTGGGGCTTCGGCAACTCGCTGGAGTGGGCGACGACGTCCCCGCCACCACGGCACAATTTCCTTGAGCTGCCAAGGGTTCGCTCCGAACGACCGGCATTCGAGCTGCATTACCCCCATATGGTCGAACGGATGCGGGCCGAGACCCACACGACTCCGTTCCATCGCGGGCGAAAGACAACTACGCCGTCGGAAAAACTCGCCGACGCCGTCAAAACGGACATAGAATGATGTTGGCTGCGTTACACCAGAACACGCCCCGGCCGAATAGGGCAGGGCGGAAAAGGACAGGGTTATGACTGCGGGAGCGAGGCGGTACGGCCGGTGGTGCCGGGAGCACCTCGGCACACCGGTGCCGAGCGAGCCGCCGGGATCCGATGCCACGGATTCCGTGCCTGGCAAGGAAGAAGCCCAGGTCCCCGCGGAAGACGCCACGGGCGAAAACACGGTGGCGGAGTAACTGACGCGAAACTCGACGATGAGGATGGCGGCTCCGGTGGACAAGCAATGGCCTGAAACCGCGGCGCGCGGACTGCGCCGTTATGTGCAATTGGTGGCGGAAGTGGTGGGTGCGGGACCCAGCGCTTGGTGCTGCGAGGTCGATGCCCGGCCCACCGCGTACGTCGCGATCGAGGGCAGGCTTCCCCGATATCCCGGCCGGGATGTGGCCCTGCTCTGGGACGCGCGCAACGGGTGGGCGGCCGGGATCGAGACCGCGTCCACCGAGGATCTGATCATCGTCGCCTACCTCGGCAACGACGTCCTGCCCGCACCGCGGCTGATCGCCCGGCATGTCGACGAACTGCTCGCGGGCGCGCTGGTGGAGGTGCCGGAACCGCCGTACTTCCGCATCCGCGGCGCCGACGACGGCCTCGGCGAACGTCTGGCCGACTACGCGGCCAGACCACAGCCGTGGAAGATGCCACGGCCCGTCGGCTCGGCGTAGCTCCCTCTTCGTGCCGGACGGGTTTGGCGAGGTGCCCGCAAGCCCCGGTGGTCAAACCCGTCCGGCTTGAACCGTGCTCAGCGCGAGATGCTCCAGTACGTCGTCGAGGCTGTGCCGCCGGGCGAACACGGCGCGCTGGCGTTCGGCGCCGCCGCCCTTCTCGAGCAGTTTCGCGACGCCTTCGGTGGCGTATTCCAGGTCGCCCGAGCCCGCGCGCAGGGCAGGCCCGATGTGGTCCAGCAGATCCGCGAGCTGCACCGAAAACGGCGTCAGGTGTTCGGTCATCGGGTGCAGGCTCTGTCCCGCCAGGCCGTCATGAGCGGCGCGCCAAAGGTTGGCGCGCAATAGTTCCCCGGTCTGCGGTGGGGCGCGACGGCCGTCGGCGACAGCGTCGAGCGCGGTGGTCACGAGCCCGCGGGTGATCACGGCCAGCAGCGTCGCCTCTTCCGCCGTCGCCGCGACGTCACTCACCCTGGTCTCCAGCGTGGGCTGGTTGTCCGACAACCGGATGTGCCAATAGATCATCCCGCGGTCGAGGATCGCCCCTGAGCGCAGCATGCCGTCGACGATGGACTCGTACTCGTCCAACGAGCTGAAGTACGGGGGCGGCCCGGCGGAGGGCCACCGCGTCCACAGCTGATGGCGCCAGCTGGCGTAGCTCGTGTCGATGCCGTCGTTGTACGGCGAATTGGCCGTCAGTGCGAGCAGCATCGGCAACCACGGGCGCAGATGGTTGATCACCTGGACACCGGTAGCCCGATCGTCCATCGCCACGTGCACGTGACAGCCGCAGGTCGCCACGCTCGTCGCGGTGGCGCCGAAATGCTCGGCCATCTTGCGGTAGCGCGGATTCGGCGTCAGCTCAGGCGGGTTTTCCTCGAGCAATATGGGGGAACCGCTCGGCACGAGCCGCAACCGCCGGCGCGCGGCCACCGCGGCGAGTTCGCCGCGCAGGTCGCGCAGCTGGCCGAACACCTCGTCCGGGGTGTGGCAGATGCCGGTCGCCGATTCGACCTGGCAGCGCGTGAGTTCCTGCTGGAGCTCGCCTTCGTCCTTGTGCGCCGCTTCGACCACATGCGGGCCTTGGCGGGACAGATGGCCCGTTTCGTCCACGAGGAGGAATTCTTCTTCCACCCCTACGCTCAGACTCATCGAACCGTGCGCCGATACCAGACACGACGCGGTCCGGGCAGTCCGATGCGGGCGATCACGTCGGTGAGCACCGCGCCGATGACCAGCCACAGCACGGCGGCGAGACCGTCGTTGAGGAAGGTGCGCAGTTTGACGCCCTCCGGGGTGAACAAGTTGTGCAGGCCAAGGGAAACACCCGAAGACCAGGTGTTGACGAATCCCGCGAAGCCGTTGGAAGCGTTGGCCTCACCGAAAACCAGCACGATGTGGATGGCCAGCACGATCGCGAACAGGCCGCACACGGTGTGAATCAGCGCGCACACGGTGTGGATGACCCGGATGCGCGCGGCGGGCCGCTCGACGATCTCTTCCCGCGGGGAATCGGGCTGGTATCCGTGCGGGGGCCGAACCGGATATCGGGGATCGTCTTCCGGATAAGTCATACCGGGATTTTCCCACGGTGAAGGGAAAACGGCAGCGCTCGGCCGATCATGTGGTAAATGGGTCAACATGCGTTACTCCGAACGCCAGCCGCCGATTACCCGTGCACAGATCGCCAACACACGTACAGGAACGGGGGACACGCGTGCGGGAACGGGGGACACGCGTGCACAGGCGGGAAACACCACGAAACGGGGAGCGGTCTAGTCGTCCTCGCCCGGTTTCGGCTTCTTCGGTTTGTTCTTGTTGCCGGTGCCCGAGTTCCCGTTGCCGCGGTTGTCGTTGCCTGCCACCGGCGGGGGTGGACCAGGTGTCGACGTTGCTTCGACGGCGATCTCCGCGGCCCCCGGGGCGATGGCTCGCGGCGGGTCGGCCGGGCCCGGTGATGCCTCGCTCGACGGGGTCGTGGCCACGGGCTGGACGGGTGACGGCGCGTCGTCGGCGCCGGGAGACAGCAAGAGGGCGGCCGCGATGACGACGGCGGCCGCGGCCGGAACCCCGGCGGCCAGCAGTCTCCGGCGGCGGTACGGAGCCCGCGGGAAGACCACGGGCAGGAGCACCGTGTCGTCGTCGGCCCGCAGTGCCTGGTGGACGGCCTGGGCAGTGGGGCGCTCGGACGGCCGCTTTGCGGTCATCCGCCGGAGCGTCGTTTCCAGCGTGGGAGGCAGGCCGGCCGGGATCCGCGGTGGCCGGTGCAACCTGCCGATCGCGGACTCGACCATCGTGCCGGCGTACTCCCGGACGCCAGTGAGGGATTCCAGGAGCACCAGCCCGAGCGCGTAGACGTCCGACGGCGGCCCGACGTCCTCGCCGAGCACCTGCTCCGGCGCCATGTACGCGGCGGTGCCGACCACCATGCCGGTGGCGGTGATCTGCGTCGAGTCGAAGGCCTGCGCGATACCGAAATCGCTGATCAGCGGACGGTCCGGCGCGAGCAGGACGTTGGCGGGCTTCAGGTCCCGGTGTGTCACGCCGCGCTGGTGCACGTAGGCCAGCGCGGCGGAGAGCTGGACGGCCAGTTCGGCGACTTCCCAAGCACCAAGCGGTCCCATGGCGACGCGGTCGGCCAGGTTCGGGCCCTCGACCAGTTCCATGGCGAGGAACGCGTGCCCTTCCTGGGTCCCGGTGCCGTACAGCGCGACCAGGCCGGGATGCTGCAACCGGCTCAGGATCTCGATCTCCTTGAGCCGCCGCCGCTCCACGGTGGGCACCGCGCCGGGATGGAACAGCTTCACCGCGACCCGGCGCTGATCGACCCGGTCGTAGGCCCGGAAGACCCGGGCGGTGGCGCCACGGCCGATCAGGCGGCCGACCTCGTAACGCTCGTCGAGGACATCCGGGACCGGTTCGGGCTCGTGCTCCCCGAGCGAGAACCTGGTCAGGGTTGTTTCGGTGTGCCTGGCTGGGCGCGCTTCCGCGTCGGCCATGTCGGCTGCACCTTTCCTTCGGCCGGTGGGTTGCGGCTAACTACCCAAGCTACCGGTGAGTCAAACATCGTCGCGCGGCCCGGCGGTTTTCTTCGTGGCGACCGCGATCCAGTCGGGACTTCGTTTGCCGGGCCGGTACTCGCTGTCGGCGCGTTTGGCCACGATCCCCGCCAGCCCATGGGTTTCGGCCGCCAGCAGGACGGCGTCGCCGTCGCCGACGTAGTGCTCGGGTACCTGCCAGTTCGGGCCGGTCAGGCCGAGTTCGGCGAGCAGCTCGCGCCGGCGCAGGTACGGCTCGCGCAGGCAGGAACCACCGTCGAGGTGGAGCAGGTCGTACGGCAGGTACATCACCGGATGGGCTGTCACGAGCCGTTTGGCCTGCGCCGGAGCCGCGGACTGCCGTCGCCCCAGCGCCGCACGGTTCGGCAGGCCCTGTTCGAAGGCGACTATCTCGCCGTCCAGCAACGCTTCGGTCGAGCCCAGCTGCTTGCCGATCGCGCGGAGCTCGGGGTAGGTGTGAGTGATCTCCGTGGCGGTCTCGTCGAACAGGGTCGCGCGCCCGCCCTGCACCCGGACGATGGCCCGCTGCCCGTCCCAGTCGAATTCGTACGCCCACTCGTCGTCGGCATCGGGCAGCTTGCCGGGCCGCGCCGACATGGGCCGTACGAAGGACGGGAGCCCCTCCCAGTCCTCGGGGGCCGGTTCGGCGCGTTTGACCTGCCAGGCGTTGTCGTCCCCGTGCATGTTGACGAAGGCGTAGCGGCCCTGGGCCCGATCGCCGTGGAAGACCACCTCGACCAGGTGGTCGTTCCAGTGCAGCGTTTCGTAGCGGCCGTGGTCCCAGATGGTCATCGTGCCGGCGCCGTACTCCCCGGCGGGGATCTCGCCGTGGAAGGTGGCGTACTCCAGCGGATGGTCCTCGGTGTGCACGGCGAGGCGCGAGACGTCCGGTTCCTTGGGCAGGCCCTTCGGCACGGCCCAGGAGGCGAGCACGCCGTCGCGTTCCAGCCGCACGTCCCAGTGCAGGCTCGACGCGTGGTGCTCCTGGATGACGAACACGTCGTCGTCACCGCGGGGGAGTTCGTCGCCGGCCGGGATGGGTTCAGGGGTCCGCCGCGGGTCACGCCGGCGGCGGTACTCGCTGAGGTCACCCACCTGGCCATCTTATCGAGATCCGTCTTGGAAAGCCCGGAAGGCCCGGAAAGCCCGGCCCGCTCGTTCACCCGGCGGTACCGCACCCGGTCGGGTGTCGCTCCAGCCGGATTTCCGTCCATTGTGGACTCCCCGGTTGACCTTGTCACGGCGCCGCGAGCGGAGGTACATTGCAAGGTCTCCAGCCCGGTTCCACCCCAGGTTTTCCGGGCTCCCGTACGGAGGTCGAGGCAGCGCATGCCCACCTGGTTCGCTCGGATGATGCTCGGTGCCCTCTTGGGGATACTTTTCGCGATCGGGCTGCTGACGACGCCGTTGGGCGCGGTGGTGGGCTGGATCTTCCTGGCCGCGATAGCCGGCACCGTGGCGTCGATGGCGGTGTCGAGCCCGCCGGCGAAGTACGCGAGGAACCTCGAGATCGCCCCCGGCCGAGCCGGTCTGGTCGTGGGGGCGGGCGTGTTCGCCGGCTGTATCGCGCTGGCCGGAGCGGTCGCCGTGCTCGGCTCGGCGAGCCTGCCCGTGCTGTTGCTGGTCGCGGCCGGGGTGGCCGTCTGGTCGTGGCGGCGGACGCGGCCGCGCACGGAACACCCGGGGGAGAAGGTCGCCGTGCCGGTGGCCGCCGAAGCCCCGGAATTGCCGTCGGATTTACAGGAATGCGTTGATCACCCGGACGAATTCGCCACCGACGTCCTGTGTGCCGCCTGGCGCAAAAGTTACGTTCTTCTCCTGCGGACTTCGGACAAAAGCGCCCGTGACAAAATTGTGGATCTCCGGCGGCGTCTTTTGGACGAGCTGGAAGGCCGGGATCGTGAGGGGTTCACTCGCTGGATGGAAAGTGGCGCACGGGCGGGTAGTGACCCGAGCCGGTATCTGACTCCTTGACCGAAAGTGCGCTGTCGCGGTTCGCCCGGGTGGGCAATAGAGCCTAATTGGGGGCTTTCGGCCTATGTCCGCCGCTGGTGCATTCGGAAACCATGTGGTGGTGACAGCGGCGACTTCGGGCCGTTGCCTATCCCATGGAAGGAATTCCTCATGTCCCAGGCCGCGTCCTTACCGTATTGGCAGCACGCGGGAAAGCACCTGGCGGAAAGCGGACGAGCCGGCTTCGCCTCGTCCGTGCCAGGGCGGAAAGCCGCCCGGCATTCGACGTCCCGGCCGCTCCGCCTGACCCGGGTGCTCGTCCCGCTCGCCGCGGCCGCCATGTTCGGGCTGCTCTGGCTGTGGACGTCGTGGCTCGCCGGCCTGATCGCCGCGGTGGCGTTCCTGCTCCTGGCGCTGGTGGTGCACTCGCTTCGCCGAGCGTCGCGCCGGCTCGCGAACATCCTGGACGAAGAACTTCCTTAAGCGGCATCGGCAGGCCCCTCCTCGGCGACGCGGACCGTGACCCCGCGCGGGTGGTCGTGCTTAGGTAGGGCATGGCTGGCGGGACGGACGAGACGGCGGTCTCCGGAGCGGACGGGCACGAGGCCCCGTCGACACCTCCGCGGCTGCTCGCGGCGCCGGGGTACGCGGTGCGGTGGCTGTACCAGGCGTACACCGCAGCGTGGGCGCGCCAGGTGGATCCAACGCTGACCGGACCCCAGTTCGCGGTGCTGACCGCGGTGCACAGCTATCCCGGCGTCGATCAGGGTTCGCTGGCGTCCTCGGTGGCACTGGACCGGTCCACGATGGCCGATATCGCGAAGCGGCTCGAAGACCGCGGGCTCATCGTCCGGGAACCCGCGCCGACCGACGGCCGCCGCAAACTCCTCTACCTCTCCGAAGACGGCGAAGCGAAGCTGGCCGAGATCGACCGGCTCGCCCGGCAGCTCGACGAGCGTCTCCTGGAGGGCTACGCGCCCACTGAGCGCGAACGACTGCTGGAGGAGCTCAGCATGTTGTCGAGCCGCTGGGAAGCGATCGCGGAAGATTCGTGAAGGCCTCCTTCACGGCTGGGAGCCGAACGCGATGTGGAAGCGGAAATGGGCGGGATCGAGCCAGCTCACCAGGTGTTCGACCAGGCCGCCCGCGTCGGTCAGCGTGGTGCGGCTCGAACGCAGGAACTGCCCACCCGGTGCGCGGTCGAGCAGCGCGGCTTCCGGCTCGGGCAGTGGCCGCAGGTCGATGTCCTGCTCGCCGTGGGTCGCGGTCAGCCCGGCGGCGGCGAGCGACGCGGACAGCGAACCGTTGCGCAGTCCCGTCGACGGCAGGTCGGCGAGCGGGCCTTGCGCGGGGACGAGCGCGCGTTCGAGGGAGACCGGCAGGCCGTCCGCGTCGCGGCGCCGTCGATGCACGGCGACGACCTCGGTCAGGCCGAATTTCGCGCGCAGTTCCTCGTCGGTCACGACGTCGATCGAGAGCACGTCGGTGCTGACGTGCAGGCCGGACCGGTTGAGGGCGCGTGCCCAGCCGTGCCGGTCGTCGAGGTCCACGCCGTCGTAGGTGACGAACGAGCCGATGCCGGATTCGGTGGCGATCAGGCTGCGGCGCTGCAGTTCGGTGAGCGCGCTGCGGACCGTGCCGCGGCTGACGCCGAACTCGTGCGCGAGCTGATGCTCGCCGGGGAGCTGGTCACCGGGGCCCAGTGAGCCCGAGCGGATCCGCGACACGATCGCGTCGATGAGCCGTTCCCGCTTGCCGAACCGCCGTGGTGAAGACATGTACAAACATGTACACGGTGGCGTGGTCCGTGACAACTCAGCCGATACGCGCCCAGTCCTCGTACGACGTCCACGCTCGCAGGGTCGCCTTGCTCTCGAACCGGCGCGGTTCGCCGCTGATCGGGTCGGTGAATTCCAGGACCTTCGCCAGCAGCTGCAGCGGGCGGGTGAAGTCGCCGAGCGGGGTTTCGGTGAGCACCGGGTAGAAGTCGTCGCCCAGGATCGGCACGCCGAGGCCGCTCATGTGCAGGCGGAGCTGGTGGGTGCGGCCCGTCGCGGGAAGCAGGCGATAGCGGCCGAGGCCGTCGCGATGCTCGATCAGCTCGACGCGGGTCTCGCTGTTCGGCGGTTCCGGCAGTTCCTGCGCGGTGATGATGCCGCGTTCCTTCACGATGTGGCTGCGGACGGTCCGGGGGAGTTCGAGTGCCGGGTCGTACGGCGCGATCGCCTCGTACTCCTTGCTGATCAGCCGGTCCTTGAACAGCATCTGGTACGCCCCGCGCCGCTCCGGGCGGATGACGAACATGAGCAGCCCGGCGGTCACGCGGTCGAGGCGGTGCGCCGGGACGAGCTCGGGCAGGTCGAGCTGCTTGCGCAGGCGCACCAACGCGGTCTCGACGATGTGCTGGCCGCGCGGGATGGTCGCGAGGAAATGCGGCTTGTCGACGACGAGCAGGTCCTCGTCACGGTGGACGATGCCGATTTCGAACGGCACCGGCACTTCTTCGGGCAGGTCGCGGTGGAACCAGATGAACGAATTCGGGACGAACGGGGCGTCGAGGGGGAGCGGGCCGTCCAGCCCGACGATCCGGCTCTCGCTCAGCATCCTATCGATGTGCCCGGGTTCGAGACGCGGGAGCCGCTCGACGAGGTGATCGCGGAGCGTCGTCCAGGGACCCTCCGCGGGCATCTTCAGGCGCGCGGGATCCAGGCCGTGCCGCTGGGGCAGGGACGACTTCAGCTTGCGTCTCATCGCAGCTCAGCGTACTTGGCCTGTCATAGTCGATCTCGAAGCCCGAAACCCACGGAGGTAGCACCATGCCGTTCGTCCAGATCAGCCTGCGGGAAGGGCGTACGCCCGAGCAGATCCGATCGCTGATCACCGCGCTCACCTCCGCCGTCACCGAAAGCGTCGGGTCGCCGAAGGAGTCCGTGCGGGTGGTCGTCACCGAGGTGCCCGGGACGCACTGGGCCGCCGGCGACGTCACCCTCGAGGAAAAGTCGCTGAGCTAGCCGACAAGTTCAGGAGTCTTGACAAGTTTGTTTGTCGGTGAGACGGTGGGGCCATGTTCGACGTGGCTGTGATCGAGGACCCGGCGGCGGCCGAGGTCTCGCTGGACCCGGTGCGTGCCCGGCTGCTGGCGGAACTCGCCGAGCCCGGCTCCGCGACGACGTTGGCCGCGAAGGTCGGCCTCGCCCGGCAGAAGGTGAACTACCACCTCCGGGCACTCGAGAAGCACGGACTCGTCGAGCTGGTGGAGGAGCGCAAGAAGGGCAACGTCACCGAGCGCGTCATGCGGGCGACGGCGGCGTCCTACGTCATCTCGCCGACAGCGCTCTCCGCGGTGCAGCCCGACCCCAGCCGTTCCAGGGACCAGCTCTCGGCGCGCTGGCTGCTCGCCGTCGCGGGCCGGCTGGTGCGCGACGTCGGCGCGCTGATCACCGGCGCGACCAAGGCCCGCAAACCACTCGCGACCTTCGCCATGGACGGCGAAGTGCGCTTCGCATCGGCCGCGGACAGAGCAGCCTTCACCGGGGAACTGGCGACAGCGCTCACCGCGCTCGTCAGCAAGTACCACGACGAGTCCGCCGAGGGCGGCCGCTCCCACCGCGTGATCGTCGCGATCCATCCCAGCGTCAAAGAGACGAGTGTCCAGGAAAGAGAGGCCTGAAGTCATGCCGAGGGAATTCGAGCTGCACAAGGAAGTCGAGATCGAGGCGACTCCCGAGCAGGTGTGGGACGCGATCGCCACCGGCCCCGGGATCGACTCGTGGTACATGGGCCCGCACACCGTCGAACCGGGCGAGGGCGGCAAGCTCTCGCTGACGATCGGGGAGTTCTCCGAGGCGGCGACGATCACCGGCTGGGAGCCGGGGAAACGGCTCACCTACCGCGGGGACACCGCCCCGGACGGCTCGTTCCACGCTTTCGAGTACCTCATCGAGGGGCGCGACGGCGGCAGCACGGTGCTCCGGTTCGTGCACAACGGCATGATCGGTGACGACTGGGGCGCCGAGTACGAGGACATGACCGGCTACGGCTGGACGATGTACTTCCACACGCTCAACCAGTACCTCACGCATTTCCGGAACCCCGGCGCCTACGTCTCCGCCGAAGGCCCGGCCGTCGCCGAGGGCGTCGATTCGTGGACGGTGTTGACGAATGCCTTGGGGCTGCCCGATTCCCTCGCCCAGGGCGACAAGGTGCACCTGACCCCGGAAGGCCTCCCGCCGATCGACGGTGTCGTGGACTACGCGGTGCCGGGATACCGCGGACTGCTCGGTATCCGCGACGAGGGGACGCTGTACCGCTTCCACGGCCACGGCGGGCAGGTCGCCGTGGGGCACCACGTGTTCACCAAGGGCGCCGACACCGAGGCGATCGCGAAAACCTGGCGTGACTGGCTCGCTCGCGTGTACGCCTAGCCCGTGAACGGCCCGTTCGTGCCGCCAGACCGCACGAACGGGCCGCTCGCCCGGCACCGCGCGAAGACTGTCGGCCGATCCCCGTAGGATCGGCCGATGGCTTCCCTCGAAACCAGTCCCGCGGTGAGCGAGGCGTTGCAGGTTCTGCATCGCGTCTTCGGTTACGACTCGTTCCGGGGCCAGCAACAGGAGATCATCGACCACGTCGTGACCGGTGGTGACGCGCTCGTCCTGATGCCCACCGGCGGCGGGAAGTCGTTGTGCTACCAGATTCCCGCGCTCGTGCGCGAGGGCGTCGGCGTGGTCATCTCGCCGCTGATCGCGCTGATGCAGGACCAGGTCGACGCGCTGACCAACCTCGGGGC
>Ga0193717_1001545_pt1 | contig 14055 bp, 6 predicted proteins | sample U2c2metaG_FD_145900 | JGI IMG/M metagenome (GOLD analysis project Ga0193717, IMG submission 145900) | Soil microbial communities from a riparian zone of the East river system, Colorado, United States - U2c2 | ecosystem: Environmental > Terrestrial > Soil > Riparian zone | place: USA: East River... | reverse complement strand
GGTTCTCGCGCCCGCCATAGACGTTCGGAACCCACTCGCCGGCCTTGCGGCTGTAGTCGCGGTAGAGCATCGAGGCGACCGCATCGACGCGCAGCCCATCGACATGGAAATGCTCGAGCCAGTGCAGTGCGCTTGCGATCAGGAAACCCTGCACCTCGCGGCGCCCGAAATTGTAGATGAGAGTGTTCCAGTCGCGATGGAATCCCTCGCGCGGGTCCTGATGCTCGTACAGCGCGGTGCCGTCGAACCGGACGAGCCCATGGGCATCGTTGGGAAAATGCGCCGGCACCCAGTCGAGGACGATGCCGATGCCGGCCGCATGCAGCGCATCGACGAAACGGGCAAATCCTTCGGGCGATCCGTAGCGGGCGGACGGCGCGAACAATCCGAGCGGCTGATAGCCCCATGAGCCGCCGAATGGGTGCTCGGTGATCGGCAGCAACTCGACATGCGTGAAACCCATGTCGGCCACATAGGGAATCAGGCGGTCGATCGCGACGTCCCACATCGTCGCTGCCGTCGCGTCATGCGCGGGGCGCATCCAGGAACCGAGATGCAACTCGTAGACCGAGATCGGTGCGTCCGGCGCGTGCCGCGCGGCGCGCGCTTGCATCCACGCCTGATCGCGCCAGCGGAACGGCTCGGGACTCGCCACCAGCGAGGCTGTTGCGGGCGGCATCTCGGTCTGCCGCGCGATCGGATCGGCCTTATCGGGAACGCGCACATCTCCGGCGCCGACAATGTCGAACTTGTAGCGCGTACCTTCCGTCACGCGCGGAACGAACAGCTCCCAGACGCCGGCGCTATGGCGCAACCGCATCGCGTGGCGCCGCGCGTCCCAGCTGTTGAAGTCGCCGACCACAGCGACGCGGCTGGCGTTCGGCGCCCACACGGCGAAGCGCGTGCCGCGCACGCCGTCGATCGTCATCGCGTTGGCGCCGAGCGCTTTGGCAAGCTCGAAGTGTCGCCCTTCGCTGATCAGATGAAGATCGAAATCGCCGAGCAACGGACCGAACGAATACGGGTCCTCCGTCTCCTGCACGGCACCCGGCCATGTGATGCGCAGCAGGTAGGGGGCACGCTCGCTGACGAGTCCCTGAAACAGTCCGTGCGGTTGGGCCGGCCCCAGCCGCCCCAGCCGCGCGCCGTCGGACCGCCGCACGACCTCGACGCTCTGCGCGCCGGGCAGCAGTGCGCGGACAACGGGACCGGCGGGTGTGTCATGCGGCCCGAGCAGCGCGAACGGATCGCCGTGGCGCGCATGCGCCAGTGCCTCGGCCGCGCCGGCATCGAGCGGGATCGTTTGGGTCTTGGCGCGTACGTTCATGACGCGCTCCTTGTGGCACGCAGGATTCGTTCCGCCAGCCGGGCAAGGCCGTTGAGCGGGATCGGCAGCCAAGCCGGTCTGTTGGCGGCCTCATAGACAAGCTCGTAGGCGGCCTTCTCGACCAGGAAGAAATCGAGCAGGGCCGCGTTGCGCTCGCGCTCGGCTCCGACCGATGCAAAGTATGCGTCCAGGAAAGCGCCCTGCGCGCTGTCGTGCAGGCGGGTGAGGAACCTTTCGCGCGTTTTGGCATCCAACCGCGCCGCGGTGACGTTCTTCGGATTGAGCGCCGCAGCAGCGGCGTAGTCGAACGATCGCATCAGCCCGGCGACATCGCGCAGCGGGCTTGCCTTCGCGCGGCGTTCGGCGAGCGGCCGCCCCGGCTCGCCCTCGAAATCGATGATATAGATGTCGCCGCTCGCAACGAGAACTTGGCCGAGATGGAAGTCGCCGTGGATGCGCGTCTTCGGTGAGCTGACGCCGGTGAGCGCTAGTTTGCGCAGCGCCTTCTCCAGCGGCTGCTGCTGCGACAGCAACAACTTCGCACGCGCCGCGAGCGTTTCATCTTCCCAGTTCTTGTGCTCCCTTACCAGCGTGAACGCACGGTCGAGCAATGACGTCGCGTGCTCGATCCACGCCTGCACGTCGCGCTCCGCCGCCGTTTCGGGAGCAAACGCCAAGTCGTCCGACGGCCGCGCCAGCACGGCGTGCATTTCGCCCAGCCGCTTGCCGATCATGGCGGCGATGGTCGTGTAGTCGGCGACGTTGTCGGCACGCGACTCGGCGTCCTGCGTCGAGAGTTCATCGAGCGCGCGGTTGAACTGATCGAGCGTCCAGGTCCAGGCATCGCCCTGATTGCGCACGAAGGCCTGCGCGACCGCGAGCGAGTTGCGTTCGCCCATGCCCGTGAGGCGGACGACCTCACCCAGCAGCGCGGGTGAATTGGCGAAACCCTGCGCGGTCAGATACCGGCTCATCTCGGCTTCGGGGTGCGCGCCGGGCGAAACCTTGCGGAAGATCTTCAGCATCGCGGCGTCGCCGACGATCAGCGAGCTGTTCGACTGCTCCGCCGAAAGCCACAGCACTTCGGCATCGCCGGGCTGGCGCAGCGTATCCTGCATGCCTTCGGTCGGCTCGAACACGATGCTGCCTTCGGCGGTCTCGATGGTGGCGCGGGAAGCGAGTGCGGCCAGCATCTGGTGCGCAAACGGCGCCAACGCGAACGCGTCGGTCAGGTATCCGGTGCGCCGTCCGCGGCGGACGCGCGCAAGCGCGAGCTGGCTCGGCAACGCGGCGACATGCTCGTCGTCCCACACCACCGAGAGCGGGAGCAGCCAGCGATTGGTATCACCGTCGCTCTTTGACTCGATTTCGGCGAGTAGCACTTCGCGGTCGCCGTTCGGCAAGGGCGCAAGATATTTGACCTTGGTGGACTTGATCGATTGATCCTTGGCCGCGAACCAGCGTCGCTTCATCAGGTAAGAGGGGATGACGTCGCGCACGAAGGCAGCGCCGTCCGGCGTCGCAAGCACGTCCGCAACCTTGTTGCGCGTCACAAGCGTGACGTACTCTGGCATCGGCTCCGGCGCCGGCGTGTGCCAGGCGGGAGGCTCGCTCTGTGCTGCGAGGACAAACCAGTAGAAGCCGTAAGGCGACAGCGTCAGCAGATAAGTAAGCTGGCCGATCGGCGGAAACAGAGAGCCGCCGTTCAACTCGACCGGCACGCGCCCGGAGAATTCGGAGAGATCAAGCTCCACCGCTTGCGGCGCGCGCGAAACATTGGCGACGCAGAGAATGATCTCACCTTCGTGCTCGCGCAGAAACGCCAGCACCTTGCGGTTTTTCGGATAGAGAAAGCGCAGAGAGCCACGCCCGAATGCGCTGTGACGTCTGCGTACAGCCAGCATGCGCCGCATCCAGTGCAGCAGCGAATGCGGATCGCGCATCTGAGCTTCGACATTGATGGTCTCGTAGCCGTAGAGCGGGTCCATCAGCGTCGGCAGCACGAGCGCAGCCGGATCGGCGCGCGAGAATCCCCCATTGCGGTCCGGCAACCATTGCATCGGCGTGCGCACGCCGTCGCGATCGCCGAGATGGATGTTGTCGCCCATGCCGATTTCGTCGCCGTAATAGATCACCGGTGCGCCGGGCATCGAGAGCAGCAGGCAGTTCATCAGTTCGAGGCGGCGGCGGTCGCGTTCAAGCAGCGGCGCGAGCCTGCGGCGGATGCCGAGATTGATCCGTGCGCGGCGGTCAGCTGCGTACGTCTCCCACAGATAGTCGCGCTCGGAATCCGTCACCATTTCGAGGGTCAGCTCGTCATGATTGCGCAAAAAGATGGCCCACTGGCAGTTGTCCGGGATCTGCGGTGTCTGCCGCATGATGTCGGTGATCGGAAAGCGATCCTCGCGCGCCAGCGCCATGTACATGCGCGGCATCAGCGGAAAGTGGAACGCCATGTGGCACTCGTCGCCCTGGCCGAAATAGTCCTTGGTGTCCTCGGGCCACTGGTTCGCCTCAGCCAGCAGCATGCGGCCCGGATATGCTGCGTCGAGCTCGGCGCGGATGCGCTTGAGCACATCGTGTGTCTCGGGGAGGTTTTCGTTGTTGGTGCCCTCGCGCTCGATCAGGTACGGCACCGCATCGAGGCGCAGCCCGTCAACGCCGAGATCGAGCCAGAAACGCATCACGCCGAGCACAGCTTCGATCACCTTCGGATTGTCGAAGTTGAGGTCCGGCTGGTGCGAGTAAAACCGGTGCCAGAAATACGCGCCCGCGACCGGATCCCAGGTCCAGTTCGAGCGCTCGGTATCGAGGAAGATGATACGGGTCTCTGGATATTTCTGATCGGTGTCGGACCAGACATAAAAGTCGCGCGCCGCCGAGCCGGGCTTCGCTTTGCGCGCGCGCTGAAACCACGGATGCTGATCGGACGTGTGATTGATGACCAGCTCGGTGATGACGCGGATGCCGCGCGCATGCGCGGCCGCGATGAAGCGCTTGACGTCGTTCATCGAGCCGTACTCGGGATGCACCGCGCGGTACTCGCTGATGTCGTAGCCATCGTCGAGGCGCGGGGAGGGGTAGAACGGCAACAGCCAGATCGTGTTGACGCCAAGCTCCGCGATGTAGTCGAGCTTGGCCATCAGGCCGGCGAAATCGCCGACGCCGTCATTGTTGGCGTCGAAGAAAGACTTGATGTGGAGTTGATAGATGATCGCGTCCTTGTACCAGAGCGGATCGTCTGATGATGTTGTTGTTGCTGTTGCTGCGACAATTCGTTTCTGCGGCGCGTTCATGGCGCGGCTCCCGGCGGCGAGAGGCGCCAGATCGCGAACGGAAGGTCGGCGGGATCGAGCCGGACGTGCTGCATCTTGCCGGTCCAGATCGCGCTGTGACCGCGCACCAGGTCTTCGATCATGAGCGATCCATGGTCGGGAAGCTTCCACTCCCACAACGGCAGCTCGAACGCCGCCTCCTGAACGAGATGCGGATCGAAACTGACCGCGACGAGGATCATGTCCTCGCCGGAGGGTGACGGCTTCCCGTATAGCAGGATCTGGTCGTTGAAGGCGTTGTAGAACTTCACGCCAAGATGGCTTTGCAGCGCCGGATGTGCGCGGCGCAGGCGATTGAGCAGCGAGATTTCCGCGACGATGTTTCCCGGCGCGTTCTGGTCACGCACGCGGATCTCATATTTCTCCGAGTCGAGATATTCCTCGCGTCCCGGCAGCGGCGCGCCCTCGCAGAGTTCAAAGCCCGAATAGACACCCCATAGTCCCGACAATGTCGCGGCGAGCGCGGCGCGGATGAGAAAGCCGGGCCGTCCGGATGTTTGCAGAAAGTACGCATTGATGTCGGGGGTGTTGACGAAGAAGTGCGGCCGGAAGAACTCCTTCACCTCGGTGGTGGTCAGCTCGGTCAGATAGTCGGCGAGTTCCTGCTTGGTGTTGCGCCACGTGAAGTAGGTGTAGGACTGCGAAAAGCCGACCTTGGCGAGCCTGTACATCATCTTCGGACGCGTGAAGGCTTCGGAGAGGAAGATAACGTCGGGATAGCGCGCCCGCACGTCCGCGATCATCCACTGCCAGAACGCCAGTGGTTTGGTGTGTGGATTGTCGACGCGGAAGATGCGCACGCCTTCGCCGGCCCAGTAGAGAACGATGTCGCGCAGCGCCGCCCACAGGCCCGCGGCATCGGCGCCGTAGAAATCGAGGTTGACGATGTCCTGATACTTTTTCGGCGGGTTCTCGGCGTACTTGATCGAGCCGTCGGGCCGCCACTTGAACCAGTCCGGATGGTCGCGCAGCCACGGATGATCGGGCGAGCACTGGATCGCGAAGTCGAGTGCGATCTCCAGTCCGTTCTCCCGCGCCACCGCGATGAGACGGCGGAAATCGTCCAGCGTGCCGAGCTCAGGGTGGATCGCATCATGCCCGCCCTCCTCGCTCCCAATCGCGTAAGGGCTGCCGGGGTCGTCGGGCGCCGGCGTCAGGGTGTTGTTGCGGCCCTTGCGGTTCTTGCGGCCGATCGGATGGATCGGCGGAAAGTAAAGAACGTCGAAGCCCATCTGGCGGATGTCGGGCAGGCGAGCGACGACGTCGTCAAAAGTGCCGTGCTTGGCGGCGTCCCCGGATTGCGAACGCGGAAACAGTTCGTACCAGCTTGCAAACCCCGCTTGCGGCCGCTCGACCTCAAGCGTGAGCGGCGGGTGCTGCACTTGAAACGGCCGTTCACTGGAGGCCGCGATTGCTTTTGCGACCGAAGGCGATGTGAACGCCTGCAAGCCTGCGTCAGTGTCGCCGCCTTTGAGCGTTTCGATCGCCTTGCTCAACGCGGTGGTGTTGCAGGGGACCGACTTGGCGTGGATGCGTTCCAGCAAGTGCCGCGCCTCGGTGAGTTCGAGCGCGACATCCATCCCGGCCGCGTGCTTGATCTCGATCTCGTGGCAAAGGGAGGCATAATCGTCGCGCCACGCCGCGACCGTGTACATGTGCCGGCCGATGCGCGCTGGCGTGAACGTTGCCTGCCAGCGGTCATTGCCCAGCGGCCCAAGTGGCACGCGTATCCAGTCTTTCTCGTCGGCGGCTTTCCAGAGAAGCTCGGCCGCAAGGAGGTCATGGCCGTCGGTAAACACGTCCGCGTCGACCGTGACAGTCTGGCCGACCACTCGCTTGACTGGAAACACGCCGCCATCGACTGACGGAGTAAGACGCTCGATTGCAATGCGCGGCGCTTTCAGGGCTTCCGTGACCGGTCTGCCATTGCGCCGTGTGCGGTCCGCGACGGGTTTGGTGCGGGTGACGGCCAGTACCTGAACCTCTCCGGCCGCTAGCGCGGCATCGCTTTCGTAGTTCTCAAGTGCCTGGGGGTTCCCGAACGACGCGCCCGCGGACGGTGGCAGCGGGTCAATGACCGGAAACGGCTGCGGCTTTGCATCGTTATTGATGATGACCAATGTGCCTCGATCTGCGGTGCGCACATCTGCTGTGCTGATCTGCAGCAACGTTGAAACAGCGGCTCCCCCCGAGAGACTGCGCATTTCGCCGGCTGTATTGGCGCTCATTTGCTTGGCGAGGCTGTTCGCCGCGACGATGTCTTCGATGAGATCGAAACGCGCGTTGGTCCGGTCCTCTTCAAAGTCATCGGGCGTTGCGCGCCGTTGATCCATTCGCCGCCGGGTGCCGAATTCGAAGCCCATTGGCACCAACAATCCTTGCCCGGTCGCGGCGGCTATACGCAGCAATCGCCGATAGGCGGTCCGTAACGCGCCGGTTTCCATGGAGGACAATCGGGCCGCAAGACGCTCATCGAAGGGAGCTTCGGCAACGCCGATGATCTGCGGCGCGGCGCGCCGCAGCGCATTGTGCTCTTCGATGTACCAGCCTGCGCGCCCATCCCACCACGGCGTCGACGCGAACACAGCATCGAGGCCTGCCTGCTCCAGGCCGGGAAATAACGGCCAGCGTATGCCCGGCGTCCAACCCGCGAACAGGAGAGCGCCTCGCTCCTGACGCACCGCGTCAATCAGTGCTTTTATGAATCGCGGCGGCACGTCCGCAAGACCAAGCAGCCGGAATCCAGCAGCACCGGCGTCGGCAAGCCGGACGATACGGTCGGTCCACCATGCGGTGAGCTCTTGCTCCCGTTCGGGTTCAGCAAACCTCGCCGGCAATGCGTCCGGAATCAGTTGCGCCCGGCGGGGATCAACGACGTCGGAGCCGGCGTTGCGATAAAACCAGTGCGGCGCCGAGCGCGCCATCGCGCCTTCGGCCGCAACACGGTCGAGCACAAGGTCGAGAAGTAATTCGACCCCACTTGCGCGGCACTGGTCCGCAATATGCCGTACGGTCGTGTCGGCATCGGCTGCATCAATGTCCGGATTCGATTTCTCGTAGTCGTCAACGAGAAAAATGTCGGCGCCGGGAATAGGTGCGAAGATGGACCCCACACAAACGTGGGAGAACTCCATCAACTTCACTCGTTCCAAATGGCCTTTCCACCCGCCAACCTCGCCGGCGAGCAGGGGATGAACGTAATAGATACTAGAAATTCCGTGCGGATTGCCCTTCGACGGCGGCATTGCACACTTCTTCTTTTGATTAACCAAATCGGTCCTATGACAAGGGGCTTGGAGAGCAAAAGTTCCGCGGGTTTTTTTTACGCCAAATCAATAGCTTAGGGTTCGAGCATTATCTCTCCAGAGATCTGATGCCGAGGGTACGGTTCTTGTTCAATGAAGTAGCCGCCAGTGACCCTGTAGCAGCGCCGCTCGGGATGAGGCTGCGGGGATCCGCGAAGGGCATACAGGTTCCGAGATTTCCTGGTCGATCCGCGGCGCGATTAGTTCTCGCCAGTAGCTGTCTGTTTTGCGGGTGACCTCGGGAAAGATCTTGCGCCTTCGCTCGCCGAACCCTTCCAGCGAACGGAGCCTGCCGCCCTCCTTGCCTTCCAGATATTCTTCGACGGGAACCACGCGTACCTGTGACAGATCTCCCGCTTCGGAAAGCGGGATCGTCGGTTCCGGGACGTGTCGTATCGGAAACGTGTTGGATGGTCGATGATAGCGCGAGGGTTCTGGTTGCCCTTCACGCTGAGCCGATTTGTCACGTACCGCGGCACTTCCTTCTGGAGGTAATCCTGCAGCGACGCGGCGGTTATCCATCGGCCCGGACCGATAGCCGTTTCCGCATCTCCGCTCAGTGCCCGAAGCAGGAAATACGTCCACACTCCGTGAGAATGCTCGGGAGAAGGATAGGATTGCTGGCCGGGTCGGCAGGAGAGGAAAATGGCGTTGTAGGTTGCCGAAGAAAGAAATTCCCTCAGTTCACGCGGATCCATATCCGAGATCACGTCACGCACGCGGACCAGTGGCTCGAACTTCGTGGCGCACGCATCCACGAAGGCCAGCGCCCGCTGGCAGCCGCTCGCGGTCAATCGATCGCCCAACTTTTCGCGCAGCAGGATCGTGCTGCCTTCGATGTTGAACGGTCGGGAGTCCCACGCGGTGATCCGATTGCCGGCCACGCCATGGAAGCCGTGTCCGGCGTAGTAGAACACGAACAGATCGTCCGGCCCGAGCGACTCGATCGTCTGTTTAAGCGCATAGTCGAGTGAGGACGCCGTCGCCTGGGAATCGGTGAATTCCTGAAGATCGAGACTGTCGCTCGGATAGATGGATTTGAGTGCCCTCGCGAAACCGGCGGCATCGTTCCGGGCGAAGTCGACTTTCGGAAGGGCGGGGCCGCTCGGCGTGTCCTGATAGTCCTCGATGCCGACCACGATCGCGACAACTCGGTCGGGGTACTCGAGCTCCGGCGGAGTGACCGGCAATAATTTCTTCGGCATCGATGCTGCTCGCCCTACTCAAACCCGACCGGCAACTTGATTTGCGGCGCCTGGACAGATGCTGATTTCGAAAAACGCACGGCCGTAACCGACTCGCGCAATCTCGACACCTTCAATGATGACGTAGCGCGGGCCCCGGGATGAATCTAGCGCCGGCACGCGCCGGGAACCGTCGGTATCTGCTCGTGCTCGAAGAGGCGGCACCGAGGTCTGCGCGAGGTGTTTTCGAGCGCGTCGGAACGGCGCTGGGACGACCCAATCGTCGTCCTCGTCGAGCACGACACGAACCTGCTTTTTCGGCGGCTGCCGGGCAGGGAACCGGCCGTTTACAATCCATACATGGACCTCTATGTTGGTTAATGATCAATATATGACCTCTAAGTCAAGGACTACGGTTGCCAAACTCAAGTTATATGTCATATATAGCCTGCTAGGCTACTTATCAGGCTATGGATGGATAGTATGAAGTCGGGAGCGACGGCGCTCATGCCGCTTTCAGTCAGGCGGGCAATCAGAAAGTTCGGCGAGGACATTGCGGTAGGGCGTAAGAAGCGCCGTCTCACCGTCGAAATGATGGTGGAACGTACCGGCCTGTCGACGAACACCTACCGCAGGGTCGAGGCGGGTGAGCCGACTGTCGCGATCGGCGCCTACGCGATGTGTCTGCTCGTCCTTGGCCACGGCCAGGCGTTCGCGTCCCTTATCGATCAGGGCCGTGACGACGTCGGACTGGTGCTGGAGAAGGAGCGTCTGCCCAAGCGCGTAAGGCTTAAGAAGGAGGAGATGCCGGCATGAGCGAAAAGCTGGACGTCTACTTGGACGACGAGACAACCTTGGTCGGGGCGTTGCGCTTCGATGCGGGCGGCAACCGGGAATCCTGTTCGTTCGAATACGCGCAGCAGTGGCTGCAGCGGCCCGGCCGATTCAAGATTGATCCGGAGCTGCCGCTTGTCGCCGGTTCCCAGTTTCCGACGAAGTCGAAGGTCTCGGTTTTTTTCGGATGCATCGCCGATTCCGAGCCGGACGGCTGGGCCAAGCTCGTCATCCGCCGCGATCGCGCGAAGCGCCGAAAAGACGCCGCCGAGACAGGAACCGATTTTGAAAACAGGCAGCTGACTTCCTTCGACTACCTGTCGTCGGTCGACGACGTCAGCCGCATCGGAGCGCTGCGGCTCCGGGACAAGGAAGGAAGCTTCGTCCGGCCGCATCGACCCGGCGAGCGCGCCGCTCCGCCGATCGTCCAGCTCGACGAAATCGTCCGCGCCAGCAGGGCCGTAGAGGCCGAAATCGAGACCGCGAATGACCTGCGCTTTCTGCTCGGCGTCGGCACCTCCGTCGGCGGCATGAGGCCGAAGGCATCCGTCATCGACGAAGACGGCGCGCTCTGCATCGGGAAATTTCCCAGCGTGAAGGACGAACGGTCCGTCGTTAAGGGAGAAGTCCTCGCTCTGCGGCTCGCCGAGACGGCAGGAATTGAGGCGGCAGCGTCCCGCGTCGTCAACACGGACGGCGGATCTGCCGTAGCCGTGATCCGCCGCTTCGACCGGAGCGCCGACGGACGTCTCATGTACTGCTCCGCCAGAACCCTTCTCGGCGTCCGCGACGAAGATGACCACACCTATGCGGAAATCGCGGAAGCCATTCTGATGAACGGCGACCGTGTCGAGAGCGATCTGGCGCAACTGTGGCGGCGGATCGTGTTCAACGTCCTCATCAACAACGTCGACGACCATCTGAACAATCACGGTTTCCTGCACGTCGCCAACGGACGTTGGAGGCTCTCGCCGGCGTTCGACGTGAACCCTTTCCCCGACAAGGCCGGAGTCCTGAAGACGTGGATATCCGAGGAGGGAAACCAGGCAAGCATCGAACTGGCGATGTCCGCGGCGGAACTCTTCAAGCTGAAGCTCAGCAGAGCGAAGGAGATTGTCGGCGAAGTGGAAACGGCGGTTTCGCAGTGGCGGACGGTGGCCCGACAAAAAGAAGTCGGGATGACCGCGAAGGAAAGCGAAGCCTTCGAGGAGGCGTTCGAGCACGAAGAGCGAAACACCGCCCGGCGCATCGCGGGACTGACGACATCGAAACCGGGGGCCGGTAAGAACGAGGAGAACGAAGTCACGTCGCCGACCGTCCTACGAGCGTGAAGTCCGATCACTCGCGCCGCATGGGCGAAGAAGGCGGCACGGTCAGCCGCCACCCGGAATTGTACCGAGACCGATGGGCCGCCTAACCCGCCTTCCGACGGGCGGCAGACTTTGAGACATCTTTGGCCCCAGCCTCGCCCTTGCCGGTTATCGGTAACAGCATTTCTCGCTGCCCGTCAGCTCGCTTCTTTCTTTTCGAGGCCTTCTCAGGCTTTACCTTTTCCGATCCGAGCGAGCGCCGCAACGCGTCCATGAGGTTGACGACGTTCTTCGGCGCGGACGGTTTATCCGTTCCCTTTTTCAGCGGGACGTGCGCCTGCTTCTTCTTGATGACCTCGATTAGCGCCTGCTCGTAGTGATCTTCGAATGACTCCGGCTCGAACTCGCCTTCCTTCTGCTCGACGATGTGTTTCGCGAGCTTCAACATGTCCGGCGCGATCTTCACGTCCGGAATGTCGCTGAAGTAGTCGTCGGCCTTGCGGACCTCGTAGCTGTAGTGAAGCGTGGTGCCGATCAGTCCCTTGCCGTGCGGTTCGATCGCGATGATGCGCTCGCGCTTGCTCATTCGCTTTCTATCGATTTGATCGACCGACCGAGGCAAGAAACATATAACGAAGTTCTGACCATGATCCTGCATCCGGCAGAAGGGCCTCTCTTAGAGGGCGGCCTCGATAGCGCACGGCTTTTTTCGGCAAAGGCGGCGGCGATTAAGCTTGTCATCTCACATTGGAGACTTCATCGATTTTCGACGTTTGACAGCGGTGTCAACCGAGCGGGGCTTTATCATTACGGCAAGTGGTATTGCATTTTCGATTTCTGTCAGTGCAGTCGAGGTCGATGACATCATCATCTCGATTGCAGAAATCGTCGACTAGCGTTAAGCCTGACCTCGCTAAAATGACACTGTCGGAACCTTCACGAGCGGATGACTAAGGCATCCAGATCGGACCCTCAAGGCGCGACCGCGCGCCACGCGGGTCGGGGATCAGACTCCGTTCACATCGAGCCGTCATTGCTTTATACTGGCCGTCGGCTGGAGCGATCAATGCATCTCGGTGAGACGGACTACGGCCTGGCAATTGCCGCAGTACGGGCGCTTAATCGTCAGCGCACATGTACGTTCTTGATGCCGACGCGATTCATGTCCGCCGAGGCGGCACTTGCCGGATCGTCGATCAACGAACGCCTCGACGGCATAAAGGTGCCCGGCGAAGACTGGCGCGTTTTCTTCGCAAACTCCCACGAAGAGGCCCTTGAAGGCGCAGTCAAACTGGCACGCCATTTTGCCGTGCTGCACCGGTTTCCGAACCGTGACATCTGGATTCTTGGAGTTCCGGACAGCGTGATTTTTCGCTACGGTCTGGAAACATTTGCCGGAATGATGCCCGGGTTCGCGACAATTGGCCTGAGCGAGATTCGCGCCCGGCTGACGCACGCCGCGCCGCCTCCTGTCGCGCTTGTGCTAACTCGCGATGCCGCACACATGATCGCAGATGACGCTGATCTGGCGGACCTGGTTCAAAACATGCCTGGCCTGCTCATTGGCGACTGGGACGACGCTCCGCACGACGCGGATTTCATGGCAATCTATGGTTTGGGAAGACTTCGGCCCGATGTCGTCCTATTCGGTGAATCGTTGACCGCGGGGGAAGTGCCGTTCGGCGCTTTTGCGATGTCGCCAAAAGCATATGAGCCATGGAATCGGTTTGCGACGGGCTTTTTGCACTCGTCCACATTCGGAGGAAATCGACTCACGCTGAGTGTCGCGCTCCAGCAGATGCTGGGAGCCGCAGAATGCGCCCGAAAGGTCGCGCAGTATTCGAATGATGAGCGAATGCGCGTCAATCAATACGCGCGCTTTGTCAATCCTGCATTGCAGGGCCTCTACGAACTGATTGGCGGCGACATCGTTCCGGTGGAGGCCACGGGCACCCGACTGACTTTTTCCGGCCAAGCCGGCCCCACCGTCCGCTGCCTGGATGCCGCCACCGGAGCAGGCGCCGCTGTGCGCGGCCATTGTCCACCCGACATCGAGACGGCTGTGCTCGACGGCTTCGATCCGAATACCGACTACTGGTCGATCCTTGAACGTGAGCTGCGCAATGCCACTGGACTGGAATGTACGTTCCCGGCTGTATCCGGCGCATCGGCGGCCGAAACCGCGATTCTTCTGGCGCTGGCCGCGACGGGTCGCAGGCGCGTCATCACATTTACAAGCAATTTTTCCGGCAGAACACTGCTCGCGCTCATGCTGAGTGCTATCGATGACATACAAGCGCCTTTTCGCCCCCTTTATCCGGATGTCGTCTATATCGATCCGTCGAGACCTGATGCAGCGGAGGCGTTTTCCGCCGCGGCGACAGATGACACCGCGCTCGTCTGGTTCGAATATATTCGCGGCATGGACGGTCTTCCCGTTCCGCCAGCGCTGTGCCAGGCCATACGCAACTGCAGGGAGCGGCACGGATACCTCGTCGGCATTGATGAAGTCCTGACCGGATTGTTTCGGACCGGTCGATTGGCGAGCGCTTCAATTGCGTTTCCCGATCCCGACCTCATGACCCTGTCCAAAGCATTAAGCGATGGAACGTTTCCGATCGGGGTAACTTTGGCGTCGGCGGCCGTGGCGCAATCAGCGGCAGAGCGCGCGCCGCGACTTGTGGAAGCCTTGAGTCGGCGGCATCGCAATCAGCTCGGAGCGGCTATTGCGGCGAATTGCCTTCGCAACCTTCTGTCTCC
>Ga0193717_1001544_pt1 | contig 14055 bp, 10 predicted proteins | sample U2c2metaG_FD_145900 | JGI IMG/M metagenome (GOLD analysis project Ga0193717, IMG submission 145900) | Soil microbial communities from a riparian zone of the East river system, Colorado, United States - U2c2 | ecosystem: Environmental > Terrestrial > Soil > Riparian zone | place: USA: East River... | reverse complement strand
AGGATCAAGGCAGAGGAAGAAGCGAATCACTGGCAGTTTTCTATCTCGGACAATGGCATCGGCATCGATCCGCAGTTTTTCGACAAGATCTTTATCATCTTCCAGCGTCTCCACAACAAGAGCGACTATTCAGGGACGGGTATCGGGCTGGCCATTTGTAAGAAGATAGTCGAGAGACATGGAGGCCATATCTGGGTGGAGTCGGCGCCGGAGAAAGGAACCACTTTTTATTTTACTATAAGTAAGAAATCGTAGCCAGAGCGGACCACAACAAACATTTATCTTATTTTTATGCAACAGATTCACATTTTACTCGTAGACGACAATGAAGGCGACATCCTGCTGACACGGGAAGCGCTGGGTGAAGCGCGTATCATCAGCAAGATCTCCATTGCTTATGATGGCGTAGAAGCTATCGCCTTCCTGAAAAAGTATCCGCCTTACCGCGGTACGGAGATGCCCGACCTTATCCTCCTTGACATCAACCTGCCAAAGATGGATGGCACGGAGGTACTCAGCATCATAAAGAATGATCCGGAACTCCGACGCATTCCAGTGATCATGCTCACGACCTCCTCTGCGGAGAAAGACATCCTGGCTTCTTATGACAACCATGCAAATTGTTATATCACCAAACCCGTGGACCTGGACCGGTTTATGGAAGTGGTACGAACCATTGAAGATTTTTGGATCAGTATTGTAAAACTGCCAAAAATTGCATCCTAAAATGTCTGATGATACTCGACCACTAACGATTCTTGTCGTGGAAGATAACCCCGGCGACTTTTTCCTGCTGGGTGAATTTCTGCGCAGCACCGGTCTGGCCATCGGTGAGGTAAAACATGCCGGCAGTCTTGGCGAAGCAAAACAAATCCTCAGCACCGATCCGATCGAGCTGGTCTTTCTTGACCTGTCCCTACCCGATAGTTTTGGGCTGGAATCCTATACCGGTCTGCAGGCATACACGCAGCGCATACCGGTGATCCTGCTGACGGGGCTTTCCGACACCAAGCTGGCCCTGCATGCCCTCGTCTTGGGTGCGCAGGATTATTTGGTAAAAGGGGAGTTCGACGAGCAGCTGCTGTCCCGTGCGATCCGCTACAGTCGTGAGCGTATGCGCAATCTGCTTAATTTGAGGGAGAGCGAGGAACGTTACCGCGAACTCTTTAATAACAACCCCATGCCCATGTGGGTTTTCGATGCACAGAGCTTTCGTTTTCTCGAAGCTAATGGCGCTGCGGTGCAACATTATGGGTATACACATGAAGAGTTTTTGTCAATGACGCTGGCCGACATTCGGGTCAGCGGCCGGCCCGAGGATCTCAAGGAGGAAGTGGCTGCGCTCCGCCATATCCGGGATGGGGTCAAAAAAGGAATTCGCGAACACGTTAAGAAAAACAGGGACATCATTTTTGTCGACGGCGCGTGGCATAGCATCATGTATAAGAACCGGCCCGCGGTTTTGGCGCTGGCCAATGACGTGACCGAACGGATCATCCTGGAAAATGAGCTCAACGAACAGCGGGTGACCCGTCAGCGGCAGATAACCGAAGCAGTCATCGTGGCCCAGGAAAAAGAGAGGACGGAGATCGGCAAGGAGCTGCACGATAATGTCAACCAGATCCTCGGAGCCAGCAATCTGTATATCAATACGGCAATGACGGATGAAGAGATGCGGCAGGAGCTGTTGGAACGTAGTACTGAATTGGTGAGCAAGGCCATCAATGAGATAAGAAAGATCTCCAAGTCGCTGATCACACCCGGTCTTCGGGAGATCGGGCTGATCGAGTCGATAGAGGATATTATCGATGACATGCGTTTCGTCAAGGAGGACCTTGCCATCGACCTGGACTTGCAAAATATCTCCGAAGAGGAGATCGAGGACCGGCGCAAGCTGGCTCTTTTCCGTATGGTACAGGAGCAGCTGAACAATATCGTTAAACACGCTAAAGCGACGCGGGTGCTGATCCGGTTGTCCATCGAAGGACCGGACATTGTGCTTACCGTATCTGATAATGGGGTGGGTTTTGATGTGAGCCGTCATCGCAAAGGCGTCGGGATCACCAATATTATCAGCCGGGCTGAGTTGTTTAACGGGTCGGTAGACATCCAGTCGATGCCGGGGGAAGGGTGTATTTTGAGTGTCGGCCTGCCCCTATAATTTCTTTAAAATTTTAACCAATCTCTTCGCGATAAGCGCGTCACCTTTATCGGAGGGGTGGAGGCCGTCACAAGTCATATCCATGGCCTCTACCGGGTAAGGATATTCGCCGGCCGTATCAAAGGGAATAGTCGTATAATCCGGATAGGGATAATTCCTGTACTGCCCCGTCTGCGGGTCCTTCAGCCGTTTGAACCGGACAAGATGGGGCACCGCGAGCTTGCGTTCGTGATAGAGGTCGATGAGTTTCAGACGTTCGTGTTCGGCGATAGCGCGTATGGCATCCGCTACCTGTTCGAGAGACTGGCCGTCCTTGTCTTTATAGGAGCCCCAGGCATTGTTCCTTGAATCCCGGATATAGACAAAGTCACCGCGGGGCATGGGTGTGATAAGGATGATGGTGGCGTCTTTTTTGAGGCTGTGAAGCTTGTCGAGGATGATGCGGAACGAGCCGTAGACGGTGCTGTCGCCGGTGTTGTTCTGGTAGTCGGACCAGCTGCCGATGTGGTTGCTGTGCCACCAGTCATTGGTTCCCAGGAAAACGCTGTAAACATCGGCTGGGGGAATTCCCAGCTTTTCGATAGCTTTAGCAATCTTAGCGGAAGTCCAGCCGTTGTGACCCTGGTTGGTGTAATGAATATACGGGAGGCGTTGGGTCACTTGTGTGAGATAACCTTTTGTCAGGCGATTGCCCGTTTCGTCGGTGTGGTCGTTGAGGTAGGTGATAGAGTCTCCGATGGCTACCCAGCTGATCGTTCGGTGAGTAAAGGCCGTGATAAAGAACACGACGGGCAGTGCCAGGAGGCAGACGAGCTTTTTCATAATGGATAATTTAACCAAGCACCAGTTCCATTTTACTGCTGCGCGAGCCCTTGATCAGCATATAGATATTTTTGAAGCCGGCATTGGACAACCAACGAGCGGCATCTTTGCTGTCGTCAAAACGCAGGTATGGATGCTCGATCTTTTCAAAGTCGCCGCCTACCAGCGCCACCTGGTGCCAGGGGTACTGGCCGATGAGTTTGACGATGGCGCGATGTTCGTTCATACTTTCGGGGCCAAGCTCGGCCATGGCGCCAAGGATGAGGATCTTTTGGTCGAACCCGTCGCCGGCAACCGGCAGGCGGGCAAAGTTTTCAATGGCCGCGCGCATGCTTGAGGGGTTTGCATTGTATGCGTCCAGGATGATATGATTCCCGTCCCGCCGGATCAGCTGCGAGCGGCTGTTGGAAGGCGCATATTGTTCGATGGACTGATAGATCTTAGCATCGGAGACGTCAAATTGTTTACCGACCGCCACTGCGACCAACACATTGGGGAGGTTGTAGTCGCCAACCATTTGGGTGTGGATGGTCCCGGTGGTGGCGCCATGGGTTATTTCGACGTCGAGGAAAGAGGTGTCAGCGGTCTGTTTATTTATAACCCCCGTATAATTCCCATCCTTTGTCCCATAGGTAATGATATGTGCAATGCCACGGCTCATCTGGCGCAGGTCGGCGGAGTCCACAAGCACAAACGCCGTTCCGCCATTATCTCTCAGCCAGTCATATAATTCGCCCTTTCCTTTCTTCACGCCTTCCGGGCCGCCAAAACCTTCAAGGTGGGCCTTGCCGATATTGGTGATGATGCCATGGGTCGGCAGGGTATAACGACAGTAGCTTGCAATTTCTTTCTGGTGATTGGCGCCCATTTCGATCACCGCGAACTCGGCATCAGGGCGGACCGAGAGGATGGTCAGCGGGACACCGATATGATTGTTGAGATTGCCTTTAGTGGTATAGGTGAGGTAGGTCGAAGAGAGAACGGCATGGACCAGCTCCTTTGTAGTCGTCTTGCCATTGCTGCCGGTTATCGCTATGAACGGAATATTGAACTGCTTGCGATGATGCAGCGCCAGTTCCTGCAAGGTTTCGAGGACATCGGCTACGCGGATGAGGCGGTCCCCCCCTCCCTCTTTGGGTATTTCATCGATAACCGCATAGGCCGCACCCAGTTCGAGAGCCCGAACGGCAAAAGCATTCCCATTAAAATTGGGCCCTTTCAACGCAAAGAAAAGGTCCCCCTGCTTGAGCTCGCGGGTGTCCGTAACCACCGATGGATGACGAAGGAAGATTTCGTATAGCTGCGAAATTGTCATAGGACAAAGATGCGGAATTCCGATGGCCCCGGCAAATTGGGGCCGGGGGGGTGCAACATTTCCCAATAAGCTGCGTCCAATAGGATGACAAAGTCCCGTTTGTTCAATCCAAAACCAATCCTTATGTTCAAAAATTACCTGAAGATCGCCTGGCGGCAGCTGCGGAAGCAAAAGTTCTATTCGGCCATAAAGATCGGGGGCTTTGCCCTGGGGATCGCCACCTGTCTGCTCATCACACTCTATATCCGTAACGAGCTGAGCTATGACCGGGACTATCCCGATGGGGACCGCATTTACCGGGTCACGGGTACCTTCAACGACCACGGAACGATGAAACGCGGCGCCTCCTGGCAGGCTCCAATGGCCGCGGCAATAAGGAATGACATACCCGCAGTGACCAGCGTCGCGAGGCTGATGCCTTCCGCCCTGTTCTGGGGGGCGGGCAGCAACCAGTTCAGGCCGGTCGATAAGGACCAGGATACCTATGAAGAGGGATTCGCCTATGCCGATTCTTCGCTGCCGGATATGTTTGGGATGAAGATGGTCTATGGGAACCGGTCGCAAGCGCTGGCGGAGCCGTTCACGATCATCATCTCGCGGAGAAAGGCGGAGAAATATTTCCCCGGCCAGGACCCCGTCGGCAAGCTGATCTATATCAATGACGATAAGCCCAAGCCCTGGAAGATCGCCGGTGTGATGGAGAACCCATCGGAGCATTCGCATTTACAATATGATTTCCTGCTTTCGCTGACGGGCTACCAACTTTGGAACGGCGAGCAGCAGACCTGGTTCGCCAGCAATTATATCACCTATGTGAAGGTGCGGCCGGGTGTGAGTCCGGCGAGGATCGAAGATGGCATGAGGGCTATCACAAAAAAGTACTGGTATGCGGCGATGGTGGCGGGCGGTAGTAAGGACGCGGACCTGTTGCTGAAAAACCTGGGCTATTATATCCAGCCGCTGGACGACATACATCTCAACCCGGACATTGACGACGGTCTTTCGCATGGGGATCGACGTTACATCTGGTTGTTTGGTGCGGTGGCCGGTTTCATCCTGATGCTGGCCTGTATCAATTTTATCAATCTGTCCACCGCCCGAAGTGCCGGTCGCGCCAAAGAGGTCGGACTGCGGAAGGTGGTGGGTTCGCGACGCGCGGGGCTGATACAGCAGTTCCTGCTGGAGTCGCTGGTCTTAAGTCTTTTCTCTTTCCTGCTGGCGGTGGTTCTGGCCTGGACCCTATTGCCTCTCTTTAACAGGATGGCCGGGACTTCCATTCACTTCCCCTGGACTGCGTGGTGGTTTCTGCCGGGGCTCGCGGTATCGGTGATAGTAGTCGGTCTGCTTGCGGGTCTTTATCCGTCCTTTTATCTTTCCGCTTTCCGGCCGGTGCAGGTCTTGAAAGGCGTGGTCAGTCGGGGAGGCCGGCATTCGGGTCTGAGGAATGCGCTGGTTGTCTTTCAGTTCACGACTTCGGTGATCCTGATTATTGCTACGATGGTCGTGTATAGCCAGATGAAGCTGATCATGAACAGGAAAATGGGTTTTGACAAGGGGCAGGTGGTCCTGGTAGAAGGGACGGGTACACTTGACCGGCAGCTGCCTTCATTCAAAAGCCAGCTGCAAAAGTTGTCGGGTGTGAAGGCGGTGACGATCAGCGATTTTTTACCGGTGACGGGTGGCAAACGCAACTTTAATACGTTCTGGAATGATGGGAAGAAAAATATCGAGGCGGGTATACATGCGCAAAGCTGGCGGGGTGACGTGGATTATCTGTCGGTGATGGGGATGAAGATGGCTGAGGGTCGTTACTTTTCGCCGACCATGCCATCCGACTCGCAGGCTGTTGTCGTCAACAGGGCGTTTGTCAAGCAGATTGGATGGAAGAATCCTATCGGTCAAAAGATCACTAACGGCGGCACGGGGATGCCTGTCATCGGGGTGGTCGAGGATTTCAATTACGAGTCGGTGAAGCAGGATGTGGGCCCATTAGTTCTGCGCCTGGGCAGTTGGTCTACGATAGTGGCGGTGAAGGCCAATACGGCCGACATCCCGGGATTGATCGCGGGTATCAATGGAGTTTGGAAGAGCTTCTCACCGCAGCAGACATTGCGTTATACCTTTCTTGACGAACGCTTTGCCAAGATGTATGACGACGTGCAGCGGACGGGGAATATTTTTACCTCGCTGGCGACGCTGGCGGTGATAATTGCGTGTCTGGGGTTGTTTGCTTTATCGGCGTTCATGGCTGAGCAGAGGCGCAAGGAGATGGGGATCCGAAAGGTGTTGGGTGCGACGGTGATGCAGGTGATGAGGATCTTGTCTGCCGACTTTTTACGGCTGGTATTGATCGCTTTTGTGATTGCGTCGCCGATAGCTTATCTGGGTATGAATAAGTGGTTGCAGGATTATGTGTATAGGATCGATATCGGCATCTGGATGTTTGCCGGTGCGGGAGCGTTGGTGGCGCTGATTGCGCTTGTGACTATAAGTGCCCAGGCGCTGCGGGCTGCGACGGCGAATCCAGTTGAGGCGTTGAGGTTGGGGGAATAAATAATTATTTTTGTATAAATTGTGGGAAATGGCAAATGCATTGGATAAATCAGAGCGAATCACTATTGAGCAATATAATCAGGAGTTGGATGAGGCTGAGGTGGAATTTGAGAAAGGGGAGGTGGTTACGCATGAAGAGCTGTTGAAACAGATCAGGAAATGGTAGAAAAGCAATTTGAGGATACGAGCATATTAGCAAAGATTCACCTAAGAACGCCTCAAAGGTCGTCATAGACATTGATTTATTGAGGTACGTTACAAAGATACAAACCGAGTCGGAAGTCATCTTCACAGATCTCTTCAAAACCTCGAGCGGAAAAGGAAAAGTCACTCTGAAACATCCAAGTGTTATTCCTACCCGCAATTGGCGCCATTGCCCATCGAAGTCATTTATACAGGATCCTTCCTCTTAGATAAAGGGGATTATTCAGATCTCAGGGTTTTAACCGGGTTCGAAAGGGCGGCCCTCACCGCCTGGGAGCTCACCGTCAGCATAGCGATCAACAAGGCAGCGATACCCGCGACGCCAAATACCCACCAATGAATGACCGTACGATAGGCATAGTCGGCTAGCCAACCATTCATGATCCACCAGGCCACGGGAAAGGCTATCAGACAGGACATGGCCACCAATTGCAGAAATTCTTTTGAGAGCAGGGTAGCCAGGCTGGCAACAGAAGCGCCCAATACCTTGCGTATCCCCAATTCTTTTGTCCTTCGCTCGGCCGTATACGCCGCCAGGCCAAAGAGACCAAGACAAGAAATAAAGATAGCCAGCGCAGCAAATACCCCCGCCAGCTCGCCGATGCGGGTCTCCGTATGGAACAGCCGGTCGAATTGCTCATCGGTAAATTGATATTCGAAAGGATAGCCCGGGTTATTCGCTTTTATGACAGCGCCCACTTTTGCAAGACTCGCGGAAAGATCACGACCGCCTTTTAGACGGATGGTAAGAAAACTATAATTTCCCTTTCTTTCAGGATCGCAGCTCAACATCAGCGGGGCAGTAGACTCATACATGTTATTGAACAGATAATCTTTTACGATCCCGACTACATGGTAACTATACCTTCCATTGTAGGTAAGGATGCCACCTACCCGGCCGGCCTTTCCCATCAACTTTGCCATACTCTCGTTGATAATGACGTTCCCACTATCTGCCTGTATATCCGTATAGAAATCCCTTCCCTCTTTCAATTGTAATCCCATCGTCGAAATATATTCAGGGGAAGCGCTTTCCCAGTGGACCTTTACTTTATTATCCGGATTGCTTCCTTCCCAGGCGAGGCGGCTGGACGACAATGTGCTCCACATCTGGAGGGCAGGGCTGTTGCTAAGCGCCGCATTCCCGACCACTCCCGTCTTCAGGAGCTCCGACCGCATGGCGGCAAAATGTTCTACCAGGTCACCCTGGGCATCCATATGCAAAAGGTTTTGCTTGTTATAGCCCAGGTCACGGTCCTTGATATGCTGTACCTGCTGATAAATGATCACGGTACAAACGATCAGGATGATGGAGGTGGTAAACTGGACCACTACAAGGCCCTTTCGGATAAAACCTGCTCCTGTGCTCAGACCGATCCGCTGTCCCTTCAGGACTGCCACCGGATCAAAAGAAGACAGATAGAAAGCCGGGTAAACGCCGGCGACCAAGCCACAAAAGACGCCGAGTCCCAGCAGACCGTAAAGATGGGCGGGAGCAAAGACATCTAAATGCAGCTGTTTATCGAATAGCACATTAAAGCCCGGTAGGAAAAGGTAAACCAGCAGGACAGACAACAATACGGCAATAAGGGACATGATCAGGGCTTCGAGCATGAACTGTCCGATGACCGATCTTTTCAAGGCACCGAGTGTCTTCCTTACCCCGATCTCCTTCACACGCTTTCCCGCCCTGGCCGTAGCCAGGTTCATAAAGTTGATACAGGCAATGATCAGGATGATCCATGCGATCGCGGAGAACAGCCTCACATACCTAATCTGCCCTCCATCGGGCTTCCCATTGGTATAGTTGTCGTGCAGGTGCCAGTCGTTCATGCTCCAAAGCAAACAATCGGCATGTGCATATAGTTTGTCGTTCGGCCGAAGCACAGCCGTCAACTGTTGACTCACCGTGTTGGCATTGGCGCTGGGGCTTAGCTCCACCAACGTAGTGATCCCCCAGGTGCCCCAGGAATTCAGCCAGCCATTTTTCCCGAAGAAATTCTCTACAGGCGCCAGCCAGTTGAAGCGCATGGAAACATTCTCCGGGGCGTCTTTGACAACACCAATGACTGTAAAATCCTGCTGATTGCTGACCCGTAAGGTCTTGCCTACCGGATCGGCGTCGCCAAAGAACTTCTTTGCCATTGTCGCCGAGAGCACCAGACTATGCGGATCGGTGAAACCAGCGGCGCTGCCTTTTACAAATGACAGCTGCATCATAGAGAAATAGCTCGTATCGACATAAAAACCAAACTCATTCGTTGCCTTCTCGTTCAGGCCAAAGAGCTCCCGTGCAAACCCGACACGGGTGTTATTGACAACTCCCGGTATAGTTCCGCGGATCGCTTTAGACATAGGGCCGGGCACTGCGGTAAAACTTTCGATCCTGCCGGAATAATCGATGTTCATCCGGACCGTGTATATCTCATTCCGTTTCGCCACCTGGTGGTCAAAACTAAACTCGTCCTCCACCCATAAAAAGATCATGGCTGCACAGGCGACGCCCAAGGCAAGGCCTACGATATTCAATAAGCCATAAATGGGGCTTTTCCGAATAGCCCGGATAGTTGTCTTTAAATAGTTTATAAGCATGCCTGGCCTTTTTTAGATAATGATCAAACAAACGCTCCATATATATGCCAATTTTACATACTATTGATAATTAATTATTTAGAGCAAAAGGGGTATTTTGTTTGTCCGATATTGGTACATCCGCTATTCATAATTGTGCCCAAATAATAACATTGCCTAATCAAATACTGACTATTACAAATCATTTTTTAAATCCAATTCTCTCCCGGTCGTCCCATTTTCTTTGGGCGGCCTTTTCATCCAGCAGGTTTTCCATTGCGTCGTAAATATGGTTTAACTGAGTGTCATGTTCGCCTAACCTTTCTTTAATTTCTTAAGGTTTCATTTTGCAACCTAAAAGCATTTCCGTTTTCTAAGGTTTCAATTTGAAACCTTAAATCGTCATATTCTTCCCTGGACAATTGAAACATAAAATCAGAGGGAAATCTTTTGTTATTGCGCTTTACAGCAAGATTCAAAGCCTTTGTTTCAATCTCGTACAAGTCTGCCAGGTCTCTGTCCAACATTACACGTTCACCCCTTATTTCGTATATCCGATTTTGGATACTTCGTATTATTTCCATAAAATAAATTATTAAGGCTAATTTACTTGTTCCTGGGTGCTCCGAAAAATGAAACTAAAGACTGTATGTAACATTGCTCCCCGTGCAAATTTTCAGAAGCCTTGAAAAAGGTCCTCAAACGAAAAGCCCGTCTAAAACTAGACGGGCTTCATTCAACACGGCAAAAATCTTTATTGCCATACGGCAAATATCTTTTACTGTTTCCTCGTATTCTGTCTTCTTTGTTTGTAGTTGATACCGGTCTTGCGGCCATTACCTGCAGGACTGCCTACGCGGTCCATAGCGCAACGGAAACCAACCGTGCTATTGCTCTGGTCTTCTTCGAGGAAGCGGCGGGTGCCGGGGCTGAGCCAGTAAGCGCGGTCATTCCAGCTACCACCCTTGATAACGCGGGATTTGTTGCTGACGAGAGTCGTCTTACCATAACCATAGGCGATACCGGAGATGGTAGAGTCACCATCAAGAAAATTGATAACGTCGCCTTTCTGGTAGTTGCGGCGTTTGACGCTTTCTGAGTCGGTGACGAAACGTTCCTTGATACGGCCGAGGCTATCCCTTTCGGCTTTGCCTTCCTTGCCATAATCAACGGTCGTAAATTTATTACCACGGAAGGGAGCTACGTCGTCGGCATCCTGACCGGTCATTGGTCTGTAGACGTCGCCAACCCACTCACTTACATTTCCGGACATGTTATAAAGACCGAAGCCATTGGGGAAGAAAGAGGTGACGGGGGCAGTGTAAACGGCGTTGTCATTCAGACCACCGGCAACACCCATGTTGTCACCCGCACCGCGTTTGAAGTTCGCCATGAAGGTACCCTGCCAGCTGCCGTGGCGGGTATCGCGCAGGCCGTTGACATTGTTGCTCCAGGAGTAAACCTGTTTGTTGGCGATGAGCTCTTCACCACGGCTCTTGTCATTCTTGCCGGGCAATGGGTTCTGGTTGATATAACCCAGTGCGGCGTATTCCCATTCAGCTTCTGTCGGGAGGCGATAGTTTGGCAGGAGGATACCGTCCTCAAAAGTAACCTGTGTACGGGGAGTCCCGTTGGCGTTCTTGAGGGGGTTGCTCTTTGATCTTGCCTTTTTATCGGGAGTGGCCTGGTATTCACCCATCAGGTAAGCCTTCGTGTTGAAGTTTTCCTGGCCCAGGCCGGTGATGTTCTTAACGGAGTTGGGGTTGATATACCCGCGGTCGATGAGGGACTTTTCGTTGACCCGGTCAGATCTCCACAGACAGAAGTCGTGGGCCTGTTTCCAGGTGACGCCTACTACCGGGTAGTAGTTGTAGGAAGGGTGGCGGAAATAGTATTCCACCATCGGTTCGTTGTAGGCCAGCTCACTGCGCCAGCAGAGGGTATCCGGCAGGGCAGCGTCGCGTACGGGTTTGAATTCGTCGGCGTCAAAAACGTTGTTGAGCCAGTAAAGGTATTCCCGGTAGTGGATGTTGGCCACTTCCGTCTGGTCGATGTAAAAGGAGTTGACCGTTACACGGCGCGGAACGTTGTTCCAGTCACGCATGACGTCTTCCTGTGTAGCGCCCATGGTAAAAGTACCACCTTGGACGAATACCAGGCCCGGACCGGTGCGTTGCTCTTTTTCTTTGGAAACCTGGAAGCCACCCATCTTGGAGTCATTGTAGTTCCATCCTGTTACGCTGGACTGGTCCGGCTTCTTGTGACAGGAGGAAGCAATAAGGGATACGGTAGATGCCAGGATTGCTAGGTTTTTCAAATTCATAGTTGACGCTTTTTGCCGTAATTTTTATCCGGACGGGCAGGAAGCCCATTCGGGTTGTAAAGAGGAAAAACGCTTTCTTTCTCCTCTTTATTGTATTAAAATACGGGACATAGTTATCCACAGTTGCCCGTGCTGCGAATATAGGACCTAATCCCGTATTTTTGCCAGCCTGGGGCAAAGAGTTTCCCAGATTGGGACTTTTTCAATAAGTTTGTTGGTACGGACTTTGGGTTGTGGGGGTACAATAAAATGTATTATAATCCGTTGGAAGAGGTTTGAAAACCGAGGGCCCGGCTCCGGCCACTGAAAGCCTTCGTGGCTTACAGCATAAATAATTAATAATCATTAATTTAGCAGCCTATATCGCAAATTTACTTTTCTAAAAGGTCAAAAAAATACACAGCCCGGGGAAACCAAATTGTCAAAATTTGCGTGTCTGCCTGGACGTAGACCAATTAATTATTTGCGCAAGAAAGAAAATTAAATAAGCTCATGAAAAGATTTTACCAGGGATTAGCTGCTTTGTTAGTTGTAGTTTTTGCGGGTAGAGAGGCGGTGATGGGACAAGCTAATAACATCAATGTTACGACTACGGCAGTGCCCTTTTTGCGGATCTCGCCGGATGCCCGTGCCGGGGGCATGGGTGATCTGGGGGTGGCCACCACTCCGGATGCTTCTTCCGGCTTTTACAATCTTGCCAAGACCCCTTTTGCAAAAAAGGACATTGGGATAGGGCTGACCTATACCCCCTGGCTGAAGGACCTGGGCCTGAACGACGTGTATTTACTCGCGGCGTCCGGTTACAAAAAGCTGGATGAGTTTTCCGCCGTGTCGATCGGCATCCGGTATTTCAGCCTGGGTAATATCCAGTTTGAGGATTTCAACGGCAATGCGCTGGGGGAAGGCCATCCCCGGGAGTTCAGCTTTGACGCTGGTTATTCCCGCAAGCTCGGCGACAAACTATCTATCGCCCTCGCCGGCCGCTACATCTATTCGAACCTGGCCTCGGGTTATGCCGCCAGTGGCGCGACCTATCAGCCCGGTAAGACCTTTGCCGCCGACATCTCCCTGTACTATCATGGGGTGACGGACGAAGCGGGCGGCTGGAATTTCGGCGCCGCGCTGACCAATCTGGGGGGCAAGATAGGGTATACCAACGCCGCAACCGAAAAAGACTATATCCCGGCCGACCTCGGACTGGGCGCGAGTTATACGGCTGTCTTCAATGAGGACAACAAGCTGATGATCGGTCTGGACATGCACAAGCTGCTGGTTCCGGTGCCTCCTAAGCCGTCCAATACCGGTAATTCGCAAACGGATGCGCTCAACGATTCGACCAATCTGGCCAATTATCATAGCAAGAGTTTTGTAGGCAGCTGGTTTAGCAGCTTCAGCGGCGAAAGCCAGTTCAAGAGTCTGCAATTCTCGCTGGGTGCAGAATATGCTTACCAGGATCAGTTCTTCTTCCGCGCCGGTTACTATTATGAGGACCCTACGAAGGGGGATCGGAAATATTTCAGCGTAGGTGTGGGTTTGAAGTATAATGTCATGGGCCTGAACTTCTCTTACCTGGTGCCCAGCGGCAGCGGGACGAACAGGAACCCCTTGTCGAATACACTGCGGTTCGGGTTGACGTTTGATCTGGATGGGAATAGTGATAATAGTTCGACCAGTAGCAGCACCAACTAGGTGTTAACAACATAAAATAAATAAAGGACCCGGGTTAAGCCCGGGTCCTTTATTTTTGCAGCATGTCGTATCGTATCGGTTTTGGCGTAGACTTTCATCAATTGGCCGAGGGACGTGACCTCTGGCTCGGCGGAGTACAGATCCCTCATACCAAAGGCTCGCTTGGTCATAGTGATGCGGATGTGCTGCTGCACGCGATCTGTGATGCCTTGTTAGGGGCGCTGAACCTGGGGGATATCGGGCAGCATTTTCCCAACACAGATGATGCCTATAAGGACATCGACAGCAAGATCCTGTTACAGAAGACCTATACCCTGGTCAGGGCAAAGGGATGGCGCGTGGTAAATATCGACAGCTCCGTCTGTCTCGAGGCCCCGAAGATCATGAAGTATGCCGGGGGGATGCGGGATATTATGG
>Ga0193717_1001542_pt1 | contig 14096 bp, 12 predicted proteins | sample U2c2metaG_FD_145900 | JGI IMG/M metagenome (GOLD analysis project Ga0193717, IMG submission 145900) | Soil microbial communities from a riparian zone of the East river system, Colorado, United States - U2c2 | ecosystem: Environmental > Terrestrial > Soil > Riparian zone | place: USA: East River... | reverse complement strand
AAACGCGGCGTGATCGATCTCGTCCTCGTGGCCATGTTCGCCGGCGGCCACGTGCTGCTCGAAGACGTACCCGGCACCGGCAAGACCACTTTGGCCCGCTCGGTCGCGGCCGCGCTCGGCGGTGTGTCGCGGCGGATCCAGTTCACCCCGGACCTGTTGCCCGCCGATGTCACCGGAACCTCGGTGTACGACCCGCGCGACGGCGAGGTCCGATTCCGCCCCGGGCCGATCTTCGGCAACGTGGTGCTGGCCGACGAAATCAACCGCGCCGCCGCGAAAACCCAGTCCGCGTTGCTGGAGGTGATGCAGGAGCGGACGATCACCGTGGACGGCACCGTGCACCTGGTGCCCGATCCGTTCCTGGTGATCGCCACCCAGAACCCGATCGACCTGGACGGCACGTACCAGTTGCCGGAGGCACAGCTCGACCGGTTCCAGATCCGCACCGAACTCGGGTATCCCGACGCCGAGCACGAACTGAGCGTGCTCCAGCCGTCCGGTCACGCCGGGGTGGTCAGCGCCGTGCCGACGATCACCAACCCGGCGGAGGTGGCCGGGCATATGCGGATGCTGCAACGGTTGTATGTGGCCGAGCCGCTGCTGCGGTACATCCGCTCCATCGGCGAAGCGACCAGGAACGACCGGCGGCTGCGGCTCGGCGCGAGCCCCCGCGGGTTGCGCGCGCTGGTCCGCTGCTTGCAGGTTTATGCCGCCGCGCAAGGCCGTCCCTACGCGACGCCGAGTGATGTGCAGAGGCTGGCCCAGCCGGTGCTGGCCCATCGGCTGTTGCTCACCAGGGAGGCCACGCTCGCCGGCGTCACCACGGCGGAGGTCGTCGCCGACGCGCTGGCCATGGTCGACGTGCCCAGACCGGCAGCGGACTGATGAGGCGGGGAAGGTGGACAGGGCGCGGAATCGGCGCCCTGCTGCTGGGTTCGTTCCTGCTCGTCGCCGGGGTGTGGTGGCGGTACCCGGGCCTGATCGGCCTCGGCGCCGGGTTCACCGTGATGGCTGTGCTCGGGCTGCTTTCGGTCGTGCTCCGGACTCCGGTCACGCTGGAACGATCCGTATATCCCACGGAGGTAGCGCGTTATGGCGTCTGCACCGGCACGCTCCGGGTCCGCCATGGCGGTCGTGGCTGGCCGTTGAACCTGGACGCCGACGAGCGGATCGGCGGCGAGATGCTGCCGGTCCAGGTGCCACGGCTCAAGCCGGGGCAGACCAACGAAGTCGATTACCCGATCCCGACCGTGCGCCGTGGCGTGCTGGTCGTCGGGCCGCTGCAGCTGCGCCGTCGCGGGCTGGCCGGACTGGCCGTCAGCGATGTGGCGCTCGGTGATCCGATCGAGGTCCGGGTCCTGCCTCGGACACTGCCGGTGAGCGGCATGCCCGCCGGGGTGCGGCGCGGCCAGCTCGGCACCGACGAACGGGTCGAGCACGGTGGCACGAACCTGGTCAGCCTGCGGGAATACGTGCCCGGTGACGACCTGCGCAGACTGCACTGGGCCACCAGTGCCCGTACCGGCACGCTGATGATCCGGGAGGACGCGGACCCCGCGCGCCCGCATCTGGCGATCCTGCTCGACGACCGGGCGGCGAGCTATCGCCACGCCGAGGTCGACTTCGAGGACGCTGTCGAGGTCGCGTGTTCGCTCGCTTTGGCCGCGGCCGAGGCCGGTCATCCGGTCCGGCTGCGCACGGTGTCCGGCCGGGTGGACGTCGAGACGCCGGGGTCGGTGAGCCGGGTCGCGGGGGACGCCATCCGGTGTTTGTCCGGCGCGCTCGCCGACCTGGCCGCCACCGAAGAACCGGCCGACCCCGAGCCGCTGCCCCGGCGGAACCGGGACGTGGTGGCCGTGGTCAGCGGCGCCGCGGCCGAACTGGGCCCGCTGGCGCTGGTGGCGGCCGGGGCGGCGGTCGGTGTGGCGCTGGTGATCGATCTCCGCTCGGCGGGCGAGGTCGACGCGATCGGCAAGGTGCTGACCCTGCGAGGCCCGCGAGCCGAAGAGTTGATCGGGCTTTGGGATCGGCTGGTGGTCTCGTGAACCGGGTGGTCAGGGCGGGCTGGGCGGCGGCGCTGCTCGCCGTCGGCGCGGCGCAGCTCGCGGGGGCGTGGTCGGGGTGGATCGCGCTGCCGGTGTTCATCGTGGCCGCGCTGCTGCCGGTCGCGCTCGTGCCGGCGGCCGTGAAATTGGGGCTGCCACTGGGATGGGTGGTCGCCGCACTGGCCGCGCTCACGGTGCTGGGCGCGTATCTGGCCACCGCTGCCACCGGGGGCGGCCTGCTCACCGCGTTGCTCGACGCGGTGCCCCGGTTGCTCACCGCGCCACGGCCCGCGCCCGCGACTCCGGACCTGCTGATGCCGGGCGCGGTGCTCGCGATGATCCTGGGGTTGTGGGTCGGCGCACGGGTTTGCTGGGACGGCGCGCTGATCGCGGCGCCGGTGGGCGCGGCGATCCTGTACACCGGCGCGGCTTTGCTGACCGCGGGCGCGACGGATCGGTACGGCGTGACGGCCGGAGGCTTGTTGCTGCTGACCGTCGCCGGCTGGATCCTGCAGCCACGGTCCGCGTCGGCCGGACCCGCCGTCAGCGCGATGGCGTGCTGCGCCGGGGTCGCGCTGCTCGCCGGGCTGCTTCCGCTGACGAACGCGTTCGAACCGAGACGGCTGGTGACGCCGCCCGCGCTCACCATCGCCGAGCCGAGCCCGATGTCGCGGCTGGCCACCTGGTCGCAGCAGGGCGATGTGGAGCTGCTGCGGGTACGCGGTGACCGGCGGCCGGTGACCCTGGTGACCCTCCCCGAGTTCACCGGCGTGACCTGGCGGGCCAGCGGCACCTACCGGCCGCTGGGCACGGTGGAGGAGCCGGCTCTGCCCGCCGGGCAACGCCGGATCGCCGTCGACTCGGAGATCCGCGTCGGTGCGCTGGAGGGGCCGTGGCTGCCGTCGGTCGGCAGCACCACGGAGGTGTCTCTGAACGGGGTGTCGGTGGATCCGGAGTCCGGGTCGGCCGCGATCCGCGACGGCCTGCGGGCCGGGCTGCGCTACCGGATCCAGGGCGCACCGGACGCGCCCACGCCCGAGGACATCCAGTCCGCCGGGGTGCCGGACGCGGCGCGTTACCTTGCCACCCCGGGATTGCCGTGGCAGCTGGCCGAATACGCGAGGCAGATCACCCACAACGCCGCGACGCCGTACGAGCAGGCCGTCGCGATCGAATACGCGGTCCGTAACGGTCGTCGCTTCGACCACAGCGTGCCGACGGGGTCTTCCTACGCGCGGTTGACGACGTTCTTGGCCGGTACCAACGAATCGGGCGCGCAGGCGGGCACGTCCGAGCAGTTCGCGGCGGCGTTCGCGGTACTGGCCCGTGCCGCCAAGCTGCCGACCCGGATCGTCGTCGGGTTCCAGCCGAGCGAACGCGCGCCGGACGGCATGCTGGTGGCGCGGGGGCGCAACGCGATGGCCTGGCCCGAGGTCTACTTCACCGGCTGGGGCTGGCAGTCGTTCCAGCCGACACCGGTCTCCGGGGCGGCCGTTTCCCTCGCCGACAATGCCGCCAAACAGCAGGTGCTCGCGCGGCTCGCCGAGCGTTCGGCGGCCGGCGTGCAGCCGAACGAGCCCGCACCGACACTCGACGCCCCGGCGCCGCCTCGCCCGCCCGCAGCACCGGAAGTGCTTGCTGCGCCTGGAATTGGGGCGTCCGCGTTGTTCCTGTTCGCCTCGGTGGTGCTGGTGGCTCTGATGGTGCCGTTCGCTTTGCTGGCCACGGCCAGGGGTTTCCGCCGGGCACGCCATCGCCGGGCCGGGCCGCTCGGCGCGTGGTCGGAGGTGCTCGACTTGCTCGTGCTGCTCGGCAGGCCCGCGCCGAAGGACCAACCCGCGCCGGAGACCGCGTCTTCGCTGGCCGTGCTGGTCCCGCTCGGCTCGGCGTATCACCCGGCCGCGTGGCTCGCCTGGAACGCCGACCTCGTCGCCTTCGGCCCCGGTCCGCATCGGGCGGATTCCCGCCCGTGGAAGGAACTTCGGCTGCTACGGCGGGCCATCCACCGGTCCGTCCCCTGGCACCGCCGCCTGCTGTGGCCGTTCGACCCACGCCCCCTCCGCCGCCGCTCCTCGTGACATCGCCGGGGCGGCCAGGGTTAGGCGTGACCTTCGCCATCTGTCGACAGGTGGCGGTAGTTGCGGACGCGGGGTATCACGAGATGTCGACATCTCGTGGCAAGCAGACCGGGCTCGACTTGGGTGGGTGGCTCGTGAGTGGCAACAAGTGTTCTATTGAGGGGTAAGGCAAACGTGGCGTGCCGCGGGATGCCCTGAACGACGCGTTGAGGTCATTGAGTGACACGAACGCGTCGTTCAGGGCATCGCAGGTCGGCTGCCGCGTGGGGTCGTGAGTGTTGACAAGTGTTAGAACACTTGTTGCCACTCACGAGCCAGGCTGGGTCAGGCGCGGGTGGGGGTGCAGCGTTCGGGGGAGACGCCGCGGTGGTCGCCGTCGACGATGGCGATGATCTGGAAGCAGTACTGCGTCACCGCGGGATCCAGCCCCTCGACGTTCAGCTGCGTGACGCCGCGCTCGGTCCTGGCCACCACTTCGCCGGTGCCGGTGACGCGGCGGGTCACCACGAAGATCGCGGCGCCGTCGCTCGGATCGGTCCAGGTGAGGGCCACGCTGGTGGACAGATCCCGCAGGCCGGTGATCTCCGGGGCGAGCTGCGGGTCACCGAGGTCGACCTGCGGCGGGCCGGTCGAAGAGGGCAGCGCACCGGTGAAGCTCGGCACGGGCTGTCCGGTCGGCGTGCCTTGGCCGCCTGGTTCGCCGCTGTCCCGTCGCAGCCAGGCTCCCGCCACGCCGAGCAACGCGCCGACGAGCACGGCGATCGCAGCGAAGATCGCGATCCGGCGCCACGGCTTGCCTTCCTTCTTCTCGGCACCGGCCGGAGGGTCCACGGCGGGCGGCATTCCGGTCGGCTCCGAATCCACCGGCACCACGGATTCGCCGTCGAAATGGGCCAGCGCCGACGCCGCTACCGGCGGGGCGGCCGCCGCGGGCGGTGGGGCGGGTTGCGCCGCCGGTTGCCGCTGAACCGGCGCCTCGACGACGGGCTTCGGCAGGGTTGGGGGCGACCACGCGGACGGCGGAGCCCAGTCCTGCTCCTCGGTCCGCACGCCGGTGATCGCGGAACGCAGTGCCGTCACGTCGGGATAGCGGTCGGCGCGCCCCTTGGCCAGGCACCGGTTGATGGTCTCGACCAGCCCGGCGGGGACGTCCACCCTGGTCAGCGGCCTCGGTGGTGCGCTGCGAACCCGGCGGAGATAGCCGAGCGCGGTGTCGTCGTCCGGGTCGTCACTGGCGAACGGCGGCCTGCCGTCCAGCAAGGTGAACAGCGTCGAGCCCAGCGAGTAGACGTCGTCGGCCACCGTGGGCGGTTCCCCGTCGAGCACCTGCGGCGAGGCGTGCCGATAGCTGAACCTCTCCAGTGAAGCGGAGTGCCCGGCGTCGATACCGCGGGCGATGCCGAAATCGGCGAGCACGTAGGAAGTGGGCAGTACCAAGATGTTCTGCGGTTTGACGTCGCGGTGCAGCACGCCTTGCGCATGCGCGAACGCCAGCGCGTCGGCCATCACCGTGCCCACCGAAACGACCTCGTCGACTTTCAGCGGGCCGAGTTCGCGCAGCCTGTCGTGCAGCGAGCCCCGGTCGTAGTACTCCATCACCAGGCACGGCTGCCCGGTGTCGAGCGTGCGGGTGTCGATCACCGTGACGATATGCGGATGCTGCCTGCCGAGCCGCACGGTGATCTCGAGTTCCCGCTGGAACCGGGTGCTGGTGGCGGGATCGTCGAGCAGCAGCACCTTCACCGCGACATGCCGATCCAGCCCGTCCTGCCGCGCGCGGTAGACGATGCTGTCGCCACCGCGTGCGATGACCACGAAATCGCTGTAACCCGGCAGGTTCACCGTGTCAGTGCCGGAGGGCCCCATGGAGGGATATTACCGAAACGCACGGGTTCGGAGTGCGTCCAAGCGGCGGTTGATAGCTGCACTTTTTGGCTATGCTCGAGGTGAGAGGTGGGAGGACCATGACGGATGAAGAGTTGATCGTCGAGTTCGCCCTGACGCGGCTCGACAACCCAGACCTCGATCTGGAGGAGATCGCCGCCCTCGTCGTCCGGCGGATGGGGTCGGAGTCCATGCTGGAGTTCGCGTCCCGGAATCTCGCCACCCGCGGTGAGTTGCGCGGCGCGGTGTTTCCTTCGGCCGTCGAGCACGTGCTTCGAGTGGTGCTGACCTTGCGCGGCCCCGTCGAATAGGTCTTGAGCGCGGCCTGTCGTGAGTTCACGAGCGCCGCTGGGCGCCGAGTTCGAGGAGGCGTCTGCTTTCACCGATGGTCGTTTCGAACGCGAGGCGCGCGGCCACGTACCTTTCCCTCGCCAAACGGCCTTTGTCCGGGCAAATCCGCGTGGTGGATCGTGGGCTTCTGTGCGCCGCGGGCGAGCCGTACCGCGCGAAATCGGCCAGCGTGCGCAGGTTCGAGTGGAGGTCGGCGACCGTGGCGTACTCGAGTTCCACCGACGCCGCGGGAGCCCAGGGTTCGCGGGAACCGGTGGCGATCACCGGGCCGTAGATTCGGATCTGGTCTTGGCGGATGTGCGGTGGCGACCACGCGCCGGTGTCCAAACCTTCCTGGGCGGTGTAGTCCTGATACAGGCGTTGTCGTCGGACGGAGTCCAAGAGGGTCAGCACGTCGGAGATGTCGGCGGCGGGGAAGCCGAAACCCAGGCCGTATTCGGTCCGATGGCGAAGACCGGGCCGCGGGTAGAACCGGCGGCGGAGTAGTCGGAGCAGATGGGGGGTGGAGGCGTCGTGGGTGTTGCCCCACATGGCGTACCCGCTTCCCGTCAGGATCGCTGATTCGCTGAGGAGTGTGACGGTCCAGCCCTGTTCAAGCATCACGGTGTCTCCGCTACGCACCGGCACCTCCCGTAAGCGTTCAGTTTATTTAATGGTGCTGCATGTCAACGATCTCGCCAATGCTCCAGACGGCATAACCTTGGCGGCGGGGTACCGGAGTCAGGCAAGGGCCGCGATGCGGGCCCGCAAGTCCTCGACGGTGTCGTACGGGAGTTCGACGCTGTCGGTGACGGCCCACGGAATTCGCGATCCGAGCAAGATGACCGGGCCGTGCAGCGGTATCAGCCCGTCGTGTAGCCCGGGGGTGGTCCACAACCGCGTTCTCGGCGGATGGTCGATCGAGTACTTCACGTAAGACGGATGGCACAGGACCTGGTCGAGGGCGGCGACGACCTTGAGGACGTCTTCGGCCGGGATCGCGAACGCGGTGTGGATCTCCGTCTGCGGATTCAGTTTGTTTCCGGCGGAACCGCGCAGCATCCGCGGTGTGTGCCTTGGTTCCGCCTTGTTGTTGACGAGGTGGTTCGCGTAGCCCGTGCCGATGAGACAAGCGGACTCCCGGCGGACCTCGATACTCCATTCGCCCATGAGCGGGTTCGGTGGCAGTCTTTCGGCCATGTTCCCCTCGTTCCCGTGATGGCCGATAACGGGGAAAATTGTCCTCTGGAATCGTCGTCGTGGCCAGCCACCAGTGGGCGGCTACGCTCGGCTCAAGGGTTTTAGCGGCAGCTGACGGCCTTTTCCGGCGTCGAAGTGCTGTCCAGGCGGCGGACGAACGAGTCGCCTCCCACGGTCGCCCGGTGGCCGCAGGCTTTGTCCTCGTCCGGGAACGGCCCGTAGAACACCGAATAGATCTCCGCTGTGTCGACGTGGGTACGCAGCGAGCGGCAGCCCGCCGTCGGCGCGTGCAGGTATTTCGCGCCAGGGTTGTGATCCAGGAACTTCTGGACGTCCTTGGCATAGGTGTCCGGGTTGACCGCGGACCCCACGATCACGATGTACTGGCCGTCGCAGGCCGGGTTGTCGATCGGCGTCGACAACCCGAGTTCGGCGCCGGGCGGCGGGGTCGTGCCGGAGGTCGCTGTCGGTGAGCTCGGCGCACTCTGGCCGGTTTGCCGAGTCCCGCCCGACTGCGACCAGATCACCGCGGCCGCCGCCAGCGCCACGGCCACCACAACGGCCGCGGCCACGACGAGCCGGCCCCGGCGTCGGGACCTGGGCGGTTCGGCCGCGACGCCGGGCGCCGACGGGTTTTCCGGTGCCACCACCGGCATTTGCTTGGTTCCGCGGTCGGTCAACACGCCCCGGGCCGCCGAGGCCAGTTCGCCCGCGCTCGCGAACCGCAGCTCCGGATCCTTGGCCAGTCCCTGGGCGATCACCCGGTCGAACCCGGCCGGCACGCCAGTGCGGACCTCGCTGGGCTTCGGCGGTTCGTTGGTGAGGTGCATGTACATCACGGCCAGCGCGTTCTCCGCGGTGAACGGCTTGGCGCCGGTCAGGCACTGAAACAGCATGCAGGCCAGCGCGTAGACGTCCACCCGATGGTCCACCGGCCCGCCGCCGAACCGCTCCGGCGCCATGTAGGCGAGCGTGCCCACGGTGTCGCCGGTCCCGGTGATGTCGTCGGTGGTGCTGATCGAGCGGGCGATACCGAAATCGACGAGGTAGGCGAAGCCGCTCGTGCCGACGATGACGTTGGACGGCTTGACGTCCCGGTGCAGCAGGCCCTCGGCGTGGGCCGCGTCCAGGGCGCCGGCGATCTGGGTGATCACGTCGACCGCGTCCGCCGGGCGCAGCGGTCCTTGCTCCGCGATGGTCTTGCTCAGGTCAGTGCCTTCGACCAGTCGCATGTCCAGATACAGCCGGCCGTTGATTTCGCCGTAGGCGTGGATCGGGATGACGTGCGGCTCGCGTAGCCGGGCGGCGGCGTGCGCCTCCTGTTTGAACCGTTGCCGGAACTCGGGCTCGTCGGCGGTGTGGTCGGTCAGCAGTTTCAGCGCGACGATCCGGTCATGCCGGGTGTCGTAAGCCCGGTGCACTTCGCCCATGCCACCGCGCGCGATCAGGCCGTCCATCCGGTACGGACCGAATTGCCACACCACTCGCCTAGCCCCCTCAGCCGGTCCCAGGCAGGCCCGGCGCGGCCATCTTAGGTGGCGGTGTGTGTGGAGTCAGAGGTACGGGCTCAGCGCCTTGGCTTCCGCACGAAGCCGGTCGGCGGCGTCGGTGCGGCCGAGTCGGTCATACTCCTCGGCGGCGGCCAAGCGCTCCCGTACTTCGTTTTCGACGATCGATCGTAGGTCGGCCTCGGTGAGGTGGCGGCGTTCCGCTTCCGCCGCACCCAGGCCGGCCGCCGCTCCCGCGACGTGTTCGCTCCCGGTGGCGCTGTCCACTCGGTGCTCGGCGGGGACGGCTTCGGCGTTGTCGATGGCCGCCAAGGCGGAGCGGAGTGCGGAGATGGCGACGCTGTCGCGGGCTTTGAGGGCCGCTTTCAGGTCGTCACGCAGGCTGGCACGCATAGGTCGAGAACCCCTCTGAGTGAGTAAGCAGGACGGTTCCAGGGTATCGGGGTGCCGCGAGCGGATATCTTGGCTCGGCAAATCGAAACACTTGTCCGTGAAATAAGACGAGGAACTCGGCGTCATCACGCCAGGTACGGCCAGGGAAGCGGGGTTTTTCGAAGCCCAGGCCGACGGTCGTGCGGACGGCGTCACAGCCCGACTGACTTGCTAATACGGGGTGCTGAAATCGAATAGCGAAATCGCGGAATTCGATCGACTGACTTTGTGTCTCAACGGCCTTTCGCCATCTGTAGACAGATGGCGGTAGTTGCGGACGCGGGGTATCACGTGATGTCGACATCTCGTGGCTAGCGGGCCGGGCTGCGTGGCAGGGGTTCGGCTTGGGTGGGTGGGTCGTGAGTGTTTACGAGTGCTAGAACACTTGTTGCCACTCACGAGCTCGCGCGGTCTGGCCGTGCCAAAGGCAGCGTTTCCCGCGGACTTTAGGCCGAAAGAGTGAATATGATGGCCGGGCTTTATGGTGGCACTTCGCCAATAGTGCCGAAATCGGCCGCCGCTTCCCCGTATTCGGCTCGGCCGAGCGGTGATGATCACTGAGTGTCATGTCCATATAGCGCAGACGACAGATGGCCGGGACCGGAGACGGCTCGTGATGCTTGTCCCGATGAGCGCTAAGGTCTTTGCGTTGTGAGCAAGGATCGTGCGTTTCGGTAGCGTGCTCCCGGTATTGCGTCACTCAGTATTGTCTTGCCGCCCATCGGACGCGAGGAACCTGATCTATGTCGGAACCAGTACCTGTTCGTCGCCATCTGGAACGCCCGCCGATCCGGGCGGCGCTGCCCGGGACCGCGGCCGCGGCCGTGGTGCTCGGCGCCGTCTGGGTGTGGGTGGCGTTCGAGACGCCCGGCAGCGCGCGGGCGCTGGTGGCCATCGTCGGCGCGATCACCGGGATTCTGTTGTGCGCAGCCGTCTTCCTGGCGATCCACCGCACGCAAGAGTTGCGGCAGGTGCGCGACGACACCCGTGAATTCGAGGACCGGGCCGTCCGGCAGACAGCCGACCTCGCGCGCCTGGCCGACCACACGATGCCCACCGCGGTGAGCATGCTGCGTGAGGGCGCGTCGCCGGACTCCATCCTCGCGGAGATTCCCCGGCAGGCCGACCAGGTCCACGGCCGGATCCTGCGCACCCTCGTCGGGGAGATCGGCGTCGGCGAGCGGCGCCGGGCGGCGGCGACGGCGGCCTGCGCGAACGCCGCCGGACGCGTCCAGGCGCTGTCCACCAGCATGCTCGCCGACCTGCGTGATCTGGAGAACCGTTGTCCTGACGAGGTTCTGGGCGATCTGCTGAAGCTCGACCACAGCACGGCGCAGGCCGGCCGGATCGCGGACAGCATCGCCGTGCTGACCGGCGCCCGGTCCGGCCGCCGGTGGACCAAGCCGATCAAGATGGAGAGCATCCTGCGCGGCGCGATGGGCCGCATCGGGGCGTACCAGCGGATTCGGCTGCATTACACCAGTTCCGCCGCGGTCGCCGGATACGCGGCCGAAGACGTGATGCACGCCCTGGCCGAGCTCATGGACAACGCGACCAAGTTCTCCGCGCCCTCGGAAGAGGTCCACGTCTACGTGGAAGACCTGCACAGCGGCGTGGTGATGACCATCGAAGACGGTGGCCTCGGGATGAACCCGCAGGCGCTGGAGCGCGCCGAGGCGGCGGTGTCGTCGACCCGGCCGCTCGATCTGACCACCCTGTCCGGCACCCGGCTCGGGCTGGCGGTCGTGGGTTGCCTGGCGCGCAAGCACAATTTGCAGGTCTTCTTCCGGCCGTCGTCGCGGGGTGGAATCGGGGTGGTGCTCAGGATCCCGAGCCAGCTCATCACGCAGGCACGCCAGGAAGCACCGCAGATGCCGCCCGCGCCACGCCATCGCCCCGCGGCCCCGGCGGCGATCGCGAACGTCCCTTCCTCACGAAACAGCGCGGACGACGTCCAGTCCGGTGGCTCGGGTTCGGTCGCCACCGTCGAGCGGGGTGAGCTGCCGCGGCGTCCGCCAGGGCAGACGATGGCCGCCGCGGCCCGGCCGCAGCCGCAACCCCGGCCGCAGACCCCCCGGCCGCCTGCCGACTCCGGCTCGAGGTTCGGGGCCTTCCGTCAAGGACTCTCGAAAACACCCGAGGGTGAGCCACCCACCGGCGACGGCGCCTGAGTCCGTTTCACCACCCCCGACCGCACTTGACGTGAGATTGGAGCATGGGGTCGATGCTCTCCGGAGCCCAGCCCGGAAGCGCCGCCCCGAACATCTTTATGAACGTGACTGACCCGAAACTCGAGTGGCTGCTGCAGAACCTGCTGGACAACACCCCGGGCGCCCGGCACGCGCTGGTGCTGTCGAAGGACGGGCTGAAGCTCTGCCACACCAGCGGCCTTATCGTCGACCGAGCCGATCAGCTGGCCGCCATCGCGGCCGGCTTCCAGTCGCTGTCCCACGGTGCCTCGGTGGAGTTCGGTGACGGCAGCGGCGGCGTGCGGAACTCCATGACCGAGTTCCACGGCGGGATCCTGTTCATCATCGAGGCCGGTGAGGGCGCGCATCTCGCGGTGCTGGCGTCGGACACCGCCGATGTCGGCCTGATCGGCCACAACATGGACGAACTGGTCGAGCAGATCGGCGGATTCCTGGTCTCACCGCCCCGGTACGCCCAGCCCAGCCCGCTGGCATGATCCGCCGGGCAGTCGAGAGCGAGGACCCGGACCGGCTTTATACCCTGACCGGCGGGCGCAGCCGCGCCGACGACGTCGACCTCGACCTGGTCACGTTGATCGTCGGCGAGGCCGATCCGGTCGCGGGCATGCAGTCCGAACACGTCCGGATCCTGCGGATCACCCGGCATCCCACCTCGGTCGTGGAGATCTCCGCCGAACTCGCACTGCCCATCAGCGTGGTGAAGATCCTGGTCGCCGACCTCCTCGGCACCGGCAGCGTCTCCGCCCGCCATCCCTCGTCCGTGGGCACCCACGCGCAGCTGCCCGAACTCGATTTCTTGAAGAAGGTGCTCGTTGGACTCCAAAATCTCTGAGCGGCCCGCTCGTACGCCGCTGCGGACCACCGCGACCGAAGGCCAGAAGATCGTGATCGTCGGCGGGTTCGGCGTCGGCAAGACGACGATGGTCCGTTCGGTGAGCGAGATCAACCCGCTCAGCACCGAAGAGACGATGACCCAAGCCGGTGTCGGCGTCGACTACAACGCCGGTGCGCAAGCGAAAACCACCACGACGGTCGCCTTCGACTTCGGCCGGATCAGCTTGAACGAGCAGATGGTGCTGTACCTGTTCGGCGCGCCGGGGCAGGAACGGTTCTGGTTCCTCTGGGACAGGTTGTTCTCCGGAACCCTCGGCGCGGTCGTGCTGGTGGACGCGCGACGGCTGGAGGACTCCTGGTACGCCATCGACCGTCTCGAGCACCACGGGACACCGTTCATCGTGGCACGCAACAACTTCGAGCCACCGACGCATGAGCTGAGCGACATCCGCCGCGCGCTCACCCTGCCCGACCACATCCCGCTGATCGACTGCGACGCGCGGCACCGGGATTCGTCCAAGCAGGTCCTGATCGCCCTCGTCAACCATCTCTACGTCCTGTCCAGCGCCAGGGAGACCACGTCGTGACCGATTTCCACCGCTCACCCGAAACCGCACCGGCCCCGATCCGGCTGTACGGGCAGCAGTTCCAGGCTGATCCCGCCGCGCTCTACGCCCAGATCAGGCAGGAGTTCGGCCCGGTGGCCCCGGTCCTGCTCGACGGTGACCTCCCCGCCTGGTTCGTTTCCGGGTATCGCGAGGTCCACCAGGTCACCAGTGACTCGCAGCTCTTCGGCCGGGACACCCGGCGCTGGAACGCCTGGCCGCAGGTGCCAGGAGACTGGCCCCTGCTGCCGTATGTCGCGCACAACGCGTCGGTCATGTTCACCGAAGGGCCGGAGCACCGGCGTCGGGCCGGGGCCATCAGCGACGCGCTCGCCGGGGTCGACCAGTTCGAGCTGGGCACGCACTGCGAGCGGATCGCCGACAACCTGATCGACGCGTTCGCCGGTACCGGCGAGGCGGATCTCATCGCGCAGTACGCCACGCAGATCCCGCTGCTCGCGGTCGCGAAGATGTTCGGCATGCCGGAGTCCGAGACCCCGGACCTGGTACGCGATGTCGCCACCTCATTGGACGCCGGACCCGACGCCATGGACGCGCATCTGCGGGTGCGGGCCAGCATGGCGCGGCTGCTGGCGCACAAACGGGAGGTCCCCGGCGCCGACGTCCCGTCGCAGCTGCTGGCGCACCCGTCGCATCTCAGTGACGAAGAGATCCTGAACGACCTGATCGTGGTGACGGCCGCCGCGCAGCAGCCCACGGCCAACTGGATCGGCAACACGATCCGGCTCATGCTGACCGACGCCCGGTTCGCGATGACGTTGTCGGGCGGCCGGGGGAGTGTCGGCCAGGCCCTCAACGAGGTGCTGTGGCAGGACACGCCCACGCAGAACTTCATCGGCCGGTTCGCCACCCGGGACACCCAGCTCGGCAACCAGCGGGTCCGCGCGGGCGACCTGCTCATCCTCGGCCTGGCCGCGGCGAACGCGGATCCACTGGTCCGGCCGAACGC
>Ga0193717_1001541_pt1 | contig 14098 bp, 11 predicted proteins | sample U2c2metaG_FD_145900 | JGI IMG/M metagenome (GOLD analysis project Ga0193717, IMG submission 145900) | Soil microbial communities from a riparian zone of the East river system, Colorado, United States - U2c2 | ecosystem: Environmental > Terrestrial > Soil > Riparian zone | place: USA: East River... | reverse complement strand
GCCGGAGGCGAGGCCGGCGGCGACCTGGCCGGTGAAGATTGCGAGCGGGAAATTCCACGGGCTGATGCAGACGAAGACGCCGCGGCCGCGCAGGAACAGCTGGTTCGATTCGCCGGTCGGGCCGGGCAGGTTCTCGGGCTGGCCGAAGAGCTTGCGCGCCATCGCGGCGTAGTAGCGGCACATGTCGGCGGCTTCGCGCACTTCGGAGATTGCGGCGGGAATCGTCTTGCCGGCTTCGCGTACGCAGAGCGCGATGAATTCGCCACGGCGCTGTTCGAGCAGATCGGCGGCGTGTTCGAGGATCGCAGCGCGGCTTGCGGCCGGCAGCAAATCCCACGCGGGTTGCGCGGCGACGGCGTTGCTTAGTGCCTTTTCGATCGTCGCGGCGTCGGCGTTGCGCGAGGTGCCGACGACCTGTCGGCGATCGGCGGGGTTGGTCACGTTGCGCGTGTCGCCGCCGGGTGCGGCGCCGGGCACGAGCGGCTCGGCTTTCCACGGGCCTTTGTGTTTGTTGACCGCGTCGGCGAGTTCGCGCAGCGCGTTGTCGTTCGCAAGGTTCACACCCATCGAGTTTTTCCTGAGTTCACCATAAAGCCCGACCGGCAGCGGAATGCGCGGGTGCGGCTTGGAGGGGAATGCGCGCACGGTTTCGGACGGATCGGCGACGAGGTCGCGGATCGAGACGTCTTCGTCGACGACGCGGTTGACGAACGAGGTGTTGGCGCCGTTTTCGAGCAGGCGGCGCACGAGATACGGCAACAAATCTTCGTGAGATCCGACCGGCGCGTAGACGCGGCACGGCACGTTGAGATTATTCGCGCCGATGACTTCGGCGTAGAGATCGGCGCCCATGCCGTGCAGGCGTTGGAATTCGAACGGACGACCTTGCGCGAAATGGTGGATCGTGGCGATCGTGTGCGCGTTGTGCGTCGCGAACTGCGGATAGATCGCGGCGGCGCCGGCTTCGAACAGTTTCTTCGCGCAGGCGAGATAGGAAACATCGGTGTTCGGCTTGCGCGTGTAGACCGGATAACCCGGCAGGCCAAGTTCCTGCGCGCGCTTGATTTCCGAATCCCAGTACGCGCCCTTGACCAGGCGCACGCACCAGCGGCGGTTGGCCTTGTGCGCGGTGTCGGCGAGCCAGTCGATGACGTACGGCGCGCGCTTCTGGTACGCCTGCACGGCGAGGCCGAAACCGTTCCAGCCTTCGAGCGAAGGATCGGCGAAGACGGTGCCAATGATGTCGAGCGACAGTTCGAGGCGATCGGCTTCTTCGGCATCGACAGTCATGCCGATGCCGTTCTTCATCGAAAGCTGCGCGAGCGCGAGGATTTTCGGCGTCAGTTCCGCATGGACCCGCTCACGCTTGGCAACCTCGTAACGCGGATGCAGCGCGGACAGCTTGACCGAGATCGACGGCGCGTCGAGCACGTCCTTCTCGCGCTGCTTCATCGCGGCGCTGCGTGCGCCGAGCGCATTGATCGCGTCGACGTAGGCTTTGTAATAGCGCTCGGCGTCGGGCTGCGTCAGCGCGGCTTCGCCGAGCATGTCGTACGAGTAGCGATAGGCGACGTTCTCTTTCTCGTCCGCGCGCGCCAGGGCTTCCTTGATCGTGCGGCCCATGACGAACTGGTGGCCCATGATGCGCATCGCCTGGCGCACGGCGAGGCGGATCACGGGTTCACCGGCGCGGCCGACGAGGCGCTTCAAGGCGCCGGTGAAGTCGCGCCGCGTGTCCTCGGCGAGGTTGACGAGGTGGCCGGTCAGCATCAGACCCCAGGTCGAGGCGTTGACGAACACCGAATCGCTGGTGCCGATGTGCTTTTTCCAGTCGGCTTCGCCGAGCTTGTCGCGGATCAGCTTGTCGGCGGTGGCGGTGTCCGGAATGCGCAGCAGCGCTTCGGCTACGCACATCAGCAGCACGCCTTCCTCGCTGGAAAGGTCGTACTGGCGCATGAAGGATTCGACGGCGCTTTGCTGGTCGGCGCGGGCGCGGACGCGGGCGACCAGTTCGGCGGCGCGGGCGAGGACCAGCTCGCGCTCGACGGGAGGCAGCGTGGATTGGGACAGCAGCTCGTCGACGGCCTGCGTTTCGTCGCGCGACCAGGCGGCCGTGATGCGGGCGCGCGCCGGTTCGACGGCCGTTGGCAGTTCGGGGGTCAGGATCTCGCTCACGCTGCGCAGTCTCGCAGTAGGGGAGGCGCGGCGCAGATGCGGCCGGCGCGGAGCGGCGTAGTGTAGTGATGGGCCGGAGGCGGGCCAAGCTGGAGGGGCCGGCGGCGGCCTTCGGGCCTGATGCGGCCTCGATGCGGCGTTATGTCACATGCTGTCTCGAGCATCTTCAGTCGCTCCTGTTCCTGCCTGTTTCCTGCCTGCGTGGCTATTCACCCAACCCACCGTTCGCCCTGAGGTATCGAAGGGTGAACGGCTCCGAGCGCCGCCGTTTGCCCTTCGATACCTCAGAGCCTGCCCCGGACTTGATCGGGGGCGAACGGCTCTTCATGCGACCGAAAGCGGGCTCGGTCGTGCCCTGTCGGTGCTTGTGACCTCGCCGCCGTGCTCGCCCCGTCCTTGCCCGTGTCGCCACCCGTCAACTATCATTTCGCGGCTTCGCTTACCGTTTTTCTCCCTATCGGTACAGGGTTTGCGGCGGACGCGTGCGTCCCGGCTGGGCTGGCGTGACATCGCGCCCGCGGGCGGGATTTTCAGTCGCAGCCGTACGCTCCAAACCGATAGTTGATCCGATAGTCGATCAAGGTGACGCAATGATTCCAAGTGGGATTTCGCACGTCCGCCGCCTGCTCGCGGTTTTCGCGCTGCTCGCCAGTGGCGTGGCCGCCGCCAATCCCGTGCCGTGGCAGCTCAACCTGACACCGGGCGTGACCGAGACTTCACGGCAGGTGTACGGCCTGCACATGCTCGCGTTCTGGGTCTGCGTCGCCATCGGCGTCGTCGTGTTCGGCGCGATGATCATTGCGATGGTGCGCTTCCGGAAGTCCAAGGGCGCCGTCGCCGAGCAGTGGAGCCACAGCACCAAACTCGAGCTGATCTGGACCATCGCTCCGGTGTTCATCCTGGTCGTGATGGCGTGGCCGGCGACCAAGGTGCTGGTCGACATGGCCAACACCAAGAACGCCGACATGACGGTGAAGATCACCGGCTACCAGTGGAAATGGCGTTACGACTACGTCGACTACAACAAGAAGGACGCGGGCGTTCATTTCATCTCCAGCCTCGACCATGATTCCAACCGCGCGCGCCAGCTGCGCTCGGGCATCGATCCCAAGTCGGTCAAGGACGGCGATTATTCGAGCTATCTGCTCAACGTCGACAAGCCGCTGGTGCTGCCGGTCGGCGTCAAGATCCGCTTCGTCATCACCGCGGACGACGTGATCCACGCCTGGTGGGTGCCGAGCCTGGGCTGGAAGCAGGATGCGATCCCCGGAATGATCAACACCACCTGGACCGAGATTCCGACGCCGGGCATCTACCGCGGCCAGTGCGCGGAGCTCTGCGGCAAGGACCACGGCTTCATGCCGATCGTCGTCAAGGCGGTGCCGAAGGCCGAGTTCGACACGTGGCTCGCCGAGCAGCAGCAGGCGGCAGCGGCGGACAAGGCTGCAGCGACCGCACAGGCCGCCGCGCCGACCCCGCCGCAAGGCTGATCGCCACACACATACGCATTCGAGGTTCCAGGTTATGGCCGCAGCCAATCCCGCCATCCACACCCACGATCACGATCTCCACGATGACAAGCCGCACGGCTTCCTGCATCGCTGGCTGTTCACGACCAATCACAAGGACATCGGCACGCTGTACCTGATCTTCTCGCTGACGATGTTCTTCATCGGCGGGTCGATGGCGATGGTCATCCGCGCGGAACTCTTCGAGCCGGGCTTGCAGCTCGTGCAGCCGGAGTTCTTCAACGAGATGACCACGATGCACGCGCTGATCATGATCTTCGGCGCGGTCATGCCGGCGTTCGTCGGTCTCGCCAACTGGCTGGTGCCGATGATGATCGGCGCGCCGGACATGGCGCTGCCGCGCATGAACAACTGGTCGTTCTGGATCCTGCCGTTCGCGTTCTTCCTGCTGATCTCCGAGATGTTCATGCCCGGCGGCGGCCCGCAGGGTGGCTGGACGATGTATCCGCCGCTGGCGATCCAGGGCGGCGTCAACGTCGCCTTCATGATTTTCTCGATCCACCTGATGGGCATCAGCTCGATCATGGGCGCGATCAACATCATCGCGACGATCCTCAACATGCGCGCGCCGGGCGTTGATCTTCTGAAGATGCCGGTGTTCGTGTGGAGCTGGCTGATCACCGCGTTCCTGCTGATCGCGGTGATGCCGGTGCTGGCGGGCGCGGTCACCATGCTGCTGACCGACAAGTTCTTCGGCACCAGCTTCTTCAATGCGGCCGGCGGCGGCGACCCGGTGATGTTCCAGCACATCTTCTGGTTCTTCGGGCACCCCGAGGTCTACATCATGATCCTGCCGGCGTTCGGCATCGTGTCGGAGATCATCCCGACCTTCAGCCGCAAGCCGCTGTTCGGTTATCAGGCGATGGTCTACGCGATCGCGTCGATCGCGTTCCTGTCGTTCATCGTCTGGGCGCACCACATGTTCACCGTCGGCATGCCGCTCGGCGGCGAGCTGTTCTTCATGTACGCGACGATGCTGATCGCAGTGCCGACCGGCGTGAAGGTGTTCAACTGGATCACGACGATGTGGAAGGGCTCGCTGTCCTTCGAGACGCCGATGCTGTTCGCGATCGCGTTCGTCATCCTGTTCACGATCGGCGGCTTCTCGGGCGTCATGCTCGCGATCGTGCCGGCCGACTTCCAGTACCAGGACACCTACTTCGTCGTCGCGCACTTCCATTACGTGCTGGTCACCGGCGCGATCTTCGCGATCATGGCGGCGACGTACTACTGGATACCGAAGTGGTCCGGCAACATGTATTCGGAGAAGTGGGGCAAGATCCATTTCTGGAACAGCGTGATCTGGGTCAACGTGCTGTTCTTCCCGCAGCACTTCCTCGGCCTCGCCGGCATGCCGCGGCGTATTCCCGACTACAACGTAGCGTTCGCGGACTTCAACATGATCAGCTCGATCGGCGGCTTCCTGTTCGGTGCGAGCCAGCTGCTCTTCGTCGGCGTGATCATCCACTGCGTGTACTTCTCGAAGAAGCGCGCGACCGCGCAGGTCTGGGAAGGTGCGCACGGTCTGGAATGGACGCTGTCTTCGCCGCCGCCGTACCACAGCTTCACGACGCCGCCGGTGATCGACAACACCAAGCTCGCCCATGGCGATGTGACACATTGATCGGCACCGACTTTTGAATGTTATGAAACCACAACACGCCAGCTACGATCCCGCTACCCGCCGCGCCGCCGTGCGGCGCACGGCGTTGATCGTCGGTGGCATCGCGGTGTTGCTGTTCGTGCTGTCGTTCGTCGAAGTCCTGCGCCACTCATGACCGCGCAGACGCCGACCGCGCAGCGCAACCGCAGCGTGCTCAAAGGTCGCGGCGATCGCTGCGCCGCGGCGTTCCTGTTCGGCTTCGCGATGGTGCCGATCTATCGCATCGCCTGCGAGCACGTGTTCGGCATCAAGCTCGCCGAGGGCGCCGCCAGCAAGGAAGCCGCCGCCGCGTTCACCGAGGACACCAGCCGCACGATCAACGTGCAGTTCGTCGCCAACGTGAACAGCAAGCTGCCGTGGGCGTTCCAGTCGGAGCTGCCGAGCGTCGACGTGCATCCGGGCAAGCTGACCGAAGTCTGGTTCGACGCGACCAATCGCGGCGCAGAGGCGATCGTCGGCAACGCGGTGCCGAGCGTCGCGCCGAGCATTGCATCGCTGTACTTCAACAAGACCGAATGCTTCTGCTTCACCGAGCAGCTGCTGGCGGCCGGTGAATCGCGGCGCATGCCGGTGCGTTTCATCGTCGATCCGCGCTTGCCCAAAGACGTGACCCAATTGACGTTGTCGTACACGTTCTACGAAAACACCGTGGCGACGCAGCGCGTCGCCGACACCGGCTCACCGTTGCCGGCCAGTTAACCCAGGATTTACCGAAATGGCGCAGACCCCAGGTTCCTACTACGTTCCGCACGGCAGCCACTGGCCGATCATCGGCTCGTTCGGGCTGCTCGGCACGGTCGGCGGCGCGGGCCTCTGGCTCAACGGCGCCGACACCATCGGCAAGCCGATCATGGCAGTCGGCATCGCGCTGCTGGTGTTCATGATGTTCGGCTGGTTCGGCACCGTGATCCGCGAATCGCTGCGCGGCATGTACAACAAGCAGGTGGACACCTCGTTCCGCATGGGAATGCTGTGGTTCATCTTCTCCGAGGTCATGTTCTTCGCCGCATTCTTCGGCGCACTGTTCTACGCGCGCACGCTGTCGGTGCCGTGGATCGGCGGCGAAGGCCACGGCGCACTGACCAACTACTACCTGTGGCAGGGCTTCGCGCCGGCATGGCCGACCAATGGTCCCGGCCACATCGGCGGCACGTTCCAGACGATGGCGCCGTGGGGCATTCCGCTGTTGAACACGCTGCTGCTGCTGTCGTCGGGCGTGACCGTCACGATCGCGCACCACGCGCTGCGCGCGGGCAACCGCAAGCTGTTGCTGATCTTCCTCGGGCTGACGGTCATCCTCGGCGTGATCTTCCTCGGCTTCCAGGCGCACGAATACGCCGAAGCGTATACGCACCTGAACCTCACGCTCGGCAGCGGCGTCTACGGCTCGACGTTCTTCATGCTCACCGGCTTCCACGGCCTGCACGTGACGCTCGGCGCGATCATGCTGACAGTCATCTGGTTCCGCTGCGCGAAAGGCCATTTCACGCGCGATCATCACTTCGCGTTCGAGGCGGTCGCCTGGTATTGGCACTTTGTCGACGTGGTGTGGCTGGGGCTTTTCATGTTCGTTTACGTGCTCTGAGAGCATCGCACCCAACACATCATCGAACCTACACGTCGTCATCCCGGCGAAAGCCGGGACCCAGTGCCTTGAGCAAAGTCGCTGGGTCCCGGCTTTCGCCGGGATGACGAAGAATTGATGTACGTTGCCGAGTATCGACGGTGGGCCAAGGCCCACCCTATGGTTCAACGCGCCCGAGAGGGCGCGGTTTCATTGCCCGATGCCGTGCGGTTTTATGACACCGGCCCAGATGCCGATCATCACGAGGATGATCAGGAAAACCGACAACCCGATCCGGAACGTCAGTGCCCTGACCGTGCGATCGGTCTGGCCCTTGTCGGTCATCATGAAATACAGACCGGCGCCGAGGTTGTAGAGGATCGCGGCGAAGAGGACGACGATGAGGATTGTGGTAAGCATTGCGCATCGTTCCAGCGAAACGCGGCCATCGGCAGCGCATTCGATTATAGACCTTCGCGTGCGCCGCGGTGGATAGACGCTGGCACCGCCCAGGCGTTTTCGCGCTGCTGCTGACGCTGTTCGGCATCGCCGCGTTCGCCACGCTCGGCAGCTGGCAAGTCGATCGCGCCGCGCAGAAGGAGCGCCTGTTCGCCGCGTTTGCGGGCGCCGGATCGCAGACGCCGGTCGCGCTCGAAGAAGCGCGCCGCGCGAGCGCCGATGCACGCTACACGCTGGTCAGCGTGCGCGGCCGCTACGATGCGGAACACAGCTACGTGCTGGACGACCAGGCCCGCGGCGGCAAGGTCGGCAGCATCGCCTACGCGGTGTTCGAGCCGGCCGACGGCAGCACGCCGCTGCTGGTCAACCGCGGTTTCATCGCGCGCGATGCCAGCGGCGCCCGGCCAAGCGTGCCGCCGCCGCCCGCCGGCGAGCAGCAGCTGCTTGCGCTGTATGCGCCGCCGCCGGGTTCGGGCCTGCACATGGGCGGCAACGCGTTGCCGAAGCAGAAAACCTGGCCCAAGCAATCGATCTATCTCGACATCGGCGAAGTCGGTGCGGACCTCGGCCGCCAACTCGATGCGAAAGTCCTGCTGCTGGCACCCGAGCAGGGCAGCGGCTTCGTCCGCGAGTGGCGGCCGGACGTCTTTCCGCCCGAGCGCCATCGCGCTTACGCCTTCACCTGGTTCACACTGGCCGGCGTCGTCCTCGTCGTTTTCATCGGCATGCATTGGCGCAAAGACTCCCCGACATGACTCCCGACAATCGCAAACGCGTTGGCTTGATCCTGATCATCCTGCTGTTCGCAGCGCCGATCGCCACCGCCTACCTGCTCAACGCGTTCGGCTGGCGGCCGGAGGGCACGCGCAACTACGGCACGATGGTGCAGCCACCGCTGGATCTGACCGCCGCGCAGTTCGTGCTCGACGACGGCAAGGCGCTGGCATGGAAGGACGAGGACTGGTCGTGGACGCTGTTCGCGCTGACCGGTCCGGATTGCGCGCAGAAATGTCTTGCGCGCATCGACGAACTGCGCCGCGCGCGGCTGACCTTGAACCAGAATTCGTATCGCGTGCGCGTCGTCGTGCTGGACGCGACGTTGCCGGCCGATACGTTGGCACCGTTGAAGCCGGTACAACGCGCTCGCGACGCGAACGAGAAACTCGCTCACCTGCGTCCCGCGGCCAGCGACGACGTTGCGGCCGTGCTGGTCGACCCGCACGGCTTCCTGATCCTCAGCTACCCGGCCGGCTACAACGGCAGCCTGCTGCGCAAGGACCTCGCGCGATTGATCAAGGGATGAACGCACTCGCCCGCCTGCGCACGCTGCTCACGCCGGCGCGCATCGCCGCGTTCGCCGCCGCGTTCGCGTTCTGCGTGATCGTGTTCGGCGCCTTCGTGCGCCTCTCCGACGCCGGACTCTCGTGCCCCGATTGGCCGACCTGCTACGGCAAGGCGAGCTGGCCCGGCCACGAACAGGACATTGCGCACGCGAACGCCGCGTTTCCCGAGCGGCCATTCGAAACGCACAAGGCCTGGCGCGAGCAAGTGCACCGCATGCTCGCCGGCACGCTCGGCGTGCTGGTGCTGGTGCTGGCGCTCGCGGCTGTCTGGCAGCGGCGCCCGTGGTTCGCCGTTCTGTCGATCGCGGCGCTCGCCGCGGCGATCGGCGTATTCCTCTACATCAAGCAGATGTTCGTGCTTTCGGCGGCTCTGTCCGCGCTGGCGATCGCGCTGCCGCTGATCGGGGCCTGGCGGCTCGATCGTCCGGCGCCGTGGCGCGTTGCCGCCGCCACGCTCGCGGTGGTCATCTTCCAGGCGATGCTCGGCATGTGGACGGTCACGCTGCTGCTGAAGCCGATCATCGTGATGGGCCATCTGCTCGGCGGCCTGCTGACGTTCGCGCTGCTTTCGTATGTCGCGCTGCGCCTTACGCAGACGAATGTGCCGACGCAGGAGCAGCTGCGCCTGAAGCCGCTGGTCGTCGTTGGCCTCGCGCTGCTCGCCTGCCAGATCGCGCTCGGCGGCTGGACCAGCGCGAACTATGCCGCGCTCGCCTGCGGATTTGATTTCCCGCAATGCCAGGGCCAGTGGTGGCCACCGACGGATTTCCGCGAAGGCTTCGTGCTCTGGCGCGGCATCGGCGTCAACTACGAAGGCGGCGTGCTCGATGCGCCGGCGCGCGCGGCGATCCAGATCGCGCATCGGATCGGGGCGCTGGTGGTGTTCTGCTATCTGGGCTGGCTAGCGGTTCGAGCGATGCGCGTCGGGCTTCGCGGCATCGGCGTTGCGTTGGGTGTGTTGCTGCTGGTGCAGGTCGCGCTCGGTATCGGCAACGTCAAGCTCGGGCTGCCGCTGGCTGTTGCGACTGCGCACAACGGAGTTGCTGCATTGCTGCTGCTGACGCTGCTCGCGCTCGCAACGCGCACACAACGCCCATAGGGTGGGCCTTGGCCCACCGCGGTGTCGCGACGACGGTGGGCCAAGGCCCACCCTATGAGTCCCATCAGAACGGGGAAGCGCTGGCAACGAGCGCAGCGCCGATCTTGCAACGGCGGGCGCGATCCTTCATCGTCCCGCCGATGTCCGCCATCGCCAGCCAATACCTCGAGCTCACCAAGCCGCGCGTCGTCACGCTGATCGTGTTCACCGCGGTGATCGGCATGTTCCTCTCGGTCCCGGGCATGGTGCCGCTGCAGCCGCTGATCGCCGGCACCGTGGGCATCTGGCTGGCCGCCGCGTCGGCCGCCGCGATCAATCACCTGATCGATCAGCGTATCGACCGCGTCATGGCGCGCACCTCGCAGCGACCGCTGGCGACGGGGACGCTGAAGCCGATGCAGGTGCTCGTCTTCGCGGTGATCCTCGGCGCGCTGTCGATGGCGATCCTGCTGATCTTCGTCAATGCGCTGACCGCGGCGCTGACGTTCGCCTCGCTGATCGGCTACGCGGTCGTCTACACCGCATACCTGAAGCGCGCGACGCCGCAGAACATCGTGATCGGCGGCGCGGCCGGCGCGGCGCCGCCGGTGCTCGGCTGGGCCGCGGTCACCGGCACGGTGCATCCGTACGCGCTGCTGCTGTTCCTGATCATCTTCGTGTGGACGCCGCCGCATTTCTGGGCGCTGGCGATCTTCCGCCGCGATGACTATTCGCGCGCGCAGGTGCCGATGCTGCCGGTCACGCATGGCGTGACGTACACGCGCTGGCACGTGTTGTATTACACGGTGCTGCTGCTCGTCATCACCATGCTGCCGTATCTGACCGGCATGAGCGGGTTGTTCTATCTCGGCGGGGCGCTTGTGCTCGGCGCCGGGTTTCTCTATTACGCGATTCGATTGTTGAATCCGCCGGATGAGTTCTTCGCGATGCGGGTATTCAATTATTCGATCGTGTATCTGATGGCGCTTTTTGCGTTTCTGCTGATTGATCATTACCTCAGCCCGCCTGCGTTTGAGGCGGGCGGGTTGATCATGCAGAAGGTCGGCTAGTGCTCCCAACACTCGTCATCCCGGCGAAAGCCGGGACCCAGTGACTTCGATGCAAGGCGCTGGGTCCCGGCTTTCGCCGGGATGACGAGGTGGTGTTGACGTCGGTGTGGTCTCGCTCAGGACTCGCCGACCAGATACTTCTGCCAGAACATCATCGTCGCCGCGCGGAAATAGTCGACATTCGTCTTCTTCTTCCAGCCGTGCCCCTCGTCCTTGAACTCGAGGAACCACACGTCGCTTCCGTTCCCGCGCACTGTGTTCGCAATCTGCTGACCCTCCGAGGCCGGCACGCGCGGATCGTTCGCACCGGCCGAGACGAACAGCGGAATCGTGATCTTGCTCGCGTTCGTCATCGGCGAGATCTTCTGAAGGAACGCATGCATCTTCGCGTCGCGCTCGTCGCCGTATTCGACGCGGCGCAGGTCGCGGCGATAGCTCTCCGTATTGTTGAGGAAGGTGACGAAGTTCGAGATGCCGACGATGTCGACACCGGCGCGCAGGCGGTCGTTGTAGGTCGTCATCGACGCCAGCACCATGTAGCCGCCGTACGATCCGCCGTACACGGCCACGCGTTTCGCATCGAGCTCCGGTTGCTGCGCGATCCAGTCGAGCAGCGCGCCGATGTCCTTGACCGAATCTTCGCGCTTGAAGCCGTTGTCGAGCTTCAGATACGTCTTGCCGTAACCGGCCGACCCGCGCACGTTCGGCACCAGCACGGCGATGCCGAGCTGGTCGACGAGGAACTGGTTCTCGGCGCTGAAGACAGGCCGCGACTGCGCCTCCGGTCCACCATGGATATTGATGATGACGGGATGCGGACCCGGCGTCTTCGGCTGGTAGTAGAACGCCGGAATCGACAGCGCGCGCTTGCCGCTCGCCTTGCTCGGGAAATGCACGAGAGTCGGCTCGACGAACCGGGCGGTATCGAGTCCGCCGACTTCGCTTTCGGTCCAGCGCGCCAGCGTGTTCGCGGAAAGGTCGATTGCGTAGATGTCGCTTGGCGACAGCGCGGAGTTGACCGCGAAAGCCAGCTGGCGTCCGTCGTGGCTGAACTCGATACCCGAGACGACACCCTTGGGCACCGCCGGCAGCGACTGCTCGGCGTGCGTCGCCGCATCGATCATATGCAGCACGCTGAAGCCGTCTTCGTTGGTCACGAACGCGACGCGCGCGCCGTCGTCGGACAGCACGAAATCCTCGACGTCCCACGGAATCTTCTTCGATAGATCCGCGACCTTGTTCGTGGCGAAGTCATGGAAGCGCAGCGTGCGGAACTCGCCGCCCTCGTCGGACGTGAAGTAGGCGCCCTTGCCATCCGGAGCGAACTTGAACGGACCGAACGCGGCCTTGCCGCCCTCGACCGGAAACATGCGCAGCTTGTTCGTATCGAGCGCGACGACGCCGGGATAGACCTCGTTGATCGAGACCGACTTCTGCACCAGCAGCTGCTTTCCGTCCTCGGAAAAATCGGTCGGCTCCCATGCACCGCCGCTGGCGACGACGGCCTTCTTCTCGCCACTGGCGACATCGAGCACCCACACGTCCGTGTCGGTGCCGTTGCGCTCGGTGCTGCTGTAGGCGAGCTTGCTACCGTCGTGCGACCACAGCGGATTGTCGTTGCGCGATTTGCCGTCGGTCAGCAGCTTGATCTCGCGCGTGGCAAGGTCGAACCAGTACAGCTGCCAGAATTCCGAGCCGCCGATGTCCTTGCCGAAGACGAAGCCGGCACGTTTCGGATTCGCGGCGAGGCTGGCGATCGGCTCGTCGTAGAACGTCAGCTGCTCGCGCGCGCCGCCGGGCATCTTCACGCGATGCACCTGCGCGGTATTGGCGAAGCGTGTCGCGATCAGCATGCCGGAACCGTCGGCAAGCCAGCCGCCCAACGCGGCGCCGCGCGTATTCGAATAGCGCTGCAACTGTTCGGTCAGCGCTGCCGGGATCTCCGGAACGTTCTCGCTGATGCGATTGCCGATCTCGGTTCGGTTTACCGCGGATGGCGCGCCATCGGCAGCGAATGCCGCAAACGGGACAAAAAGCAGGCAGACGGCTAACGCAGCTTTCATCGGCAACTCCAGCGCGGGATGTGCCCGCGAGAGTAGCCGCTGGCCGCACGAGCACATAGGCCGGAAGTCATTGTTGCGTAACCGCACGTTCACGGCGGCTTTCCCAGACTTGCGGCAATGAGCGGAATTCTGCCGTCATCCGCCGTCATAGAGACCGACATCCCGGCGCGGCTGGACCGTCTCGGCTGGTGCCGGTTCCATACGCTCGTGCTCGTCGCGCTCGGCATCACCTGGGTGCTGGACGGCCTCGAGGTGACGCTGGTCGGCGCACTGGCCGGCGCGCTGCAGGCAAGCCCGAGCCTTCACCTGACCGAAACGCAGATCGGTTTCGCCGCGAGTTGCTACATCGCCGGCGCGGTGCTCGGCGCCGTGTTCTTCGGCTGGCTCACCGATCGGCTCGGACGCAAGCGCCTGTTCGTCGTCACGCTCGGCGTCTACCTCGTCGCAACCGCGCTGTCCGCACTGTCGTTCGATTTCACCACGTTCGCGATCCTGCGCTTCATCACCGGCGCCGGCATCGGCGGCGAATACACGGCGATCAATTCGGCGATCCAGGAGCTCATCCCCGCGCGTTATCGCGGCCGCACCGACCTCGCCGTCAACGGCAGCTTCTGGATCGGCGCCGCCCTCGGTGCGCTGGGCGCGCTGGTCGTGCTCGATCCGGGCCTGCTGCCGGCCGACGTCGGCTGGCGCGTCGCATTCGGCATCGGCGCCGTGCTCGGTATCGGCATCCTCTGGCTGCGCCGCTTCATTCCCGAAAGCCCGCGCTGGCTTATGCTGCACGGACGCGTCGACGAAGCGTTGCGCGTGCTCGCGGACATCGAATGCCACGCGCCGCGCGCGACCCTGCTCGAGCCCGCGCCGTTGATCCGCCTGCGCCTGCGCGAGCGCGCGACGAGCATGGTCGATCTCGCGCGCTCGCTGTTCCGCCTGTATCCCCAGCGCTCACTACTCGGCCTGGTGCTGATGACCGCGCAGGCGTTCTTCTACAACGCGATCTTCTTCACCTACGCGCTCGTGCTCGGCCGCTTCTTCGGCGTCGCACCCGAGCACATCGGCTGGTTCATCCTGCCGTTCGCGGCCGGAAACTTCCTCGGACCGCTGATCCTGGGCCCGTGGTTCGACACGATCGGCAGGCGTCCGATGATCGTCGC
>Ga0193717_1001540_pt1 | contig 14103 bp, 9 predicted proteins | sample U2c2metaG_FD_145900 | JGI IMG/M metagenome (GOLD analysis project Ga0193717, IMG submission 145900) | Soil microbial communities from a riparian zone of the East river system, Colorado, United States - U2c2 | ecosystem: Environmental > Terrestrial > Soil > Riparian zone | place: USA: East River... | reverse complement strand
AATCTGGATGCACTATGTTCGGCGCATATCCTTCAGAATCAATGAGATGAAAGAAGGCTAATCGAGCAGATTATCGACCTACAAATTTAGCTACTTCGCGCAAGTCTTGAATGAACATAATGGAACCGTGTTGCTAGGTGTTTAGTCCCGGCATTTGGTGGTGCATACTTTTCCAGAGAGTGGAAGGAGGCACTATGGGACAGGTTTTACACCGCAGCGCCACAACGACAGAGGGATTCGAGCTAGGTGTCGCGACGATGACAACAGGAAGGTTGCCGCTGCCGGGGGAGATCGTTTTGATCAAGATAATTTGTGCTCGGTGCGTTGTTCGCGTCACCGAGGTAGTACGTAACAATGGTGTCCTTGCCGGTCGGCAGATTGGACATCGAAAAAACCACGCTGCCCGACTGGTCCAGGATGTAGTTCGACCAGGCATTTCCATTGACGCTTACGCCCACCATTCCGGAAGGAGTGCTATTTCCACTTCCGCTTACAACCACGGAAAACGTCACAGGCTTTCTTGCCGTCTGTGGGTTAGTATTCGCGACCACGGTAGTTGTTGTCGTTGAAAGGGCCTTCATCTCCGCCCATTGAACTTTGTCACAAATGCGCCTGGGGAAAATGGCAATGTCTGAAAAGCTCCCAGCGTGATGGGCAAGTCGGTTGACACGGTTACACCTGTGAGATAGATACTTCCTAAAGCATCTGCAGTAATCGCTGTGGTGCAATCGCACTGTTCTTCATCTGGATCGCCACTTCCTCCAAAGTAAGTGGAGTAAATGAGCGCAGTCCCTGTACTGTTGAGTTGAGCCGACGACCATCCACTGCTGCTGCACGGCAGTATGACGCGGAAGGAGCTGCTTGAGAGTTTTAGATCGACAAAAAACACGGCATTGCCACACACCGAGGAATGAGGCTCAACAGTTAGTCAACACAAGAGAGGTATCAACCCGGATTCGAGAAACAGAAGATCTAACAAGCACTCCTTACTACGAGCATGCAGTAGCCGCCCAGGGGAGAAAACTATCGTTCAATATAATCATTTAACTATGGTCTTTAGCAGTTCCGAGCTTGCTTTCGTACGACGCTCAAGCGGTCCGATTACCACCCGGCGACCTAAGGTTTCCTAGCACGCTGTCGGGCCGGGCCGGTGGACTGGCGAACGACCAGGGTCGTCTTGACGCTGTACTGCTGCCCCAGGGTATTTGGATGGGATTTCAGATGCTCAAGGGCATCGAAGAACGCTCTCGCCAGTTCATGCCTAGGTAACCGCAGAGTAGTCAATGGCGGATGAATGATGTCGCTCATGTCTATGTCATCGAATCCGATGATCGAGATATCTCTAGGAATCTCGAACCCCATCTGCAACGCTGCACGCATACCGCCGATGGCGGTCAGATCATTCGCGGTTAAGGCTGCAGTTGGCCGATCTGGACTTGAAAGCAGCTCCGTCATGGCTGCCATGCCACCTGTAATTCGGTAGTTCCCTTCCTTGATGAACTGCGGTTGATGCACGAGGCCGACCCGCTTGAGGGCGCGGACAAATGCGTCCACACGGTGGGATGAGATCGTAAGCCCCGGAAACCCTCCAATGTAGCCGATCTTCGTATGGCCCAGGTCCTTCAGATGCTGTAAAGCTTGATCCATGCCGCTCTTGTTGTTGATCGCCACGTCACTCAAGCCGTCGGCCGTCTTGCCCCGATCCATCGTCACGAGAGGCACACGGTTGTGGATGAGGTCTTCGAACGGCTCTGTCTCCATCTCCGAAGCAAGCAAGGCAACACCGTCGACTTTGCGAATCAGCATTCGCCGAATCGATTGCTGCATGCGCCCCGATTGAAGGTCGGTCGTAGCCATAAGAATCTCTTGATCGTTGTCGACCACGATCGCTTCGAAACACTTGATGAACTCAGGAAAGAACGGATTGGTAATATCCGGGATGATTAGTCCATACGTACCGCTCCTTCCATATTTCAGCGTCGTGGCACTCGTGTTCGGGAAGAACTTCACCTCGTCGATGACCTTGCGGACACGGTCGACCGTCTGCGGGCGCACGAGCTTTGAGCCGTTTATGACGCGCGACACTGTCGCACTGGAAACCCCCGCGAGTTTAGCGATGTCACGCATGTCCATCGGCGATCTATTCTCCTTGGCATCGAGGATGCTTTCATGCAACTTTACACAGACGATCAGCGGTACCGGACTCGAACCGTCTCGTCATTTCTTAACATCATGCTTGATTAACCAATGCTCCACTCTGTTGGTCGTATTTGACACAATAGTTGATGTATAGGTATACATAGTACGCACCAAACTGTCATAGCGTACGGCCGGCACAGAATTGGACTCAAATTCCCTCCCGCATTTACCCAATCTTAGAGGAATAAATAGCTCAAAAGAAGACAGGCTGCCAAAGTGCCAAGCGCGAGGGCCAATGCAGTCTTCGGAATACGTATGCCCTTGTGCATCCCGGTCCAACAAGTGAGATTCGATAGCTCCGCGAGCGACTTGCGGGGAGTCAACGCACTTAGGAGGGCTGTAATCGAGAAGCAGCTGCTAAACGCGAGAACGGCGCCATAAAAGTTGGCGCTCATATCGCTGCCGTAAGAAATCCAATGCGCTTGATAGGCAACGTTGTGTGCGATGGACGACACGGTGCCCAAAAGCAGTCCCCAGAAGCCGGCTTTCGGCGTTGCCCACGTCGTGAACATGCCCAGCAGAAAGGTCGCAAAGAGAGGAGCGTTGAAGAGTGAAAAGAGGAGTTGCAGATAGTCCATGAGGCTGCTAAACGACAACGTCAAATATGCTGTCGCGATGCTAAGCAGGATGGCGAGGAGGGTGAACGCCTTGCCTACTCCGACGTAGTGACGGTCGCTCCTATTGGGCGCGAGCGTGGCTCGATAGACGTCGTGCGTCCAGATGGTGACAAGGGCGTTGATGTTGCCCGCAAGTCCGGACATAAGACTGGCGAGGATCGCCGTAATGCCAAACCCCAACAGCCCGTGGCGGTAGTAACGGATCATCAGAGCAGGAAGGGCCTGATCGTAGTGAAACCCTGGTCGAGAGCGAAAGAGCACCGCAGCGGCCAGACCAGGCAGTACCACCAGCACAGGAAACAGGAGTTTCACGACTGCAGCTATCAGCGGAGTCTCGATCACGCCCGCCGTAGTGCGTGCAGCCAGTGCTCGCTGGATCAGAACGAAGTCGGTACACCAATACCCGAAGCTCAGAACGAAACCAAGGCCCATCGAGATGCCAAGCACGTCCATGCGCGATGTTCTTGAGGCGAGCGGCAGCCCGATCCAAGTATGGATCATGGATGGATCCAAGTGAGAAGCGAGACCGCGCATCCCATGAAACTCTCTGAGAATGAACAGTACAAGAGGTAGCAAACCAAGAATAATGAACGCGAACTGGATCACTTCGTTGTAGATCGTGGCGGTGAGCCCACCGAGGGAGACGTAGAGAAAGACGATTGCGGCAGCCATCAACGTGGTCTCGGTGAAATTCCATCCGAGGAAGGTGCGTAGCACTTGAGCAAGCGCGTAGAGACTGATTCCTGAAACTAGGATCATCATCACCCCGCAACAGATGATATTCAGCATCCGGGTGGCCTCGTTGAAGCGTAACTGAAGGAACTCCGGCACAGTGAGAGCGCCACTCCTCATGTAGATCGGCATCATGCAGAGTGCGAGGAAGAGCATCGCAGGAATTGCACCCACCCAATAGAAGTGCAAGGTCCTTGCACCGTATTGTGCGGTGGCCGAGGCGATGCCGACAATCTCAAGAGCTCCGCAGTTAGCTGCAACGAATGCGATCGCCGTGATCATCGTTGGCAAGGTGCGCGCAGCATGAAAAAACTCAGACGAGGAGCGGGCCTTTCTCCGAAAGAGCCATCCCACCAGGATAGACGTGCTGAAATAGAGCACGATGATCGCAGCGTCAATCGAATTGGGGTGCGAGGAAGGCAATAACCGAAATATTATCTGGTCGCTCTGCATGATCGTATTTAGGCCCGGACCCTCTCCGTCGATCTCGAGCGGTCGAAGCGTATATTGTGAAAAACTGAAATGCCAGTTAGCAGTCCGAGCAGATAACCGATTCCAGTTGACAACCGTCCATGGACTCCAATATAGATCTTTAGCGGGCTAAAATGTATAGGTATACATTATATGCCCACGGGAAACATCGACAACATGTATACGTACGACATTCGAACAGGAAGGCAGCACAGCGCCCCGCGTTTCGAAGAGGACTGAAAAGGAAGGCCAACACTATGCCCAGCAATAGAGTCAATAAGGCCCAAGTACGTATCGTCCGCTCTTCATGGCTGACGGTCTTTCTCTGGATGATCGGTTTTGTGGCGCCCGCTGCTCGGGCACAGGTCGATCAGGGGGCGATCACCGGAGTCGTCCAGGATCAGTCCGGCGCGGTGTTACCTCAGGCCAAAGTGACGCTCACTAATACCGACACGGGCTTGGTTCTCGAGCGGAAGGCGAATGATAGCGGCGTCTTTGTCTTCTCCCCCATCAAGATCGGCAACTATAAGGTGGGCGCGGGAGCTCCCGGCTTTCAAAGTACAGTTCGCGAGAAGCTACATCTGGACATCCAGCAGCGTTTGAATGTCGTTCTCGCTTTGCAACCCGGAGAGGTCTCGGAAACGGTTACGGTCTCAAGTGACGCTCCCCTCTTGGAGACCCAGACCAGCTCCGTAGGTCAGGTCGTCAGCACGGAGACGATCAATAACACTCCACTGAATGGCCGCAATTGGGTCTATATTGCTCAGTTGACCTCCGGTGTCGCCCCTCCCAATGGGAATACTCGCGGAAGCGGCACAGGCGACTTCGTGGCGAACGGCCAGAGAGCCGAGCAGAACAACTTCATCCTGGACGGCGTCGATAACAACACCAACCTCGTCGACTTTTTGAACGGCTCGAGCTTTGTGATGCGCCCTCCCCCAGATGCTCTGGCTGAGTTCAATCTCCAGACGAGCAACTACAGTGCAGAGTTTGGGCACTCTGCCGGCGCGGTCATGAACGCCAGCATCAAGTCGGGCACAAATCGAATCCATGGTAGCGTCTGGGAATATCTTCGGAATACGAACCTCGATGCCCGGAATTGGAATGCGCAGACAACCCCTCCCTTTCACCAGAACCAGTTCGGAGCTACGTTCGGCTTTCCTATCCTGAAGAACAAGCTCTTCTACTTCGGTGACACAGAGGTCAATCGCATTTCGATTGGACAGACAAATATTCTGACCGTTCCTACTGCGCTAATGAAACAGGGTGATTTCTCGGAGTTGCTGAATCCCTCCCTTACCGGCTCCGCTCAACCTATTCAGCTCTATCAACCAAATTCAGGTGGCGCGCAGACTCTTACCTGTAACGGACGGAACAACGTATTTTGTCCCGGTCAGATCAACTCAGTAGCGCAACATATCCTGAGCCTCTATCCGGCTCCAAACGCCAACAACGGTAAGACGTTTAACAATCTCGTCGAGAACGTGGGCCGTCACGACAATACATTTCAGTGGGATCAGCGGCTGGACTGGAACATAAGCCAGAAGGACCAAGCTTATGCGCGGTACAGCTACATGCACCAGATCATCACGAATGCCCTTCCCCTTGGGCCAGTTCTTGATGGCAGCGGCTTCGGCGGAGAACGTGATACCAACCTTGCCGAAAACTTCATCCTCAGTGAGACGCATATCTTCACTCCCACTCTCACGAATGAGTTCCGCTTCGGCTACAACTGGGGCGTGTTCAAGTATCTGCAGCCGAACGCAAACAATACCGGCTTAGCGGCCTCACTCGGCCTGGGCGGCGTTCCCAATCTAGGACCCGGTCAAGGCGGCTTGCCCCTCGGCTACTTCAACGGAGTCATCCAGCAGTGGGGCTCTGTAGGCACACAAAATGAGGCGCAGAACACCTATCAGATCCTGGACAATGTAACGAAGGTAATGGGCAATCATTCGATCAAGGTCGGCGTGTCGTTCCAGAACATCCGCTTCTTCGATCGCTATGCGCCTGCGTCCTTGGGACAATACTTCTACAACCCTGTCTATACAGGATCTCCGGGCGTGAGTTTCACAGGTTCTGCCGTGGCAGATTTCCTTGCCAACCAGATGAACACGGCCGACATCGCGAATGCTCCGGACGTCAACCACCAGCAGTGGTATGACTCGGTCTATGTCCAGGATGATTGGAAGCTCGCTCGTAACCTGACCATCAACCTCGGGATAAGGTACGACTTCTTTCAACCGTACAGAGAGAGCAAAGGATACCAGGCGAACTTCATTGCCAATGGCCCGTTGGGCATCGGCACTGGTTCCGGTGTCTATCAGCTTCCGACCAAGGCAAAAAACGTGGCCCTTGGCGCTCCCTTCCTGAGCACTTTGGCGAAGGACAATGTCACCGTTCAGTACCTCGACAATGAGCGGCTCGCAACCTCGCGAAAGGTTAATTTTGCCCCGCGTGTCGGATTTGCCTATCAGGCACATCCTGATAGTGTCATTCGTGGAGGTTTTGGCATCTTCTATGGCGGCCTGCAGAGCCAGGGAAACACCGATCTCGGAGACAACTTCCCCTTCTCAAACCAAGCCAACATCCCCGCTCCGGACTGTTTCACAAACAATTGTCCTTCGATTGCCAGTCAAGGTGTAACCTTGGAGACCGGACTGGCGTCAAAGACCGGTGGTGGACTGCAAAACTTCGTCCAAAACCCCAGCGTTCATGCGATCGACCCTCAAATCAACCCGGCATACACCATGAACTACAACCTGTCCGTCCAGCAGGCATTCTCGTCGAATCTGGTTGCGACGATCAGCTATGTCGGCAATGTTTCGCGTCACCTCTCGCTCTACTACGATCCGAACACGGTGCGCGGACTGTTCAACCCCTCGATCAGCACGCAACAATACCAGCCATTTCCCAATCTGGGGGGTATCGGCACGATCCACTTTGGCGGCGTGAGCACGTACAACTCATTGCAGGCCAAGATGGAGAAGAGGCTTTCGCACGGCCTCAGCTTCCTCGCTACCTATACATGGGCTCATGCACTGGATGACTCGAGCGACGCGGGCGGGCTCTCGACCGCCGTTACCGATCGAAACATGGCGCTGATCCCTTTCATTGAGGAGTACACCAACTCACCCTATGACGTCAGAAATCGTTTCACTTTCAACGGCAACTACCAGTTGCCGTTTGGAAGGGGCAAGACTTACCTCAATAAGTCACGGTGGACTGACCTGACTGTCGGCGGGTGGGCGACGAGCTTGACCTTTGCTGCTCAGTCCGGCTTGCCCTTTAGCGTCTCGCCTAACATCAGTACAGCATCCGGAGGTAGCGCCCGCGCGATCAAGGTACGTGATCCCTTTTCACCTGGTGGAAGCCCCGATCCCTCGAACCCGAACATCACCTGCGCTACCGAGACTAGGACTAAGGAGCATTGGTACAACCCGTGCGCCTTTGCCAATCCCCTTCCCGGCAACCTGATTGCCCCTCCAGGCGTGACGCCTGGGGCAGGCAACTCGTATCGGTTTGCCTCACCTGTTGTCGACAAGGCGACCGCGATCGCACTTCTGGGCGGCAGGTCGAACACGGTTTACGGACCCGGATACTACAGCGTGAACATGTCACTCTTCAAGAACTTCACCACCTGGCACGAGCAGTATCTGCAGTTCCGGACGGATGCCTTCAATCTGCTGAACCATCCGACCCTCAATAACCCATCGACCACGAATAACAACTCAAACGGCGGACAGATCACCGCCCCCAGGTCCTTCCAAAACAACACGCCGGACGCGAGGTTCCTCCAACTCTCCCTGAAGTACGTGTTCTAACAAACATCGATCGGACAGAACGGGATGTCGAATCCGTTCTGTCCTGAATCGCTCACGCCAACGATCAATCACCGCGGATTCTGTTAGCCAATCTTCAAAAGGATCTGTCCGAAGCTGTCTCCGCGAAAACTTGCAGAATTACGCAGGAGAACCACTGTTATGAGATCTGCCTTTGGCTGGTCGGCTATTGTGTCGATCATATTTATTACCACCGTCGGACTATTCGGATCTCCTGCGAGAGCACAGACTAAATCGTCCACCTCTAAAGAGATCACCCTTCACAATCAGTCCGTGACCGTTCGCTATCACCGGCAGACTGGCTTGATGGACATCGAGTGGAGTGATGGCCACAAACTTGTCGGTATCTCCAGTAGCGCACAACTTGAAGATGGCCGCCGCCTATCGACCACGGCATACGCACAGCACGAACTCTCCCTCTCGAACGGTGCAGGGAAGGATTCCGAACGTCGGTACACGATCCGGAGCTGGGGTAATGGCCTGCCAGAGCTCCAACAGCATATCTGGCTCTACGATGGAAAGCCGTGGATCGCGCTAGAGTCGGAGCTCGGCTCGGATGCAGGCCAGGTTGGCACGAGACATTTTGATACGGTTCTGCTCAAGGGAACGGCATCGGTGCAGGTCCAGCCGCACAGTTCCCTGCGGGTACTTCATGTACCGTTCGATAACGATATGTGGTTTCGCTACAACAGCATGTCTGTCGCGAGCATGAAGGGGGGACAGCTCTACTCCAGCGAGGAGGTCACGGCGATCTACGATAACGAAAGTCGTCAAGCGATCGTGCTTGGCTCTATCGCGCATGACACCTGGAAGACGGCCATCGACGTACATGGGGAGGCAGGCAGCCTCACAGATGTGGACATCTATGGTGGGATTTCTTCTCCGACCGGTGTCCGCACAGATACGCACGATACGGTGGCACACGGTCTCGTGCGAGGCAATCGCGTCGTTTCGCCTCGCATCTTTATCGGCTCCTTCGCCGATTGGCGGGACGGCCTCGAGGCATACGGTGCGGCCAATGCCGAAGTGCATCCAGCTTTGAAGTGGGCCGCGGGCGCCCCAATGGGATGGAATAGTTGGGCCGCCTATGCGGACAAGATCAACTATCATCGCTATCTCGCCTCCGCAACGTTCTTCAACGACAGCCTCGTCCCTCAGGGCTTCGGTCGCAACAAAGTGATCTACATGAACCTCGACGCCTTCTGGTCGAGACTTGACGCCCCTCAACTTGTCGATGCGGTTGCCGACATCAAAGCCATGCACACGCCGAACGGAACTTCCTTTGAGCCTGGCATCTATTGGACACCGTTCGCCTACTGGTCCGATGATCTCGACGCCTATGTCGAAGGTACCGGCATGCGGTATCGCTATCGCGACATCCTTTTGAAGGCTCCCGATGGCACCCTGCTTCCCAAAGTCGATGGAGGTTTGGCCATTGATCCATCGCATCCCGGTGCGAAGGCTCGCGCAGCCTTCTTCCTCCATGAGTTTCAGCGTCTCGGATTTCAGTACCTGAAGTTGGACTTTCTCTCGCACGGCGCGCTCGAAGGCGTGCACTATGATCCCGCGATTCAGACCGGCATTGAAGCCTATAACGCTGGAATGAAGCAGATCGTGGACGAGACGGGCAACCGCATGTTCCTGAGCCTCTCAATCGCCCCTCTCTTTCCCTCTGGATACGGACACGCGCGACGGCTTTCCTGCGATACCAAGGGACATATCAGTGGCGGCGATCAGAGTACGGAGTACATGCTCAACTCGTTGACATACGGTTGGTGGACGGACAACAACCTCTACATCACGGATCCTGATCACATTGTCCTGGGCTCCAAGGCTGACCAGGGAGCGCGCAACATAATCGAAGGCAAGAGTCGGCTAATGTCCGCCATTATCAGCGGCGGTATGATCCTTGACAGTAGCCGCCTCGCCGATGACCCTGAAGGACAGGAACTGGCCCGGTCCGTTTATGGCAATCGCAACCTGTTTGCGGTAGCAGATGAAGGCAAAGTATTTCGCCCTGTCGAAGGCGATACGGGAGACAAGGCGGCCCTCATATTTACCCGACCCTCGGCGCACGGCGTGTATGTCGCTCTCTTTAACTATGACGAGAAACAGTCTCAGACGGTCACAGTGCGCCTTGATCGTATTAGTTCCGCGTTTGCAACAGCCTCGTCCGTCTCAGTCATCGATGCCGCCTCCGGAAAGCATCTTGAGTCCACTCATGGCAACCTCAGCATCGAACTCTCCCCATCCGAGTCCAAACTGATCGAGCTGCAACAGGAGTAGACGACCCTTTCCTTCCGAGCGAAATCTGTTCTGCTGCCCAAGCGACCAACGAAAAAAGGAACCCCAAGTGACGACAACGAGACGCGACTTTATGCGGGGATCCGCTGCACTCGCGGTATTTCCTCCAAGGCTCGTTCGAGCAGCGAAACACCTGCCTGATCGTAAAGACGAACTCTGGTTTGCCAAGCCGGCTAATCGATGGATGGAAGCCCTTCCTATAGGCAATGGCCGGCTCGCTGGAATGATCTTTGGTGGTACGTCGATCGAACACATCGCTCTCACCGAATCTACTGTATGGTCAGGAGCGCCGAGCAATCATAACATCCGTCCGACCGCTCTCGAAAATCTTGCTCACATCCGGGAGCTCATGTTTGCCGGAAAGTATATCGAGGGCCGCGAACTATGTAAGGAACATCTGCTCGGACGGCCCGACTCCTTTGGCACGAACCTTCCAATGGCGACGCTCGAGATTGCGCTCGGTGAAGATGGACAGACACATGGCTACCGTCGCTCGCTGAATCTCGACGAGGCGATCGCCTACGTCGACTACGTACGCGACGGCCTGCATTATCACCGTGAGATGTTCTCATCAAACCCGGATGACGTCCTCGTAGTGCGTATAACGAGTAACCGCAGAAACTCGATTAGTTCTGGAATCTCCTTTGGCCAACCCACGCTGGCGGGGGATGTGACGTTGGAGAACACCGACACCCTCGTTCTCCGCGGACACGCCTTTGAACACATGCATAGCAACGGAAGGCAGGGGGTCGAGTTTGAGACCCGTGTCCGTGTCGTTGTGGAAGGAGGAGTCGTAACCAGACATGGGGACTCGCTTCAGGCGAGCGAGGCTGATGCCGTCACTTTACTGATCGCGACCTCTACCAACTTCCGTGGAGCGAATGCATCTGCACGATGCACACGCACTCTGAATGCGGTTCGCAGTAAGACCTACACGGAGCTTCGAGCCGCACACGTAGCGGACCACCGATCGCTCTACCGGCGCATGTCTATCGATCTTGGTACCGCTCCAGTCTCCGAACAGAGACCAACCGACGAGAGGCGCAAGGCTGTTGAGGTCGGAGAGGCCGATCCCGGCTTGTCAGCCCTGTTCTTCCAGTACGGCAGATATCTCACCATCGCAGGATCGCGCTCCAATTCTCCCTTGCCACTTGCTCTGCAGGGCATATGGAACGATGGTTTAGCCTCCAGCATGGGATGGACCGACGACTTTCACCTCGACATCAACACCCAGCAAAATTATTGGCTGGCCGAGGTTGCCAATCTCCCGGAATGTCAGACACCGCTCTTTGATTTCATCGAAACCATGCGTGTGGCTGGAAGGGAGACGGCCCGCAAGATGTATGGCGCCCCAGGCTGGGTGAGCCATGTCGTCACCAATCCGTGGGGATTCACGGCGGCGGGCTGGGGACTGGGATGGGGAATCTTCCCTACGGGGGGTGTCTGGCTCTCTCTGCAGCTGTGGCAGCACTATCAATTTACTGGAGACAAGCAGTTCCTCAAGGAACGAGTCTACCCGGTATTCAAAGAGGCTGCTGAGTTCTTCCTCGAATACATGGTCATGCACCCCGTTCGCGGGTGGCTGGTAACGGGTCCCTCGGTCTCCCCCGAAAACTCGTTCTTAACAATAGAGGGAAGGTCGTGCAGCGAATCGATGGGGCCGACCGTCGATCGTGTCCTTATCTTTGCACTTCTCAGCAACTGCATCGAAGCGTCAACAGAACTCGGGATCGACCCAGAGTTTCGCCAAAGAGCCCAACACGCATTGGAGAAACTGGCACCGTTCCAGATCGGCAAGCACGGTCAGTTGCAGGAGTGGTTGGAGGACTTCGATGAGGCCCAACCGAACCATCGGCATACATCCCATCTCATCTCGCTCTATCCCGAGCATCAGATCTCTCCGACAGCTACGCCAGCCCTGGCCCAGGCCGCACGCGTAACGATCGAGCGCCGTGTCAATCAACCTGACGGGGAAGATGCTGAATGGAGCCGGGCAAACCTGATCAACTACTATGCTCGACTCCTGGACGGAGATGCTGCACACCGGCATGTTGTCGGTTTGCTGGCGAAGGCGACAGAGGATTCACTGCTGACATACTCACGTGGAGGGGTCGCCGGAGCTGAAAGCAATATCTTTGCGATCGATGGGAACTGTGCTGGTGCAGCGGGCATCGCGGAGATGTTATTGCAATCGCAGGCCGGAGAAATACATCTCCTGCCCGCGCTGCCATCTGCATGGGGTCGAGGAAGCGTCACGGGCCTGCGTGCTAGGGGAGGAATCGAGGTATCGCTAGCATGGTCCGCGGGCAAATTAGAGCACGTCGATCTCATGAGCAAAGTCACGGGCACCCATATCTTGCGCTATCAATCGAACACCCTGAAGGTGTCCCTCCGAGGCGGGCGTCCATTGAAAGTACCTGCACGAGCCTTCACCCAACCTCATCTGCCCCTAGCGTGAGCAAATTGATCGTGGCGGCACTTTCATGGTTGCTAACGGTAGGCCGCCCAAGCGCGACAGCGAAGGGCGGATCTACCAGGAGCGCTGGCTGATGTCGCCTAAGGGCAGCAATATTCCGTCACGCATGAGCTGGATCAAGATTGCGGACCCAGTGGCGCACACGCTTTATCGGTGCAACGCTCGGCAAAGGTCTGCGAGCTGGACGCAGGGAGACTCAGTGACGGCTCGGTTCAAGACGGCTCCGCTCAAGGATGACGAGGGGACGCGCACTCATGAAGATCTTGGCGCGCAGTTCTTCGTGGGACTGCCAGTGCATGAGTATAGGGACACGATGACTCTGAAAAACAGGCTTGCTGAGAAATGACATGCCCATGTCGACGGTGCGGCAGTATCGCTTCTGCGCGGAGCTGGGTTTCAATCTGACCTCACTGCTGGAGGCGCCGCAGATCGGGCGGCCAACCTTTACTGTGACGGAGATCACCACGTCGATCCGTCATTCTTTCAGCCTCCGCAGGGGTACAAAGTGGTGAACCATCGCAAGAGTTCTGATGTGGAATAGATTCGAGCTCGCGCCACAACGCTGTCCTTTTTCACGGGAACATCGTGTATTGGCTTGCACCGAGGCGTAGACTAGAAATATCGCCGCAAGCTCAAGACTTTTAGATCACGAGCGGCTTCGCCTTTGCAAAGCATACGAGTGACATTGCTAATCTGTCCGCCTTGAAGCGAATCTCTCGAAAGAACAGAACCTGCACTTCACCCGCGAGCTCAGCAGAACTTTAGTCTGAAACGCCGTAAAGATTTGGAGAACTACGTGCGCTCAGAGCTAATCTTTCGTGCCAGGGAATCGGTTGATAACAAGTATAAGCTGTGCCAAACAGCCTCAAAGGCGACTCGCCGGCTCCACGTCGCCATGACAAACACAACAGATACCATCAACGATGCCTTATCGCGAATAGCAGACGGCGAGGACTCTCCCTTACCGGCGAATCCTATTCATATGTCCTCCTAGACAATGGTCGCGGCTGAGCCGGCAATCTAAAACCACAACCTGCATCTATGGTTCGAGGAGCTGGAGGATGCTGCCACCCGAGGGTCGGTACACGGCGACAACATTTAATTGTTCGCCCGCCCTGCAACTACGCCTCACGCAGCCCCTTAGAATTACTCTTCATATGCCGTTTTCAGCGCGCTTAGCAGGTTGGGCAAAAAGCATGCGCCATTCGAATCTACCGCCGCGCTTCAGGAAACGGATCGATACTACGTCCCTGCAGCACAACGGAAACGGCAACCAAGTAGGCGTCATTACAGCAATCGTCAAAAATCGTACGCTACAACTTCCGCTGTGGCGGTTGAGTCCTGCGTTGGAAGCACATTAGCGATGCTTTCTGCAACGAGATTGGCCCACACTCTGTACTGGTTCTCACCAGGGTGGTAACCGTCTTCGGCCATGTCCTTTGGATTTGAAGCCCACTGAAGCGAG
>Ga0193717_1001539_pt1 | contig 14121 bp, 13 predicted proteins | sample U2c2metaG_FD_145900 | JGI IMG/M metagenome (GOLD analysis project Ga0193717, IMG submission 145900) | Soil microbial communities from a riparian zone of the East river system, Colorado, United States - U2c2 | ecosystem: Environmental > Terrestrial > Soil > Riparian zone | place: USA: East River... | reverse complement strand
GCAGCCGCAGCCCGGGCGCGCCATTCACCACCAGCACGCTCCAGCAAGAAGCCAGCCGCCGTCTGGGCTACAGCGTCCGCCAAACCATGACGCTAGCCCAGCGCCTTTACGAATCGGGCCACATCACTTACATGCGAACCGATAGCACGATTTTATCTGGCCAGGCCATAGCCGCCGCCGAAAAACACATCAAACAAGCCTACGGGGCCGAATATCACCAGGTGCGCCAGTACAAAACCAAGAACTCCAGCGCCCAAGAGGCCCACGAGGCTATCCGCCCAACCAATTTCAGCACTTTAACGGCCGGCGGTGATGACCAGCAGAAGAAACTCTACCAGCTGATCTGGCAACGAGCCTTAGCCTCCCAGATGAGCCCAGCCAAGCTGGAGCGCACCGAAGTCACCATAGACATCAGCACCCAACCAGAGAAATTCGTGGCCAAAGGGGAAATCCTAAAGTTTGACGGCTTTATGAAAGTTTACGGCGGCGGCAAAGATGACACGCTACTGCCGGCCATCAAAGCTGGCCAGGCGCTAAAAGAACAGGGCATTGTTGCTACTGAGACCTTCAGCCGAGCCCCAGCCCGCTACTCGGAAGCAGCCTTAGTTAAGAAGCTCGAGGAATTGGGTATTGGCCGTCCAAGCACCTACGCCCCAACTATCTCCACCATTCAGACCCGCGGCTACGTGGAGAAGACTGACTTAGAGGGTAAGGAACGCGAGATAACAGAGGTAAAATTAGAAAAAGGCCAGGTTAGCACCACCAAATCCACGGTGATTACCGGGGCCGATCGCTCCAAGCTTGTTCCAACCGGCATTGCCGAGGTCGTGACGGACTTTTTGGTCAAATACTTCGTATCTATAGTCGATTACGACTTCACGGCCCGGGTAGAGGCTGACTTTGACAACATCGCCGATGGAAAACAGGAGTGGGAACAGATGATTGCGGCCTTTTATAAGGAGTTTCATCCGTTAGTAGAGAAGTCAGAGGATATTTCCCGCCAAGAAGTCTCCCAGGCCAGGGAATTAGGCCTTGACCCCAAGAGCCAGGAGCCAATCTTTGCCCGTTTTGGACGTTATGGGCCGATGTTACAGATGGGCCGGACAGAGGACGAGGACAAGAAGCCTAAGTTCGCGCCTATGCCCAAAGACACCACTATTGATACCGTTACTTTAGATCAGGCCCTGGAGATGTTCAAGCTACCTAAAACCGTCGGTAAAACAGAGGACGGCCAGGAAATTAAGGCCAACATTGGCCGGTTTGGCCCCTATATCCAAGTTGATAAGACCTTCGTATCTATAAAACCACTCGATCCACACGAAATAACAGAGGCGGAAGCCCGTGAGTTATATGTGGAAAAGCTAGCCAAAGACGCCGCCAAGAATATCAATGAGTTCGCCAGCGGCCTCAAAGTCTTAAACGGTCCTTATGGCCCTTATATCACAGACGGCAAGAAGAACGCCCGGATTGCCAAAGACGTTGACCCAGCCAAAATAACAGAGGCGGAAGCCAAGAAGTTGCTGAAAGAAGCGCCGGCCAAAAAGCGCGGTTTCAAGCGCGGCAAGCGTGCCACTAAGCCCAAAAAGTAGCCACTCCGTAAAGCCGGTGGCCTGGTAATATTTTTACAACATAGAGTGCGCACAGCTGTCATGAATGTGCTACAATAATTTTAGATCCAAGTGAGTCTTGACTTTTAAAATTATTAGTTTTATAATACTAGTAATGTTAACCGAAATAGGGAAGAGCTACCAAAAATATGCCCCAGACCGCAACTGATACCCAGCCCAAGACCGAACAGCTTGTCACCGATGTTCTAGCCACCATAGACCGCGAACGTGAGCGCGAAATCGTAGCCCGCCGCTTTGGTTTATTTGACCGTAAAGAGACCCTAGAGCAGATTGGTGAAATGCTTGGTATTACCCGTGAGCGCGTCCGCCAGCTGGAAAAATCAGTTGTTACTAAGCTACGTACCTCGGCAGAGCAGGGCAGTCTGCCGCACATCGCTGATTTCCAGGCTCAACTCCTAGAACTGCTTGGTGCTGACGGCCAAGTCGCCCGTGTCAGCGTTATCGCCGCTAAATTATCAGACAAGCCTGACCGTGAAGAGCAGGCTAGGGTAGCTTTCTTGAGCCAATTATCCCCAAAACTAGCTGTTGTCCAAGAAGATGACAACTTTTATTACAGCGTTGGCGTTAAGTCCGCTAATGATGAAAAAGCCCTCAAGAGCCGGGTAGCCAAACTGATTGAAACCATCAAGGAAATTGGCGAGCCAAAATCAATCGAGTCTATTGCTAAAACCGCTGATATTGCTGATCCTAAAGAAGCCGCCGCGCTAGCTAGCACCTCTAAGAAACTAGCCACTCTGAATGGCCGCTGGGGCCTAGTTAAATGGCCAATGGTTAACCCAAAGAACATCCGTGACAAGATCTACGTTATTCTCAAAGAAAACGGCAAGCACATGCACTTTAACGAGATTGCCGCCGCTATCAAAGATAGCGACTTCAAACGCAAAGACGTCACCACCCAGGCCATCCACAACGAACTGATCAAAGACAAACGCTTTGTTCTTATTGGCCGTGGTATTTACGCGCTTAAGGAGTGGGGCTACAAAAAGGGCACCGTTGCTGACATTATCACAGAGGTCCTCAAGCAAGCCGGCGAACCGCTACATCGTGACGAGATCGTCAAACGCGTCCTCAAGAGCCGCTTCGTTAAAGAAACCACAATCCTCCTGAACCTACAGGGCAAACCCCAATTCAAACGAGTCGCCAAAGCTACCTACGCCCTAGCTGAGTAAACAACAGATGGCAGCATCCGCAGAATTATTTCTAGCCAATGGTCCCGAACAACCAGTGGCAGACTTTGACGCCGAACTTTTGCCAGATGGCATGCTTAACCTTATACGCCAGAGAGCCGTTGAAGAAATAGAGAATGGCACGCGGAGAGAAGGGCCCATCATTCACGATATTCCTAACATTGGCACTGTTTTCGTTGAAGACTGCACCGATATAGGCGCAACGTCGCTACCGGCCACTCGTATCCTAAATCCCGCAGAGCCCGAATATGGACTAGATGCTGCTGGGGTCATTGAAGTCACAAAAACACACCTAGAAAAGGCACGGGAACTAGGCTTAATGACAATAAGTCACAGTCTAGAACTACGTGAAGGCGCAGCTGAGGAGCTAAAAACGCACACTTTCGCACCGCAAATCATCGTTGCCCATAAGTTTATTAAGCTAACTGCGCCTGTTTATACCGTTCCTATGGATGATATAACTACCGACCAAAGTCAAACTAAAATAGTTAAGCCTGTTAAGGAGTACTATAATTGGTGCCTAGAAAACAAGGAACCATACTATTTGATCGGCTTAAACAATTCCAGTCATTACCGAGTCGATGATGAGGATAACATATTTTACGATGGTGTAGAACCTGAAGTGTGGTTCTCGGTTGACGGATGCTTAACATCCTCTGTTGAACGTACTATGCCTTATTTTGAAAAGCATATAATGCGTGATGGCCCGAACGGCTAACCTATATTGATCGTAATTTAAATATACAAAATACGAACAAGAATTGATTACGCGTGGGTGAGGATAGCTGAAAGCATATAGGTCTTTTAAGTCGCGGGGGCTAGTAGAGCGGGGATTATAAAATTTTGGAAACGTGCGTGGCGGTGAAATCGCAAATATTCGCGGAGTGGGGAGTGGGCAGAGCATGTCATCCGCCCATAGACGTCACGTCGCTCAATGTATATTTTGCGACGTAACTATTTCTTTGAAAGATGATTACAGGTACCCCTTCTACAGGGGAGTATTTATCAATATAGCACTGGTTTGCTGTTTATGGCCGCCTGCGCACCTGCGCTGCTACTGTACTTTGTATACCTTGGCTGCTTTACGCACCTGGTCCCCAGAATAGGCCTAGTGTCCGGATGTGATTTACAACACCATTTGACTTTTCCACAGTTATGCCGTGAAACTTTCACTTTTTAGGCTTATGTCGCTAAATTTATTCCTCCCCTGCCTTGCCATACAATTTTTAAATTATTTGACTTTTGCCCTACTGTGTATGTTAATATAGTTTTTTCGAGGCTCACAAGTAAACACAATACTGAACAAATTCCGAACTAGCGGGGTAGTAGAATAGGGGTTACTTATAATAAGCCCGGCCATCAACCCGGACGTCTACGTACTGCGTGGGCGTAATGTTTTGTTTCTTTAGTTGGGCTATAGTCGCCAGGAAGGTCCCTGCCTGCTGACGGGCCTTATTATTCTGTAAGTTGAATTTAACGCTATAGGGCTGGCCGGCTATCTTAACATCCAGTTGGCTGGTTTTTAGGGGTAGAGCCATTGATTCCACCTTAAACTGCTTGGCGGCTAGCTGGGCAGCCACGGCCTGGATAAAAGCTACGTTGTTAGCAGGAAGCACTAGATGGTTCAGCCTAATATCCAGACCACTTTGGTCATTAACAATTGGCAATTGATTAGCGCCTTACCGTTAGTATCAACCAGGAAGCTGCCGCTACCAGTAACAAGTATTAGGGCGGGCTGGCCCGATTCCACGTAAACCAAGGGCCGGTGCGCTAACAGCGGTATGGTCACGCTGACACTGGATAATTCCGGAAACTGCGCCAGCATCTGCTGGCTGACACTGCCGGTGTCTATGGTTACTTTGTTGCGGTTCCAGACCGAGCTATTTAGAAGCTTGTCAGCGGCGGCTTCGTACTCGGACTGGTCACGGAGCAGCGAACTGGACGTATCATGCGTCAGGGGCAAAACATTGGCGTTACCTGACAAACTAAGAATATTTATAAGTGAAACTAGGCCGGCAATTAGTAAAATAATCAGCCCCAGGCGCTGCACCCAAAAGTTTTTTGACCTGATTTTCTTTGGCTTCTGAGTATCGCGCCTAGTGTTGCGACCGGTGTTCTGGGGCATAATCCGGCTGGTTGGCTGCTCACTTGGTGGATCTTTGCGTAAACGCTGGCGGCCCGTTCGCTCTTTTGGTTTACCGCGAAGTCTCATGTCTTGGCTTGCTCCAAAATTAGGGCAGCCAGTTCCTGGGTAGCTTTTGGCTTAGCGAATTCAGACAGCTTCTTGCCTAAAGCTTCTTGGCGCTTAGGATTAGACAGCAACTTACTAACTTGCTTGGCGAGGCGGTTTGGATCACGTGCCAGGTCGTCCTCTTGGATAATTTCGGCAGCGCCCTGCTCTTCTAAATATTCAGCATTCTTTAATTGATGGCCTCCAGTTAAAAACGGACTAGGAATTACAACACATGCTTTGCCTTGCAGGGCGAATTCGGCTAAATTTGTCGCCCCTGCCCTGGTGATTACAATGTCAGCCGCGCCGCTATATCTGTAAACATCGTCTATGTAGCCAAAGACTTTTAGCCTGCCCTGCTCCGCTTGGCTGAGACGCTCGTCATACAGAACCTGCATTTCGCCTTCGTTGGCGCGTCCAACGGCGTGAATAACCTGTAGATCGGTGAATTCCTGCATTAAATGCGGCATAGCGTCAGCTACGGCCCGGTTTACCCGTTGCGAGCCCAGGCCGCCACCAATGATAAAGACGGCTTTTGACTTGGCGGGCAGGCCAATTTCCTGCCTATAGGCCTGTTGCAGCTTTGAATCCACTGGTCTGAAGTCAGCCTGCAGCGGTATACCAGTGGTTATAGTCTTATTAGCCGGGTACTTATAAACCTCTTTTGGCAAAGCTACGGCGTGCTTAGAGGCCCAACGAGCAATCAATCGGTTGGCCAGGCCTGGAATCGCGTCAGAATCATGGGTTATGTACGGAAATTTGAGCTGGGCAGCCGCCAGTCCCACTGGCACGCCCACAAAACCGCCTTTGATGAAAATCACGTCCGGCTGGAGATTTTTTAATAATTTACGGCTCTGGTGCCAGCCAGCCAGCACGTAAAAGCCATCACGGATGTTTTTAACTGTGGTGGGAATATCTAAGAGCTGCTTAAGACCCTCGCCGTGATAACGGCGGAATTTACCAGCTCGTACCGTGAAAACCTCATCTATACTGCTGTGTTTGGCGGGTATATCGCCTAATTTATCTCCGGTCTGGCCAACATAAACAATCCGGGCTTTAGGCTGTTGGCGCTTAAGTTCGGCCGCCACTGCCAGTATTGGAGTAATATGGCCACCGGAGCCGCCGCCACTGAGGATGATGGTCATAATACTGGCGCCCTCCTTACGGTGTTATTACGGAAATTGCGCTCTTTTGGAGTATCCACGGAGCTAACCCGTGGTGGATTGATAGACGTGTACCTGGAAGCCTGGAAGACCAAGCCAACCGCGGCCGCCGCGAACACCACGCTAGTGCCGCCATAGCTAATGAACGGCAAAGTTATGCCTTTTAACGGCAATAAACCGATCATGGCACCGATGTTAACAAAAGTCTGAACACTCAGCCAAGCTAAAGCGCCCACCACCAGCAAACGGCTGAAATCGTCTGGCAAACGTTCGGCAATGTTCTTCATTCGCGTAAACAGAGCCACAAAGACGGCCAGCAGCAGCACGCTGCCAATAAAGCCGAACTTCTCGGCGTAAATAGCAAAGATCGAGTCGTTGGCGGCCTCTGGCAAGTAGCCGTAAGCTTGCACGCTGCTACCCAGGCCCAGGCCAACAATACCGCCCGATCCAACCGCGATCAGCGCCTGGCAAGCCTGGTAGCCGCTATCCTGGCAATGCGTCTCTGGCTGCAAGAAACTCTGGAGGCGTTCCCGCCTGTAAGGCGTTGACGAAACCGCCAAAACCAAAGCAATAACTACGGCTGCTCCAATTAACATGATCCGCTTCATTGGCAGACCAGCCACGTAGGCCATGACCGCCATCATGGCCACTATAACACCGGCTGAGCCAAGGTCGCTTTGGACGCCAACAATCACCAGACCTACGGCTCCCAGAGCGTATAGCAGCGGCTTCAAGGTCTTCTGCGTGCTCTTAATATTGCCCTCTTGGATACTTTTAGCCAGAAAGCCAGCCAGCCAAATCATAATCGCGAACTTTACCAGCTCAACTGACTGGAATGAAAAGCCGCCTAAGCGAACCCAACGGTGGGCCGGATAAGATGGGTCAATCGGCAAAACCAGCGCCAAAGCCGTAGCAACCCCGGCAACTATCAGGATTGGCTTATAGGCCTGGCGCCACCAGGATAGCGGCACCTGGGCCGTTATTACTAACGCCACCAGGCTGAGGCCAATCGCTAGTAATTGCTTGCTGACATAGTAACTATTGCTAACGTGGTGGGCCGTACTCAGTGCCGGGCTGATGGCATATACAACAATCAGGCCAATTGCTAGCAAGGCGGCGCACCAGATTAATAGCCAGTAGTCGGGCTTGTGTTTACGCCCTAGCTGCAGCTGGGCACTAGGTGATGGCCGGCTCCGGCGATCAGAGTTTTGGCGCGGCCTCATGGCCGTTTACCCCTGTCGCCCTATCAGGAAAACAATTAAGCCCAGCACCGTGGCTACTTGGCCTAGAATCCAAAACCGCATGGTAACTTTGGTTTCCGGCCAGCCAATCGCTTCAAAGTGATGATGGATCGGCGATGATAAAAACACTTTTTTGCCATTACGAAGCTTGCGCGACAAGCGGTTGATAATCACCGAGCCGGTCTCCATGACATAGACGGCGCCAATGACCGGCAGGACGTAAATCGTATTGGTCTGCAGGGCGATGATGCCCAGCGCCGTGCCCAGGGCAAATGCCCCCACGTCGCCCATCAAGAACCTCGCCGGATAAATGTTGAACCAGGTGTAGCTTAATAAGGCGCCAATTACGGTGACACAGAAGCCAGCTAGGGCGAACTTGCCTTCCACGGCGGCTATTATGGCGTAAGCCGTAAACGAAGATGTCAGCAGGCCGCCAGCCAAGCCGTCCAGGCCATCGCTAATATTAACCGAGTTGGCAGTAGCCACCACCACTAACCAGAACAAAGCAATAATCATAATGCCTATGTACCACTGGCCTACGCCAGGTATATAGATTGAGGTCACGCCAAGTTTGGCGTAAAACCACCAGCCACCAGCTAAGGCTACCAGGCTGTATAGGGCAAACTTAATCCGGGCGCTCATGCCAGCTATACCGCCGCCATTACCACGAATATTCATGATGTCATCAGCCAGGCCAATCAGCCCTGCCCCGAGCATTCCAGCCAGCGGCAGCCAGGTCTGGCCGCGGTTCAGGTTAAACAGCGTCACTATGGCTATGGCTGAGACAAAAATCAGTCCGGCCATGGTAGGTATGTGGCGTTTGTGTTTGTCAGCGTGCAGTTTGGCGTAAACTGTGGCTTTGCCGCCAGACCACGCATCTGTCCGTTGGCGCTTCCACCACTGTTGTTTGTAGGCCACGCTGGTATATAAAGGCGTCAGCAGCATGCTAAGCGCGAAGCCAAAAAAACCAAGCGTTAATATATTGATAAGATTTTGGCTGGTGATGGCAATGTGCAGGGTTTCCATAGGTGTAATTTTCTCTTTATTATAGCATTATTAGTGCTTTTTTGGCTCCACGTAAGAATTGTTAATCAGCATGTGGGCCAAATCGCTAAAAATTGGTTGGGCAGCCGCCGTACCAGCGTAACCGCCAATCGTAGGTTTATATACAAACACGACTATGACGTACTTTGGGGCGTCACCGCCCACAAAGCCAGCGTAGGTGCCATTAAACAGATTATCCTCGTAACCACCGCCGGGTTTAGCAATCTGGGCCGTGCCAGTTTTACCGCCCACCACATAAGCCGCCTGGTCAAACTTTGGATTAAAGTTATGGTGGTCAATCGTGTACTGCATCATTGGAATTATCGCCGCCGAGGTCTTAGGACTAACTACCCCGCTCTTCACAACCTTGGGCTTTTTCTCAACCAAATGCGGCTGGTAATAAGTGCCGCCGTTCACCACGGACGATAATGCTCCAGCCATCTGGATTGGCGTAGCTGTCATGGCCTGGCCAAAGGCCGTGTTGGCGTAAGTTAGGTCAATACCAGCGCCATTATCCTCCGGCTTCGGCACGTAACCATCGGCCTCGTAGCCCTGCTCTATGCCAGTTGGCTTGCCAAACATATAGCGGTTGCTCATGTAGTCGTACCAAGCGTTGCGAGCCTTTTGGTTGATCTGGCCGCCACCCATTTGCATAAGCTCCCAGGTGGCGCCGGTATTAAGCGATAGGTTAAGAATATCGGTAATGCTGCGCGTGCCAGCGCCGCCGTCTTCTTCGATGTTAGTGATCTTGAACTGGTCAACCGTCCAGGTTGATGGATCGTAATAAGTGGTGTTAGGCTGGACAACACCTTGGTCAAGCGCTGAGGCCGTGGTCAAAGTCTTCATGCTCGAACCAATTTCAATTGGGTGCGACACGGCCGCGTTCTGGAAAACCGTTGGGTCATCAACATCAAAGTACTTCGATGGATCATAGGTTGGCACGTTGGCCATGGCCTTGATCGAGCCGTTGGTGGTATCCATGATCAGGGCGCTGGCCGAGGCAGCCTTGGAGTTTTTAGCGCCATTCGCCAAAATCGTTTCCAGCTGCTGCTGCATGGCCAGGTCAATCGTCAGGGTCAGGTCCTGGCCGTTTTTAGGCGCTATTCGGATATTGTCCTTACTCGCTGCCAAAGGCACGCCACTAGCATCAGTAATTGCCTTCAAAGATCCCGGTATGCCAGTCAGCTGCTTATTAAGTGCCTGCTCAATGCCATACTTGCCCTGCCCTTCATCATTGACGAATCCTAGAACCTGGCCCAACAAAGAAGCCTGCGGATACGTCCTATAGTCCTGGCCAATAGTACCAACGCCAGCCAGCTTAAGCGCCGTTATCTGCTTGCTCTGTTCCGGTGATAACTTCTTACCAAGCACCACGTAGCGGGTTTTCTTAGTTTTCATCAGTTCGGCATACTTGGCCGGATCACCGCCAATAGCCGCGGCGATTTTAGCGGCCGTTGGGTCTGGTTTCTTAACTAAAGTCGGATCGGCGTAAAGCACGTAAAGCTGCTGGTTTAAAACGATTGGCAACACGTTATCGCCGTCATGCGCGGATATCGTGCCACGCGTGGCCGGAATCGAATACTGCTTCAACTGGTCGCTCAACGCCGCCGCCCGGTAATGGTTGTAGTGGATAATCTGCACGTAAAATAGCCTGGCGCCAAAGATAACCAAAATCAATACTAGTAAGCCGTACCAAGTGCGGATACGCTTAACTGCTTGACTGACACTATTTTTGTTTTTTGGAGCCATAAGCTCCTTTAATTATAAAACTTCCACCTCTAAAAGTCGACCCTAAGCAGCTGGCACTATAGCCAACTTACCCATAGATAAATTCCGACGCTTTTTTTGCTTGGCCATAACTGGCGTTAATGAACCCTGCAAGCACAGCTCAGCTGATTTAACTCTAGAAAGAACCGGTCCTTTCTCATCCTTAACATAGGTATCGCCAATAGATAGTATTGGAGCCCTCATACCTAAGGACTCTCTAAAAGTTACTGCCATGCCTTGAACCTGACTTTTATCATCGGTTGACCATACCGTTCTCATGGCGCAATATACATTGCCCTTTTTATCATAGCTAAATACTCCTAGAAAAATATCGCGCTGATAGCCCATGGTTAATTCCTGATTGTGCAGTCTTTTACCGTAATGGATGGCGGTAGTTACTTCTTGGCCGTCCGATTTATACTTTTTTTCCGAATTACGTCTAAAAAGTGAAGCTGGAGTTGCCATAAGATCAGATCGATCCTGCATGTAGCCATCGCGTACGGGATCACGACTGCATGCGCTTTCTTCGTCTAGCGTCGCTCTTTTTCTTTGGCCACGACCGTTTAAAGTACTAATAGATTCTATATCTATCAGTAAAACTGAGCCTGGCTGCGTCCAAGATTCTGCCGAAGAGTTCGTTAAAGTACTGCCTGCGGGCAAGGCTTGCCTGGGTTCACCGGCAAAGATAGCAGTAGCCGCTTGACCCGCAAGCAATGAAACCTCTTTAGCCGTAGACAGCTTGGAGCTATAGTTTTTTTCATTATCTTCCGGATATGGTGTAGCTGGCTGCCAATACTCACGCGTGAAGACAGACTCCGGGTTCGGTATGATTGCTTGCTCGCTCATAAGCTATGATAATATCGCCAAAAGTAACCTGCATGCAAGCATAAGTAAAACCTTATTTTCAATTAATAATAAGAACTAACCCTAGCGCGAATAATCGAAGAACCGATAATCGCGTCTGGGGTTAGTTGCGGATGGTGGCTGAAGGAGCTACTGAGACTAGGTTCTTGGCCACTGGGCTATTCTGGACGCGGCTAAGCGACTGCAGGCGGGCCGAAGCGACTTCTAGGTCGTCGTGCTCGCTTTTGAGCTGGGACTGCTTTTGCTGCAGCGAATTTATCTGGTATCCGTAAGCGTTAGTCTTTGTGACTTGCGTGAGATAAAGCAAGCCGAGTAGACAAGCCAAAACAATCAACGTGATGGTGTTACTAACCGGGCCAAGCGTGCGCGTGGTGGCGCGGAAACTGACCTGGTTCTGGTTGCGGCCGCTAAACCGCGTGCGGTTGGCTTGGCGGTTGACGGCGAGTGAGCTGGAATATGTCATGTTTTTACTTTTGTTTTTAAGTTTATTGTTCTTTGGTTCCAGCCCCAGTTGCCCGGGACTGGATCCTGCCGTTTTTAGACCACTTTTACGTGGATCTTGTAGGCACGGGAGCTACTTTTTACCTGGATAGGCATGTTAGTTCCCTTTCTTTTTTATTTTCACTGCGGCTCGTAGCTTAGCGCTTCGGGCTCGCGGATTAAAAACTAATTCGGGAGGTTGGGCCACAACTGGACGCTTGGTTAGTGAGCGAAGTTCGGCATCGTAGCCTGTGCCAGCAACTTCGCTTAGAGCCTGCTTCACCAGCCGGTCTTCCAGGCTGTGGAAGCTGATGATGGCAATTCGCCCACCTGGCGCGAGTAAATCGAACCAAATTGGCAAACTTTGCTGGAGCAGTCCGAGCTCGTTATTCACGGCAATCCGGAGCGCTTGAAACGTCCGCGTTGCCGGATGAACCCGGCTCCGCCCTGGCCACGCCTTAACAGCTACTGCTGCTAATTGGTCAGTGGTGGACAACGGCCTGGCGGCAATAATGCCACGAGCGATTTGCCCAGCTTTAGGCTCTTCGCCGAATCGCTTCAGGATGTCCGTCAGCTTGGCCTCGTCATAGCTATTAACTATGTCTTTAGCAGTCAGCTCCTGGGACTGGTCCATCCGCATATCCAGCGGTCCATTGGTCGCGATGGAAAATCCACGCGAGCCCTCGTTAAGGTGCGGTGACGATACGCCCAAATCAGCCAAAATAAGATCAAATTGCCTGCCCTTGGCCCGCAATTCCTGGGAAGCAGTCAAAAAATCCTGCTGCCGCAGTTCAACGTCGCTGCCGTACTTTTCCTGAAGTACCTTGATCGCGTTGGTGTCGCGGTCAATCAGCGTAGCCGTTGTGAGGCTTCCAGTCCGATCCAATACTGCTGAAGCGTGCCCACCGTAGCCAGCCGTCAGGTCGAGGTATGATTCCCCTGCCTTCGGGTCCAGATACTGCAGAACTTCGCTGAGTAGTACCGGTTCGTGCTGTTTGTTTTTATTTTGTTGTTTGTTTTGGTGCATCTTGTCTTGTTTGTTTTTGTTGCAAGGTCACCTAACCGGTAGCCAACTTTTTGTTTTTTTGTAGAGTTTTTGTTTTTTGGTGATCTAAGCAAATTGTATAAATACTATTCGCCAAGATCAAGTTTGAGAGACTTATGTGTGAGGTGGAGTTTTGGGAGGTGTTTTGGGTAATGTGCAAGATTTTTTTGAGTGGTTTTCTTTCCTGTTCCACTTGTTGACTACCGATTAGGTGAACTCGAATGACATCCTGGCCTTCCTATAAGCCTGAAAGTCGGTTTCTAATCGCTTGAATTGTTAAAGAACGTAGCTATTTGGCTTCACCGGGAGCCATTAGGCGCCAATATTGGCCAACGCCTACGGCGATCACGTCCCGGCTAATGCCGGCATACTCGAGCAAGTGCTGCTCCAGCGTGATTCGTCCCTGTTTGCCATCGGGCGATTGGTCGATCTTCCCCATCCGGAATTGGACGTTGAGATCGGCAATTCGCTCGTCCAGGATATCGCCTGCCAACTTGGGTTCGACCAGATTGTTCCACACGTCCTTGGGATAGAGGTGCAGATACTTGCCGAAGCCCCTGGTAACAACTGCCCCGCTCGCAAATGTGTCACGAAGTTCCGGCGGTATGGTCAACCGCCGCTTATCGTCCAATTTACGTTCGAAGTAGTCTACCGTGGCCATTGGTATCCCTTAAGCTACTAGTGGTTTTTTTGTTTTCGATCTGGAACGCTACTTTTTTGCCGTTCCATTTCTACCCACTGACATGAGTGTACTACCCACCGTCACCCCCCGCAAGCCACAAAATATAAAAAAGTGGTGTTTCTGACACCACTTATCCACAGGTTTTACAGAAGTTAGGCCGTGGATCGCCTATATGGTGTCCACAGCCTAAACCGCTACGCTATTGCCTATTTATTAAGGGCCGCGGGTTCCGCCAGTTTCAGGCGTATAAGTATAAACTGATCCACCGTTTTCCATTTGCATAGGAGCCTGTCTAACTTGGGTTAGTTCTGGGACCACGGTAGCTGTGGACTCTTCACTAATAGGTTGAGGCGTAGTATTCTGGACTTCGCTAGTTTGAGTAGCTGGGTCAGTTGACTCTACTAAAGGAACGATCACGTTAGGATTGTCCTTAGCTTTCTGGCCTTCATACTTATTTTGAAGCTGTATGGTTGGAGACCGGTCGATTGTAGCCTTAAATACGGCGTCAACTGCTTTAGGGCCTACTTCGTACGTAAGGCCTGCGAGCACTATGCCGCCGAGAGCTAAGGCTTTTTTGCCTCTAGAAGTAATTGCTAGGTTGCGTGCTTCGGGTTGGTTTTTTGTATTTGGTTTCATGGTTTTAATATTAGCATAAGCTGTTTAAATTGTCAAGCTTATGCTCTGCCTGTTCTTGAGGGCGTGCGCTGGTTGACGCCGTAGCTAATGTGCTGCGGGTGGACTTCGTCGCGTTCACGGCGCAGGCTGTTGCCTGCCTCACCATTAGTTGGCG
>Ga0193717_1001538_pt1 | contig 14122 bp, 8 predicted proteins | sample U2c2metaG_FD_145900 | JGI IMG/M metagenome (GOLD analysis project Ga0193717, IMG submission 145900) | Soil microbial communities from a riparian zone of the East river system, Colorado, United States - U2c2 | ecosystem: Environmental > Terrestrial > Soil > Riparian zone | place: USA: East River... | reverse complement strand
GCTGTTCGACCTGCTGGCGGGCGACATCGTGAAGACCTGAGCGGCGCGCAGCCTCATGACATTGCTGGTCACCGGCGCGACAGGCCATGTGGGCGGCGAGATCGTGCGGCAGGCCACGCGGCGGGGCATGCGGATCGTCGCGACCTATCGGGGCGAATTGCGCGCGGAGGCGGACTCATCCGTCACGTGGCTACGCTGCGATCTCGCCGACGCCGGCGCTGTGCGCCGTCTCGCCGAGGAGCACCGCATCGACGCCTGCATTCATGCGGCCGCTGTCTCGAACGAGGCCTATGCCAAGCCCGACCCGGCAGGCGCCATCGCGACGAACATCGGCGCCACCGCGCATCTGCTCGAAGCCGCGCGGCTCGGCTCATGGCGCCGCTTCGTGCTGGTCGGCACCGGATCGGTGTTCCAGCTTGTGCGCGATGCGACGCAACCGATCCTGGAGGACCACGCTCCCGCGGCTGCCAACGTCTATAGCTCGACCAAGCTCGGCGCCGAGCTGCTGACGCGCATGTATCGCAGCGAATACGGGCTCTCGGCTTCGACGGTGCGGATTTCCTGGGTGTATGGGCCGCCGGTCGTCAGCGACCAGCCGATGCGCGGGCCGATCCCGTCGTACCTGCTGCGCGCGACGCGCGGCGAAGCGATCCGCGAGGGCGGTGCGGATTTTGCCGCGAGCTTCACCTACGTCGCCGACGCCGCGGAGGGGCTGCTCGCTGCCGCCACCGCGCCGGAGTTGCGCCATCTGGTTTATCACCTCGGTCATGGCGTGAACTTCACCGCCGGCGAAGCCGCCGCCGCCGTGTGCGGCGCGGTGCCGGGCGCCGCGATCGCGCTTGCATCCGGCACCGAGCCGTGGACGCGCTACACCAGCATGCGCGGTCCGCTCGCGGGCGACAGGCTGCGCGCCGACACCGGCTACACGCCGCGCCACACACTCGCGGCGGGCGTGCACGCCTACGCGGACTGGATGCGCGCGCACCCCGAAGCGTGGCGCAAGCTCGGCGACCAACGATGACCGGGTCATGCGAGGTCCTCGCGCGCTTCGATCAGCACAAGCCACACATACGGTGCGAACGAGCGCTCGATCTCGACATGGTACGTATGTTCCTCGGTTCGCCAAAGAGTGATCTCGGCTTTTTCGAACAATGTGCGCGTGCACGTGCCGACCGGAAATGCAGCGTGCGCGAGATCGAGCGCGCAACCGTGATTGATGAGCGCAGCGGCTTGCGCGCCTTTCACCGCAATGGCGGCGCTACGATGGCTGACATCGACGAGCGCGTGCGGCGCCGCTGCGAGCGCTCCTGAGAACTGCTGCACGATCGCCGCTGCATCGTCTGGCGCGGCGAGCAGCAGCCATTCGTCAGGCCCGAGCCACAACGCCGCACGGCTTCCGGAGACCGCGGTGCGACAGGCTTCACGCGGCAGCGTGACGCCGAAGGCCTGTCCCGCCGCCGCGACTGACTCGGGGCGGCAGCGCAGCACGAACCTCGCGCGCGGCGGAAGAAGAGACAGATCAACCGCCGCACCGGGGCGCACTTCACCGGCGAGACGATCAAGCGGACCTTGCCGCATGGCCGAAACATCAAGCATGCAGGCGCGCTCCCGAGGGATCGTAGAACTGCGGTTGCGCGATGGTCACCGCTATCGTCTCATCAGGCATCGGAACATGCAGCGTCTCGCCGACGCGGCTGCGCCCGGCCTTGACCATGCCGAGCGCGACCGAGCGCTCCAGCGCGGGGCTCCAGTACGAGGACGTCACGTGCCCAATGATGTCCATCGGCACAGGCTGCCGCGGATCGGCGACAAGCTGCGCGCCCTCCTCCAGCACGATGTTGGAATTCGCCGTCAGCAGGCCGACAAGCTGCCGGCGATCGGGCGCCGACATCTTAGGGCGCGCCAGCGAACGCTTGCCGACGAAATCCGTCTTCGTCTTGCCGATCGCCCAGCCCAAACCGATATCCTCCGGCGTCGCGGTGCCGTCGGTTTCCTGGCCGACGATGATGTAGCCCTTCTCGGCGCGCAGCACGTGCATCGCCTCGGTGCCGTAGGGCGTGATGCCGTAAGCCGCACCGGCGGCGAACACGGCTTCCCACACCGCGCGTGCATAATCGGCCGGTACATTGATCTCGTAGCCGAGTTCGCCCGTGAAGCTCACGCGGAAGAGCCGCATCGGCACGCCGCAGATGCGGCCCTCGGCCATCGCCATGTGCGGCATCGCCTGCGGCGAAATATCGACGGACACCAGCGGCTCGATCGTCTTGCGCGCATGCGGGCCCTGCACGGCGATGACGGCCCATTGTTCGGTCGTCGATGTGAGCCAGACGTTGAGATCGGGCCACTCGGTCTGGAGATAGTCCTCCATCATGTGCAGCACGCGCGACACGCCGCCGGTCGTGGTCGTGACGTGAAACCGGTCGGCGGCAAGGCGCGCCACCACGCCGTCGTCGAGCACGAAGCCATCCTCGCGCAACATCACGCCGTAGCGCAGGCGCCCGGGCGCGAGGCGGTCCCAAGAATTGACGTACATTCGATTGAGAAATTCCGCCGCATCGCGCCCGACAATCTCGATCTTGCCGAGCGTCGAGGCATCGAACAGGCCGACCGAATTGCGCACCGCCAGGCATTCGCGTTTCACGGCGGCGGCCATCGTCTCGCCACCACGCGGGAAATAGCGCGCGCGTTTCCACGACCCAACGTCTTCGAAAACGGCGCCGTGCGTTTCCGCCCAGCCATGGATCGGCGTGTGGCGCACCGGATCGAACAGGTCGCGGCGCGCACCTCCCGCCAATGTGCCGAACGTCACCGGAGTGTACGGCATGCGGAAAGTCGTCAGCCCGATCTGCGGGATCGGCGCGCCGATCGCCTGCGCCACGACCCCGAGCGCATTCATGTTCGACGTCTTGCCCTGATCGGTCGCCATGCCGGCGGTCGTGTAGCGCTTGACGTGCTCGACCGAGCGAAAGCCTTCGCGCACCGCGAGCGCCAGGTCCTTGGTGGTCACATCGTTCTGGAAGTCGACGAAGGCCCGTTGCCTTATACGGCGATCCGCCGGCGCTGCGTCGGGCATGGCGCCTTGCGCGGGCTCGATCGCCGACACCGTGAAGTCACGCGACGCCGCCTTGCGACATCCCGCAGCAAGCGCGGCCGCTTCACCCTGCGCGGTGCCATCGGACAGCGCGGCATGGAGACCATAAATTCCGCGGCACGCGCCCGCCGACCGCTCCCGCTCGGCCGATGCCGCCGGAAGGTAGCTTTGCAGTTCGTCGTCCCAGCGCAACTTGCCGCGCGACTGCGAAAACAAATGCACACTCGGCGTCATGCCGGCAGACATCAGCACGAGATCGCAGGCGACGCTCTCGGATGCGCCAGCCGAACCGTCAGGTGCTATTTGCGACAGCGCGACGCCCGACACGCGCCGCCTCCCCCGTGTCCCCACCACCCTGGTGGCGGCGCGGATCGGCAGCCCGGCGGCCACGGCTGCGGCGTGCAGCGGACCGCCCGGAAGCGCGCGCACATCCGCGATTGCCGCAATCTTCACGCCGCGCGCCGCAAGGTCCATCGCGGCCCGATAGGCGCCATCGTGCGCGGTGACGACCACCGCGCGCCTGCCCGGGCTCGCCGCATAACGCACCGCGTAGGTGCGCGCCGCGTCCGCCAGCATGATCCCCGGCCGGTCGTTCCCCGGAAACACCAGTGGCCGCTCGATCGCACCCGCGGCGATCACCACTTCCTTCGCGCGCACCTGCCACAGCCGTTCGCGCGGAGCATCTTGGCGGTCGGCCAGATGATCGGTGAGACACTCGGCCAGGCCGATCATGTTGTGCGGGAAATATCCGAACGCCGTGGTGCGCGGCAGCAGCGTGACATTGTCGCGGCTCGCGAGCGCCGCGACTGCTTCAGCGAGCCAGACCTGCGCGGGCTTGCGGTCGATCAGCGCGTCGCTCGCGGCGAGCAGGGAGCCACCGAACTCCGCCTGTTCGTCGCACAGCGTCACCTGTGCGCCGGATGCGGCCGCCGCGAGCGCGGCAGCGAGCCCAGCCGGGCCGGCGCCGATCACCAGCACATCGCAATGCGCGTAGCGGCGCGTGTAGCGATCCGGGTCCGGCAGCGTCGGCGCACGCCCCAGCCCGGCCATCGCGCGGATCCGCGGCTCATACAGGCGCTTCCACGCTCCGCGCGGCCACATGAAGGTCTTGTAGTAGAAGCCGGCGGGGATCAGCGGCGCGACGAAATCGTTCACCGCGGAAACATCGAACGCGAGCGAGGGCCAGCGGTTCTGGCTTTCCGCCACAAGCCCGTCGTACAGCTCGACCTGCGTGGCGCGCAGGTTCGGTGTCGTGCGCGCCGCGTCGCGCATGACGGTGACCAGCGCATTGGGTTCATCTGCACCGGCCGCCAGGATGCCGCGCGGCCGGTGATATTTGAAGGAACGCCCCACAAGATGCACGCCATTCGCGATGAGCGCCGAGGCGAGCGTGTCGCCCGCGACGCCCTCGTACGGGCGGCCGTCGAAGCGGAGGCGCAGCCGCTTGCTGCGATCGATGCGGCCGCCGCCGGGAAGCCGAAACGGACTCATCGGCGCGCCCCGTTCGCGAGCGCACCAAGATCAGGCTTCGAATCGCCGATCTTGTAGGTCGTGAGGAAAAAGTCGCTGACCGTATCGCGCACCGCATTGAAGAAACGGCCGCAGCCGTGCACATGGCGCCAGCGCTCGATATGCACGCCCCTCGGGTTGGCGCGATTGTAGAGATAGTCTGCCCATTCGGCGTCGGTGAGCGCAAAGGGATTGGCCGGACGCGCGATGTGCGCTTCCCCGCCATGGCGGAATTCGATTTCCGGGCGCTCGCCGCAATAGGGGCATCTGATGATCAGCATGCGCCCCTCAATGCGCGACCGCGGCGGCGGCCGCTTCGTCGATCATCACGCCATCGCGGAAGCGCTCCAGCGAAAACGGCGCGTTGATCCGGTGCGGGCGGTCGTTCGCGATGGTGTCGGCGAACACATGGCCGGAGCCCGGCGTCGCCTTGAAGCCGCCGGTGCCCCAGCCGCAATTCACGTAAAGGCCGGGCACCGGCGTCTTGCCGATGATCGGCGAACGGTCGGGCGACACATCGACGATGCCGCCCCAGTTGCGCAACATGCGCATGCGCCGGAATATCGGGAACAGTTCGCAGATCGCCTCGATGGTGTGCGTCGTGACGTGCAGCGCGCCGCGCTGGCTGTAGGACGTGTAGGCGTCGGTGCCCGCGCCGATGACAAGCTCGCCCTTGTCGGACTGGCTGATGTAGGCGTGGATCGTGTTCGACATCACGACGCAGGGGAATACCGGCTTGACCGGCTCGGACACCAGCGCCTGCAGCGGGAAGCTCTCCAGCGGCATGCGAACGCCGGCCATCGCCATGATCACGCTGCTATGGCCCGCCGCGACGACACCGACTTTTCGCGTGCGGATGTCGCCGCGCGTCGTCTCGACCGCGGCGACCGCGCCTGAGGCATCGCGGCGGATCGCCGTCACCTCGCAATTCTGGATGATGTCGACGCCGCGCGAATCCGCAGCCCGCGCGTAGCCCCACGCCACCGCATCATGGCGCGCCACCCCGCCGCGCCGCTGCAGCGCGCCGCCGAGCACCGGGTAGCGCATATCGGACGAAATATTGAGCGGCGGACAGAACGCCTTGCACTCGTCCGGCGTCAGCCATTCGTTGTCGACACCGTTGAGGCGATTGGCGTGAACGTGGCGCTTGAACACCTGGATGTCATGCACGTTGTGCGCCAGCATCAGGACGCCGCGCGGCGAAAACATCACATTGTAATTGAGCTCCTGCGACAGCCCTTCCCACAGCTTGAGCGCATGGTCGTAGATCGCGGCGCTTTCGTCCCACAGATAGTTGGAGCGGATGATGGTGGTGTTGCGCCCGGTGTTGCCGCCGCCGAGCCAACCCTTCTCCAGCACCGCCACATTGGCGATGCCGTGCTGTCTGGCGAGATAGTACGCGGTCGCGAGCCCGTGCCCGCCCGCACCGACGATTACGACGTCATAGGCGGCCTTCGGCCCGAAATCGCGCCATTGCGCGGGCCAGTGCGCGTGGCCGGACGCCGCCTGACGCAGAAGGTTGAACAGCGAGTACTTCATCTCAATGCTGCGTCGGCAATCGTGACGATCACGTGCTCTTCAGCCTGGGAGATGGAATTCAAATTCTGCACCAGAGCATTGTGCCGACATGACCAACAGCTTCGCAAATGCCCGCCGCCGGTCAGCACGTCAAGTGCGGTCCTGGCGACTTCAATTGAAAGTTGACCCGGCGGCCTTTTTGCGGCTGAATTCGGCCGCAACTCATCGTGCTCAGCGAACTCGCCGCCAACGGTAATGCGAGCGCTGTCGGTGCGAACGCGATCTTCCTGCTGGGGGCTTCATGCGCACCAAACCCGAACAAATCGACCGTGGCTTTGACGGTTCCTATTACCTGCTGACGTATCCCGATGTCGCGGCCGCTGGCGTCGATCCATTGGCGCACTTCAATACATCCGGATGGCGCGAAGGGCGAATGCCAAACGGCCTTTTCAACATCACATATTACTTGGCACAGAACCCGGACGTCGCCGCCGCCGGCGTGCAACCGCTCCTGCATTACTTCACGTCCGGCGCCAATGAAGGACGAGATCCATCGGCCGCCTTCGATACGAGCGCCTATCTTACTGCCAACCCTGATGTTGCGGCGGCGAATGTCAATCCGTTGCAACATTACCTCCAGTTTGGAGCGTTTGAAGGGCGGCCGCTCGGGGTCGATCTCACAGTCGGCACGGAGAGGCGCAGCTCAGCGGCGATTTGCTTGCCGGTGTAGCGCGCCCGGCGCAGACCTGCGACCTGTTCGACAAGGGCCTGCGGTGTCGGCCGATGCAAACGATGAGGTCGCGAGCTGCGATCGTTCAGCCCAGCCAACCCTTCGCGCCGATATCGCTCAATCCACTTGCGAACTGTCCGCTCGCTGATACCCACGCCCTCGGCAGCATCCTTCGGCGTCTGTCCGCTTTCCACCATCCGAACGAGTCGCTCTCGACCAATCGGCGTCAGACGGGCATTCTTATGAATGTTCATCCGGTCCTCCGGGAAAAGCATGAAGCCTCGACAACTTCAGCTTCCTCGGTTCGGACCGGATGGACAACCTATTGAAAAGCTCACAGCTAGGCATTGCCGCGAAATCACCCCGAGAAGTATCAGTTTGCTGTCGAAGCCCGCCCGCAACCTCGCCCGCGCTTACACTCTCGACCCCCATGAAGCCGGCGACGAATTTTACAAACTTGCGCTGGATTGCGGACTAAAGCCCGCATATGCGGATGACGTCTGAGACGCAGTTCGGAAAATGCGCTGACCGCGCCGAGAAGTCCGTTCTACAGAGCATCCATTCTTCCCCTGATCCTCCCCGCCGAGGCAACGGCGACAATCGTACAAAGTCGTGCCGCCGATCCACCGCGGCAACGTCTCTTCAGCACTGTGAACACGTCCGTTGAAACTCTGCCGGAGGTCTACTGATCGCCCCAATCAGATGCGGGGAACGGGCGAGCCTCAATAGTAGGACGACTCCGAAGAACGGGACGCACTGCTTTGGTCGCTTTCGCGCATCCGAGCCTGCAGCTGAGCAACGGACAGCGAAGCCGCCGTTCCCACATGACAACTGACGTATCTCAAAGTTCCCAAAGTCGATCTCGTTGTGTCCAGATGGATTGACTGGCGCGGCGTACTTTTTTACCGCGTTGCTCAGCGAATCGAATCGGGAGCCGGAGGGGTCGTGCCAGGCACACATCATTGGTGGCAACGCGGGATCGTCTATCAGGTCTACCCGCGCTCGTTTCAGGACTCCAACGCCGACGGCGTCGGTGACCTGAACGGTATCGCGGCGCGGCTTGACCACTTCGTCGACCTCGGCGTCGACGCCGTTTGGATCTCGCCGATTTATCCGTCGCCGATGGCCGACTTCGGCTACGATGTGTCCGACTACAAGGGCATCCACCCGCTGTTCGGCGATCTGGAGGATTTCGACCGCCTGGTCGAAGCCGCGCATGCGCGCGGATTGAAAATCATTCTCGACTTCGTGCCGAACCACACGTCCGACCAACATCCCTGGTTCGTCGAAAGCCGCGTGTCGCGCGAGAACCCGAAGCGCGATTGGTACATCTGGCACGACGGCAAGCCGGACGGCAGCGCGCCGAACAACTGGGTGAGTGAGTTCGGCGGCAGCGCTTGGACCTTCGATGAAGCAACCCAACAATACTATTATCACGCCTTCCTCAAGGAGCAGCCCGATCTTAACTGGCGCAATGCGGAGGTGCGCGCCGCCATGTTCGAGGCGCTGCGCTTCTGGCTCGACCGCGGCGTCGATGGCTTCCGCATCGATGCCATCCATCATCTGATCGAGGCCGAGCACCTGCGCGACAATCCGCTCAATCCGGATTGGCACGAGGGTCAGTCGCCCGCGCGGCGTCTTGCCAGGCTCTACTCGCTCGATCAGGCGGAGACGCACGAGGCGATTGCCGACATGCGCACGCTCACCAACACCTACCGGAACCGCGTGCTGATCGGCGAAGCCTCGCTGCCGATCGATCAGCTCATGGCCTATTACGGGCGTGAGGTGCCGGGCTTCCACCTTCCGTTCAATTTTCATCTGATCAAATCGCCCTGGGACCCGACCGTCATTGCGGCGCTGATCGAGCAGTACGAACGCGCACTCGGCGGCGGTCGCGAGCGCTGGCCGAACTGGGTGCTCGGCAATCACGATCGCTCGCGCGTCGCGACCCGGGTGGGCCCCGAGCAGGCGCGCGTTGCCGCGATGCTGCTGCTGACCTTGCGTGGCACGCCCACGATCTATCAGGGCGAGGAGATCGGCATGGAGGACGTGCCGATCCCGACCCAGGCTGTGCGCGACCCATGGGAAAAGAATGTACCCGGACTTGGTCTCGGCCGCGATCCCGAGCGCACGCCGATGCAATGGGACGAGAGCGAAAACGCCGGATTCACCAGCGGCGATCCGTGGCTGCCGTTGTCCGGCGACTACGCAGCGGTCAACGTAAAGCGTCAGCGCTCCGAGCCGCGCTCAATGTTCTCGCTCTATCGCGCACTGATCGCGTTGCGGCGCCGCGAGCCTGCGCTGTCGATCGGCGTCCACGTGAAGGCCGAGGCCATCGGGTCGGTGCTGACCTATCGGCGCTTCCATGCCGGGCGATGGCTTGTGGTCGCACTCAACTTCAGCGACGAACCGCAGGTGTTCAGGAAAGCGCCCAAGGCGCACGCGGTGCTGCTCTCGACCCATCTCGATCGCGCCGAACGATCGGACAGCGCGACGGTGCGGCTGCGCGCCCACGAGGGCGTCGTTCTCGCCGCCGCCTGATCGGGTCAAACAAGTTTTAGCAGAGTGCTCGCGGGCCGGTCGCCACTCCGGCTGGCCATGTTTTGCTACCTACGCACCGTGAGGTCATGGCCGCTGCATTCGGATTGCCGCTCTGGGTTAGTTTCCCCCCTTGAAGGATCGCCCCGGCTCCCGTGCGTTGAGCTGCGTGTCTGCATTCCACGCCGCCGCGAGTAGTCATCGATACGATACGATCAATATCTTACAAAATGATTCTCCGCGTGTAGACAACGAGATTTCGCTGGAACGTTGTGTGCGGTGCAGCATGGATTGTCAGGGTGCTGCAGCGAGACTGGACAGAAGGGCCGCCGGCATTTGGTTGAGGAGAGAGCCAACCGCGATCTCGCCCCTCTCTACTGTTAACTCTATCCCGTCGAGCACATTCAGACGCGCTCGCGGATCAACGCCGATAACAACCGTATTTCGCCACGCGCCGGCTTTGAAGGTGATGTCGTCATTTCGAAGCAGCCTAGAGGCAATCCGCGGCACGATGGTGATCGCGACATCGGAGTTATGCCGGCGCGCGAACGCGACGACGTGGTCTGCATATTCGCCACGCACCTCGAGCGGTTGATAGCTGCCGTCAGCGAACAGCTCGGGCTTGCGGCGCCGCAATGCGAGCGTGCGGGCAACCATGTGCTGCTTGATGCGTCCGTCGCGCCAGCCCTTCATCAAATCACCGACTGAAGAATCCCCGAGGCTCGCGGCGCGCGCGGCGAAATCGACCGGCCGGCGGTTGTCCGGATCGACGAGGCTGAAGTCCCAGAGCTCGGTACCCTGGTAGATGTCCGGGACCCCGGGCACGGTAAGCTTGAGCAGCGTCTGGGCGAGCCCGTTCACCGCACCGCCCGCGCTGATCCTCTCGGCGAACGCCACGAGATCGTTCAGCAGCGCAGAGCTGGCATTGGTCGCGACCAGGGAGGTCAGCAGCGCGCGCGCGGCAGCTTCGTATCTCTCATTCGGCAGCGCCCAGTCGGTGGCGAGCTTCGCCTCGCGCAGCGCCTTTTCCTCCCATTGGGCAAGGCGATCCGCGAATGCCTTTCGCCCACTGTCATCATTGGTACGCAAATCGAGCGGCCATGCTCCGACGATCATTTGCAGCAGCATCGCGATGTCGGCCGCATGCGGAAGTAACGCGCCGGCCCCGGCGCGGCGCAGCGGCCGGAGTTGCTCGATCCAGCGCGGAACCGCCTCCGCCCATTCGTCAGCATATTCGCTCAGCACCGCGAGCCGCGCGCGCGCGTCCTCGCCGCGCTTGTGGTCGTGCGTGGCAGTTGCCAGCATCGCGTGGGGAAACTCGGCTTGGCGGCGCAACACTCTGCTGTGAAAATCTGCCACGCTGGCGCCGAAACGCCCGGCGTCGAACCCGACATCATTGCGCGAAAGCAGACGGCCATAGCGATAGAACGCGGTGTCCTCGACCGCCTTGGCGGCGATCGGCGCACTCAACTGCTGGAATTGGGCGACAGCGCGATCCTGCAGCGCGGCGATGTCCGGGTTATTGGTTCTCGCCGCGAGCCAGCCGGACAGCCGATCGATCGCCACGCGATCGACCGAGAGGCAGGTCCGCTTTGCCCCGGCCACCGCCGCCTCGAGGAAAGGACGATCATGCTCCGGCCGCTCGTTCGCCGTTGCATAGGTCCGATAAATTGGAAAGTACGCGAGCACTTCGATGAGCGCCCGTCGCAATGAGGCACGGCTGAACTCCGAGCCCTCGGCGCGCGCGAGACGATGAAACGCCGCCGCAGACGTCTCGAGCTGCGCCGAGAAGCTTCGCGCGATGATCTCGCGGCGCGCCGCCTGTCCCTCGATTTCGAAATCCGCGCTGCGGCCGCTGACGGTCTCCCACAAAGCATTGAGTTCAGACTCACCGCGCGCGTCGTGCTCGACGGCGCTCACATCGTTCATGAAGTCGTAGCCGCTGGTGCCGTCGGTTTCCCAGGAGGGGGGCAACGTCTCGCCGCGAAGCAGGATCTTTTCCACCACGATATAGGGCCGGCCGCGCGACGCGCTCGGCGGCCGTTGGGACGTCAGCGCGTCGAGCCGGGCACGCAACGTACGGCAATAGCCTGCAGGATCGGAGAGGCCGTCGATGTGATCGACACGCACGCCATCGATCAGGCCTTCGGCATAGAGGCGGAAGATCAGTGCGTGAACGTCCTCGAACGCGGGCGGATGCTCCATCCGCAGTCCGGTCAGCTCATTGATATCGAAGAAGCGCCGCCAGTTGATTTCATCATTGGCTATGCGCCACGAGGCGAGACGGTAATGCTGCCGCGACAGCACCGCGCCGATGTTGCCTGCTTCATCACCGCTGATCGGAAAGCGGTGGTCGAAGTAGCGCGCAATGCGACCAGTATCATCGCGATCGAGTGTGATTTCGCCGATTTCAAGCACCTCGCGCAAAGGCTTGCCGAGCACCGGCAACAGAATCTTTCCGCGCAACGCTTCATCCTCAGCGGCCCAAGCGATATCGAAATAGGGCGCGTAGCGGCTCGCGCGTCCGTTTCTCAACACATCGAACCACCACGCATTCTCCGCGCCCGCCGCCATGTGGTTCGGCACGATATCGACGATGAGGCCAAGGCCGGCCTCGCGCAACGCGGCCACCAGCCACCTTAATCCTTCCTCGCCGCCAAGCTCCGGATTGACGCGCGTCGGGTCGATCACGTCATAGCCATGCATCGAGCCCGGCCGCGCGGTCGTGATCGGCGACGCATACACGTGGCTGATGCCGAGCCGCGCCAGATAAGGAACGAGCCGTTCGGCATCCGCAAAGGTGAAGCCCTTGTGGAATTGCAGCCGCATGGTGGCGCGCGGAGTCATCTGCACTCCCGCAAAATCTGGAGGCGCCGCTTCGCCTGCGGCGCGTTCAGGATTTCGGAAGCGGGCTGAGCGAGACGCCGCCGCCAGTTCGGATGCTCATCGATTGTACCGGGGACGTTCGGCTGTTCGGCGAGCCCGAGAACATCCTCGATCGGGATCACGGCGAGCGACGCCGGAGACTGCGCAGTGAACGCGATTGCGGCGTCGACCGCCGGTTGGGGGTTGTCGGGCGGCGGCTGGTCGTCGGTCACGACGCGCGCTTTGCGGAAAGCGCGCCACAGCGCAGCGCCGTCCTTCGCGCGCTGCTTTCGCTCAGCCTTTTCATCACCGACCAGGCCGATGGCCTGGCGCGTCGCGATGTCGGTGCCCTGCCACCAACCCGCCAGGGTCGGCAGGTCATGCGTGGTGGTCATCGCCACGGCGTCCCGGCGCCACTTCTCGGGCGGCAAGAACAACTGCGCTTTGCGCGTGAACCACAGCACGTCCATGCCGGCGATGCCCACGGCGGAGAGGCGCTTGCGGAATTCCGGCTCGACCGTGCCGAGATCCTCGCCGATGACAATCGCGCGATGACGATGCGACTCAAGCGCGATCAGCCGCAGCATGTCGTCGACCGGATAGGCAAGATAGGCGCCCTCGGCGGAAGAGACGCCTTGCGGTACCAGCCACAGCCGGGCGAGCCCCATCACATGGTCGATGCGGACGCCGCCGGCATGGCGCAGCGCCGCGCGCAGTGTCGCGAGGAACGGCTCGAACCCGCTGGCAACGAGCGCCTGTGGTGAAAATGCCGTGAGCCCCCAATCCTGCCCGCGTGCGGCGAGCAGGTCAGGTGGTGCGCCGATGCTCAAGCCGAGCAGCAGGTCCTGCTGCCGCGACCACGCGTGACTGCCGCCGGGACTCATGCCGACGGCCAGGTCCGAGATAAGGCCGATGCGCATCCCGGCGGCGTGCGCAGTCTGCTGAACGGCCGCAAAGCTGCGCGCCGCGATCCATTGCAGGAACATGTTGAACTGGATTTCGCGTTTTTCTTTGACGGCAAACGTTGCGACGGCGGGCGCGGTCGGGCTGCGCCATTCTTCCGGCCAATCGCTCCAGTTCCATTTTGGCTCGTTCATGCCGAACCAGTGACGATGCAGCGCCTCGAACAACGCATGCTCCTGCAGGCGCTCACCGCCCTCGCGCACGAAAGTCAGGAAGTCGGATGCGAGGGTGGTTTCGGCTTGCTGGAGTTCGTTCGCTTCGAAAGTGTCGAATAAATTGCGCAACAGGGCGTATTTCGCACGCGCTGCTGTCGGCCAGTCGATCAATGCGTCGACCTCCGCATTCACGCCCGCTGTCGCGAGGCGTTGCTCACCGAACAGCATCGCTGGATCGGCGAACAGCGGATTAAGAAAAAGGCGGCTCGATGGCGAGTAGGGCCCATAGTGCGACGGGTCGGCCGCAAACAGGCTGTGCGTCGGGCTGAGCGCAACAGCATCCGCGCCTTCGCGCGCCGCACTCGCCACAAGATCGCGCAGCGCAGCCGCATCGCCGATACCGCCGTCATGGCGCTGCCGCAGCGCGTAGAGCTGGACTCCGAGACCAAACAGCTTCTCGCCCGGCGCGATGTCGTCCAGCGTGATGCAGCGCCGCGGCGCAACCGCGAGCATGATCTCGCGATCCGCAACGCGCAGACGATGATAGCCGGGATCGCGTACCGGTGGCATCACGCTGCCCGGGCCGAATCCGCGAAGTGCGATTGATATCGTCGCGCCGCTTTCGAGGGTCAATTCGGCCGCGCCGTTGTCGACACCGGGCAATGGAATCGTTTCGTCGGTGGTCGCTGTGATAAATGTGCGCACCTCGCGATTCAACGCGTCCAAGCGCGCCCGGCTCTGCGCAATGTCGTC
>Ga0193717_1001537_pt1 | contig 14122 bp, 14 predicted proteins | sample U2c2metaG_FD_145900 | JGI IMG/M metagenome (GOLD analysis project Ga0193717, IMG submission 145900) | Soil microbial communities from a riparian zone of the East river system, Colorado, United States - U2c2 | ecosystem: Environmental > Terrestrial > Soil > Riparian zone | place: USA: East River... | reverse complement strand
CCATCGCCGAGCTGGCCGCGGTCGTTGATGCCGAACGCCTGCAGCGTGCCGTCCTCGAGCAGCACCACCGTGTGGTGGTAGGCGCAGGTGGCGGCGACGGCCGTGGTGATGCCCTCGACCTTCTTCGGGCTCGACAGGTGCTCGGTGTCGCCGTGGCCGAGCTGGCCGCGGTCGTTGTCACCCCAGGTCCAGACGGTGCCGTCGGTCTGGATCGCGACGCTGTGGCCGCCACCCGCGGCGAGCGAGCGGATGTCGCCGAGGCCGTCGATCTTCGTCGGCGCCGGGCGGCTGTCGTAGCCGCGGCCCGCGTGCTCCTGGTAGGTGCGGCCGGGGACGCGGTCGTTCGCGTCCGGGCCGTCGCCGAGCTGGCCGTAGTCGTCCCGGCCCCAGGTCCACACGGTGCCGTCGGCACGCAGCGCGACCGCGTGCCCGCCACCGGAGATGAGCTGGGTGATCTCGTCGATGCCGTCCACCAGGACCGGCACGGGGTGCAGCCGCATGTTCGCGGGACCGAGCAGGCCGAAGAAGCCGCCGCCCGCGCCCCACACGGTGCCGTCCTCGAGCAGGTACAGCGTCTGGCCGCCACCCGGCACGATGTCCTTGATGTTCTTCAGGCCCTTGACCGGGACGGGTCGGTGCTGGTTGACGTCCACCGCGCCGTCGCCGACCTGACCGAAGGCGTTGCGGCCCCACGCGACGGCGGTGCCGTCCTCGAGCAGCGCCACGACGTGACCGCTGCCCGACTCGACCGTGCGCACACCCGCCAGGCCCTCGACCGGGGCGGGGCTGGGGCGGCCGGTGGTGGTGCCGTCACCGAGCTGGCCGTTCGAATTGTCGCCCCACGCGCTGACGATCTCAGTCATACCAGTTCCTCTCCTTCGCGGCGGCCGGGGCCGAGTTGTACGCCTCCGCCAGCGGGATTCTGATTGCCTCGAACGGATTCCAGACTCCGTCCCACCTGTCCCCACGTCGTGGGGCTGGTGTCCCGGCCGTAGTGGGAACTGGTCCTCGACACGCCCCGATTGCCCCACTTTGCCGCTTTTGCCGACGCAATTCTTCGCATTATTCCCCGAATGCGCGGGACGGCCGGCCCATGCCCTCGGGAATTGACTCGAGCATGATTAGTAAGTGGGTCGAGGAATGGGGAGCGACAATGCGGTGGACCGTGCACGGCGAACGGCGTGTGTATACCAGCGCGTATCTGGACCTCTACCTGACCGACGTCGAGGTGCCCGACGGTGACCGCTACGAGCACCACCTGATCAAGCTCCCCCGGTCGGTCGGCACGCTGGTGCTCGACCCGTCCCGACGCGTGCTCATGGTGTGGCGACACCGGTTCACCACCGACACCTGGAACTGGGAACTGCCCGGCGGGTGGGTCGACCCCGGCGAGAGTCCGGTCGACGCGGCCGCGCGGGAGACTGAGGAGGAGACCGGCTGGCGGCCGAACGAGCTCCGCGAGCTCTCCTACATCCAGCCCTGCGCCGGGATCACCGACGCGGAACAGTTCCTCTACCTCGCCGCCGGCGCCCGCTACCTCGGCCCGCCTCGGGACGGTTTCGAGTCCGACCGCGTTGCCTGGATCCCGCTGACCGACGTGCCGGGGATGATCGCCCGCCGCGAGATCGTCGGCGGCGTGTCCCTGATCGGCTTGCTGGGAGTCCTGTACGGACACGAAAGCGTCATGCCAACCGCCCCAAGGTCGGCGGCTTGATGCCCTGAAAGGCGCGTTCGGGGCGTGCATTGTCCCGAACGCGCCTTTCATGGCGTTACGCCGCGACCCGGCCGGCGGCGGCCGAGCGCACCGCGGCGATCACCGTGTCGACCTGTTCGGTCGTGAGGTGCGGGCCGATGGGCAAGCTCAGCACCTGTTCGGCGAGCCGCTCGGCGTGCGGGAACGTGCCGGCGCCCAGCCCCAGCTCGCCGAACGCCGGCGACCGGTGCGGCGCCACCGGATAGTGGATCAGCGTCTGCACACCGGCCGCGGTGAGCCGTTCCTGCAGTCCGCCACGTTCCGTTGTCTGCACCACGAACAGGTGCCACACCGGCTCGGCCCAGTCCGGGACGGCGGGGAGCACCAGGCCGTCCAGACCGTCCAGTTCGGACAGATAGCGGTCCGCGACGGCCACCCGGCGGGCGTTCCAGTCGTCCAGGTGCGCGAGCTTGACCCGCAGCATGGCGGCCTGCAGCTCGTCCAGCCGCGAGTTCGTGCCCTTGATCTCGTGGTGGTACTTGACCGTCGAGCCGTAGTTGCGCAGCAGCCGCAGCTTCGCCGCGAGCTCCGCGTCCTCGGTGACGACCGCGCCGCCGTCGCCCTGCGCGCCGAGGTTCTTCCCGGGGTAGAAGGAGAACGCGGCGACGTACCGGGAGCCGATGCGCGCGCCGCGGTAGCGGGCGCCGTGCGCCTGCGCGGCGTCCTCGAGCACGACGAGCCCGTGCCTGCTCGCGATCGCGTCGACGGCGTCACAGTCCGCGGGCTGACCGTAGAGGTGCACCGGGACGATCGCCTTGGTACGACTGGAGATCGCGGCCTCGATCGCGCCGGGGTCGATGTTGAGGGTGACCGGGTCCGGCTCCACCGCGACCGGGGTGGCGCCGGTCGCCGCGACCGCGAGCCAGGTGGCGATGAACGTGTGCGACGGGACGATCACCTCGTCGCCCGGCCCGATGTCGAGTGCCCGCAGGGTAAGCACGATCGCGTCGAGCCCCGAGCCGAGCGCGACGCAGTGCCGGCCGCCGCAGTACGCGGCGAACGCCGCCTCGAACGCCTCGTTCTCCGGGCCGAGCAGGTACCGGCCGGACGAGAGCACCCGCTGGGTCGCCGCGTCGAGGTCGGTGCGCAGCTCCCGGTAGGTGGCGCCGAGATCGAGGAAGGGGACGGTCATGCCACACTCCTGGCGTCGGCGCGGAACTCGTCGTAGTCGCGGTAGTACTCGGCGGCGTCGTAGGTCTCCGAGACCAGCCACAGCCCGACCGTGCCCGGCGCGAAGTTGACCATGTCCCGCCAGATCATCGGTCCGACGTAGAGTCCTCGGCTCGGGTGGTCAAGGAGGAACGTGCGCTTCGCGAACCCGTCGTCCACGATGACCTCGAAGCTGCCGTGCACCGCGATGATGATCTGGCGCAGCCGCCGGTGGCCGTGCGCACCGCGCTCCGAGCCGTCCGGCACGTGGTGGATGTAGTAGGCGCGCTTGACGTCGAAGTCGATCTCCTTGCCGGACTCGACCACGGTGAGACTGCCGCGCGGGTCGGTGTGCTCGGTGAGCTCGACCATCCGACACGGGCTGATCCGCCCCACCAGCACTCCGGTCACCGGACACCACCTCACTCGACTCGCCGCGCGGCCGCGGACCGGTTCCCAGGTTGGCACGGGACGCTAGCCGCTGGTTCGAGGACGCCTCGAAGGCCTGCCCGCCAACGGTTTTCCCGGTCTAGCATCGGCGGCATGCGCGTACTCTTCTCGACTCTCACCGCCTACGGGCACTTCTTCCAGGTACTGCCGCTGGCGATCGCCGCGCGCGAGGCCGGGCATCAGGTGACGTTCGCGACCGGCGAGGTGCGGCACAAGCTGCTCACCGAGCTCGGGCTCGAGGTGGTCACCGCGGGCGGGGAGACCGAGGAACTCGTCGCCGAGGCGGCGCGCACGGTCGGCGTGCCGCCGCCGAGCCAGCAGAAGGCGCCGGACCGGAAGGCCATGGAGCTGATCTCCAAGGAGTTCTGCCGACTGGCCCCGAAGTCCTATGTGGACGATCTGCTGCCGGAGTTCGAGCGGCAGCGGCCGGACCTCGTGGTGCACGCCTCGTACAACCCGGGCGCCGGCCTGGCCGCGAAGATCGCCGGGATTCCCGCGCTGTGCCACGCGTCCGGTCGGGTCCGGCCGGCGCAGGACTACCTCATGGTGATGTCCGAGGAGGTGCTGCGCGAGTACGCCGCCGGCGAGTTCGGGCTCGAGCTGCCAGCGACGTACACCACCTACCTCGGCCATCCCTATCTGGACATCTGCCCGAAGTCGTTGCAGGATCAGGACTTTGTCGCCGCGTGCGGCGACCGCCGCAGCGAGCTGCGCCCGCACGGCTTCAACCCGAAGCTGGCCGACGAGCTGGGCACGCTGCCGGACAACGTCGTGGTGGAGCGCTGGGTCGCGCAGGCGGAGCTGCTCCCGCACGTCGACCTGGTGGTACAGCACGGTGGGAACGGCACGACGTTCGGCGCGCTCGGCAGTGGTGTGCCGCAGCTCTTCCTACAGAACCTGCCGGGTCCCGACCAGCTCCTCAACGCGGGCATGGTGTGCGACACCGGCGCCGGCGAGCTGCTGAAGCACGAAGACGTGACCGCCGAGACCGTGGCAAAGGCAGCCACCCTCCTACTAACCGACGGCGAACGTCGAGCCGCGGCAAAGGAAATCGCCCGACAGGTCGGCGAGATGCCCTCACCAGCGGAGGTCGCCCGCCGCCTACCGGAGTACGCGGAGTAGACCGGAGTGCATGGCTGGCGGGTCGCCGACCCTCACCCGCCGCGCTTCGGGTCGAGCTAGTGCGCGGGGTCGGGCACGTGCACCCGGCCGTCCTCGGTCAGCTCCCAGACCAGCGCGTTGACGGGCAACCAGTCAACGGACGTTGGTCGCTGAGCGTTGTTCACCCATTCCAGGATGACATCCCGTACGCGTGCCAGAGGCATGACCGCTGTCGGCGGAAAGATCGTCACGCCGTCCGGGTCGTAGTGGATCGTGGGTGGCGTGGTCAGCGGCTCTGGACTCAACGCGGCCCACGCCCAGTCCGCGCCGCTCGGTGTGGTCTCGTCCACGAACAACGCCGCGCCGAACACCCCGGCGTAGCCGACACGCATCCAGCGCTTCGGCTGGCCCTGGATACCGAGCCACACCTCGGTCTGTGCCTGGTCGGCGAGCACCAGCGTCTCCACCAGGTCGCGGCGCTGGTGTGGTGTACGTGCGACGACTTCGGCGCTGGCATAGCCGGTACGTCTGCCGACCACCACGTGATCAGTCATGGCACCCTTCCCGACAGCGTGATCGACTGGTTGGGATCCTTCGGTGACCATATTGCCAGGGTCGAACCGGTGGGCAGGATGGCCGGGATGACGACCCCGCAGCTGAACGGTTCGAGTGCTTCGGGGTCGGTGCCGCACGGGCCACGCTCATTGTTGATCACAACCACGCCGTAGGTGATGGCGTTCTCGCGCATGAGCGCGGCGATCTTGGTTTCCACGTGTGACGCGGCCGGGTGTGGTCCTGCCCGCGGCATCGTCACACCGGCATCCGCCAAAGCCCGGTCGGCCCGCTCGGCATCCGAGTCCCGGCCGCTCCGGACGGTGTGCTCTGCACCGTCCGCGTCATAGAAGAGACCCGTGGTGACTTTGGCGTCCGCCTGCCGGAGCGATGCGATCCGGTCGGCTGCCCACTCGGCGTCACCGGCGGCGGCCGCGATGCTGTCCGGACAGGCGTCACCGCCGGCGGCCTCGGCCTGCGGCCACCAGGACGGCGCGTAGCCGCACGCGAACCGGCCACAGCTCGGCGCGTAGACGAAGTTCAGTAGGAGCCAGAGCACGGCTGCCATCACGAGAATGCCGGTCAGGGACGAGAGCGTCTTGCCGGCTGGTCGCAGAGCCACAGTCGAATGCCCCCGGTTCGGTCGTCAGTCACGCCCGGCGTCGTTGCTCGAGGGCGTCGTTGATAAGACTTCGTGCGGCTGGGCCGTAGCGGGCTTGTCGGTTGAGCGCGTCGAATGCCGTGGCGTAGAGCGCGATCTCTCGGGGTGGAGTGATGGCGAGCTCGGCGGAGATGGTCTCCACCTGGACGAGAAGGTTGTCGTAGAGGGTGAACTGGTTGGTGGGCACGAGGTAGTCGGCGCCGGTGGGGATGATGCCGAGGACGACGCGAGGCAGCGACATGACGGCGAGGAGCCGGTCGAGCTGCCCGATCATCACGTCGGTGTCGCCGACCGTGGTGGCGAGGGCCTGTTGGGCGACGATGAAGTGGAACCGGTGATCGCCGCGGTAGAGGATCTGCTGGCGTTCCATGCGCTCGGCCACGCCGGCGTCGAGATCGTCGGGAACCTGGTAGAAGTCGATCACCCGGCTCATGACCGCTTCGGCGTATCCGGCGGTATGCAGGATGCCGGGGATGAGCAGCGGTTCGTACCAGCGCATCAGTCTGGTCTGTGCCTCCAGTTCTTTGACCGCGCGCTGTCGCCGTTTGGTGCCGGTGCTAAGCGCGCGCCGCGATTCCATGTACATGGCTTCGACGTGCCGTACCGTCGCGATCAGGTCTGGTACCTGATTGGCAGCGTTGGTGTGCTGACACCAGGTACGAATGTCGTCTTCGGAAGGGGTCTGTTTTCCGTACTCGATTTTGGAGACTTTGGAGCTGTGCCAGCCGGCGCGCTCGGCCAACTGCACGCCGGTGAGGCCGGCGTCTCGGCGCAGCTCGCGAAGCCGGTGGCCGAGGACTTCGCGTGCTTGGTGAACCGTGCTGGTCACGGTGCGTGTCTCAAGCGGTGGTGTAGTCGCTGACGCGGTACTGGGCGTGCGGGATGGCCGCCTCCCAGACCCGGTCCCGAACGCTGCGGCAGTGCCGCACGATGACGGGATCGGTGGTGACGACGCCGCCCCCGGACGCACCGTCCGAGGTGAACACGGTGAACACGACTCGGTTGTCATCGAACAGCCAGTAGTCATCGGTGGTGAGTTCGGCCGGGTCGATGAGGTCGCGGGGAAGCCACCGGATATCTTCGCCGGCGGTGATGTTGTGCTCGGCGATGGTGAGTCCCCAGCGGGTGTAGTCGCCGTGCGGGACCGTCACGACCCGCGCCCTGGTGATCTCTTTGCCTGCCGAGGTGGCCTCACCCACCAGGGCCAACCACGGCTGAAGCCAGGCCAGGTCGTCGTCGCGTCCGTTCAGGAACAGAGAGAACGGGTCGGACTCCTCCGGGGTGTGGTAAGCGTCCTGCACCTCCAGGTGGAACGCAGTGCGTTCGAAGGTGCGAAACAGATTGCCTAACGCCTTACCCTGCAGCAGCTCCACGCCAACTCCCTTCGGTGGCCGCCTTCTGCTTGGCGACCTCAACACAGGTTTCGTGACCGGGAATGTCCATCTGAGACAGCGACTGTGGGTCGGTGACCGGAACGCCGGACAGGATGAGGCTGCCACGTCCAGTGTCATGCATCCGCACGCCAAGGCACGTATGGGGTTCCAGGTAGCCCAGCAGCCTCGGCGGAATCTCCACACTGGCTGGCTGGCCTTCCACCTTCCATCCCTGCACCACATAGGTGTCGCGGTCTGTGCCGAACAGGGTGGGCGATTGAACCGTTTGCGTTTCCTTGCCGAGAAACGTCAGCCGCATCATGACTCCTCTTACCCCAGTATGCACGAGTTTGCTCCGACGCATCGATAGTGCTTCCGCCAGCGTCTGCGAGTCAAACGATCGCCACCATCGCGTGATAGTCAAGCAAATTCAAGCAAACTTGTGGAGTCTTCCCGGAGCGCGGACGTAGCTTCCGGTTGGCCCATCAGATCCGATCTGGTGCGTGCACAAGTCCCACGACGCCAACACGAGCACGGAAGGTCATGGACGATTACCCACCCTCATCAGCAAGGACGAACCCGGGAAGATCCCCAAGCGGTGGCCGCACATCGAGCGGTTCCTGTGGGTTGACGATTCGACCGGCGGGGTTGGCGAGGACTTCCCTGGCTGGTTGTCGTGTGACAAACCGAAGCTGAGTCCGGACGAACTGGCGGCTGCCTACGAGGAGTGGGCCGCCTTTTGGGAGTGGTGCCTGGTACGGCGGGAGCCCCAACTGGCCGGCGATCGGCACAAACGGCACCTGGTGGAGCAGTGGACCGACAGCATGGCGCACAGCTGTCGGAGGTCCGCGGCGCAGGCGCGGGGCGTGGATCCCGGCGAATGGCTTCCGCAGTCGCAGCGGCGCCCAGATCTGTACGCGGAGGGGCAGGCGATCGTGGCCGAGATCATCGCGGAGCTGGACGCGCATCAAGGAACGGCAATGCCGCCTTCGTCCATGTCACCGTGACGTGGCCAGCTCCGCGTCTTCCGTGGGTTCGGTCGTCGCGTCGTATGCCGCTCGGCGTGTCGCGCTCCTGGCGACCATCAGCGCGGGTACCAGCACCAACAGGGTGAGCGCGAGCGGCAGCCAGAACGAGGTGGTGAACGCCGTCGCCGTCGGGCCGCTTCGTAGCTGCGCGTCCAGCACCACCACGAAGAGTGCCACCGCGCCGGACGCGCCGATCTCCTGCGCGATGCTGAACGTGGCGGACGCGCGGGGGATCTCCGCCGGCGCGAGTGCTCGGTACGCGGTGGACATCGCGGGCATGATCGTGCAGCCGGCGCCCACGCCGATGAGCCAGAGTGACAGCGCGAGGCGGATGAAGCTCGCGTCGGCGCCTGCCTGTGTGAAGGAGAAGAAGCCGACCACCAGGGCTGGCAGGCCGCACAGGATCACCAGCCCGGACTTGCCTCGATCGACGAGCCGGCCGGTGATCGGCATGATCATCGCGACGCCGATGCCCTCCGGCACCAGCAACAGTCCGGACGCCAGTGGTGAGGCGTCGCGCACTAGCTGGAAGTACAGCGGGAACAACATCATCGAACCGCTGAGGGTCGCGTTCATCAGGAACTGCGTCGCGACCGTCGCGGAGAACGTTCGGTTTTGGAACAACCGTAGATCCAGCAGCGGCTTCTCGGTGCGTAACGCGTGTCGTACGAACAACACGAACAACACGACGCTCGTGAGGATCGGCACCAGGAAGCCGGCCCTCGTCAGCCCCTCGACCGACGAGATGTTCGCGAGCCCGTACACGAGCAGCGTGATTCCCGGCGCCAGCAGGATGAAGCCCAGCCGGTCGATGGGGTCAGGTGTCGTCGGCTGGTTGCGGTCGAAGAACGCCCATCCCAGCGCGAACGCGATCAGCCCGATCGGCAGGTTGAGGAAGAAGATCCACCGCCAGGAGCCCGCGTCGACGAGCACCCCGCCGACGACCGGGCCGATCACCGGGGCGAACACGATCGCGATGCCCATCAACCCCATGGCGCGGCCCATGCGCGCCGGCCCGGCGGCCCTGGCGACCAGCCAGAGCCGCCTGCCGCCGAACCGGTCCGTCGCCCAGCCGGTCAGCGGCACAACCATCGCCGTGCTCAGGATGTAGGCGGTCGTCACCCACTGCGTGGTGGCGAGGCCGACCCCGAAGTAGTCCGACACGGTGTGCAGCGCGACGCCGACGATCGTCATGTCGAGCACGACGGTGAACGACCCGAGGGCCACGGTCAGCGCCACCGCGAGGAGTTTCCGGTCCATCGGCGCAGCGTCCCGCGAAACCCGTCCTCCGGTCGTGGGTCGACAGTCCCCGCCCGCTAGGCAATCGACCCAGTCCTGGTCGAACGTCGCTCGGACCAGGACAGGTTCCCCCCGAGACGGTGATTGCAAGCCCACGACGTGGGGACCGGCGCGACCGACTCTTGAGTTCGCCGCTAGCCGGGAACCTCTGCTGAGCCGGCATTTCATAAGGAGCCCAACAATGCGATTTCTGTCCGGTCAACAAGACGTGAAGGTCGCGGTCATCGGACTCGGGTATGTCGGTTCGTGCGTGGCCGCAGCGCTGGCCGACCGCAACATCGAGGTCATTGGCGTCGACAACAACAGCCAGCTGATCGACGAGCTGAACAGTGGTTTCTGCAGGTTTCAGGAGCACGGGCTGCCCGAGCTGATCAGCAGCGGGACCGCGTCCGGGAAGCTGCGGGTCACCACGGACGCCTCGGCGATCAGCGCGGCCGACGTGGTGCTCGTCACCGTCGGCACACCGGTGCGGGACGACGGTTCCCTCGCCGACGAGCAGCTACAAGGCGCGTGCCTCGAGCTGTCCAAGCACATCCGACGTGGCCAGCTGATCGTCATGAAGAGCACCGTCCCGCCGGGCACCACCCGCGGCGTCGTGCTCCCCCTGCTGCAGCGGAGTGGCCTGGTTGGTGGCGAGGACTTCGGGCTCGCCTTCACCCCGGAGCGCCTCGCCGAGGGCACCGCGCTCGCCGAGCTGCGCTCGTTCCCGATCGTCGCTGGCGGTCTCGACGACGACAGCGCGCAGGACGCCGCCGAGTTCTGGCGCAACGCGCTGGACGTCGAGGTCATCCCGCTGGACACGCTGGAGGCCGCGGAGATCGTGAAGCTGGCCGACAACTGGTGGATCGACGTGAACATCGCGCTCGGCAACGAGGTCGCGAAGTTCTCCGCCCTGTACGGCGTCGACGCGCTGGACGTCATCAAGGCGGCCAACTCGATCCCCAAGGGCAACGGGAACGTCAACATCCTGCTGCCCAGCGTCGGGGTCGGCGGGTCCTGCCTCACCAAGGACCCGTGGATGGTCTGGTACTCGGCGCGCGAGCGCGGGCTGGAGATCCTGACCGCGCCGGCCGCCCGCGAGGTGAACGCCGGGATGCCGGAGTACACCGCGCAGCTCGCGATCGACCAGCTCACCAAGCAGGGCAAGGACCCGGCGGTCAGCAAGGTCGCGGTGCTCGGCTTGGCGTTCAAGAACAACACGGGTGACCTGCGTGCCACGCCGACGCTCGACGCCGTCGCGGCGCTCGAGAAGGCGTGTGGCCAGGTGACGATCTACGACCCGCTCGTGGACGTCGAGGAGGCCGCCACGCTGTTCGGCAAGGAGCAGGCCGCCAGCCTTTCCGAGGCGGTCGACGGCGCGGACTGCATCGCGATCCTGGCTCTGCACAGGGAGTTCGCCGAGATCGACTTCAGCACGCTGCCGGTGGCGGAGAACTGCCTGATCCTCGACGGTCGGGCGTACTACTCCAAGGAGAAGATCGCCGAGCTGCGTGCGCTCGGATACCAGTACCGAGGGGTTGGACGATGAGCAAAGTTGTAGTGACTGGTGGCTGTGGGTTTATCGGCAGTCACCTGGTGGAGGAACTGGTCGCGCGCGGCGACGACGTCACGATCTTCGACGGCGCGCCGCCGCCGGAGTGGCAGACCGTCGCGCGTGCGCGGACTCGCTTCATCAAGGGGGACATCCTCGACCGGAAGTCGTTGGCAACGGCCATCACCGGCGACGTGGACGTGGTGTTCCACCTCGCCGCGGTGGTCGGGGTGGACCAGTACCTCTCCCGGCCGCTGGACGTCATCGACGTGAACTTCACCGGCACCCGCAACGTGCTGGAGCTCGCGAACGACGCGGGCGCCAAGGTCGTCGTGGCGAGCACCAGCGAGGTGTTCGGCAAGAACCCCGCGGTGCCGTGGCGCGAGGACGACGACCGCGTGCTCGGGGCGACGGCGGCGGACCGCTGGACCTACTCGTCCAGCAAGGCGCTCGCCGAGCACCTGACGTTCGCGTTCGTGCGCCAGCGCGGGCAGGCGGCCACGATCGTCCGCTACTTCAACGCCTACGGTCCGCGCCAGCGGCCCGGGTTCGTCGTCAGCCGCTCCGTGCACCGGGCGCTGAACGGCAAGCCGCTCGTGGTCTACGACGACGGCTTGCAGACGCGGTGCTTCACGTTCATCGCCGACGCCATCCGCGGCACGCTGCTCGCCGCGGACAGCGAGACGGCGAACGGTGAGGCGTTCAACATCGGCAGCATGACCGAGACGACGATCGGCGACGCCATCGAGCTGATCGGCGAGCTGGTCGGCCCCGGCGCGGAGATCACCAGGGTGGACACGCGCGACAAGCTCGGCAAGTCCTATGAGGACCTGTCGAGGCGCGTGCCGGACAACGCAAAGGCACACCGGCTGCTGGGCTGGCGGCCGGAGACCACGTTGCGCGACGGGCTCGCCGACACCATCAAGTGGGCCACGGACAACGAGTGGTGGCTCGCCCTCCCCGACAGCGGGGCCGCGTAACAAACCAGAACGGCGCCTTCCGGACCGAAGTCCGGGAGGCGCCGTTCGCGGTGTTCCTACAGGCTGAACGCAAGCAGCACGGTGCCCTTGTCGGTCGGGTAGAACGGGTAGTAGCCGGCCTGCACGTACAGGATGCCGTCCACGATCACCGCACCACCGTTGCCGGAGATCCCACTACCTCGACCCGGCAGCCCGTTGACGCCGGCGAAGTCCCGGATCGCGTCGAACTCCCACAGCAGAGCGCCGTTCGCCGACGAGTAGATCCGGATCTTCCCGTCCGAGCTGCCCTCGTAGATCAGGCCGGGAGTGGCGCTGACCGCCGGGGTGAACGACAGCTCGCACATGTCGGCGAACTCGGCGGCGCCGCCGGTCGTGCAGCCGTTCGCCGGGTGCTCGACCTGCCAGCGGACCTTACCGGTGGCCGGGTCGACCGCGAACAGCTTGCCGGGGCCGCTGTGCCAGGTCGCCGCGTAGATCCACTTGCCGTCGTACGCGGTGCCCCACTGGATGCCGACCGCGTCCGGGCTCGTCGGCACGAGCGGGGTCTGCCAGACGATCTTGCCGGTGCGCGCGTCGAACGCGTGCAGCCTGCCGTCCTTCTGGCCGACGACCACGATCGTGCGGCCCCCCACGGTGATCAGGTTGGCGGCCGCGCCGATGTCCTTGTCCAGCGCGAAGGTGCCCTTACCCGGGCAGGCGTCGTTCGGCACCTCGGTCATCTCGCAGGCGCCGGTGTAGGTGTCCGGGAAGCTCACCTGCTGCTTCCACCGGAGCTTGCCGCTGCGCGCGTCGAGCGCGATCATGCTGTCGGACATGTCCGTCTTACCGGTGGCGTTGTTGCCGGTGCCGACGAACACGGTGTCGGTGCGCGGGTCGATCACCGGGGTGGCCCACACGCTCGCACCGGACGGCTCGTACTTCTTGGCGCCGCTGGCCCAGGTGCCGGTCTCGACGGGCTTCGGCACGGTGTAGAACCGCCAGTCCACCCTGCCGTTGTCGGCGTCCATGGCGACGACCGCGCCGCGGTGGGTGCAGCACGGGTAGCTGGGATCCCTCGGCGCGCCACCCTCGCTCGTTGACACTCCGATGTAGACCTTGCCGTTGTACACGGTCGGGGAGCTGGTGAGGTTGGCCAGCGGGTGGTCATCGGCCTGGGTCACCCACGCGAGGTGCCCGGTCCGCTTGTACAGCGCGAAGACCCGGCCGGTGCTGTCGCCGAAGTACACCTTGTCACCGGCGACCGTCGCGCCGTCCCGGACCCCGTTGACCGCGAGCTGCTCGCTCGTCCCGGTGACCGTGGTGAGGTCGAAGGTCCACTTGGTGGCGCCGGACTTCGCGTCGAGGGCGACGAACTTGGCGTCCGGCGCGCCGACGTAGAGCACGCCGTCGGCCACCGCGGGCTGGCTGCCGACGCGGGTGTACGGGAGGTTGGCGAACGTGTAGGCCCACTTGAGCTTCAGCGTGCTCGCGTTCCGCGGGTTGATCTTCCACTCGGCCGCGTTGTACCGGCTGCCGGCCTGGTCCTTCTGCCACGTGGCCCAGTCAGCACTGGCGCCATGGGCCGCCGAACTCGCTTCGGCGACCCCGGGTTGCGACACGTCCGACGGGCTCGCGAAGACGACGCCTAAAGAGGCGAGCGTCAGAGCGGCCGCGCCGAGCGCGAATGTCTTTGCGTTGCGACGCAATGTCCTTCCCTTCGATGTGGCCCGTAATACGACGAAACAGCGCCTCCGCTCCGCTTGAGAAGCTGCGAGGGCGCTGTTCGTCGTGTTACCGGCGAATGTGAAACCGGTCAGATGGTGAGCGTGGCGGCGAGGTACGAGCAGACCGCGAGGATGCCGAAGTAGGTCCGCACGAGGTGGGCGACGTGCCAGACGTGGCGCTTGCCCGACCACTGCTCGTCCGAGACCTCGTCGACCGACCACTTCTCGACCTGTCGCCAGATCGGCCTGTTGACACCCTCGGACGTGAGGCCGACGCCGAGCATGCCGGCCGAGCCGACGAGGAACAACACGGTGGCGAGGGTGGACGACGTGACGAACGCCGCCACCACGCCGATGCTGCCGGCGATGACACCCATCCACACCGCGATCGGGTGGAACACGTGCATCTTGATGTTCTGGCAGGTGTTGACGTAACGGCTGTAGGGCAACGCGTTGAGCAACGGCAGGATCGAGAGCTTCATGATCCAGAGCGTGCCTAGCTGAATCCCGGACGCGGCGAGCACCGAGATGCCCAAAATCTT
>Ga0193717_1001536_pt1 | contig 14131 bp, 13 predicted proteins | sample U2c2metaG_FD_145900 | JGI IMG/M metagenome (GOLD analysis project Ga0193717, IMG submission 145900) | Soil microbial communities from a riparian zone of the East river system, Colorado, United States - U2c2 | ecosystem: Environmental > Terrestrial > Soil > Riparian zone | place: USA: East River... | reverse complement strand
GCCCAAAGGAAAGCACCAGGCCGTAATTGTTGATGACAAGTTTGTACGCCCAAACGGCATTGTAGGCACTCCAGATGGAAAAATCCTGTACGTAGCCGATATTGGTGATAATAAAACTTATAAGTATGATATTAATAAAGATGGCTCCTTAACCAACAGAACCTTGTTTATAGCACAAGGATCAGACGGAATGACGATTGATAACCTGGGTAACATTTATTTATGCGGCAAGGGCGTTACCATTGTTAACCCTCGGGGCGAAAAAATTGGGCATATTGATATTGACGAACCCTGGTCGGCTAATATTTGCTTTGGCGGCAAAAACAGGGATGTTTTATTTATTACAGCATCTAAGGCTATTTATACTTTAAAAATGAATGTAAAAGGAGCTGATTAAGCTCCTTTTTGATGCAAGTATAAGGCTATTTGCCGCTGTTCATCGGTTGTAAGCAGTTCACCTGCATATTTCCATTGCTGATGATCCTGCCCAAAGGTTATTTTTCCAAGATAGTCTGGATTATCGTTATCGGCCAGTGAGGGTTTGCTTTCGTCTATTTCAAGTTCTTCCGTAAACAATGCCGACTCATTATCTATGGTGGTTTTGTATATTTTATAAACGCCAGTGTTAGTCAGGTTATGTTGAAGAATAGGCTCAATCAGGATGTTTCTTGAACTGCCATCCGTATGTTTTAAAGCAAGCGTAACCGGATTTTTCATGATCTGTTATTTCCTGATTAATACACCGGGGGATAAACTTTGTTTGCGAGGCAGACTTATTAAAAAAAAAATGTGTTTATACAAGAAGCGCCCCTGATGGGCAGGGGCGCGTTCTAACCAATTATAAACCTAAATTATGAGAAGAGTTGCAAGGGAGGAGTCGAACCATCAGTTGCTGCCTGTCAGCTCCTTACAAATAACTACGGCACAAATATACACAAGTTGTTTTATTTTGCAATAGTTTTAATAAAAATCTTTTAGTGTTAACAATATGTTAATCATGTAAGCTTAAAAATATGATATTAATAATACAATCGAATATCCCTTTTAATGCTAAAGCCTGTATATCAATTGGATTAATCATGAAATATATTTTGGTTTACCAATCTGAAAAAATCAGGATCTGTAAATTTTACAATAATTTGATACCAATTATTAAAAAAAGCCACTCCCGACAGGAGCAGCTTTTTGAATTTTTATCAACACAAACTAAATTATTGTTTTGAAGCAGCGGCGGCGTCAGCCTTTTTCTTATCGTGCTTTTCCTTTTTAGCTTGCTTTAAACTGGCATAAGCTTTTTTCTGATCGGCGGTTAAAATGGCGTTCAATTTTTTATCAGTTTGCGCCTCAATAGCTTTATGTGTTATTTTGCTGGCTTTTTTATCAGCTTTTGAGCTATGGGCTTTTAGGCTATCTGACCTGGTGGCTTCGGTTAAAAAAATTGCATTAACTTGTTTGGTTTGGCCGGCGGTAAGTTTAAGTTTCTTTTGCAGATTCTCTGTTTTATGCGCAGCCTTTTGTGCCGGTGTTTTATCTGTTTTCTGCTGCGCGTTGGCCAGTACACTTAAGCTGGTTATAAAAGCTATCACTAAGGTTAATCGTTTCATTATTTGTTTTTATTTATGATTTGCTAGATATGACAATTATAACCCAGTTTAGTTTAAACAAAATTGGAACTAATGAAGTTAACAAAAACTTAATGTTTAATTATTCATTCCTGCTTTAAACCAATATGCATATTTAAAGTCATAGCACTTTAGTAAATTTAAATCTTAAGCAATAGCCGCCCATGAAAAAGACCATAAAATATCTTTGTTGTGTTGTATTACTGATTTTTGGCTTTGTATTGCTCTCCTCTTTTTTTCCAGTGAACCGAAATGGCAGGCCTTTTAAATTTCCATACCAGCAACAGGGCTTAACCGAAAGGCAGGCAGCGGCACATTTACTAAGCCGTTTTACCTACGGCGCTACTCCCGGCGAAATTGATGCGGTGGTTAAATCAGGATTGGAAAACTGGTTTAATAAACAATTAAATGCCAGTTTGCCCGATGATTCACTAAATCAATTATTAACTCAATACGAAACCCTTAAACTAAGCAACACGCAAGTACTTGCTGGATATCCTAAAAACGCGCAGGTATTGCGTATGGCAATAAGCACTGGTTTGGTGAACAAAGACTCGGTGAAAACCGACAAGAAGGTCTACCGGGATGTATTGCAAAATTACATGCAGCAAAACGGGTTGAAACCCGAGCAGGAGCTTTTTCGCCAGTTTATTAATCAAAAAATATTAAGGGCCGCTTATACAAATAATCAGTTGCAGGAGGTGATGACCAGCTTTTGGTTCAACCATTTTAACGTTTCCATCACCAAAAACGATTGTGCCCAGTTTATACCGGCCTATGAACGCGATGTGATTCGCCCGAATGCATTGGGCAAATTCAATGATATTTTGCTGGCCACCGCCAAATCACCAGCCATGTTGTATTATCTCGATAATTTCAGCAGTTCGGCGGCGAATGATGATGTGCAGGCAAACAAGGGGCTTATGCGCCGCAGGCTGATGCAGAACATGCCTGATCAAAGTGCAGATACTGGTCGGCGGGCCATGCTGATCAATAAATTGCAAAAAGCAAAAAAAGCACAGGGCTTAAATGAAAACTACGCCCGCGAAGTAATGGAACTGCATACCCTGGGTGTTGATGGGGGCTACACCCAACAAGATGTAACCCAGGCAGCTAAAGTATTAACCGGCTGGACAATTTATCCTATGGGCCAGTATGGGAAAGCAGCAAAAAATATCATGGATAAAGCAGGTGATAATCGCCTGGAAAGTCGCGGGTTTGTACATGACAGCGATTTTATGTTCAATGCCAACCGGCATGACAAGAGCGAGAAAATAGTTTTGGACCGGCATTTCGGCCCGGATGGTGGATATCAGGAATGAGTACAACTGTTATCAATGCTGGCACATAACCAGGCTACCGCAAAATTTATAACCCGGAAAATTGCTGTGCGTTTCGTAAGCGATAACCCGCCTCAAAGCTTGTTAGATAAAATGGCCAGAACATTCCTGACTAAAGATGGCGATATTAAACAGGTGCTGATCACCATGGTAAGCGCACCGGAGTTTTGGAGCGCGTCAGCTATCCGGGAAAAAACAAAATCACCATTTGAACTGGCCATTGGCTCGGTACGTAGTTTACATGCCGAAATTGTACAGCCATATCAACTATACAATTGGATAAGCAGAATGGGGGAGAAGGTGTATTTTTACCAGGCCCCCACTGGTTTCCCGGATAAAGGCCAATACTGGATCAATACCGGTGCGCTGCTTAACCGCATGAACTTTGGTTTGGCCCTTGCTTCGGGGCGCATACCGGGTATTAAGATCGATCTGGCGGCGATGAATAATCATCATGAACCTGAAAGCGCTCAGGCTGCTCTGATCGCCTACAGCAAACTTATTATGCCCGAGCGTAAGTTGGATGAAACTATTAAACGCCTTACACCGCTGCTCACCGACCCTAACCTGATGGAAAAGATTGATGAAGCAAGCTCCAATAAACTTTATGCAAAAGCGGGGCAACCTGCAGCAATGAGTATGACCTCGGCAGAAAAGGTAATGGCAGATAACAAAATGGGTTTAAAGGGAAAAAGGAAAAATAATTTTATGGCGATGCAAAGTGCGGAGGGCAATAACTCCATGCTGGCACAGGTAGTTGGAGTGATCATCGGTTCGCCGGAATATCAACGGCGCTAATTTATAAAACATACAATCATGGTATCAAGAAGAGGGTTTGTAAAATCAGGCGGTTTAGCCTTGTTGGGTGTTGGTTTATTGGGTGGTATTCCTGGCTTTTTGGCCGAAGCCGCTGCAAGTGAAAAGATCATATCGCCTTATAAAAAACGTAAAACGCTTATCTGCATATTTCAAAGGGGTGCGATGGATGGCTTGATGGCTGTTACTCCGTTTACCGATGAATATTTAAAGGCGGCCCGGCCAAATCTGTTTATGTCTGCAGCAAAAAGCGGCGCTGGTTCGCCCTTGATTGATCTGGATGGCCGTTTTGGATTGCATCCGTCTATGAAGACTTTTGAACCTATGTTTCGTGAAAAGCGTTTGGGCATAGTACAAGGCATAGGTTCACCAAACACAACCCGTTCGCATTTTGACGCGCAGGATTATATGGAATCGGGGACCCCATTCAACAAAGGTACAGCCAGTGGATGGCTTAACAGGGCTGTTGGTTTGTTAGGTCATGATGCGCTTACGCCGTTTACCGCGGTAAGCATGACCTCGGCCATGCCGCGTTCTTTTTATGGCGATAATCCGTCGGTATCCATCAGTAATCTGCAGGATTTTGCCATCCAGATGAGGGGAAATCCATCGGGCGCAAATATGGCGGCTAAAAGTTTTGAGGATCTGTATGACCAAACATCGTCGGGCTTGTTAAAACAAACAGGTAAGGAAAGTTTTGAGGCTGTTAAAATGCTGCAAAAAACAGATATAAAAAATTATACACCAACAAATAATGCCATATATCCTAATTCGGCGCTGGGTAATTCCTTAAAGCAAATTGCTCAACTCATTAAAATGGACGTTGGCCTGGAGGTTGCTTTTGCGGAATCGAACGGTTGGGATACCCACTTTAACCAGGGAACTGAGAACGGCATCTTTGCCCGCAACGTAGCCGACCTGAGCAGCAGCATCATGGCCCTGTGGACTGATCTTGGCGCTTACCAGGACGATGTAACTGTAATGACCATGACCGAATTTGGCCGCACTGTTCACCAAAATGGTACCGGCGGTACAGATCATGGCCGGGCATCCTGTAACTTCATTTTAGGGAATGCTATAAATGGCGGCCTGGTTCATGGTAACATAAAACCATTGGCTATAGAAAACCTGGAAGATGGCCGAGACCTCGCTGTAAGCACCGATTTTAGAAGCGTTTTTAGTGAGGTTGCAGATAAGCACCTGAATATTAATAACGACCATATACTGTTTCCCGACTGGAAGGGGGATAGGATTGGGGTAATGCGGGGGTAGGTCTTTACATGTAAATGGTTGTATCACAAATTCAGGGCCTCGATCTTATCAGCTATCAGGTGAAGTACCTCTTCATGGATATTACCCGGATTTTTACAGATCCGTAAGTATTCATGTCTGTCGGGTTCAAAACCGGCTACCATCTGGCCCTCCTGGTAAACTTCAAATTTGCATTGTTCCCCTTCGTGGTGTATAAAATCGGCCACCTCAAAATTCAGGATCTCATCGTCTTTATTAATTGAAATTTTAAATAGTTCCATAACCACAGGTAAATCATAAACATTCAGTTTTTACAACAACCTTTTTAGCCAATTGTTGCAAATCGGTACTACATATAAAACTTTAAGCTTTCCTGCCTGTTTTTTAGTAATGAAACCAATTAGTATTACTATAGAAACCCCTAAAGGCAGTAATCATAAATATGATTATGAACCTGAATTGAAATGTTTCAAGCTCAAGAAAATTTTGCCAGCAGGTATGGTGTTTCCGTTTGATTTTGGCTTCATACCCGGTACCAGAGGCGGTGATGGCGATCCGCTGGATGTTATTGTTATTTCAGAGATCAGCACTTTTCCCGGCTGTAACATAGATTGCCGCATTATAGGCGCCTTTAAAGCACAGCAAACCGGGCGCGATGGCAAAACCATACGTAACGACCGTTTTTTTGCTGTGCCTGAGGTATCACAATTTTTTAAAGACGTGAATGATATAAAAGATATTTCACAGGATATTATTAACCAATTGGAAAGCTTTTTTAAAAACTACAATGAACAGGCTGGTACAAAGTTTGAAGTATTGGAAAAAGTAGGAGCCGCCGCTGCCAGGAAGATGATACACTGATAGCTAAGGTTTTAAAAACTTTATTTCTGCTTAGAATGTTACACTAATAATTAATAGTGTAAAAGGTAAACCCAACCTGCTATGAGTCTGGAAAAATATGCCCAAAAGCGCGACTTCACCAAAACTGCCGAACCAAAATCGGGGAAAAGCAAGGATAAGGATAAGCTGACCTTTGTTATTCAAAAACATGATGCCTCGCGCCTTCACTATGATTTTAGGCTGGAAATGGATGGCGTATTGAAAAGCTGGGCCGTACCCAAAGGCCCATCCACCGATCCTAAAACCAAACGCCTGGCCATGATGGTGGAAGATCATCCTTATGATTACCGCACCTTTGAAGGCATTATACCTGAAGGCGAATACGGAGGTGGTACGGTGATTGTTTGGGATGAGGGCACCTACGAGCCCATTGATGAGATAAAAGGTAAAAAAGAGCAGGAAAAGTATTTGCTAAAACAGCTTAAATCAGGCTCACTTAAAATTAAGCTGCATGGCGAAAAGCTGGAGGGCGAATTTGCTTTAGTTAAAACACACGGTATGGGCGATAATGCGTGGTTGCTCATCAAACACAATGATAATTTTGCTTCGGCGAAGGATATTACCAAACAGGATAGATCTGTACTATCCGGCAAAACCATCGAAACAATTGAAAAAACCAGCGACAAAGTTTGGCATAGCGGACATGAAGAAACCGTGGAAAAATCGGCAAGGAGATCAGCTGTTAAAAAAAAAGCCACTGAACCTGCTGAACCCAACGAAAGCATAGCCGAAACAAGCGATATTGATACGGCCGCTTTATTGAAAAAAGCACCAAAAGCTAAAATGCCATCGGGTATTAAACCTATGCTGGCCACCCTGGTTGATGAACCTTTTGATGACCCGGATTGGGTGTATGAGGTAAAATGGGATGGTTACCGCGCCCTGGGTTTCATCAATAAGGGAGAGGTTGAACTGCTGTCCCGCAATAAGAAAACCTTTGACGAGAAATTTTATCCTATATACAATATGTTGCAGGGATGGAAGATTGACGCTGTTATAGATGGCGAAATACTTGTATTGAACGATAAAGGCATCTCTAACTTTGGTAATTTACAGAACTGGCGCAGCGAAGCCGATGGCGAGCTGGTTTATTATGTATTTGACTTGCTTTGGTACGATGGTAAGAACCTGATGGGCCTGCCGCTCATACAGCGGCAGGCTATATTAAAAAACATTTTGCCAACTGATGATGATCGCATACGCCTGAGTAAAGTGTTTAATGCCAGTGGTATTGATTTTTTTAACGCTGCTGAACGAATGGGCCTGGAAGGGATCATTGCCAAAAAAGCCGGCAGTACCTACTCGCCTGACCTGCGGTCAAAGGAATGGTTAAAGATCAAAGTAAATAAACGACAGGAGGTAATTATTGCCGGGTTCACCAAAAATGCGGATACCCCAAAACAATTTAGTTCGCTTTTATTGGCCGTTTATGAAAACAAGCTGCTGCAATATGTTGGCAAGGTAGGTACCGGGTTTTCAGACAAGGCACAAAAGGAAATGATGACGAAGTTTAAGCCTTTAATAATTGAGAAAAGCCCTTTTGACCAGATCCCCGATGTAAATAAACCATCACGCTTCCGGCCCAATCCGCCTAAAGCCAAAGCTGTCTGGCTTAAACCGGAACTGGTTTGCGAAGTAGCTTTCAGCGAAGTGACCAGCGATGGGGTATTTCGCCATCCTTCCTTTCAGGGTATGCGCGAGGATAAAAAGGCTACTGAAGTAGTTCGTGAAATTGCCACGCCTACTGAGGCTGTAGTTGAAGCAACGGAAGAGGAGCTGGAAGACAAACATACAGACGCTATTAAACCACCCAAACAGAAAGGACGTAAAACTGTGTTAAACCCTACAGACGAAACCCAGGTGCGTAAAATTAACGGGCACGACCTGAAGTTCACTCACCTAAGCAAAATTTACTGGCCCGAAGATAAGATAACCAAAAGGGATATGTTTAATTACTATTACCAGGTAGCTGAGTACATTTTACCTTATTTAAAAGACAGGCCCATGTCGCTCAACCGTTTCCCTAACGGGATACACGGCTCCAGTTTTTACCAAAAGGATGTAAAGGATAAAGCACCTGACTGGGCCAAAACTTTCCCTTACACCAACGGCGAGGGCGAACACAAGGAATATTTGGTAGGTACCGATGAGGCCAGTTTATTATGGATGGCTTCGTTAGGTTGCATTGAAATGAATCCCTGGTTTAGCCGGATACAATCGCCGGATAACCCTGATTACTGCGTGATTGATCTTGATCCGGATAAAAACACGTTCGACCAGGTAATTGAAGCGGCGCAGGAAGTAAGAAAGGTATTAGATGCTATTGATGTGCCTTCGTTTTGCAAAACCTCAGGATCAACCGGGATGCACATTTATATACCACTGGCTGCTAAATATGATTATGATCAGTCGCAAATGTTTGCACGTATTGTTGTAGATATCGTGCACAAACAACTACCAAAATATACCACTTTGGAACGTATGGTAGCTAAACGGGATGGGAAAATGTATCTTGATTTTTTGCAGAACCGCCCCGGCGCAACTATCGCGGGCCCTTATTCGCTGCGGCCCAAAGTAGGGGCAACTGTATCTATGCCACTGCATTGGGACGAGGTTAAACCGGGCCTTACCATGAAACACTTTACTATTTTTAATTCCATTGATCGCCTGAAATCAGAAGGTGACCTGTTTAAAGGTGTATTAAGGAAAGGTATCGACCTGGAAAAAACCATTAAGAAGGCACAGGGAATGTTTGAATGAGGGCGGTTAATTACATGCTGCAGAATTGACTCACCCGACCATCGCTACGCTTGATTATCCTCTCTTCGCCTGCGGCGGAAAGGGTGTTCGTCAATAATGGTACGGGCTTTAATGCATGATGCCTTCATCATATTCAGGTTGTCCTGGGTTTCCTCGCTTAAGTCGTCCAGTTCCATGATCATGGCAATTGATTCAACAGCGGCAATGGGGTTACGCTGCCTTCCCTAAGTTCCCCCGCCTTTTCAATTTCTACATCTTTTTCCCTGATCTCTATCACCTGTTGATAGTAGTTAACCTTGTACGAGAAAAAATATCTGGAGGTCAGATAAAAAGCCGAAAGTAAAATGGCAGATATGAGCTGGTTGTACACCATTTGGGTGGCGTTGGTTTGACTGTAAAATAAAAGCGCGGTAAATAATATTTCAACAGCAATAATTAATATTATTGTTTCATAATATTCAAATACACATATCGCGCTTATTAAACTTAAAGCAATAAGATACAGGGTCAAGGCATTGCTGGGATCAGATGTGGCTATAAAACTTGAATACATACCACATGATATAATATATTGAAAATAAAAACATAATCAGCGCCATTGATACAGTTGCTTTTTAATGGCTTTTAAAGCTGGCTATTAGTAAGTTGCTTGCTATTAAAAAAAATGGGGTAATAATAATGAAAACCCAATTACTTAAGTTAAATTCGGGGAAGTTTTGGGCCTTGGTGAGGCTCACCGGGAAAACAAAATACAATATCCTGATAATAACATTCAACAATAAGAATATCAGGCTCCCAGCCCTTATGGCAACCAGGTTTTGATAAGTATAGTAATCTCTGTATGATGCCTTATATTTTGCCGGCAGGCTGTTAAAAAAGAAATGAGTATTCAATAGTATTTTTTATATAAGGTTGTAAGACAAAATATCAAATTTCAGCAAGAATTGTTCGAAATAATAACAAGCCAAAATGTCGTTTTGGTTTATATTTATATGACTTTTTTTCATAATAGGCTAAATGGCCTGCGTTTTGACTAATACCTACCAATATGAACTTTAACAACTTTACAATAAAAGCCCAGGAAGCCGTACAAAAGGCTTCGGAAATTGCCACTGGTAACCAACAGCAGGCAATTGAACCCGCACACCTATTAAAAGGCTTGTTGCTGGTTGATGAAAATGTAATAACCTATTTATTAAAAAAATTAAACGTAAACCTTAACAGGCTGAATGAGATGCTCGATGCGCAGATAAGCTCGTATCCTAAGGTAAGCGGAAGCAATATTTATCTCTCTTCAGATAGCAATTCGTCGCTGCAAAAAGCGCAGGGATATTTAAAGGAATTTAAGGATGAATTTGTATCGGTTGAGCATGTATTATTAGGTATTCTGGCATCGGGGGGTACAATAGGCTCCATGTTAAAAGATTTTGGAGTAAACGAAAAAGATCTTAAAAAGGCCATTGTGAGTTTACGTGGAGATAGCAAGGTAACTGATCAAAATGCCGAGGCTACCTACAATGCCCTAAACAAATATGCCCGCAACCTTAACGAGTATGCTGAGTCGGGTAAGTTAGACCCGGTTATCGGCCGTGATGAGGAAATTCGCCGGGTGATACAGATCTTATCGCGACGTACCAAAAATAACCCGATACTGATAGGTGAACCAGGAGTGGGTAAAACAGCCATTGCCGAAGGTATAGCCTTCAGGATCATTAAGGGTGATGTGCCCGAAAGCTTAAAAACCAAGGTGGTTTACTCACTTGATATGGGAGCCCTTATTGCCGGTGCCAAATACAAAGGCGAGTTTGAAGAACGCCTTAAAGCCGTGATAAAAGAAGTAACCCAAAGTGATGGCGAGATCATCCTGTTTATTGATGAGATTCATACGCTTGTGGGTGCCGGTGGTGGCGAAGGGGCCATGGATGCTGCCAATATATTAAAACCGGCCCTGGCCCGTGGCGAACTGAGGTCAATTGGTGCAACCACCCTTAACGAGTATCAGAAATATCTTGAAAAAGATAAAGCGCTTGAACGCCGTTTTCAGAAAGTAATGGTTGAAGAGCCGGATACTGCTGATGCCATATCTATTTTGCGTGGTTTAAAAGAGCGGTATGAAACCCACCACAAGGTGCGGATAAAAGACGAGGCCATTATTGCCGCGGTTGAAATGTCGCAGCGTTATATATCTGACAGGTTTTTACCTGATAAGGCTATCGACCTGATGGACGAGGCTGCTTCAAAACTGCGTTTGGAAATGGACTCGGTACCTGAAGTGGTTGATGAACTGGAACGCCGTATTATGCAGCTGGAAATTGAACGGGAAGCCATAAAACGCGAAAAAGACGACCGCAAGGTTGCCGAGTTAAGCGAAGAGATAGCCAACCTGTCGGCCCAGCGCGACTCGTTACGTGCCAAATGGAAGGGTGAAAAAGACCTGGTTGACGGTATAAACCAAAAGGTAGAGCTGATTGAAAACTATAAGCTGGAAGCTGAGCAGGCCGAACGTGCCGGTGATTATGGCAAAGTGGCAGAGTTACGCTATGGAACTATTGTAGAAGCACAGGCCGAGGTTGAAAAACTGAAAACAGCGCTGCTGGAAAATCAAAGCGACAACCGGATGCTGAAGGAAGAGGTTACTGCCGATGATATTGCAGGTGTGGTATCCCGCTGGACAGGCATACCGGTTTCAAAAATGATACAAAGCGAACGCGAAAAGCTGCTGCACCTGGAAGAGGAACTGCACAAACGTGTAGCCGGGCAGGAAGAAGCGATTGAAGCCATAAGCGACGCTATACGCCGCAGCCGTGCAGGTTTGCAGGACAAACGCAGACCAATCGGATCGTTCATATTTTTGGGTACAACCGGTGTGGGTAAAACCGAGCTGGCAAAAGCCCTGGCCGAGTATTTGTTTAATGACGAAGCCGCGCTGGTACGAATTGATATGAGCGAATACCAGGAACGTCATGCTGTTTCAAGGCTCATTGGTGCGCCTCCGGGTTATGTGGGTTATGATGAAGGCGGACAACTGACCGAGGCCGTACGCCGCAAACCATATAGCGTTGTGCTGCTTGATGAAATTGAAAAGGCCCATCCCGATGTGTTTAACATATTGCTGCAGGTATTGGACGATGGTCGCTTAACCGATAACAAGGGCCGTGTGGTGAACTTTAAGAACACCATCATCATCATGACCTCCAACATTGGTTCAAACATTATACAGGAAAATTTCCAGACACTGGAGGATGACAACCGCGATGAGCTGATAGCCAAAACTAAGAACGAATTGTTCACCTTGTTAAGGGCTACCATCCGTCCGGAATTTTTGAACCGTATTGACGAGATCATTATGTTTACCCCGCTAAGCCGCGATGAGATACACAGTATTGTGAAATTACAGTTTAACCAGGTAAAACAAACCCTTGCCGAAATGGGTGTTACCATAGAAGCTTCTGATGAAGCCATTGACTGGCTGGCCCAGCTGGGTTATGATCCGCAATTCGGCGCCCGTCCGCTAAAACGTGTTATCCAGAAAAAGATCCTGAACGAATTATCGAAACAGATTCTGGCAGGCACCATTGATAAGGACAGCGTTATAAAGGTGGATATGTTTGATAACAACTTTGTGTTTTTAAACATAGCCAAGACTTCGGAAGAGCCGGTTAAATAATAAAATAATAGCTCCATCATATAAAGAAGAGCTCCCCGGTATGGGCGGCTCTTCTTGTTTAAGGATAAAGGTGCTTTGTATAAGCATATTGCATATTGAAAAACGCGTCATTACAAGCCTGCCTGCAGGGTACAATATAATCTCTACAAGGCTGTTATGCCGTCGAAGCATGGTGGGCAGACCTCTCCGCGCGATCTTTCGACAAGCTCAGGATGAAAGGCCTATGACATGTGGCGGAGACTATGCAACCTTTAGCACAAGTCTTGTATAGATGATGGCTGATTTGTACTACTCTACGTTGAGAGATCAATATAGCGACAATCACATTTTTTCCTCTTCATCGTCTTCTTTTTTCTTATCAACCATTTCTATTAATGTTTCATTATCTATAATTCTTTCCCGGTTTTTTGCCTGGGTTGGCGCGGCACCGGTTATGGCAATACCGGTTACTGCCAATAATAAAAATAAAGCAAGGCAAAAAAGCCGCAGCATTTTTTTAAGCTTGTTCATGCAGATAGCAATAGGCGCTTAACCTGCTTTAAAGCGGGTTAAACTGTTCAATAAAATATTTGTGAAATTGATTGACAAACAGGCAGATCAGCCTATTTGGAAAGAAGTAATATCCCGGCCCTGATCAGCAGTATAGTACAGATGATTGATTGGGTAGTTAACCATGCGTTTAGTAAATAAGAAAAGTTGTTTTAAATGTTGATACCGGCCAATCTCAAGCTTATTATAAATCGAAATTCCCTGGTCAAAATTTCCCCTGAGTATAAAACAGTAGGGGGCGTTTTTATAAAAGAACAATGCCGCTCTTTTATAACTAATGCCACTTTTTAAAATGAAGGATTTATCTGCTAATACCTCGGTATCGGGGGCTCTATTGCTAGTAGGCAGATTATTGCTTACATATCCCGAAACCGCAAAAAAGCCTACCAATAAGGTGGACGTTAATAACCACCTTTTTGCCTGGGTTTTTAAATAAATAAGTATTTCGCTGTTTGCCACACGTAAATATACTGAATTGGTTTGTCTGAACCATGATTGCTAATAGGATTTTAGGATTAACATGATTTTGACCGCGACTATGAGTCAGGAAATGAAAAAGGCTTTTATCCTGGTAATCCCCTTAATCAGATAAATCATGGTTCAGATTACTCAACCCACCAAATTAACCCGCCAAACAATATTTAATAATAAGTTAATATATGGGCAATATGGAGGTATAAACTTTTATGGAAGTTTACCGTATAATTAATAAATATCAACTTATATATAAACTCACCAAAATCTCTATGCTTAAATTTACTAACCCAAGGCTATTATTTATAGCTACCGCTATGGCCGGTATGCTGGTAATTGGCTGCCAAAAAAATGGTACCCCGCCAGCTCAAAACGCCAATGATGTAAAAACCGAAGCTGCCAAAACCATTAAAACACTTGCCGTATCCCTTACCCAGGGGTTCGAGGTTGGTTCAACCAGTCCAAAAACGGCTTATGATGTTTCGCCTGCAGGCTCAAGCAGCGGCGATAATGTTACCCTGTCAGGTAATTCATGGAACATGTATGATGCCTTGATCGGTAATTTAAGTACAGATCAAAAAGCCGGCTCATGGAGCGCGCGTATACGCAACACAGGCAAGATCACCATGTTATTTAATGTAACCAACGGAATAAGCACCGTAACTATAAAACATGCCACCTTCGGCGGCGATACACCAAGCCAGTGGGGTTTGTTTTACTCTGTAAATGGTGGTAGCAGCTGGGCACAATCC
>Ga0193717_1001535_pt1 | contig 14131 bp, 11 predicted proteins | sample U2c2metaG_FD_145900 | JGI IMG/M metagenome (GOLD analysis project Ga0193717, IMG submission 145900) | Soil microbial communities from a riparian zone of the East river system, Colorado, United States - U2c2 | ecosystem: Environmental > Terrestrial > Soil > Riparian zone | place: USA: East River... | reverse complement strand
AGATGCCACCCCTATTGTGGAGTACACCAAAAACGTGATCTATTTAAATGATAACGAAATAGCGTTCATAAACCGCGACAACCTGCTGATCAAAAATATCGACAACTCGGTTCAAACCCCGTATATACAGGAGCTTGATTTGAAGCTGGAGATGCTTGAAAAAGGCGGTTATGACCACTTTATGCTCAAAGAGATATATGAGCAGCCCCGTTCCATACGTGATTGCCTGCGTGGCCGTATTTACCCGCAGCAGGGTAAGGTACAGTTGGGGGGTATAAAGGAGTATACTGAAAAACTAAAAAATGTCGACCGTATCATCATCATTGCCTGCGGTACGTCATGGCACGCGGGTTTGGTTGGTGAATATCTGATTGAAGAATATGCCCGTGTACCGGTTGAAGTGGAGTACGCGTCTGAGTTCAGGTACCGCAACCCGATCATTACAGAAAAGGACCTGGTAATAGCCATCTCACAATCGGGCGAAACCGCGGATACCATGGCGGCCATTGAACTGGCAAAGGAAAAAGGCGCCACTATTTTTGGCGTTTGCAATGTGGTGGGTGCATCCATACCGCGTACTACACATGCCGGGGTATATACCCACGCCGGTCCCGAAATTGGTGTGGCATCAACAAAAGCATTTACCGCGCAGGTTAGTGTGTTAACGCTTATTGCTTTTTACATAGCGCAGCAACGTGGTAGAATAACACAAAGCAAGCTGGTAGAGTATTTGACCGAGCTGAACGAGATCCCCCAACTGGTGGAGCAGGCTTTAAAATCAAACGACCATATTAAAGAAATTGCCGCGAAGTTTAAGGATTCAACAAATTGCCTGTTCCTGGGCAGAGGGAGTTCGTTCCCAGTGGCGCTTGAGGGGGCATTAAAGCTTAAGGAGATATCCTATATTCATGCCGAGGGCTATCCTGCAGCCGAAATGAAACACGGCCCTATCGCCTTAATTGATGACGATATGCCGGTGGTGGTTATAGCAACCCAGCATTCATCGTACGAAAAGGTGATCAGTAATATACAGGAAGTAAAAGCACGTAAAGGTCACGTCATAGCCGTAGTTACCGAAGGTGATACCGAGGTACGTAACATGGCCGATTATGTGATTGAGATACCGCAAACCAACGAGGCATTTGTGCCGCTGGTGGCTACCATACCGTTACAGCTATTGGCTTACCACATAGCCGTAATGCGGGGCTGTAACGTTGACCAGCCGCGTAACCTGGCTAAGTCTGTTACGGTGGAGTAGGGTTTAGTTTTGAGCGATGAGTTTTCATAAAAAAGGTTCAGGGTTTATTCCCGAACCTTTTACTTTATTGGCAAGCTGTAAAAAAACTCACAACTCATTACTCAAAACTCATTATACCGAGGCCGGCATTTGTTTCATGGTTTCATTCAGATCAAGTTCCAGGCCTTTGGCAACGGCCATGCCTAAATTAATATCAGCCCTGAACCAGTGGCACAACTGGCGGTTAACTATCTGATCTTTTTTAGGACCATTAATACCGCTCATAGAATTCACAATATTGGTGATCAGGTCTTGTTTTGCCTGCCCATCCATTAAGCGGTATAAATTACCTGGTTGGGTGTAGTGGTCGTTTTCGCCTTCGGCGTTGCGGTCATACCAGTCGCCTACAGAGCTTCCAAAATCCCAGGCCGGTTGTTTATAGCTTTGATCAACTTCAATATCATCAAAACTGTTAGGGAAATAGTTTGGATTTGAACCCTGGTTGCCATCCACACGCATCTGGCCATCCCTTTCGTAATTGCTCACCAGGTACGGGCATTTATTTACAGGGATCTGCTCATAATTGCCACCTAAACGGTAACGGTGCGCGTCAGGATACGACAGGATACGGCCCTGCAGCATTTTATCTGGCGAGTAACCAACACCATCAACAACGTGTGCCGGTGCAAAAGCAGCCTGTTCCACATGGGCAAAATAATTGTCTGGGTTTTCATTAAGCTCCAATATGCCAACATCAATGAGCGGGTAATCGGCATGTGGCCATACTTTGGTAAGGTCAAACGGGTTAATGTGGTATGTTTTGGCATCGGCTTCGGGCATTACCTGAATTTTCAAGGCCCATTTCGGGAAATCGCTATTGTCAATCGCGGTTAACAGGTCATGTTGTGCAAAATCAGGGTTTTTGCCACGCATTTCACCGGCTTCCGCATCGGTAAAGTTTTTAATGCCCTGTTGGGTTTTAAAGTGGAATTTTACCCAGAATCTTTCGTTCTGCGCGTTGATGAACGAGAAAGTGTGGCTGCCAAAACCATCCATGTGGCGATAGCCGTAAGGTGTTCCCCTGTCGCTCATCAGTATGGTTACCTGGTGCAGGCTTTCGGGGTTTAACGACCAAAAATCCCACATCATGGTAGCGCTTTTACAGTTGGTATAAGGGTCGCGTTTTTGGGTGTGAATAAAGTCGCCAAATTTCTTAGGGTCCTTTATAAAAAATACCGGCGTGTTGTTCCCTACCAGGTCCCAGTTACCATCTTCCGTATAAAATTTCAGGGCAAAACCCCTTGGATCACGCTCGGTATCAGCCGATCCCTTTTCGCCACCTACGGTTGAGAAACGTAAAAATGCCCTGGTTTCTTTACCTATAGTATTAAATATCTTCGCACGGGTATATTTTGAAATATCATGGGTAATGGTAAGTTTGCCATAAGCACCTGATCCTTTAGCATGCACTACGCGTTCCGGTATACGTTCACGATTAAAATGAGCCATTTTTTCGTGAAGTATAAAGTCCTGTAACAAGATCGGTCCTCTTGGTCCGGCAGTTTGTGAGTTTTCATTTTCCACATAGGGGATACCGGATGCAGTAGTCAGCTTTTTTTTATTGGTTTCCATATCAAGTTGGTTTTGTTAGGTCAAACTTCATTATAATATTTCAATAGAAAAAATCAATAATTGTTATATTTGAATAGAATTTATCTATATGACAATTACCCAACTTGAATATATTGTAGCCGTTGATACCTATCGGAGTTTTGTATTAGCCGCCGAAAAATGCTTTGTTACACAACCAACACTGAGTATGCAGGTACAAAAGCTGGAAGATACGCTTGGCGTAAAGCTTTTTGACCGTAGCAAACAACCGGTAACACCTACCGAAATTGGGATCGAAATAATTACGCAGGCCCGCATCATGCTGTCGGAAAGTGAAAAAATAAAGGAAATTATTACCGACAGGCAAAAGGAATTATCCGGTGAATTAAGGGTGGGTATTATCCCTACGGTATCACCTTATATTTTACCCAAGATCATCCGTGGTTTTATTGAAAAGTATCCGCAGGTTAAGCTGATAGTTTGGGAGCAAACTACGGAGGAAATTATACAGCAGTTAAAACTGGGGATGATAGACTGCGGCATCATGTCGACCCCGCTGCATGAAAGCACCTTAACCGAGATCCCTGTTTTTTACGAGAACTTTGTGGCCTACGTATCTAAAAACAGCAAACTTTCTAAAAAGAAAAATATCAACCCCGAGGATATTGATATGGAAGAGATCTGGGTGCTTAACGAGGGGCATTGTATGCGCGAGCAGGTTTTAAACATTTGCCAGCGCCGTAAATCAACCAAGGGATTTTTGCATTTTGAATATAATACCGGGAGTGTTGAAACCCTGAAACGAATGGTTGACCAGAATAATGGCGCTACCATATTACCTGAACTTGCCCTGGCCGAACTAAGCGATAAACAATTGGACAGGGTGCGTTATTTTAAATCGCCCGAGCCTGCCCGCGAGGTAAGCATTGTGATACAACGTAATTTTTTAAAACGCCGCATGATCGAGGCCCTCAAAAATGAGATACTTGAATTTGTACCCAAACGAATGAAAAGTAAGAAAAAGAAGGAAGTGATAGATATTTAATGTCCTTTAAAAGGTTTTAGCAAGGCATTCTTCATCCTTGTTTTATTATTTATAATTATTCCAAATAATTTGGATTGTCAGAGTTTTGTTTTATTTTTGGCCATTATTTATAATTAGTCTAAATAAAATGATCAAAACTCAATACTCTTTTCACAAGATATTTTCTTTTCTCTTTCTCTTAATTTTATCATCCTTTAGTTCAAATTTCGCTGAGGCGCAGCAAATACGCGGTATTGTTAAAGGGCACGTTAAAATTTATAATGACGGACCTGCCGAAAACGTTTCGGTTACTTTAAAAGGTACCAAGTATGGAACAATTACCGATGCGAATGGCGATTTCAGTTTGCGGGTACCCCAGGGAAAGTACACCCTTGTTATCAGTCACGTTAGTCAAAAGGCACAGGAAGCACAGGTTGAAGTAATGGCAGGCCATCCGGCTATAGCCAATTTTACACTGGCCGAAAATGCGAACCAGCTAAATGAAGTGGCCATATCCGGTAAAAGGCAAAAATATAAAGTAGATGCCCCTTCGAATAGCTTGCGGTTGGATGAGCCATTATTGCAGATTCCGCAAAATATTCAGGTAGTTACATCACAGGTATTGGCCGATCAGCAGGTGATCAGCATGAGCGATGGCTTGATACGTAACGTGAGCGGTGCAGTGAGATTAGAGCATTGGGGCGATATGTATACTAATATTACCATGCGCGGTTCGCAGATACAGGCATTCAGGAACGGCTTTAACGTAGTAAGTTCATACTGGGGCCCGCTTACCGAAGACATGAGCTTTGTTGATCATATTGAATTTGTAAAAGGCCCTGCAGGCTTTATGTTGTCTAACGGCGACCCGAGTGGCTTATACAATGTGGTTACTAAAAAGCCCACCGGCCAAACAAAAGGCGAAGTTAGCTTTACCACCGGCAGCTTCAATTTGAACCGGGCAACGCTTGATCTTGACGGGAAACTGAGCAAAGATGGAAAACTACTCTATCGCTTAAACTTATCTGCACAAAACAAAGCCTCATTCCGTGCGAATGAGTTTAATGATCGTTATGCCATTGCGCCGGTGATCTCTTACCAAATTGACGATAAAACCAAGCTGACGGCTGAGTATGTTTATCAGCGCGCGCATATGTCTGACGTTGGTTCATACTACGTATTCAGTCCTAAAGGCTATGCTGTGCTTCCGCGTAACTTTACCCAGTTACCGGCAGGCCTGCCTCCAACCAATATTAACGATCATAGCTTTAGTTTGAACCTGCAGCACCAGTTAGCTGATAACTGGAAATTGACTGCGCAGGCGGCCCGTTACAACTCTTCGCAACTCGGCACCTCTATGTGGGCCGACACTGTATTTGCCGACGGCCGGTATGTGCGTAACGCAGGTATTTGGGAGGCACAAAGCACAATGTCATTAGCACAGGTATTTTTAAATGGCAAGGTAACTACTGGCGGCATAGTTCATAAAATTTTAGGAGGCATTGATATGGCAGACAAAAAATATATTGCCGATTATGCTCAAACTAAATCGCTTGATACCAAAGAAACACCTTTTAATCCTTATGAAGAAGGCGTACCTACATTAAACAACCCAGCAAATGGTTATCCTACGTTTGACCGCACCTTGAATTTAGAGGCGCGTGCAACAGCAGGATTTGGTTTGATCAACTCACGCTATTCAAGCTTTTATGTGCAAGACGAACTTGGCTTTTTTGATAACAGAGTTAGATTAACATTGGCAGGCCGTTATACTTCAATACAAATGTCAGACTTTAACACCCCGGAAGAAGCTAAACATTTCACCCCGCGTGTTGGTCTGAGCGTATCCATAGACAATCAAACTTCGGTTTATGGGTTACGCGACCAGACATTTTTACCACAGGCAGGCAAGGTTAGCGTTGGTAAATTACAGCCATTAACGGGTACCAACACCGAGTTTGGTATTAAAAAAGATTGGGCCGATGGCAAATGGAATACTACACTTTCGGTATACCGCATCTTAAGAAATAACGAGTTAACTGCCGACCCCAATGCTGCTCCTAACTCAGGTCTAAGTATCATATTTGGTCAAAAAAAATCTCAGGGTCTGGAGTTTGATCTGCGTGGTGAAGTGCTACCTGGTTTGAATTTGACTGCAAACTACGCATACACCGATTCAAAAGTGAGCAAAGTAAATCCCGACCTTGCTGGATCTCCAGATAATACTATTAAAGTAGGCGATGTGGTTCCCGGTTACTCAAAACATGTTGCTAACGCTTGGTTAAGCTATAAATTAAGTAGCGGTGGACTAAAAGGTACCGGCGTTTCTTTGGGCGGAACTTATCTTGCCGGCAGGCAGACAGATACTTGGAGCGTTGGCCTGGAAAAGTTGCCCAACTACTTTAAAATGGATGCTGGCCTATTTTGGGAAGGTGCGAAAATGCGTATTACCGGCAACGTATTTAATGTGCTTGACAAATATACTTACAGCGGTTCCTATTATTCTTTCCTGAATGCTTATTACTGGCAGGCAGATGCACCGCGCAATTTCCGTTTGAGTATTGCTTACCGATTTTAATAATGACGAGGTTTAAGAAAACTATACTATTTATACACCGCTGGCTTGGGTTTATATCCGGGCTGGTGGTGTTTATTGTGAGTATTACCGGGTGTATATTTTGTTTTCAGGATGAGATACAGGATGCTTTACATGATTATCGCCATGTGGAGGCGCAATATAAACCCTACCTTGATCCATCAGTTTTAAAAGCCGAAGCGCTTAAAGGCCGGGCCGGGGCAACAGCCAGCTATATGTATTATTATGGCGTTGACCGCCCCGCAGGTGTACTGGTCAATTTGCCTAAGGACGAAATGCTGTATGTTTATTTAAACCCTTACACAGGCAAAATAACCCATACCGAAAACCCGGCGAAAAACTTTTTTATTATTGTAGAGTACATCCACCTTTATCTGCTGCTGCCTGCTAAGGTTGGTAGCTTAGTGGTGGGCATATCGGTCATTATATTTATGGTGATCATGATCACCGGCCTTATACTCTGGTGGCCCAAACGTAAAAGCGACCGTAAACGCAGCTTTAATATTAAATGGAACGGCCGCTGGCGCAGGGTAAATTACGATCTGCATAACGTACTGGGCTTTTATGCTACCTCCATTGCTATTATACTGGCTATAACGGGCCTGTCGATGGTTTTTGAATCGGTAAGGGAAGGTATTTATGCTACTGCCAACCTGGGCCGGTCATACCCTTCAGAAAAGGTGTTCCCTAAATCCGACTCGCTTTTAAAAGCTAAAGTGAACAGCCGGTTTGTTATTGATAAGGCTTTTGCATCGACCCAAACGCTTTCGCCCAAGGCCGAAATGTTTTTAATTTATGATGATGCCTCGGCAGCCGGTACCATTGGCATAACCGCTTACGCCCAAAGTCTGCATTATTATAAAAGCGACGAATACATATTTGAAAAATATACCGGTAAGCTGCTCAAGCAAACCCCCCACAGTAAAAAAAGTCCGGGCATGAAAATGAACGATATGAATTACGATCTGCATGTGGGACAGGTACTGGGTTTAACCACCAAGATCATCGCTTTTTTAGCCAGCCTGATCTGTGCTTCACTGCCTATAACCGGGTTTATCATTTGGCTGGGCAAACGTAAAAAGTCAAAATCAAAAAAAGTAAAAGAGGCGGTGCACAGAAGGGTGCATAAACAGCATTTGACATAACTTATAAGATAATGTTATTGCGAACGAAGTAATCTCATCAGGACAATTAGCCTGGCATTGCATGAATGATCAGCCAATTTGCGCTCGTTTGCAATTTACCTTGTGCCTGTATCTTTTGCCCATTTATAAACAAGTATCAATTAGGCTAAAGCCAACGGCAATGACAAGTACGCTACAATGATTGTAGAAATTTATTGCCGTCCCATTTATGGGATGGTTTAAGATATTGCTAACCGGCTTTAGCCAAATAAATTCTGATCGAAGTTTTGATTGTACCTTATAGGAACAGTAGATTACAAACCAGCGCAAGTAAATACTCCCTTTTCAGAAAGCCGGGGGATAATCTATCACCACATCATCACTTATGGGATGACCGGTGCAGGTTAGTATCCAGCCTTCGGCTATGTCGGCATCGGTAAGCACATCATTTTTTACCATTTCAATTTTACCGCTGGCGCATCTGGCTGTGCAGGTGGAGCATACTCCATTGCGGCAGCTATAAGGCAGTGGTACGTTGTTTTGCAGGGCAGCCTGTAATATGGATTGATTTTCGCCGACGGCCAGGTCATGCACCTCGTTTTTAAATTTGATCCTGATGTTGCGGGGCGGAAAGTTTACGATACTGCTGGTAACGGATACAGTTTCCAATACAAAGTTTTCCCGCCGTATCTGGTTAGGATCTATACCCATATATACCAGCGCAAACCTGATCATCCGCATATAAGGGAACGGGCCGCAAAGATAAAATTCGGCCTTGCTTAGCTCATGCTGTACAATTTGGCGGGTAAGCTTTTCAACCCTGTCGGTGTTCAGGCGATTGGCCTCGCTGCTGAGCAGGTTAATGATGGTAAACCTATCCGGATGTTTCGCTACCAGTTCATTCAGTTCATCCTTAAATAATATAAATTTTGCATCCTGGTTACTGTAAATAAGTGTAAGCCGGCTTTTACCTGGACGGTTCAGTATATATTTAAGTTGCGAAAATATGGGTGTGATACCGCTGCCGCCTGCAAACAGGAGTATATCTTTTTCCTGTTCAAAATTGGTTATGGTAAACCGGCCGGCAGGGGCGAGTGCTGTTAATATATCACCCGGATGTTCCTTTGCGAGCATAAAACGGGAGATCTCCCCATTGGATATCCGCTTTACGGTGATCGATAAAAGATCCTCATCAGGCGACGAACTCAGGGAATATGACCGGCGAATCTCCTCGTTACGGTGATTGAATATCAGGGTGATGAATTGCCCTGCTTTATAATGTATAGGCTTGCCCGTTGTGTTACTTAAGTAAAAGGAAGCGGTGTCCGGCGTTTCCCATTTTATTCCTTCAATTTTTAATTTTAATATATCCTCATTCATGAAAACTATTCCTGCTTAGCCGCAAGCCTTTTTCGTATTACACTGTTCTTTTTACCGTAGGTGAAATATATAACTAAACCAATTGCCAACCAAATTAATAATCGCAGCCAGGTATCGCCGGGCAAAAATGTCATCATAGCAAAGCAAACCAATATGCCCAATATGGGTACCAGCGGTACAAACGGTGTTTTAAACGGCCGGTGCACATTGGGCTGCTGTTTGCGTAATATAAGCACTCCTGCGCAAACCATCACAAAGGCCAGCAGCGTGCCAATACTGGTCATTTCGCCCACTACGCGGATGGGGACAAAGGAGGCAAACAAAGCAATAAAGCCGCACAGCACGATGTTTGATTTCCACGGCGTACGGAACCTGGGGTGCACATCAGAGAATACTTTGGGCAGCAACCCATCTTTCGACATGGAGAAGAATACCCTGGACTGCCCCAGTAAATCAACCAGGATAACCGAGGTATAGCCTATTAATATAGCCAGTACAATGGCCTTACTTAACCATTGGTAATGTGTTTTTTCGATAGCGATGGCCACTGGGGCGCCAGAGCCAATGAACTCTTTGTAATTGGCCATCCCTGTCATTACATGGGCGAAGATCACGAACAGGATCGTACAAACTACCAGCGAGCCTATAATACCTATGGGCATATTGCGCTGCGGGTTTTTAGCCTCCTGCGCCGCGGTTGATACTGCATCGAACCCGATGAATACGAAGAAAACCAGCCCTGCACCGCGTAATATACCCGACCACCCGTAATCGCCCCATATGCCTGTATTTTGCGGGATATAAGGATGATAGTTTTGCGGGTTGATGAACGACCAGCCAACGGCGATGAACACCAGTACCACACCCACCTTTAAACTTACAATAATGGCATTAACCAATGCCGAACCTTTTGTACCCCTGATAATGATACTGGTTACAATAATAACTATTAAAGCCGCGGGCAGATTAATAATGCCGCTCACTACATCGCCATTGGCGGCTTTGGCGGTTTCAAAAGGGGACAGGGTAAGCTGCGGGGGCAGGTAAAGATCAAACCACGACAAGAACTTGGTAAGGTATTGTGACCAGCTGATGGCCACCGTAGCGGCACCAACGGAATATTCAAGCACCAGATCCCAACCAATGATCCAGGCAAAAAGCTCGCCCATAGTAGCGTAAGAGTAAGTATAAGCGCTGCCCGCAACAGGTATCATGGCCGAAAACTCGGCATAACAAAGCGCCGCGAATGTACAGCCCAAAGCAGCTATCAGGAAGGAGATGGTTACTGCCGGTCCTGAATGCTGACCGGCCGCGATACCGGTTAATGAAAATAAGCCTGCTCCTATGATGATGCCTATCCCGATCAATATCAGGTTAACCGGGCCAAGTGTGCGTTTTAATGAATGTTCTCCTTCTTCTGCCGACTCTTTCAGCAGCAGATCTATGGGTTTTTTGATCATGCCTAAATAAAGTCCACAAAATTAGTAGATTATTAGGCAATCGCGCTATGTACAAATGTTTAAACAGCTATTGTTAGAGGTTTTGCAGTACAATTTTACCAAACTGTGAGGAATTTTCCATTTTATCAACCGCTTTTTGCGCATCCTTTAACGGAAATACTTCATCAACTATGGGAACTATCCGGTGTTCGTTTACAAATTGCAGCATAGCCGTAAAATCGGCAGTGGTACCCATGGTAGTGCCCAGGAGTTGCAGTTGTTTCCAGAATATTTTACGCCCATCGAGCGGAGGGATATTACCTGCAGTTCCGCCAAAGATCACTATACGCCCGCCGGGATTACAAAGATCAGGGAATTTGGCAAACCCCGGGCCCAGTGCGCTATCAATAATGATATCAAAACCGTGAACCATCAGTTTAAGTTGTTCGGCCCAATCCTGTGCTTTATAGTTTACGCCTGCTGCTGCGCCCAATTGTTTGGCGCGTTCAATTTTTTCGCCGTTACCCGAGGTTACAAAAACCTGGCATCCGGCGGCTACGGCCCATTGCAGTGCAAAAGCGCCGGTACCTGCGCCAACGCCGGATATCAAAACCCTATCGCCTTTTTGGGCTTTAGCTTTGGTAAATAATGCGCGGTAAGCGGTAAGCCCGGCCAGTGGTATGGCTGCCGCCTGTTCCCAGGTTAAATGAGCTGGTTTGGGATGCAGATATTCTACACGGGTTTTTACATATTCGGCAAAAGTGCCATTATCGGGCAGCCCCAATATCTTAAAATCAGTTCCCTGGTAATCATCACTCAGGCCATAGTCGTTGCTTGGGTTAATGAGCACTTCCTGGTTTAGCCAGCGATTATCCTGCTCGCTGCCAACTTCGGCAACCGTACCGGCCCCGTCTGATCCCAATATGGATGGATATTTGATACCGGCATACCGGCCTATGGTTATCCAGTAGTCGCGGCGGTTTAATGCGGCAGCTTTGATATGCACCAGTACTTCGCCGGGAGCAAGCGTTGGTTTTTCAACGTCTTTATATATCAGTGGTTTATCGGCGGCTTCTAAAACGATGGCTTTCATGGGGTGAGGATAATGAATTTCTTAACACGCGTCATTGCGTACGAAGCAACTTCTATGCTATACAGGGTCACTCTGTAAGTTGGGGATTGCTTCGTACCGCAATGACGCCTTTTTAATTAAATAAAAAAGCGGCAGAATTGTTTAAATCCTGCCGCTTTAAATTTATAGGTGCTTAATAAAATTAAGCCGTTGCTTTGGTATATAATTCAGCAACTTGTTTCCAGTTGATTACATTCCAGATAGCCGCTAAATAATCAGGGCGACGGTTTTGATATTTCAGGTAGTAAGCATGTTCCCAAACATCAATACCTAAAACTGGGGTGCCTTTTACTTCGGCAATATCCATTAACGGGTTGTCCTGGTTTGGAGTTGATGTAATAGCCAGTTTTTTATCGGCAGTAACAATTAACCATGCCCAGCCCGAACCGAAACGGGTTGCACCAGCTTCAGATACTTTAGTTTTAAAATCGGCAAATGAACCAAAAGTGCTTTTTATAGCATCGGCTAAAGCGCCAGCAGGCTCGCCGCCTCCGTTTGGAGAAAGCAATGTCCAGAATAAAGAGTGGTTGTAATGACCACCGCCATTGTTGCGTACAGCAGGCGGGAATTTTGAAATATTTTTAATGATATCATCAATGCTGCTATCAGCTTCAGGTTTACCTTCAAGGGCCTTATTTAAGTTGGTTACGTAAGCCTGATGGTGTTTGCCATGGTGAATTTCCATGGTCAGTTTATCAATGTGCGGTTCCAGTGCATCAGTAGCGTAGGATAACGCCGGTAGTGTAAATGCCATAATTGTTTATTATTAAAGTTTAAAAGTTTAATGTTGTGACGTAACAAATATAAGAGTTGAACTCAGTTTTTGTTCTAAAAAAATTGTCAGGTATTTGTCTGGAATCTGAATTTACAGAATTTTTCACGAATTAATTTCTATCGGTGTTCAAGAGGCTGCGCCGTTTGAGAATTTTCAGGATTTATCAAATTTGAATAATCCATTCTCTTAATTTATAAATTCTGAAAATTTTGATTCAGACATCATTTTTTCCGCTTCCCTTTAAAAAAACTTTTTACCAGCTCGGCACATTCGTTTTCACGGATGCCTCCGGTAATAACCGTTTTGGGATGGGTTATTTTTTGATTAAGCCTGCCAAAACCAAGTTTGGTATCATAAGCGCCAAAAACAATCCGGCTCACCTGGAACCAGTAGGATGCCCCGGCACACATTACACAAGGTTCCATAGTTACATATAAAGTACAGCCCGGTAAATACTTACCACCCATGGAGTTGGCCGCCGCAGTTAATGCCTGCATTTCGGCATGCGCCGATACATCGCTCAATCGCTCGGTTAAGTTGTGTCCCCGGCCTATGATCTTACCGCCGTATACTACAATGGCACCAATGGGTATCTCATCTTCTTCAAGCGCATAGCGCGCCTCTTTTAAAGCCTCACTCATAAAAAAATCGTCGGGCGAAATAGCGGGCTCGTCCTCGAAACTGATATATCTCATTCTGGTTTCTGGTCAAAAGTTTTTTCTAAATGTTTTTCTGTAGATACAATCATAAAAATGCATGGAATTGGTCCGGAGACAATAAGGAACAATGCGGTTAAACCTGCTTTTACCCTGGCAGGAATAACTATTTCTTTTAATATAAAGGTAACCAGTAATCCTGCAACCAACACAACCAATCCGCTTTTTACCATATAAAGTGCAGAATATCGATTTGCTTCATCCCATGTTTTTTGGTCTTTTTGTGCCGATGGCATTCTGTAGCCATACCACTTATTGATGTGCTTAGGAGGAAACCGGTATAAGATAAACCCGGTGATCAATAAAACTACACCAACTATTTGAGGACCTGCTATCCAGTTTTCTAGATTCATACTATACTAATTTACTGCCGTTTGGCACGGGTTTATCAATAGCGGCTAAAACGATATCGCCATTTTCATCGGCAAAGCCGGTAACCAAAAACTCCGACATAAAATTCGCGATCTGTTTTTTAGGAAAGTTGATGACCGCGACGATCTGCCTGCCGGTTAATTCTTCTTTGGTATAATGTTTAGTGATCTGCGCACTTGACCATTTTATACCGAACTCCCCAAAATCAACCCTTACCTTAAAGGCAGGTTTGCGTACTTCGGGGAAATCTGCTGCTTCCAGGATAGTTCCAACCCGGAGTTCTACTTGCTCAAAATCGTTCCAAGTGATAGTTTCCATGAGGGCAAAGGTATAAACCTCGGGGTAATTTATGTGCAGATATGCAAATTTCAGATGTGCAGATAAAGGAAATATCAAAAACGCGTCATTGCGAGATTGCTTCGCAATCTCTTTAGGACAAGAGGCGGACCTGTATGATCGATTTGCATGTCGGGGATTGCAATGACGCGGTTGTATAGGTTAGTGCTTAATTTCCTGCAGTCGCTCGGCTCCAGCCGAGTGACGATTATCCCCAGGCCTCTGGCCTGCGGTGCAATACAATTTAATTTTTACAGCGGTCGGGGGGCCGGTTAATAGTTTAATAAACCCCTTCCTGCCCGAGGGAATCGCACATGCCCACGTTTTTATTTTTTAAATCGTTAACTAAAACCCCTTTCGCCTGGTGATGCCGGGTTTTCGGTTTCTGC
>Ga0193717_1001534_pt1 | contig 14135 bp, 14 predicted proteins | sample U2c2metaG_FD_145900 | JGI IMG/M metagenome (GOLD analysis project Ga0193717, IMG submission 145900) | Soil microbial communities from a riparian zone of the East river system, Colorado, United States - U2c2 | ecosystem: Environmental > Terrestrial > Soil > Riparian zone | place: USA: East River... | reverse complement strand
ACACGCCCTGTACGTGACCGTCAACGACATCGTGCTGAACGCCGGCACCGCGCACGAACAGCGCCGCCCCTTCGAGGTGTTCATCAACTCGAAGAACATGGACCACTTCCAGTGGATCGTGGCGCTCACCCGAATCCTGTCAGCCGTGTTCCGCAAGGGCGGCGACGTGACGTTTATCGTGGAAGAGCTCAAGGCTGTGTTCGACCCGAAGGGCGGCTACTTCAAGGCCGGCGGCATCTACATGCCCAGTATCGTGGCCGAGATCGGCGCGGTGATCGAGCAGCATATGAAGAGCATCGGGTTGATCCACGACCCGGAGATGGACGAGTCGACGCGCCGGTTGATCGCTGAGAAGCGTGCGGCTTATGAGAGTGCGTCGAAGAAGAAGGCTGAGGCGGTGTCCGCGGCTACTGGCACGTTTGCGCCGGTGGGTGGTGAGAGTGCGAGTGGCTTTCCCCCTGGGGCGACGATGTGTGCGAAGTGCAATACACAGGCGTTGGTGCTGATGGATGGGTGCCAGACTTGTTTGAATTGTGGGTATTCGAAGTGTGGGTAAATACAAGGCGTGTTGATCTGTCGATCCAGCTTATATAGATCGGTCAAGTATCGATTTGCCGAGTCAAATTTCACGCCTGCGTGCCGCGCCAACTAAGGTTAATCGCTAGAAACACAATGCACATTTGCAGCATATTTGCGGCTTCTGCTAAGCGGTAAAGCGTTCACCCAAACAATTTTTCGAGCCGAGTGTATTCGGCGATCGACCCGTGTAAACCCTTAATATTCAAGGAAACTATTCCTTGAATGCACTGCCTATATGGCGTTGCTGTCACGAGCCTCGCTAAAGAATCGGAAGCTTTACCCAGTCGAAGGTGATGAGGGTCAGGTCGCTCATGATGCGTCTCCAACGAAAACGGCGAGTTTGTCCAGCAGGCCGCTCCAGCCGGCCTCGTGGCTCTTGCGGGTTTCTTCGTCGGCCAGTTGCTCGTGGATCAGCGTGAGTTCCGTGCCGCCGTCGATGGGCTCAAGACCATCAGTTCCGGCTGCGTGAGCGCCGCGAACACCTTGGCGGGCGACGCCTTGATGCGCCGCACGAGGGTGAGGCTGGGCAGCTGCTTGGTCATCGTTTGTCATCCTGTTCGGCCAGCGCGACAAGTCGGTCGAGGCTCACCGTCCACAGGCGCTCATACCGTTTAAGCCACTCCATCGCCTCGCGCATCGGCTCGACGGAGAGGTGAACCGACACGGTTCGACCGGTTTTGGCTCGGGTGATCAGGCCGGCGTCGGCGAGGACATCCAGGTGCTTCATCAGGCCGGGGAGTTTTAGCGAGAGCGGGCGGGCGAGTTCGCTTACTGACAGGCCGGGTTGGCCTTCTAGCTGGAGAAGGATCTGCCGCCGAGTGGGGTCGGATAGGGCGGAGAAGGTGCGGTCGATGGGGGCGGGGGAATACTTCGCCATGTGGTGAAGTATCGGCGGGGATTGGCCATGGAGTCAAGCGTGGGCAAGGCTGCGCCTAACAATTGTCGTTCCAACTCGCTGTCTTATCTATTGATTCCATAGATAACAAGCCTCATAGTGAGTCATGGCCTCCATCCGGAGGGCCAACGAGACTTACAAGGCAAGCCATGGATTTGACGGTACTTGAGATCGACGGACGCGGCGGCGGTGCCAGGTTCAATCGTTTGCCGGAAGCGTCGCTTGTCCACGAGTTGCGCACCCCCTCGCGGCATGAGGCCTGTGCGCGCCTGTATACGATTGAGGCCGACCCACTGGGCATTGGCGTAGCGACGATGCTGTCGCTGCAAAACCATGCATCGCATTTTTTCAATGCGGCACGCCTGGATGAGAGCAACTTTTTCCACGCGCCATCGTCGTTTGGCGACGCGGCGGCACTTTGGTTCGAACTCGACCGTGCTGACATTCGCTCGGTTGAGGCGACCGACGTGGTGAGGATCTTGCAAGCCGAAAGCGATAGAAGCATCAAGGGCCTCTTCCATCACGCTGTACTGGTTGAACTGACTCGTGGCGACGTCGAAACGTCCACGGTCGGAGTCCTCGAGCACCTGAGCAGGGTCTTTCTAAACTCGTTTCAGGCCTGGCATAAAGTCGAGACGACCAACGCCGCACTACCTTCTCCAGCAGATGCCGCCGCTGAACGTCGAAATCACTTCCTTGCAGCCGGCTGGCCATCGTCAATGACGGTTGGCAAATGGCTGGGGGGAGCAGAGGCCGCCGCGGAGCAGCGTGCCAGCCGCGCACGTGCCGACAGAAGGATTCTTGGGGCTTGGGGCGGCAAGGGTGTCGGTTTCGTCCATCCTCAATTTCAGTTTGATTCCTTTGGGCAGCCCATTCCCAGGCTCGAGGAGCTCATGGATCGCCTGGGAGAACTGCAAAGTTTCGCGCCTGATACGGACCGGGGTGGGTGGCGGCGCGTGTTCTGGCTTTACCAGCCAAGGCCGAGCCTGAGTGAGCGAAGTATCGCGGAATTCCGTTCAACGGATCCGTTGGCTATGGATGGCAACTTCGATCAGTTCCCAGATGTCGCTCGGACGCCAGCGGAAGTATTCGCGACCGATCCCGAGGCGGTGTTTCAACTTATACGCATGGATGCGGAAGCCGAACGTGGAATCCTCTGACGTCCTGGAAAAATTGTGTCCGAGCAAGCTGCAGGCAGGCATTTATTACCATGTGTACGAAGCAGCCTGGGGATGGCGTGCGACGCATCCGTACTCCAAGGCAAGGCTTGCCCTTGTTGAAGGTCGCCCAGATGGGACAGTAGTTCGCAACGCTTATTACCTTGCCAACTCGGCGAATGCCGCTATCTGGGAAGTGGTGCTTCGCGACGCTGCGCCTGATCCATGGGGGGGTGTCTGGGTACAGCCCGGGCAAATAATGAACAGGCGTTTGGCCACTATCAGGCTAAAGCGTGACATCGATATCGTTCGAATGGACAAACCACATCGTCGCCACAGCGTCACTGTGGATTCAACCCTGGACAAAAACTGGGACAGGTGGCTAACGACGACCGAGTATGTAGCCACGCACCATGCTGCCAGTAGGGCGGATCGACAGTTCTCGGAGGGAAGCCTTGTCTTGCCGGGATTCCAGTGGTGTTCGCGGCAGTTGCAGACGGGACTTGTGTGCGTGCTTTATGGCGAGGAGCTGGATGATGCGTGGGAGCTCGTGGACGACATCGCTCTCCAATCAGAGTCTGGGATCGAAGCCATTCGCGTGGCGTTGGAGGCGGGTGGTATGAAGCTTGTAGGTGATCCGACGGGTTCGGATTTCGATCCGCCGAGTAGTTCGTATTGACTATTCGGCCTTGTCATCGTTGCTCGACGAGCCTGTCAGGATGGCGCTCGCAATAACGTCAAAAAGATGATCGGCACGCGGCGCGAATGCGGCTTGGCCGGCGAGCCAGGCGAGCGCCGCCATCAGGGCGAACAGGTCGTCCCCATTCATATCGGCACGCGCCGTTCCTTCGGCTTGGGCGCGCAGCAGTAGTCGCGCGCCCACGGAGTGCACCGTTGCGCATGAAACGTAAAGCGCGGAGTCCGGGTCGTCATGGGCGCTCGCCATCAATTCGGCAACGCCGCGATAGCTATGGGTGAACTCCACCCCTTCGCGAAACCAGGACACGAGCGCTTCGCCAGGTGGCTTCGACGCTTCTAAGTCGTCCGCCTTCCGCGCCAGTGCGTCCAGGTTTTTGCACAGCAACGCTTCGAACAAGGCTTCCCGTGTCGGGAAATGACGAAGCAGGGTGGCCAATCCGACGTCGGCCCGGCGGGCAATATCTCTCATGGACGCATCCACGCCCTGCTCCGTGACGACGTCACGCGCGACTGCAAGTAGATGGCTGTAATTCTTTCTGGCGTCGGCTCGCATGGGGTTGCCTTGACAAACGGATCAGTGGTCCATATATTTGGATCAGTGATCCGTTTTCTATAAATGGGATCTGGATCGGTGATCCACAAGATACAGCGCCCTTGTACCCATGGGAACCAAGGACGCTTTCCGACACGGTAAAAAGGTGAAAAGTCATGGGAAAGCTGGAAGGTAAGGTTGCAGTGATCACGGGCGGGTCGAGCGGCATGGCGCTGGCGAGCGCCAAGCTGTTCGTCGACGAAGGTGCCTACGTTTTCATCACGGGCCGGAGGCAGGAGGCGCTCGACGAGGCCATCAAGCTGATTGGCCGGAACGTGACCGGCGTGCGCGGTGACGCGGCCAATCTCGACGACCTCGACCGCCTGTTCGATACGGTCAAGCGGGAAAAGGGCAAGATCGATGTGCTGTATGCGAGCGCCGGCATGGGAGAAGCCCTTCCGCTGGGCGAGATTACCGAGCAGCATTTCGACGCGGCCTTCGGCCTGAATACGCGCGGCACGCTGTTTACGGTTCAGAAGGCGTTGCCGCTGTTCAACGACGGCGGATCGATCTTCATGACCGGGTCGGTTGCTTCGGTGAAAGGCTTTCCTGGCTATGGCGTGTATGCGGCGAGCAAGGCGGCGTTGCGCTCATTCGCACGCACGTGGCTCAACGAACTGAAGGACAGGAATATCCGGGTGAACGTGCTGAGCCCGGGGCCGATCGCCACGCCGATGCAGGACCAGGTTCTAACCCCGGAAGCGAAGCAGATGTTCGAATCCCTGATCCCGCGGGGAACGATGGGGCGTCCTGAGGAAATCGCGACGGTCGCGCTGTTCCTTGCTTCGGATGATTCGAGCTTCGTGAATGGAGTGGAGTTGTCTGTCGACGGCGGCTTCTCGGCCATCTGAATCGGAGAACTGACATGAGCTACGCAATTGTAGGTTTCGGCGCGATCGGCCAGGCGCTGGCCCGCATGTTCGCCCGCAAGGGCATCGAAGTGGCGGTAGCAAGCAGGCATCCGCCTGAAGCGCTGGCGCCGCAGGCAAACGCGATCGGCCCGATGGTCATTCCCAAGACCTTGAAGGACGCACTTGAGGCCGACATCGTGATGCTGGCTGTCCCGTACGGGCAACACCAGGAGGTCGCGAAGGCGCGGGCAAGCTGGGAGGGTAAGATCGTGATCGACGCGACGAACAGTCTCGACGATTTAGGCGGCGTTCCTTCCTCTTCGGTCATAGCCCGGGCCCTGCCTGGCGCTCAGTTGGTGAAGGGCTTCAACCATCTGCTTGCTCGTGTCCTCGCGGAAGATCCGGCCGTCAACGGCGGCCGGCGGGTTGTATTCCTGTCGAGCGACGATGAAAGCGCCACCGCTACGGTCGCTGCCCTGGCCGAGAAGCTTGGATATGCGCCGGTTAGTCTCGGCAAGATCGCGGAAGGTGGTCAGCTGGTGCAGGGGCGGAACGGGGTCTGGGGGCCGTTGGTGTTCCAGGATCTGTTCAAGAAGGGGTAGTGACTGATGTATTGCGACTTCTAACCTAATTGAAAAATCCGATGTGGAATTTAGAGATGATCTTGCCGTTGCGCAACCACGAGGGCGATGGTGATGGCTGTGACGAATCCACGGAATGCGGAGGGACCGTTATGGAGGCAGTGTTTAATGGATTTCATCTGACGTATTAATTTTTTGGCAATGCGTTGTCGCCCCTAATGGTCTTGACCACTTTGCCATGCGCATCGAGAAACTCGATTTCGGGCCTACCGTCAGAGGGTACCTTCATCTGGATTCGTTCATTGCCGGCCGCGTCCATCAGCGACAGCAACGCTGTTCCGTCTGAAGACCTCCCCACCCAAATGCGACGATGTCCGCTGCCGTTTTCCTTACTATCCGATACCGCCATTCCCGCCATGCTGTTTTCTTTATCATCGACGCCCAAGAGCTGCACCACCTGGTTCGCATTGTAGCGATCGAACGACAAGCTTCCTCCCGAGTCCACGACGTCTCCGTGTGCATCCCGCTTTCCGCCAAATATGAGGCCGCCGTTCTCGGAGCCTTCGTCGTTGAAGAAGACCATTCCTGCTTGAGGCCGATCAACCTTTGGCTGCTCCTTGCCCTTGACTATCACTCCTGGCAACTTCGCACTGTCCGAGATGACCATCCTCAACGTGCCGTCGGGTTCGCGCACGTTTACACGGTGGACATTGATCTCATCGAACGTAGCGATAGGGTTCCTTGAGAATCCAGTCAGCATGGATACCGCAAATGCCGCCGTGAGCACGCCGGAATAAATGACCATAAAGCGCTGTCCGAACATCGGTTTTCTCCTTGAAGGTGTTGACTGCCCAGCCGGCAAGGGAGTGGACTGGAGCCCCTTCCTTGGATGCCGATTTGGGCAGCGTACGACAAAATGGCTGTCGTGGTTGCTATTGAGGCAGTAGGCTGCGAGCAGTCGGCTTAACGCGTTTCATAGGAACGAACAAAGCTTGGATGCTGGTCATCGACGGGCAAGGGGCTCCTTCATGGCACCAAAAGACGATGGAATCTTCAGGCATTTGAACCGTGCACCGGGGCCATTCGGCTTGGTATTAGGGATGTTCTTCCGCTGCGCATTGCCCCTCACCTTCGCTACGGGCGTTTTCGCATCCCCGCTTCCAGCGCAACCTCCTTCGCTCAAGATCATCTCGGGTCAGTCACTGCGCGTCGGCAACAGGATTGACGTCACTGGTACCGTCATAGCGGTCCACGACGCATGCAGAAAGATCACTGTGACCGGCCGAGGCCCACCGGGCACGTTCGGACGCTTGTCGCAAGCATGGGGTTGCTGGGAGGACGCCACCAAGGCGCCCCCGATGGGAAGCGCGACTCGTATTGCGGGGTGGGTCCGGTTGGTGCTTCCGTCCGGCGATGGCAAGACATCGCTGGACGTGCCTGTGGTGTATGGCATGCGGCCTGATAGTGGTGACGAGGCGGATCGGTTGCCGCGGTGGTGACCGGCGATCACGGCGCCGTTGGCCGCATTCGCGCTTCAAAGCACAGCCATGGCTTGTCGAAGTTGAAGCGCATGTCCCAAGCGGCGATGAGCGGCGCGCCCACCATCACGTCGGGCACCTCCATGGTGGTAATCACCGGCGTGGTGAGGTTGTTGATGGTCGTGCTGTCGCCAATCGCCAATTTCAGGTAGCGGGTGGGCGCACTGTCCAGGGTCTGCTTTTCCATGCCCGGCAGGGCCAACCGGTGGCCGGCGAGCAGCGCTGCGGTGGATCCGGTGTCGATGGAGGCCCTGATCATCTTGCCATCCGCCTTGGCGTCGAACACCAGCTTGCCTTCTTCGTCCGTGGTCGAGGCGAACACGAGCGGAAGCGGCGCCTTGCAGGTCACCGGGTCGCCGCCAACGGTCAGCGCGTCCTTGCCGAACGATACCTGCCGGAACCGCGCTACCGCAGGCAGCCCCAGGATGACGCGGTCGGCCAACAGGGCGCTGCCGGGGGCTACCAGGGTGACTACGTTGTGGAAGGTCAACGGCCCCACCACCAGCTTGTCGGTGATGCCGAGCGTAAGGCTTGTGCCCAGCGGTCCCATGGCAATCGTGCCGGCGGGGGGAAGGCCCGTGACCAATGGTTTGACCCCCAGCGCGTCGGCATGCACCTGGTCCATCACCAGCGTATCCCCCATGCCGGTGTCGACGAAGGCATCCACCTTCTTGCCGTTCACCTCCACGGAGATCGCCGGAAGGGCCTTGATGCCAGCATCCTCCAGTTTCATCTGGCCGTTCGCGTCCATCGATGTGATCGAGGAAAGGTTGACGTACTTCAGGGTGGCCGCGCCGGGTGCCAGCGTGGTCGAGAATTCCGGCAGGGTGTCAGCCAGGTGCTGCACGTCGACACGGTCGATCGCATTGCCGAACGACGCCGGCTTGCCGGTGGTGCGCGTCTGGTACGGGAAGCCGACCTTCTTGAACCAGGCCAGCGCTCCAAATGCCTCGCGGGCATTGCCCAGATGCAAGGCGGTATGAAAGGCAATGGCATTGCAGGACATCGCGCTGGGCATCACGTTCATCGCAAGCTCCGCCTCCCGGCACTGTAGCGCCGTGGGCAGCAGGCCGCGAAGGTCGTAGGCCAACTGGGTTTCCATCAGGTGCATGTTGCCCGGCCCAAGCTTCATCGCCGCGCCGACCTCCCTTACCCGTGCGGCATCGCCGTTGATCAGTGCCTTGTCGATGTCGGCCATGCTTGGCGCTGGCGTGCTTGTGGACGCGGGCGCGGGCGCGGGCGCGGTTGCGTCGCTGGCGTGCGGCGTGGAGCCGACGCAGGCGAACCATGCGAGCGATACCGCGACCGGCAGCACACGCACCTTCATGGCTTGTTCTTCGCGAGGCAGATCGAGGGGGTTGGCGTATCAAAACGAAGATGCACGGCGTTGTCCTTGAGCAAGGGAAAACCCAGGCTGGCGTCACGCATCTTCACTTTTCCCCGGGGCAGCACGCGGGCACCGCCAAGCGTCCACGCTCCCACCGTCACGGTGACGGGCTCATTGTCCTTCAGCGTTTCCTGGTAGGCCGGGTTCAGCACGTAAGGCAAGCTCGTTTTCATGTCGAATGTGCCCCGGCCTGGCTTGCCATTGATTGCCATGGGGAAGCTCATCGAGCCGTACAGGTTGCTGTCCGCGCCAAACACCAGTGGCGCGCCTTCTTCACAGGCGCTGGCGCCTTGCGACAGCACCACATGGTCGTCGGCGATCGTCACCTCGCCGAACTGGCGCAGCATCGGCATGCCCACCTCGATCTCGGCGGGAAGGTAGTCCGTCTTCATCATCATCACTGCCACGTGGCTTAGCTTCAGGGGGCCAAACTCGACGGACGGTGCCAGGTACAGGTCCAGCTTTACCTGGAAGGAAGACCCATGGAAATCCACGGTGACCGACTCGAAATCCATCACCAGTGGTTGCAGGCCAAGCTTGGCGACCAGTGCGTCTGCATCTTCCGGGGAGGTGATGATCGCTACCGGCGTCACCGTCACCTGGTCGGTGGCGATGCTTGCTTCTTGCGCCTGGCCGTTGATGCGAAGGGTGGGCTTTGGGATGGCTAAGACCCCCATGGTGCTCACCTTGCCGTAGCTGAGCGTCTGCGACGTGCCCTGCCAAGTGGCGGTGACAGCCGGCGTGCGGTCTGCCAGGGCGTCCAGGTCGGCCTTCTGTAGGCCATCCTCGAAAGTCACGGGGGTGTTCAGTGACTTAGATAAGGGCGCGAACAGCGTTTTGCGTGCCCATGCCGCTTGTTTCAGGAATTCCCTGGCGTCACCGAGGATAAGCGCGCTGCCGCGTGCGACGTCGTTGCAATGGAGCGCCGCGCCGTAGCCGACAGCGTTGGGCAGGTCGAAAGCGCGTTGCTGGCACTTCTCGGCCAGCGGCAGGAGGTGCGGTATGTCGTAACGTAGTTGCGCATCGTCCATGCGAACAATCGCCTCGCCAGCCTTTTCCGTTTGCTCGGCACGATGCACCGCGTCGACGTCGCCATCGCGCAAGGCATCGAACAAAGGGTCTGCCGCAATGGCGGGTAGGGAGGCGTAGGTGAGCGAACTCGTCATGGCGATCGGTGCGCACAACAACACCAGGATTCGCAGCTTGGTCTTTCTGACCATGATGGATCGCCCCCCGGATTGGGAAGCGGCACGTGCCGGAGTGGCCAGTGCCGACCGTCGGTCAGGATATAGTTTGGGGAGGCGGGGTCAACTTCTTGCCGGATTTGTGCAGGGCTGGGTAGCAGTCAAGTTCTTGCGAAGTGTCATGCCGGATAGTAACGCGCTACCCGGCCGGAAGTTAGCCGCAAAGGGAACCAACGATGGAACGCTACTACTGGGCATTCGGCGGACTTGTGATCGCGCTTGCCACAATCGGCGCGTCAATATTTCTCTCTCGTGCGCGAAGGTCATCGAGAAAGTCAGCGACAGTCGTCGACATACTTCATTGACGGCACTGCGTCGCCTCTACCAGGAAATCGCCACCCCTTCCTTGCTTCCATGTCCAGTCCTCGTGTCCAGATCACGATCGGCCGCCTCCCGCTTACTCTGCAGATCGTCGGATTTCCTCTTTAAATAGCTCTCCAGCCGCTCGCAAGAGCTGTCGCTCGAGTAGTGCTCTCGCAATAGGGCTGTCAACGCGTTTCCCTGGTCCCTCGCAAACTGCGCGTGCTCGCCTTCATGACGGACAAGCGCCGTATACATTGCCTCCCACTTGGCAATCACTTGCGGCTTGACACCCTTGGGTGGGACCCATGCCGGGTACAAGATGTTGATGTTCACCCGCACCCCAGGCCTCACCAGCACGCACGTCGATCCCACCTGTTTGGTGTCCCACCACGAACTGACGCCCCCATTCGTATAAGCCCAATAGGAACCCCTGGGACCTTTCTCATTCATCTCCTTGACGAGGCCGGGCTCGTCGGTGGCCTTGATGTCGTAGTGACTGGTCTTCTCCACGATCACGGTATCGGGCACGACCACGGCGGGCGGCGGGGCGAAGAACATGGGCGCTTCCTGGCGGTTGGGATCATCACGGACAGCAATGCGCGTGCCAGCTGGCAGGGCGCATGGCGTGGTGAGGATCGGTGTCCGCGGACAGGTTTGGCGTACTGGCGGACAGGGGACTGGGTGGCGATTTGATGCTTCACCCAGAAAGATCCGCCCAACAAAGAAACTTTCGTCGTCTCCGATCGAAGATCGCAAGGTTTCGCCTTGCTCCGCCCTCTATCATCGGTAATCTAATTCGAGTTCGATAGAAAGTTGATCCAGCGGCGACCAAGCGGGGAAAATAGGGAATGGCCTTGTTGAGGAATCTAAGCCAAGTCGGTGCGGCCGTGCTTGGTTGCGCGCTTTTCATTAGCGCGAACGTTACCTACGCGGGCGACCCTGTAACTCGGAATGACCCGAGAATTTCAGGTGCTCTGCCAGGTTATTTTGGTACCCATGGCGGCTCGTACATTGAAGTGGGCGGAAGCCTCCTGGACCAGTTCAATGCTGTGTACTGGGGCGTTCCAGGCCCGGCGCTCGCACTTCCAAATGGGAGTTCGTTCCTTTCTGCCTCTCGTCGTGGTGCAGCCGATGAAAAGGCGGCACTAATACTCGGTGCTGATGGCAAGATCAAAGCCGCGGCGCTAGTGAGCTACAGATGTTTGACGCGCGGTTCAGCGAACAAGATCGGCACCGACGTAGCGTCGCAGCATAAGCTGCATCGACGGGGTGACACCCTTTGTAAGGACGATAAGGATCAGACGATGACTATCTTTGTAAAAGATGGTCGCCTGGATGCTGGCTCGAAGAAGGCATTCCTCGAATGGAAAGAGCGCATCGGGAAGGAGATTCTGTCGATAGAACCGGCTGCCCGTGTTCCGGAGATCATGGTCGAACAAGTGATGTTGTCGTAATGGCCGTCATGACGATGATTTGGCGCCGAGTGAGCTGGCAATGACACGTCCATCGAAACAGCCGGGCGGCTTGGATCTGCCCGCACTTTTCACCTGTCTCGCGGTTCTAGCGTTGATTGGTTGGAGCGTGCAAGTTCATTCCAGGCTGGTTGGCCTGATGATCCTCGGTATCTACGTAATCTGGCTGGTAGCGAGATCTGTACTTCTTGTTTGGCGAAGGAATAAGCCACGAGGAAAGCATCGCGATCGGTAGCCGCTAAAGCGCCTGCCCCGGTGGCGATGCGCCCGGCTACAATTCGCGTGTGAAAGAACACGACGATCTCGGCTATATCCTCACGCGCCACTGGCGCGACACGAGGGATGGGAACGAGATCGAGCTGTGGCTGGCTACCGCGGAAGGTGTCCGCCGGGTACTGATCACGGGGCAGCGGAGCGTTGCCTTCGTGCTGGCTTCGCAGCGCGAGCAGGTGGAGAGCATTGTCGCTGGCCGAAACGGCGTTGAGCTCTCCGTGCTGCCAATGAAGACCTTCGACCAGCAGCCTGTGCTGGGTATCTACACGAAGGGCTACCGGGAGATGCTCTCGCTGGAGAAGCGCTTCGGCGAGGCGGGCGTTGCCGTCTTCGAGGCGGACGTGCGACCGGACGAGCGCTACCTGATGGAGAGGTTCATCACTGCGTCTGTCTCCCTGGGCGTGGACCTTGCCAAGGAGCGCGGGGCGATCCTGAACTCGCGGCTGCGGCCGGCAGAGGGGTATCGACCGTCGTTGCGGCTGGTTTCGCTAGATATCGAGACCAGCGCGCGCGGTGAGCTGTACTCCATCGCGCTGGAAGGGTGTGGGGATCGGCAGGTATACATGCTTGGCGATCGCCAGGCGGAAGTGCCGCCGGACCTCGACTTCAAGCTCACATATTTTGACGATCGCGCCGGCATCATCATCGCGCTGAACAACTGGTTCCGGCATAACGACCCCGACGCCATCATCGGCTGGAATGTCGTGCAGTTCGACTTGCGTCTGCTCCAGGCGTGCGCCGATGAGTGCGGCCTGACGCTCTCGATCGGACGTGGTGCATCTACCATCGAGTGGCGTGACCATCGGCGGAGGGAAGGGTATGTATTCGCCTCAGTCCCGGGACGATTGGTGGTCGATGGCATCGAGGCGCTTCGCTCCGCCTCGTGGTCGTTCGAGTCTTTCAGCCTGGAGGTCGTTTCGCGTGAGCTGCTGGGCGAAGGCAAGGACATCGACGATCCGTATTCCCGCATGGCGGAAATCGAGCGGCGGTTCCATGAGGACAAGCCGCTACTGGCTCGCTACAACCTCAAGGACTGCGAGCTCGTCACCCGCATCTTCGACAAGACCCGGCTCATGGAATTCCTGCTGGAGCGCGGCAACACGACAGGGCTGCAGGCCGATCGTAGCGGCGGCTCCATCGCGGCGTTCAGTCATTTATACCTGCCACGCATGCACCGCGAAGGTTACGTGGCACCGAATGTCGGCTCGCGGCCTGGGGAATCCTACCCGGGTGGCTTCGTCATGGACTCGCGCCCCGGCATCTACGATTCGGTGCTGGTGCTGGACTATAAGAGCCTCTATCCCTCGATCATCAGGACCTATTTGATCGACCCCATCGGGATGATCGAAGGGAGCCTGTCGAACGACCCGGCCGCTACCATTCCTGGCCCTAATGGCACGAGGTTCTCGCGAACCAGGCATTGCCTGCCCGGATTGATTTCCCAACTGTGGACCAGCCGCGACAAGGCCAAGAAAGAGGGCAACACGCCGCTGTCGCAAGCACTCAAGCTTCTGATGAATGCCTTCATCGGCGTGCTGGGTGCGTCCGGCGGACGGTTCTTCGATCCAAAACTCGCGGCCGCTTGCACCCTGCGCGGGCACGAGATCATGCGACAGACGCGCGTTTGGGTGGAAGCGAAGGGGTACGCCGCCATTTACGGTGACACCGATTCGATCTTCATCTGGCTGGGCAAGCGTCATAGCGAGGAAGACGCCATCAAGGTGGGCGGGGAACTGGTCGATTTCATCAATGCCTCCTGGCGTGACCTGCTCTGGCAGACCCTGGCGATCGAATGCCACCTGGAAATCGAGTTCGACACGCACTACCACCGGTTCTTCATGCCAACCATCCGCAACAGCGACCAGGGAAGCAAGAAGCGCTACGCGGGGCTCACCGTGGACGTGGACGGACGCGATGAAATGGTGTTCCGCGGTCTCGAAACGGTCCGCAGCGACTGGACACCGCTGGCCAAGCGCTTCCAGGGCGGTTTGCTTGAACGGATATTCAAAGGCGATGCGTATGCGGACTTTGTCCGCGACTATGTCAGGGACCTTCGCGCAGGCCTGATGGACGACGCGCTGGTGTACCGGAAGCGCTTACGCGGTAGGCTGGATTCGTACGACAAGGTAACGCCGCCCCATGTCCGCGCGGCCATCCTTGCGGATGAGAACAATATTCGCCTGGGGCGGCCGCGGCAGTATCAAAGCGGGGGATGGATTCGTTACGTGATGACCGCGAATGGGCCGGAGCCTGTGGAAGCGCGGAAGTCGGCGATCGACTACGAGCATTACTTGGTTCACCAGCTAAAGCCTGTTGGGGACGCGATACTTGCGGCGATGGGGGATCGCTTTGATACGCTGACGTCGCATCAGTCGGAGCTTTTTTGAGGCCCCGTTTCTTTTTTACGGGGTCAGAGTCAGGACTCTGACCCCTTTACGACGTGCCAACAATCCGGGTCGCTACCTATCAAGAACATTTGGCAGCTGCATCATGTCCACGAGCTACCCAATGGATGCGAGGACATAAAACAGATTGGGCTCTTTGCCTCAGAAGGAGAAGCCCGC
>Ga0193717_1001533_pt1 | contig 14136 bp, 8 predicted proteins | sample U2c2metaG_FD_145900 | JGI IMG/M metagenome (GOLD analysis project Ga0193717, IMG submission 145900) | Soil microbial communities from a riparian zone of the East river system, Colorado, United States - U2c2 | ecosystem: Environmental > Terrestrial > Soil > Riparian zone | place: USA: East River... | reverse complement strand
CTCGGTATTGCCCCCACATATCCCGCCATGCTGACCATCCCCGCCGGCGCAGTAACCCGGGAACGGGCTTCCTGGCAAGCCGCCAGCTCATCTACGATATATTTCACCTTGTCCAGGTAACGTTGATCCCCCGTAGCAGCATACAACATCGAACAAGCCGAGAGATAATGCCCCAGCGTATGCCCCGCAAGACCGGAAGATTCCCAGCCCCCGTATTTCGCTCCCTTAGCGGTAAGACCGGCATGCGCCCGAAAATCCGAGAGCAGCCGATCGGGTTCTATCTCCAGCAAATAACGCGCATCCACCTCCATGGCCTCCTTAAAAGGACCATCGAGCAAACGCACATCCTTTATGCTAAAAGGATAGGCCCTGATAGCCACCACAGGCGCCACCCGCACAACCTTATCTTTATACTCCGGAACATAGGACTGAGCATCGGCGCAGCCAAAAGCCACGCCACAACCAATGGCAAGTAAAATGGATAGGCGGTTCATAGTTTAGCAAAATTATCTTCCACCTCCGGGACAATGCTCCCTTAGGTAGTCCGTAAACAAATGAGATAAATGCAGTGACGTTCCCTCACCCTCGCGGATCGCATGCGTCCTGTTCGGATACACCATCACCTGGAATTTCCGGTCATATTTCACCAGTTCATTGATCAGCATTTCCGTCCCCTGGTAATGGACATTGTCATCTCCAGTACCATGAACGACAAGCAGGTTCCCCCTCAAGTTCTTCGCATACGCCAACGGCGATCCGTTCACAAAGTCCTCCCTGTTCTCCTGTGGCAGACCCATATATCTTTCCTGGTAAATATTGTCGTACAGTAATTGATTCGCAACCGGCGCAATGGCAATCCCCGTCTTGTAAATATCCGGGTACTGGAATAGCAGATTCAGCGTAGTGCTGCCACCCCCGCTCCATCCATGCACCGCAATACGGCTCGTATCCACAAAAGGCCATAACAAGATCTTTTTGGCAGCCATAGCCTGGTCCCGGATATTGATGATGCCTATCTTCCTGTAGATCGATTTCCGCCAGGCCGCCCCCTTGGGAGCAGGCGTCCCCCGTCCATCCAGGCTGATCTGGATATACCCGTCAGCAGCAATATCACCCGCATACAATGGCGTACCCGCCGAACCAGCCACATCCTTCACCGTCGCCGAAGCTGGCTCCGTATAGACCATAAACAAAACCGGGTATTTCTTCGTGCTGTCAAAGTTCTTCGGCAGGATCATCCAGCCATCCATCGTGACATTGTCATCTGTCGTAATTTGGAACATCTTGACAGGATAACGGGGTCGTCCATTCCCGCCCCGACCGCCACCAGCCGGCTGATCATTCGTCTTAATATTCGTATGCTTCGGCAAGCTCACCCACTCGGACACCGACTCATACAAATGATTCGAAAAATTATGCGTCGCAAACTGCGCTCCGGGCGAGATATTGTAATTATGCGTCCCCTTCTGCTCAGCCGGAGACATCAATTCAAGCTTAGCCTTCCCATCCAGCGATACCCGGTAAAGATACTGCTGCGTCGCATTGTCCGGCGAAGCCATAAAATAGACATACCCACCTTTCTCGTCGATGGAATTTGTCCGGATCAGATCATAGTTGCCTTTTGTCAACAAGGTCTCTTTCTTGCCATCCCTGCTGATCCGATAAATATGCCGCCATCCGTCTTTCTCGGAGACCCAGAGAAAATCCTTCCCGCCATTGATCCACTCCCACCCGGCTATATCATCACTCCATCTTCCCTTTACATCGATCCAGGCCTTGTCAGACTCGCTGTAGATCTCATTTACAGCACCCGTAGCCGCCGTGCAGATAAAGACCTTAGCCTCATTCTGCTTGCGGTTGAGCTGCTCTATCACCACCTCATTGCTATTGTCCGCCCATTCCATCCGCGGAATATAATGCTGACGGCTGTCGCCAGGCACCAGCATCCAGGTTGTCTTGCCCGTCGCCAGACTAACCACACCCACTTTACAGGGGGAAGGGTCCTGACCGGCCTTGGGATATTCCACCGGGACGGTGAAAGGATACAACGAATCCGTATTATCGATCATCAGAAAATTCCGGATCTGGTTTGCATCGATCTGCCAGTAGGCGATACTCTTGCTGTCAGGACTCCACCGGAAACCATCCCGGCAGTCAAATTCTTCTTCATAAGCCCAGTCGAACGTCCCGTTGATCAACCTAAACGTTCCGTCCGTAGTCAGCGGAGTAACGGAACCCTTAGCCAGATCCTCTACATATACATTGTGCTCGCTGGTATAAGCCGCCTTCGTTCCGTCAGGCGCTATCTTGGCAAACATAAGGGAAGATGCCGGACGGCTTTTCCCCAGCTGCTTCAGACTATGCGCCGAAAGATCAAGCACCCAGTAATCACCCCGGGTGTTAAGACGCCAAACCTTTTTGCTATTGGTATAAACCAGCACTTTCTGCCCATCATCGCTAAAGGAAAAACTCTGAACCGTCAGTGGCTGCGATTGTCCCGGAGGCGTCAGCGCCGCCGCATCCACCAGCACCACCTTTTGAAAAGCAGGCAGATCATAACGTACGATCGTATTACTTTCTATTGCATAATAACTCTTCCCGTCCTTCGCCCACTTGACGCCACCGCCACCGCGCTGGGCCTGACCATAAGAAAAAAGAAATAAAAGAATGCACAAGCAAAATATTCTCATATCGTGAAATTAAAAATTTTAATGAACCACGTTTGGTTTCACCCCAATGTAGTACATATTTTTAATACCCTCTTCGGTAAACAGCGCCACCTCACCCCCCTTCAATTCCGTCGTCTTCCATTCCGTCGTGGGAACGATCCTCAACTTCTCCTTCTCATTCTTCAGCACCAGCGGCAGATCAAACCCGCCCACGGCATTGGTATACCGGTAGGTCACTTTCTTTTTGTCATCGCTGATATAGTATTCAAGGTCCGGGATCTGCGTAGTCCGCAAATACTGATCGAACACTTTCTGGTAGTCGAATCCCGCCTTCGCTGAAACATAATGTTCGATCTGCTGCGTAGTGACAGTCTGATGATAGAAGTCTTTCTGAATTCCCCTTAAGATCTGACGCCATTTCTCATCGTTGTCGATACTATGCCGGATAGCCTGGAGCATGTTGCCCCCCTTTGGATACATGTCCCCACTCCCCTGCTCATTGACGCCATACCTCGGGATAATAGGTCTGTCATTGCGAATACCACGGCGAGTGCCCACATTATACGCATTGCCGGCGTCCTTACCCCACATATATTCCGCAAACAGGGTTTCACTGTAATTCGTATATCCTTCATGTACATACATATCAGCCAGGTCTTTGGTCGTAACATTATTACCAAACCATTCGTGACCGCTTTCATGGATAATGATAAAGTCATATTTCAGGCCATAACCCGTACCCGATCCATCCCGTCCTCTATAGCCAAAGGCATAACTGTTACCATAAGCCACGCCGCTCTGGTGTTCCATACCCGTATGTTGAACGTCAACCAGCTTATAGCTGTCCTCATAAAAGGGATAGGGTCCGAACCAATGTTCGAAAGCATGCAGCATATTATGCACCTGTGTAGGCATATAGTCCTTCGCACGCGACAGATTGTAGTCCAGCACCCAGTAGTCGAGGTCAAGATGCCCTTTCTCACCCTGGAAATCCTCGTGGAAGGTCACATACTTGCCGATATAAGGAATCAGGCAATAATTGCTGATCGGGTTGACCACCGCCCATTTATAGGTCGTAGTACCATCCCCGTTTGATTTTTTAGATTGCATACGCCCATTCGATACTCCCACCAGCGAATCCGGAACGATCATCGTCACCGATCCACCCTTGTCGGGTTCATCATACTGAAGGTCCTTACAGGGGTACCAGATAGATGCGCCAAGCCCCTGACAGGTGACGGTCATCCAGGGCCGGCCAAGCGAGTCCTTTGCAAAGGTCCAGCCCCCGCTCCACGGCGGACGGGTGCTCTCATGCGGTATGCCGGAAAAATACGCCTGCACCGTATTGATTGATCCTACTTTCTGTTTCGGCGTCTTCACATGCCAGACATTCCCTTCCTGGGTAAAGGGTAACGAAACCTTCCCATTGTATATCACGCTGTCAATATGAAGCGGAGCCTGCAGATCCAACTGCATGCCGGGCTGCACATCGCTGATCACCTTATAGGTAATGAGGTCATTCCCCGGCGCCATCTTAGCAAGGAAATCCGGCTTCACCGTGATATCATAACGCTGGATATCCCACCAGGCCCTTTCGGGAGTAATACTCCCCCGCAAAGTGTCGGCATGTGTAAAAACTTTATTCTTATATTCTGCGGAAGCCTGTGCCACCATCCGGGCCCGCTGTGCGCGGACGCTGTCATCATTAGCCCCCGGCTGAGTTTGGGCCTGGCAAAACGCAGGCCCTAGCAAAGACACCAAAAGTACTGAACGTAGTATGGTCATATTCTAATTTACGTATTTAGCGCTTATTTCATCCAAAACAGCTTGGTGGTCACCGCGTCTGTGCCTCCAATCGCCGAGACCGCCGCCTTATAGTTTGTTCCATTGGCAGACTGTTCCGTAAGGGGATAATAGAACCGTAAGGGCATTGGCGAAATAGCTCCGTAAGGAGGGTTTATCGTATTGATGTCAGGATATCCCAGACGGCGAATCGACGTCCACGCATCCCATCCACGGTTATACAGAGCTATCCATGCCTGGTATCCTATCTTCCGGTGATAATCTCCGGCTGCACTGGCGTAGGCCACAGAAGGCTGCGATAAATAAGTCGACGCATCCGTAGTACTTCCGCCCCAGAACAATACAGAAGCCGTAACACCGGCATTATAATGGTCAGCAGCCGTTCCGCTGAGAAAACCTCTTTCTACAGCCTCAGCCAGCAAGAATTCCGTTTCTGCATAATCCAGCAGGTCACCGGGAAATTTCGGTGACAGCATCTGGTCGGAAAAAGTGGAAAATCCAATATAGGAATTACCCGCACCTGGCTGACCACCAAGATACGCCCCACTAACCTGCGTGAAATACAGCGGAAGTCGTGGATCGTTCCAGGTCACCATTTGACTGACCAGGGTATTGGCAGGCACGTTATCATGCCTTCCGCTATTTATCGCCGCCTGCCAGACAGGATTGGCAGTCGTGGTAGAAGCATCTGAATAGGTCATCATCGCATTGTCGGCATTGGAAGTAAAGACACCCGACGCTACAGCCTCCTGTACCTTCTTGGAAGCCGTTGTTGGATCGGTATCCGCAAGCACCATCGCCATTTTCAGTTTCAGCGTCGCCGCAAACTTCTTCCAGGCGGCCGTACTGCCCTGGTAGACCTGGTCCGCACTTCCCATCGCACCCGAACTGACATCAAGATTGCTTATACAGGTATCAAGGCGACTCAGCAAACTGGCATATACCGTTTTGGCATCGTCATATTTCGGAAAAGGGATCTCACGATTGTTTGCTTCGGTATATGGAACATTACCATAGGTCGAAACCAACAGGTTGAAGGCATAAACTTCCAGGATATCCGTAATGATCAGGTCGTTTTTCAATGCGCCGGCCGTTGGAGCAGTGGCCGCAAAATTCAGCTTTGCATCCCCCAGATTGTTCAGCACGCCGGGAGTCGCACCTCCATACATTTCACCCCACCAGTTGTCCGGCGCGTTGTATTGCGTCATGATATACTGGGCTTCAGAGGTATAGGTGATCTGCGTCCAGGTCTGGGCAAAGAACCGGAACGGATCGCTGCCGCCTGCAGGAGTGGTGATATTATCCATAAGGTTTTTCTCCGCGGCCAAAAAGACAGTCGCAGCCGGTACAGTGACCGCTGACTTTTGATCGGTATTCAGCTCATTGATATTCTTCGTGCAGGCGGAGGCCAGCAGCAGAACAGGTATATATGTTAAAAGTGGTTTTCGCATTTTTTTTTTTTAGAATTTCGCTTTTACGTTAAATCCAAAGGTCCTGAAGACGGGATAAGCACCTGACTGGAATCCCTGGGAAGCATTGGCTCCATAAGATCCGCTGACAGGAACACCCTGCTCCGGATCGGAATAAGGCAGATTCTTGTGGATGATCCAAAGATTACGACCAGTCAGCGAAAGATCGATGCCCTTTACAAAATGCAGCTTGCTGATCGTATTGGCAGGGACCGACCAGGTTATAGCCACTTCCCTAAGCTTGACATATCCTGCATCGAAAATGTATTCCTTCGCCACCTCGGCCTGATCGGAACTAAAGGGAAACCGCTTTTTACCACTGACAGGGTCCTGTGAATTGATGTCCGATGCGTCAACCAGCTTCGTGTTGGCCTTTCCATCTGCCGTAACCCCTTCCATCAGGTAACCACCGCCATCAGCCAGCGGACTTCTCACCGGTTTGCCGTTCTTGTTATAGCCCGCAGTATGCGGCGTAAGACCGGCAGACGCACCATAATCCAGGTCAAGAGAATAGATATCGCCGCCTTTTTTCACATCGATCAAAAAACTCAGGCTAACCGATTTGTAACGGAAGGTGTTGTTGACCCCCCCCTGCCATTTAGGGCTGATATTGCCAATATCAGATAACGAGTTGGATTGTTTGACATAATAACCATTATCATCCACAACCGGCTTGCCATTCTTATAGGTAAAATCCGTTCCGCGAAGCACTCCGTATGGCTGTCCTTTCTCCGCCACGAGCTGAACGCTGTTCTGGTACTTTGCAATGATAAAGGACTGCTGGTCTTGATACAATGACAACACCTTGCTCTTATTCATCGCCCAGTTGACATTCATATCCCAGGAGAAATTCCGGATCTTCACAGGAGTCAGGTTCAGCGATACTTCCACACCCTGGTTCTGGATCGTTCCTCCATTGACATAGAATTGGTTATACCCGCTCGCCTGAGAGACGTTTATCGGTGTAATCTGGTTGACGGTCTGCGCGTGATAGTACGTAACATCCAGCCCTATCCTGTTTTTCAGAAAAGCCAGCTCCGCTCCTATTTCATAGGTGTGACTCATCTCAGGCACCAGGTTTGGATTATTATTGGTGGATTTCAAGGCAAATATCGTCTGGCCATTAAATGGCGTCGAGGCAGCATAAGTATTCTGTAAGCTGTAATAAGGTGCATCGTTACCCACCGCCGCATAGTTGGCTCTTAACTTACCATAACTCAACCATTCCACATCCAGCAGCTTACTGAATACCCAGTTGGCTGATACGGCCGGATAGTAATACGTATTGTGTGCGGTTGGCAGCGTAGACGATTTATCCCTGCGAATGCTTCCATCCAGGGTGATCATATCCTTGTAAGAGAGTGTGGCCCCGGCGAAGACACCATCCACTTCCTTTCTATAATAACCCTCGGTCGGGGCAGCTGGCGTTTTGACCGAGTTGCCCAGTGCAAAAAACCCGGGTACGACCAGACCGCCATTGGTGGTCGATGAGGTGGTAGATAAATTATCCTGTCTTACATTACCCCCAAGTAAGGCCTTCAGATTGAAATTCTCGGTGATATTCTTATCGAAGTTGACCAGCAGGTCATAGTTCGTTTCGTCGTAGGTCGACAGATTTTTGCCATACTGCGGCGTGCCGGCGCTGCCTACATCATATCTGGTTTCAACCAGCGTATTGTAATCGTCTTTCGATACCCTTCCAAGAATGTTCAGAAATGAAGTTACTTTGTAGTTGACATACGCATTTCCGAAATAGCGGTTCCTGCTGTCGGTCTCATAGTTCTTATACCTTACCCAGTAAGGATTGTCGTGATAGGCAGGCTTTACGATATTACCCGGCACATTGGTGGTGTAACCACCCAGCCAGTTCCAGGTCGCATTGGTAAGCGTACGGAAATAATCGGCCTTTTGCGCTTTCAGATCAATACCCGTTTGCCACCACTGCCGAAAATCTGTCATCGGGTTGATCTGTGTTCCATTGCCACCATAATAGCCATATCCATAACGGCCGGTAGCATTCACATCGGAATAATTAAATTCGCCTCCGACGGTTAATTTAGGATCAAGATTATAAGTTACCCCTAACGTCAACAGGTCCTTCGCCTGGCTTGCATTGGGAAGATATCCTTTATCATTGCTGCGGGTATAACCCATCTTGAACGTGCTCTTATCGGTACCACCATCTGCAAACACGCTTGTACTTGTAGAAACAGGCGTTGCAAAATAGTCGTTAGCCTTATAATGCGCCGAAGGCATCCATGGCGTAGCCTTTCCATAATTAGGATTGCCGGGTGAAAAGGCATCCCATTGATAAACCATCGTGTTCTTGTTGTAGGCCGGACCCGTCATCTGGTCCACATCCGTTTGGACGATCGACACCGGAGCGCCATTGCTGTTGAAAGTAGGCTGGTAATAGAAATAGGGGTTCGGATTATTCGTTCCGCCTCCCGATGCGCCATAGCCTTCCCCGTACATGGTTTGATATTGTGGCATTGTACTATTGTCCGGAGTTCCGACATTTACTCCGAAGTTGACCGTAACACCCAATCCTTTATTCAGCCTCGAGCCTTTCTTGGTCGTTATCAGAATAACACCGTTCGACCCGCGTGAACCATAAAGCGCGGAGGCAGCAGCGCCTTTCAGCACGCTGATCGACTCGATATCGTTTGGATTGATGTCCGCAGAGGCATTACCCAGGTCATAATAACCCTGACTGCCGGTGTTGTTTACGGATTGGTTACTATTATCATAAGGTACACCATCCACTACGAACAAAGCCTGGTTGTTCTGCGTCAGGGATTTCATACCTCTTAAAATGACGTTATTGGATCCCCCCATCGTGTTGCTGGACGTGATCTGCAGACCGGCAACCTTGCCCGACATATTGTCGACAAAATTGGTATTCATGGTCTTGGTGACCTGGTCGCCGGAGATCTGCTGCGTAGCATAAGGAAGAGAGTTCTTGGTTCTCCTGATACCAAGGGCGGTGACAACCACCTCGCTCAGAGCCTTCGTGCTCCTGCCCATCACAACGACAATATTGTCCCTGTTCCCGACTTTGATCTCCTGGTCGGCCAGGCCTATGCTACTGATCATTAATACATCCGAAGACGCAGCAGTGATCTGAAAACTGCCATTTTCGCTTGTAGAGACACCTCCCTTTGAAGATCTTAGCCTGACAGTAACATTGGGAATCGGCGCTCCCGTGGAATCGGTCACCTTACCGGTGATAGGCTTTTTTTGTGCCTGGGCATTAATACATAGCATAAATGCCATGACAATGCATAACGCATTGAAGAGCAGTTTTCTCATTGCGACTTTAATTTGGTTGGAATTACCAAATTTAGATCGCACCACTCTTCAGTGCTTCCTCATTTTTGATCTTTTCTTAACGAAAATTACCTGATGAGAAATTCCTTTTTTAATCTTATGTCGGTCGAACTGGCGCCAACCATGACCTGAAATTTACCGGGTTCTACCCGCCAGATCATATTTTTGTCCAGCAGCGAAAGATCATCCGGATGAAGTGTAAAGGAAATAGTTTTCTTTTCTCCGGGTGCAAGCGACACCCGCTCGAAACCACGAAGCTGCTGTTCATACACCGTTACGCTGCTGACCTCATCATTGACGTATAGCTGGACGACCTCATCTCCTTTTCGGCTGCCCGTATTGGTTATATCTACCGATACAGTTACATCACCCTCCACCTTTTGCTCTTCAGGCGTTATGACGAGGTTGCTATAGGAGAAGGTAGTATAGCTAAGTCCGAAGCCAAACGGATATAAAGGCCCAAACACGCTGGTCCTGTTCTCCTTCTTATTCCCCGAAGGCTGGGAGCCCGGCTTGTAAGGGAAATTCCATTCTATCTGACCCGTCGTTTTTGGAAATGTGATGGACAATCTGCCGCCGGGGTTATTGTCGCCAAATAAAGTCTCGGCAATAGCCTGCCCACCGGAAGAGTTGGGGAACCAGGCTTCCAGGATGGCAGGTATATACCGGTTCGCCCAGTTGATCGTAAGAGGCTGGCCATTGATCAGCACAAGCACGACTGGCTTTCCGGTAGCCCTCAGCGCTTCCAGCAATTGCTCCTGCCGGCCGGGAAGATCAAGACCCGTACGCGACATGCCCTCACCCACCCTTTTTTCATCTTCCCCCAAAACCGCAATGATCAGATCGGAGTTTCGCGCTTTTGCCGTAGCTTCTTCGATCCCCGCAGTTTCATTAGCCGTAAGAGGAGTAGGGATGATCTCACTTTCCGGCCAGGTGCTGTCCACCATCTCACAACCCTTTACATATTCCAGCCCCCCGTCACCACCTAAATAAGAACGCAAACCCTCATACACCGAAGTCACATCGATGTGCGAAGGCCCATAACGACTGATCGCATAAGACGTCTCCTTGGCAAGCGGCAAAAGATTACTGTCATTCTTCAGCAAAACCAGCGATTCCCGCGCCATCTGCAGGATAAAAGGCGCAGTACGACCCGGCTTCAGCACCTCTTCCGCCTTTTTCGGTTCTACATAAGGCTTGTCAAACAAACCAAGCCGAAACTTCACCCGTAAGACATCAGCCACCCGCTTGTCCAGCATGCTCATGGACAGGCTCCCTTCCCTGACCAGTTCACGCAGCGGGTCGATAAAGTTTTTTGGCGGGGTAAAATTCGTACGGACATTAAGACCCGCCTCCATAACCTGGCGCACCGCATCTTTATAGGTCTCCGCCACATGATGTTTGGTAAACAGATATTCCACAGCATCACTGTCGGAGACGACATACCCGTCGAAACCAAACTTCTCCCGCAACAATTCCGTCAGAAAATAATAGCTGCCCGTAATAGGCACTCCATCCCAGTCATTATAGCTGCTCATCACACCCATGGGATGCGCCTCCTGTATTACCCGGCGAAAAGCATAGAGATATAGTTCATACAGTTCGCGTGGAGCAACATGCGGATCGGTCCGTACACTGCCATCCCGGCCGCCCTTGGGAACACTATATACCGCAAAATGTTTAAGCGTAGATGCCACTCCCTCACTCTGTATGCCCAACGTCATCTGTTTACCGAGTTCGGCCACCAGGAATGGGTCCTCCCCATAACATTCCAACGTCCTTCCCCAGCGCGGATCACGGGCCAGGTCGAGAATAGGGGCATAGACATTGGTATAACCCAAAGCCTTTGCCTCCCGGCCTACGATGTCCCCGGCCTGCCGCACCAGCGCCTTGTCCCAGGTACTGCCGATCGCAATAGGGGAAGGCAGAGAAGTAGCCCGGTCGTGATTAAGCCCATGAATACCCTCATTGGTAAAGTCAACCGGGATCCCCAGCCGGGTCTGCTCGATAAACCAGTGCTGCACCGTGTTGATCGCCTCCGCGTGACGGCTAAAAGGATAAGACAGCGGAGTCTGAGCAGCGGCATTCCCCGCCACTCCATTCAAATGTTCGTCAATATTGGCGATCCCGTCCTTCCAAACCTCATTTTTCCAGCCGGGTGTAGGAAGCTCATCTTTTAATACACGGCCAAAGCCGTACAGCGTCGCTGTCTGGCAGGTCTTTTCTTCGAGACTCATCTGCCCCAGCAGATCGGCGATCCGCCTTTCCACGGGCTGAGCCGGGTCCTCAAAGACGTCTTTAACGCCATTTTTGTTGAAATCGATCCAACCCTCGTGATAAATGGCAGTTGGCTTTGTTTGTGCGGAAAGGAACAGGGCCGTGAGGCAAGCAGCGCTCAATAGAAAGGTCTTTTTTACCATGCTTCGTTTTTCTGAAACGCCAAAATAAGGATTATTCCGCTCAGGAATCCAGAGACGGTAATAAATTCCTGGCTTTCCAGCTGGAGTATGTTATACATAAAGAGGACCTGCACAAGGATCAGGAAAAGAGAAAAGGCAATAATGACGATCCGGCGAATAGCAGGTTTGGATTTACCCTTCAAAAGACCAAGGACGGAGATAAAGGAAAAGAATAACCCCACAAGCGTAGTCATAGAATAGTAGTTTTGTCATAGATCGGATTATGATACCGTATGTCAAAATACTACCCCTCCGACCATTCTGCAATAGCAAAACGACCAGTCATTCATGCGAAAAATACTATATATCTCAAAGGAAATCCACCAACTCCCCCACACCCACACCCAATCCCCCCGCAAGCGCGACAATCACGCTTATCTCAGGATTAAACGCGCCGGCCTCAATTTTCTCAATTATATCCAGATCAAGCCCGGAGCGGGCCGCCAGTTCAGAAATAGTAAGATTTTGCTTTTCGCGCAGATAACTCAGCCGCTGGCCCAATTTGCGTAAGGATTCTTCCCGTCTGTCCATAACAATGCATTCAGAATAAATGAATAAATATTCTGTTCGGTTGGACAGCAGTGACGTGATACACTCAATACGGGGAAAAGAGGTTAATAACCATGAGGGCTCAAAGGAGTCCTGCCCCACCACCTACTCCTGCTGGTAATCCAGCAAAGAGGAAGGCTGGGCCTCAAGAGCAACGGCCAATTGCAAAAGAGTGGTAAAGGTAATGTTGATCATCCCCTTTTCGATCTTTGCGATCTTACTGTTATCGATGCTACAGGCATACGACATTTCGCGGAGACTGAGTCCTTTGTCCTTACGGAGCTTTCTCAAATTTTCTCCAAATTTCTTTAAGACCTTCTTATCAGTGGGCGTAATCATTATACTTTATTCTAAGGAAAGCCTAAGATGAAAGATTTTTTCAAAACTACTGAGGTCTTATAAGTCCGCAATTTAAAGTTAATAATTTCTTCACTCACTGTGTATTAATGAAAGCGTTGCGCTGATCCGTTACTTTTTTGTCTCGGCCCTCCTCGCCACCGCAATCTTCGAGTCCGCCGTCCCATAATAAATCAACCACTGCCCATGCCACAGAGCCAGCCCCTCCAAGAAACAAACCTCATTCACCTGCCCCGTCAACTCATACGGCTTGTCCGGCTTCATAAAATACTGATCCAACCGATGCAGGATCCGCGTAGGATCGTCCTTATCCAGCAATACCTGCCCCGCCGCATAAGTCCCCTCCGCCAACATCGTGTCCCCAATGGCGGGAATATTCCGGCTATTGTAAATAAGTAGTATCCCCTTATCCGTTAGCATCGCCGGAGGCCCCGACTCCACAAGATCACTGTCGAACTTCTTGCTCCGGGTAGGAATGACGATCTTCAGATCAGGCATGTTGATAGCCTGTCCCCGCAACGCAATCGGATCAGCCTCACCCGCACTCTTTTCCACAGGCGTCCAGTTGACCAGGTCATCGGAAGTAGCCGCCCAGATAAACTGGTCCCCCCAATACATCCAAAACTTCCCATTAACCCGCGTTGCAATTATTCTTCCATTGTCATATTTCGAGACAATAGATCCCGACTTCGACCATTTGTCGACATATTTGCCATTGTAAGCCTTCGCAAATACCGGCCCCTGTTTCGCCCAGTGCTGCAGATCCGTCGACGTCGCCACCAGCAGCCGCGCCAGCGTTCCATCAAACGACGTATAGGTCATATAATATACCCCCTTCTCGTCCTCCACCACCCTCGGGTCCTCACATCCCCCTTCCCACTCATACTTTTTCTGCGCATCGTTTTCAGGATACAATACCGGGGAAGACCAACGCGTAAAATGATACCCATCCGTACTCGCCGCCAGCCCGACCCGCGAAGTCCCCGCCGGATGACCCACCTTGTCCTGCGCACGATATAACATATAGATCGTATCACCCCTCACCACAATCGCCGGATTAAAGACATCCTTTTCCTCCCAACTGATTTTTTTCTTCGTGATCGGATCCACAAACACACCAGTCCCCGGCGTCAGCACCGGGTTCACGCTGTCCACTTTGACAAAAGGCAGCAATGCCCAGTCGGCAGGATCAACCTTCGCAGAGTCAGACACCACACCACCCTGCCGATCCCCCGCCCCGCCACAACCAAAAAGAAAGACAGCCGCAACAACAAATAAATATTTCAGCCGTAAATAATTATTTCTCAGCGGCCGGCTGGAACCTCGCTGTTCATTTGCTGGTTTACTAAAATTTGTCATGCTCGGTTTCATAAAGTTTTTTCAAGTGTATAGATAGACAATACTTCCGCATCCGTCAGCGTCGTGTTATAAAAGCGAATATCATCCATCGATCCGATAAAATAGCTGGGTCCATAGAAATAGTTCGGGCTGGTAGGATCA
>Ga0193717_1001532_pt1 | contig 14142 bp, 12 predicted proteins | sample U2c2metaG_FD_145900 | JGI IMG/M metagenome (GOLD analysis project Ga0193717, IMG submission 145900) | Soil microbial communities from a riparian zone of the East river system, Colorado, United States - U2c2 | ecosystem: Environmental > Terrestrial > Soil > Riparian zone | place: USA: East River... | reverse complement strand
ATCAAAAACACCTGGGGTGATTATACCTGGAATAACTGGTATCTGCAGTTAACAAATTTCAAGTCGATCCACACCATAGCCAGTGATTCGCTTACTTTAGACAAAGGATACCAGGGAATATCACTGATCTGTCAGGCCTGGATCTACTCCATGCTTACTGATACTTATGGCGATGTGCCGTATTCACAGGCAAACCAGGGAAGTGAAGGAAATTTAACACCGGCATTTGACAAACAGAAAGATATATATCAGGGGATATTTAAACAATTGGAAGAAGCTAATAAGGTGCTTACCGGAGCGGTCAATGTTGTTGGTTCAAGCGATCCTGTTTTTCAGGGAAATGTTTCACTGTGGCGCAAATTTGGCAACTCGTTATACTTAAGGTTATTAATGCGCATATCGGGTAAGGCAGAGGTTTCTGCTGATTGCATTGCCAAAATTAAGGACATTGTTGATAATAATGCTGCCACATACCCTATTATGGCCAGTAATAATGAATCAGCAGTTTTAAAATGGACAGGGTCGGGTTATCTTACCTCACCGTTTATTGCCGGTGTAAGGGCGCAGGACTGGACCGCACCCTCCATGGCATCCTTCTTTATTGATAATTTAACCAAATGGGCTGATCCGCGCTTGTACGAAAGCAGCTGGTCCATAGCTACCTATAATGGTGGTTATGTGGGTGTACCAAGTGGTTATGCTCCGGGTAACGCGCCGGTAAAAAAATCCTACTTTCTTTCCACCACTTCGACTAAAACTTTAATGAGCGAGCCTTTAATGGGCAATATCATGAATTATGCCGAGTTGCAGTTTATCCTGGCCGAAGCTGCCGCTAAAGGCTGGATATCAACGCCGGCCAAAACCTATTATGATAAAGGGGTTATCAATGCCATTACCTTTTGGTTGCCCGATTATAAGACTGCGGTAGCTGACTATGAAGCTGCTGCGGATATTACCTGGGATGACACAATATCCCTCGACGAGAAAATGGAGATGATACACGTACAAAAATATTATACCATTTTTTGGACAGACTTTGAGCAATGGTTTGAATATCGCCGTACAGGTCATCCTATATTACCTAAAGGAGCGGGGCTGTTAAATGGTGGCGTTATGCCTGCCAGAATAACTTACCCTGTTTATGTACAATCTGCTAATCCTACAAGTTATAAAGCGGCAGTGTCATCGCAGGGGGCCGATGTGATAAGTACCCGGGTTTGGTGGCAAAAACCATAATTGTTTTGACAGTATAATTTATCATGATATAAATTAAAAAAATGAAAAAGATATTATTTTATATGTTCCTTTTGTTTTCCTCAGCCGGTATTTTGTCTGGTTGTAAAAAGGGGAATAACTATCCGGGCGGGGTTGTGGCTCCAACTATAGCCATTACAGATATAAGAACCATATACAAAGGGGCGGATGTAACGCTTGATACTAAAAATATGTTTGGCGGGCACCAAATAGTTGGTATTGTAGTTTCTGACCACTCAGGTGGTAATATGCCTGCTGGTTTACTGGTAGTACAAAATAACCGCCGGTCAAAGTTAAGGGGGATATCCATACCCATTGGTGCAGCAGCAGCTACTTATGCTTCCGGAGATTCGGTAATAATAAATGTAGAAGGCGGGGTTTTAAAACGGATTGACGGTACTTTACAAATAACCGGTATCTCAACCAGTGCTATTACAAAGGTTTCTTCAGGTAACGTGGTGATCGGTCAAAGAGTGGCCAGTAGCGCTATCCTGGCCAATCCGGATGCCTATGAAAGTACTTTAGTTGCTGTAGTTAAAGGAGGTTTTGATCCGCTGCCTGCCCCAACTGATAAATTTGGAGGCGATAAGATAGTAAACGATGGTTTTGGGAATATCACACTGCATACAGAAGCAACAGCTGCATTTGCAGGTACGGGATTACCTGTAAGCGCTAATTTTACAGGTATCATAGTCGGAACTACCGGTCAGGATGGTGTTGTTATTCCTCAGTTACGTATGCGCAAAAGTGATGATGTACGGATACTCAGTTCGGTTATAGAGATTACGCCGATTGTTATTGCTGGGTTCATTACCGATCCTTTAGGTACCGATGCTAATTATGAATATATACAATTGGTGGCTACAAGGGATATCGATTTTTCGGTAGAAAAGTTTACTGTGGTTACCACAAATAATGCCGGGGCATCAACTCCCGCAGGATTTCCTACAAAAGGGTGGGTAACTGGTGATCTGAGGACCTATAAGCTTGAAATTAAATCAGGCAGGGTAACCAAGGGTTCATACTTTTACGTTGGTGGCACAGGTAAGAAAATAGCAGGTTCAACTTCTACCGATATAAGTTCTTCTAATTGGGTAACAGCCTTCAATTATTCTACTTCTGATAGCCCTAATTTTAATGCTACCAGTGTTCCGGCAACACATGGTACCAAAACAGGTAATTTGCTGGCAAATAGCGGCAACGCTGCAGGAATTGCTGTATTTGCCGGAACTAACATAACTGAAACCAGCAGACCTGTTGATGTAATATTTTATGCAGGCGGCGGTAGTTTATATGATCCTAATACTAATGTGGGTTACCGCATCACTAACACCGATTTTTATGATCTGAAAGACCTGATCACCTTAGCTGATCAACCTTTCTACAAACAAGGCAGTAATACGCTTTTCTTCCCTTACCCTACAGCTGTTTCTGGTACTTATGCTCAGCTTGGCGGAGAATATAATGCTGCATTAGGCAAATGGACGGCTGCAAGGACATTAGTTAACTTATTGCTAACAAACTCTTCTGTTATTACCGATATAGAAGGAGCCGGAGCAACAAAACTTAAATAATAACCGGCGGATTGAAAAAAGAAATGGGGTAAGCTTTAAAGCGTACCCCATTTCTTTTTTTGGAAAGATCCAATGAATCTAACTTCCAGACGGTGTTCTTACCACCACTTTAAAGGAAACTCAATCTTATCAACCGATCCAACGATCAAGTCCGGCTTGAAAGCATAATGGCCCAGCTGATCTTTACTGGAAATTCCTGATAATACCAGTATGGTTTTATAACCCATCTGTACACCACCCTGAATATCTGTTTCCATAGTATCTCCAACTACTGTTGTTTCGGCGGTTTCCAATCCAAGAAACTTTCGTGCAGAACGCATCATTACGGGGCTTGGCTTACCGGTCACAAATGCTTTTCGGCCGGTAGCTTCTTCTATCATTGCTGTTGTGGCGGCAATCCCTAAATTATTCCAGCCTGGCTTTTTAGGAGATGGGTCCCTGTTAGTAGTAATAAATTTGGCACCGGCCAGGATCATATCAACAGCCCGCTGAACCATTTCCAGCGTAAAATTTCTGCCTTCCCCTAAAACCACAAATTCGGGATCAGTATCAACCAATGTAATGCCATTTTCATGCAGACTGGTTAGTAAACCGCCTTCACCAAGTACATAGGCGGTACCGTTGGGGCTTTGATCTCCCAGGAACTTGCCTGTTGCCATGGCACTTGTATATACATGTTTAGGTTCAACAGTTATCCCTAACCTTTTTAGCTTACGAACTACCTCAAGACTTGTTCTTTGACTATTATTGGTCATAAAGGCAAAGGGTATTCCTTTGTCTAATAAATGCTTGATGAATTTGTCTGCTCCGTATATTAACTCTTCGCCGCTGTATATAACGCCGTCCATATCAATTAGTAGTCCTTGTTTCATTTCTTAGAATTTTATAAGCTATTATGGTTTTGTTTAACAAAGTAAGGTATATTCCATTAATAAAATTTCCATTATATTACCATATTATGTTATGTCAAAAATATTCAATCAACGGTACATGAAAATAGTAAAGTCTTCATCGCTATAATCGTTTTTTAAAAGCACCTGTTTGCTTAAGGAAAGGCAATAATCCATGATCTCTTTTGGGTTGTAAGCAACTATTAAGCCGTTGGGTACAACATGGCTTAACAGGTTAAAGGCAAAGCCCAGTTTGCAGTGTGCATACAGTTTAAAGATTGCCTTGAATATAAACTCCGGGTCAAGGCTGTAGTAGTTAAGCGAACCGCTGGCCACTACATAATCTGTAACAGGTATAAGTCCATTAACAAAATTCCCGCAAATAAAGGAGGTCCCCGGCCATTCCCCATAACGGCGAACAGCTTCATTCAGCAGCTCAGGTATCTGTTCCATGCCACAATAAAGAACTTCGGGATAGAGCCGGTGAAGATACGCGCGGAGGTCTCCATGGCCGCAGCCTGCATCCAATACCGTATAACCATTCAGGTTGGCAATCTCCGCGAGCGCTTTAAAGCGGATTATCTGGCTTTGCAAATCTCTCCAACCCAAAGCGGCAGTTCCCTGGTTGCCATGCAACATGATCATGTACCGGTGATATTGAAATACGGCCGTCGAATCGGTTGAAGTGCTCATGGATTTGCTTTTTGATCAAACTAAAAGTCGCTAAAGGATAATTTAACTGGTAATTACGTATTTTTTTTGCGTAAAACACTTGATTTTTAAATAATGATTTGATTTTAAGCTATATATCAAAATAGTTGTTTAGATTTATTAAAACATTCATTATGAAAATAGCGCGGTTTTATATCAGCCTTGTATTGCCCCTATGCCTGTTTTTGGGTTGCAGTCCACTCATATCAACATTTGATCAAACTGCATACATGCAGGTTACTTCCTTAAAGGTAGATGCACTGGATCTGATGGATAAAGCTACCGAAAATTACACGACCCATGAAACGGAAGTAAAAACTATTCAGCTGAAAATAGATAAGGCTATTGAATATGATGCGCACCGTCCTCATAATGAAATTACAAACCAGCTGTGGACTATTCTTAATAACCCGGATGGACATTTGTTTGGCGGATTTCTGGTAAAATGGAAAAAGGACGGTAATTGTAACGCTACTTTTATTCTGAATGAAAAGAAACTGATAGGAAAGGCTTTTGATCAGATAGCTGAATTGGAAAGTAAAAAGATAAAACCATCTGAAGTAACAACAAATCAATAAGTTTAATCATGGCGATAGATTTTAAAAACGTACTTGAAACGCTGAAGAACGGTGTTAAAGACTTAGCTGAAAAGAATTTAAAGGATTTTATCGCTTCAGCAACAGCTGACGGCCAGGCTATTATTACAGACCTTCAGGATGATCTGGAAACCTGGACCCAACAACTGGCGAACGGGGAAATATCTAAAGATGACTTTACGTTCCTGGTATTAGGGCAAAAAGAACTAATTGAAATGATTGCTTTAAAACAAGCGGGATTGGCCCAGATAGCTGCCGACCGGTTTAAAAATGATGTTTTTAATCTGATCACTAATACAATTGTAGGCCTGATCCCCTAAGATTTAATATATAAATACCATCAAGTAGGGCCAGGCAACTCAAAACGCTACTCAATCTGCCCAATTTTTCATTATTTTCTAACTAAAAAGATTGCAAATCTTCGTTTTCTGCCCTATAAATTGAATTTTTGAAGAGAAAATTTAATTATTGTACATAAAATCTATAGAAATAGTAGTAATTATAAAAACAATTATTTACATTTGTCCAAGAGATAAAAAACATAACATAAAACAGTTTTAAAAGCACAAAAAAATGCAACCCGACCACACCCCAATTTCCGGCCTTGCTGCTTATCAACTTCCAACTGATTTTTCTCTTCGTTTTTGTTGTTGCTGTTGATCCAGCCATCAAAAGATCTTTCTTTTCCATCAATCATTGTCGTGCGGCAACGATCTGATTTCTAAATTTTCTTATTGAATTTATAAAATGGTGCACCGTCGGTATATAAACTGAGCTTGCATTATAAACTGATATTTTAATCACCTTATACAAATTTATGATGACCATTAACGACGTATCCCTGCTGGGAAAAAAGATACTGGTAGGTGTTATAGTAACCCTGATACCCTTTATCATCATTTTCGGCGGCCTGTGGCTTACCCAAAAACTACTTTCTGAAAGCCATAAGCCCGAACAAGTATCCACAACCCCAACTAAATCAAGCTAATTATGAAACTGGAATCAGCCACCAAAGAAAGAATTATAAGAAATGCCCTGTTAAGTCTGTTGCTATACGCGCTGCCCATTGTGCTAATGTTCGCGACATTTTATTTTACCGGGCAACGTCCCTGGGAAAAGAAAAAGCAGGAGCAAAAAATATCCCAGGCTCCTGTAAAAAGTAAATCTGTAAATCCTTAAATACCAATACCATGATTGATCTGATAAAAAAAGTAATTGACAACCTGAACGGATATGGTTTTTCCGTTTTAGTGTTGGTGCTCGGGGTGCTCGAGTTCTCTTTTGGCCTTTATAAAAAGCGCTGGAATAAAAATGAACGCTGGGTAGATATTGCCTGCTTTACCATTCCCAAATTAATTGTTAAGCCGGTAGTTGCCTATTACGGACTTAAAGTTTTACCATCCATATTACCCGGATTTAAGGATGCTTTTAACTGGGTGCCATTTTTCTGGGGATTCATCATCATTGCCGTTGCAGACGATCTGACCCAATACTGGTACCATCGCTTACACCATGAAGTTCCATGGTTATGGCGCTTTCACCGTACCCACCATTCAGCATCCTATATGGGTATGGCTATGGCCAGCAGGCAAAACGTGATCTATACGCTGTTTTTTTCGCAAACTTATTTAACCACTGCACTGGTTTACCTCGGTTTAGGTATCCCCGCTATTGTAGTAAAAGGCATAAAAGGCACTATTACTACACTGGCACATTCCAGTATCCCATGGGATAAACCTTTTTACCAATATAAAGTGCTTCACCCGCTGGCCTGGGTATTGGAACGTACCATATCAACTCCGGCCACCCATCATGCCCACCATGCAGCCACCACTGATGATGGCGTAGGTTATTATAAAGGCAACTTTGGTAATATGTTCTTTTTATGGGACGTTATTTTTGGAACGGCGCATATCTCCCGTCAGTATCCCAAAGCGTATGGCATATCGCATTATGAAGGCGACCAATGGTATGCACAGTTATTGTGGCCAATTTTTAAATCAAAGGTTGCGGGAAGTGAGCTTGCTGCTGATGGCCCAATGGTTAAAACAGATGTCCCGTTGCAGGAACATCAACTTTACAGGCCCGAAAAGCAAGAAAATGCAGGAGAGCAAATAGCTCAGGAAACGTATAATTTGCAGCCTGTAAAGGTATAATGTCAGGCTATAATAAATTCATGGATCTAAAAGAAGTTAACCGGATATTGTTAATAATTGGTATAACTGTCACAGGGTTTTCTGCATGTAAACAAAAGGAAAAAGCTAAAGACGCGGTTAAAGCCAATGTTGTTGCCGAAAAGAAGAAGGCCATATGCTGTGAATCAAATATTCCGAACCGGCTTAAACCGGCTCACTTAACCGGGGCAGTACTGACCGGGCCCGATACCAGCCATGATCAAATGGTTTGGGTCCAGGCAGGTACTTTTAGGATGGGCGCGGATAATGAACAGGCCGAAAAAGATGAATACCCCAAGCACAAAGTAACAGTTGATGGATTTTGGATAGACCGCACGGAAGTAACCAACGCGCAATTTGAAAAATTTGTTAAAGCCACTGGTTATATTACTACAGCCGAACAAAAGCCGGATTGGGAGGTGTTAAAAAAGCAAATGCCTCCCGGAACTCCAAAACCAGCCGATAGTTTGCTGGTAGCTGCTTCCCTGGTTTTTGTTCCCTCCAAACAGCCGGTGGCTTTAAGTGATTATAGCCAATGGTGGGCCTGGAAGGCAGGGGCCAGTTGGAAACACCCGCATGGTCCCGGAAGCAATATAAAAGGCAAGGGAAATTATCCGGTGGTACAGGTATCTTATTATGACGCACTGGCATATTGCAAATGGACCGGTAAGCGTTTACCTACCGAAGCTGAGTGGGAGCAGGCCGCCAGAGGGGGACTTAACGATAAAATATACCCCTGGGGTAATGAAAAAGTAAATGAAGGGAAGGCCAAAGCCAATACCTGGGAAGGTGATTTTCCATACAGGAATACCCAGCACGATGAATTCTATTACACAGCGCCCGTAAGTTCATTTGCACCCAACGGGTATGGCTTATACGATATGGCTGGCAATGTTTGGGAATGGTGTGCTGACCTGTATAGTTATGGATATTACAGTACGATTAATAAACCTGAGGGAGTAAAAGATCCTGCCGGACCGTCAAAATCATACGACCCTGACGAACCTTATGCCATTAAACGAGTGGTTAGGGGAGGTTCATTTTTGTGTAACGACAGTTATTGCTCAGGATACAGGGTATCCAGAAGAATGAAGACAACCGAAGACAGTGGCATGGAGCATTTGGGCTTTCGCTGTGTAAAAAATTAAGTTAATAATACCCCTAAATAAATAAACAGGAAAAAATATGAAAGAAAAATAACAGATCCGAACAAAAAATAAGGGAAAAGCAATTGCTTTTCCCCAAACGTTAAAACAACGAAACAGGGATCGATTGGCGTTGAGCCTGTTTCAATGGTGTCATTTTAAACTATTTCAAATTTATGCAAAATATTGCAAAAGTCGGGAAAGGCTACGTGCTGTTCGTGTCCCGGCTTGTACAACAGTTCACGGTTCAAATCGCAACAGGCGATTTTCAATACAGGCAGTTTTACCTGCTAAGCGCCGGATCCAGTAAAAGGTATTCATCAGTTGCTCTTCATTCGTCCAGTTTTTTAACCTATTTAACTAACTCCCCGACGACATGAAAAAACTTTTATTAATCCCCTTACTACTCACTTTCTTTATTCCGTTTAGCTCATTTGCCCAGCAAACACAGCCCATTATCAATTCAAAATTAGTAGGCCGGGTTATTGATGGCACTACCAAAGAGCCACTGCCCGGTGCGGTGGTACGCATTGAAGGAACTACCCACGTGGTTTCGACCAATGGGGAAGGAAAATTCAGCTTTGTTACCGGCCAAAAATTTCCTTATAAACTGATCATCACTTTTATTGGCTACGAAAAGCAGGAGTTTATAGCCGATGGCAGTCCGGTAGAGATAAAGATGAAAGATATACAGAGCCAGTTGAATCAGGTGGTTGTGGTTGGTTACGGTACGCAAAAACGAAAAGATATTACCGGTTCCGTAGCCTCTGTCCCCAATATCGCGTTAAAGCAATTCGTGCCATCATTAGACAGGGTATTGCAGGGAACCATATCTGGTATTCAAGTTACCCAAGCCACCGGCCAGCCGGGTGCCGGGGTTACCGTTCAGATCCGTGGTGTTAACTCCATTAATGCGGTAGCCGAGCCTTTGTATATCATTGATGGGTTCCCCACTTCAAACAGTAACTCATTAACAGATGCCGGGGTAACCAACGGGCCCAAGATCAATCCATTAGCTTCTATTAATACATCTGATATTGAAAATATTGAAGTATTAAAGGATGCCTCGGCTACCGCGATATATGGTACCAGGGGAGCCAATGGTGTAATTATCATTACCACCAAAAAAGGAAAATCAGGTTTATCATCCATTAATTATGATGGCAGTTACGGCTGGCAGAATGTGATCAGAACCATACCGTTGCTCAATTCGGATCAGTGGGGCGCACTCAGGAACGATGCATTAATTAATACCGGGAAAACTCCCCAAACCGCTGCTCAGCTTAACCCTTATAATGCCAATACCGATTGGCAGGCTGCTGCTTTCAGAACAGGAAATTCTCAAAATCATAACCTGTCTATCCTTTCAGGAACTGACAGGACACGTCTTGCTTTTTCTGGCAATTACTTTAAGCAGGATGGTATATTACAGAATACAAATTTTGAGCGTTATGCGGGCCGGGTAAATGTGGAGCATGACTATAATGATAAGCTTAAGATCTTATCATTTATAACAGGGAGCCGCATCAGTGCACAGGTGGCGCCTCAGGGTGTAGTGCCGGCAATTTTGCTGATGACGCCAACCACTCCGATATATAATCCTGATGGGACATTTTTTATAAAAAACGTATTTGAGGGAACTTATGGTAACCCCATCAATACACTGTATAACCAAATTAATACCACTACTACAAGCCGTATCCTTGGTAATATATCTGGCGATTATAAGATCACTGATGATTTGACCGCAAGGGTTTTGGCAGGTGTTGATATTATTGATAACAAGCAGAACAGGTATCTGCCAGCCTCTGTTTATGAAGGATCCGGCTATTCGGGACTGGGCGAAACCGGAACGCTCAATTCCACCAACTGGCTCAATGAAAATACCCTGACCTACACTAAAAAACTGGGCAATCATAACTTGAATATACTGGCAGGTTTTACCCAGCAAAAATTTAAAGCCGAAGGTTCAGTAGCCGGTTCTTCTGGTTTTGTAAGCGATTATGATACGTATAATAACCTGGGCTCTGGCAGTATTACCTCCATTTCGGGCAGTGGATTTGCCATAGCACCCTCCTCATCAACCAATACCTGGGCGCTAAAATCATACCTCGGTCGTATCAATTATGGATTTAATGGCAAATACCTGGTTACACTCACTTTACGGGCCGATGGGTCATCAAAATTTGCTCCCGGTCATCAATGGGCGTCCTTTCCTTCTGCGGCCGTAGCCTGGAATGCTTCCAGCGAGAGTTTCCTGAGCAATGTAGAACAGATCAGTCAGCTTAAGTTCAGGTTGAGCGCCGGTCAAACCGGTAACAGCGATATCCCTGCTTACCAATCCTATTCGCAACTGGGTTATTACCGTTACAACTTTGGTAACACTACGGTGGCCGGTTTTGCACCCAACAGCTTAGCCAACCCTAACCTTACCTGGGAAAAAACAACCCAATATGATTTCGGTTTTGATCTGGGCTTACTCAAAGACAGGATTAGTTTTACCGCGGATATTTACTATAAGAAAACGACCAACCTGTTGCTTTATCTACCACTACCGGCAACCAGCGGGCTCACCATCATCACCAATACTGCCATTACCAATCCGCAGCAATACGAAAATGTGGGTTCGGTGGAGAACAAAGGTTTCGAGCTTAGCTTAAACACCCGCAATTTTACCGGGTCGTTTGTTTGGAACACCAACCTGGTTTTTGCAATAAACCGTAATAAGGTGCTTAGCCTTGGCGGCAACGGCGTTAACCAGTTTATACCCGATTCATCCCTGCCTTCTATTTTAAAGGTGGGTGAACCTATCGGTTCGTTTATTGGTTATAAAACCAACGGATTGATACAAGCAGGTAGCCCTGCGTTGACCCCAGCAGCTAATACATCTCCGGGCGGGCAGGCTTATCAGGATATCAATGGCGATGGTAAGATTACTCAGTCGGCTGACCGCGTAATATTAGGCAATTCCCAGCCTAAGTTTACCGGTGGTATCACCAATACATTCTCTTATAAGGGTATTGATCTGAGCGTATCTCTGCAAGGTTCCTATGGTAATAAGATCTATAACCAGCAAAGGAACGTGTTGGAGCTGGGTACAGGGTATACCAATGCCACTGCTGCCTTGCTTAACCGCTGGACACCGACTAACACCAATACTGATGTACACAGCGCTTATCAGGATCCGGCACCTACAATATCTGACCGCTTTATTGAAAATGGATCTTATTTAAGGCTTAAAAATCTAAGCCTTGGGTATACAATTCCAACCTCAATTGTTTCCCGGTCGCCTATTAAAAAGATCCGGATCTATGTAACCGCGCAAAACCTGGTTACCTGGACCAAATACACCGGCTATGATCCTGAAGTGAGCAGTAATGAACAATCGGCCATTACCTCAGGTGTGGATAATGGTGCCTATCCAAACAATAAATCCATCATTGCAGGGGTCGGTATCACCTTATAAGGCCGCTTTATTTTGATTTAAAACACATGAAAACGAAAAATATTAAATATCTGATCATACTGATTGCCTTTGGCGCGGTTTCCTGTGCCAAGCTGAATGAAGACCCTCGGTCCTTTATTCCGGCAAATCAGTTCTATAAAACACAGGCTGACGCCGTGGCTGCGGTTAGTGCCGCCTATTCACTGTTAAATGCAGGTTCTAATAGTATACAAACCCCATATAACACACTATTTAATACCGGGGTGAATTTTATGGCTGATGATGAGGGCCCCGGCCCTGGTGCTACCAATGCCGATGTACGCTCACAGGCAGTGCTTGGCCATTCATCATCAGGGCTGCGCATTTTGCAAATATGGCAGCAGCATTACGCGGGCATAAAAAAAGCCAATATCGCTATTGATACCATACCGCATATACAATTTGATGGTACATTGAATAAAAGGTTGGTAGCCGAAGCCAAATTTTTAAGGGCTTTATACTACTTCAACCTGGTGCGTTTATATGGTGATGTGCCGCTGGTGCTGCATGACCAGACCTCCATTAATCTGGCTGATCTGCAAGTTCCCAGAACAGCGGCACTGTTTACAAGCAGATAGAAAACGACCTGACTGCAGCGGCGGTAGATCTGCCAAATACCTATACCGGGGCCGATCTGGGCAGGGCCTCCGCCGGAGCGGCTAACGCGCTGCTGGCTAAAGTTTACCTTACGGAACGTCAGTGGGATAAAGCTGTTAGCCAGGCCGAGGCAGTGATCAACGGCCCTTATGGTTATGATCTGTTTGCTAATTATGCTGATGTATTTTTACCGGCCTCTGAAAATGGTAAAGAGCATATTTTCTCAGCCCAGTTCAAAGCCAATTCGCAAGGACAGGGTAATAACCAGGCTCCCCGGTCAATACTAAACGGTATACCAGGAATGGTGGGTAGTTATGCCGATCAGGTTGTATTTTATTCAGTGCCCGATGTTACAAAGCCTAATGGTGTAGATAAGTTCTTCAGTATTTACAAGCTTTATACCGCCAGGGATAAGAGGAGAAATGTAAGTTTTGTAACCCGTTATCAAAGCCCAACTACCAACCTTTATTATGGCAAGCTGAATGATGCCACGATCCCCGGCGATTCGATACCCTTTTTTAATAAGTACTACGATCCCGGTGTTGTTTCCAACGAAGCCGAATCAGGTGCTAATGTACCTGTCATCAGGTTTTCAGAAGTATTGCTGATCCATGCTGAAGCTGAAAATGAGCTAAATGGCCCAACTGCCAAAGCTTATGCCTCTATTAACAGGGTGAGGGCCCGTGCAGGACTTGATGCCCTGTCGGGATTGAGCCAGGCTGATTTCAGGAATGCGGTTTACCTGGAGCGTCGCCTTGAATTTGTATTTGAATATCAGCGCTGGTTCGATCTCATCCGTGAAAAAGATGCCGGCGGTAACGGTATACTGGAAGCCAGCTTACTCAAAGTAGGCAAAACTAATGTAAGCAAAGGGGCTAAGGGCAAGTTCTATCTTTTCCCTATCCCGCAGCAGGAAATCGATAACAGTAACGGAAAGCTCACCCAAAATCCGGGGTGGGAGTAAATATAAATTTCAATTGATCATTATGAAAAGAACGGTTACAGCTGTTTTATTGCTCATTGCTCTTTTTACATCAGCTTTTGGGCAATCCACGGCAAATGAACAAGGTTCACATGCTATTGATCCACGGGTAAATGCAGCGGTGCTACAGGTACTTGACGAATACATGGCCACTTTTAATGCAAAGGATCTCGCGGGATGGGAAAGTACATACCAGTTTCCGCATTACCGGCTGGCCAGTGGTAAAATGTCGGTATTAGAAAAAGCCGGTCTGCGTGATGCTGCAAAGGTTTTTGGTGAATTGCAAAAGTCAGGTTGGGATCATAGTAAATGGGATCATCGCAACATCATTCAGGCATCGGCTGATAAAGTGCATGTAGATACGGAGTTTTCCCGGTACCGGGCAGATGGCAGCCTGATCGGTCATTATGAATCATTATATATTCTCACCAAAGAGAACGGTAAATGGGGCGTTAAATTCCGTTCCAGTTACGCCGAATAGTTAATTACACTGAAATGAAAACACATTTTATAATACCTAAATCAATTATGATATGAAATATTTAAACTTTAAAATCTTCTCGCTTAAAAAAAATAGTGGCTTAGCACTGGCTTTAGCCTTTGGTTTGCTGATGGCACAAGGGGCTAAGGCCCAAAATAATCAACCTTATGGCGGCGTGGTAGGGAAAACGCTTAATGATTCAAAGGAGTGGTGGCCTGAGCCTCATAAAGCGCCTGCCGGCGCGCCAAATGTAG
>Ga0193717_1001531_pt1 | contig 14145 bp, 14 predicted proteins | sample U2c2metaG_FD_145900 | JGI IMG/M metagenome (GOLD analysis project Ga0193717, IMG submission 145900) | Soil microbial communities from a riparian zone of the East river system, Colorado, United States - U2c2 | ecosystem: Environmental > Terrestrial > Soil > Riparian zone | place: USA: East River... | reverse complement strand
GGCGCCGGCTCGAGCGGTCACCCGATGAGCTTCGCGGCTCGGCGGTGAACGGTGCCAGTGGCATGAATGACACTATTCGTCAAAAACATGCCAAAATGGCTGCGTGCATCGCGTGGCCGTCCTGTTCCTACCGCCCGTCGTCGGCTTCGACGCGGCGATCGCCCCGATGCTCCTCGGCGCCGCGGAGGACGGCGACGGAAACCCGCTCTACGAAGTCATCACGTGCGGCCTGACCGCCGATCGCATCCCGGCGACCAACGGCTTCGACGTGGTACCCGCCGCAGGCGCCGAGGCGCTCGCCTCCGCCGACACCGTCGTCATTCCCGGCACGCGGTATCCGCCCGCCCGCCATGACGGGGTGCTCGCGGCGGACGCCCGCGCGGCGCTCGAGTCGATCCGGCCGGGCACCCGAATGGTGTCCATCTGTACCGGTGCCTTCGTGCTCGCCGCGGCAGGCCTGCTCGACGGCAGGCGCGTTACCACCCATTGGAAGTTCGCCGACGCGCTGCGCCGGCTTCACCCCAAGGTTCGGGTCGATGAGAAGGTGCTGTTCGTCGACGACGGCGACGTGCTCACGTCTGCGGGGCTCGCTGCGGGAATCGACCTGTGTCTACACATCATTCGTTCCGATCACGGCGCGCAGGTGGCCAACGCCGTCGCGAAGTACTGCGTCGTGCCGCCGTGGCGGGAGGGTGGGCAGGCTCAGTTCATCGACCGGCCCCTGCCGACGGCCGACGACGCCTCGACGGCCGCCACCCGCGAGTGGGCACTGGGCCACCTCGATGAGGAGCTGACGGTCGAGCGGCTGGCCCGACACGCGAACATGAGCCCGCGGACGTTCAACCGCCGCTTCCGCGAGGAGACCGGGCAGGCCCCCGGCACCTGGGTACGGAACCGCCGGATCGACCACGCCCGCGAGCTCCTCGAGTTCCGCGACCTGCCCGTCGACGAGGTGGCCAGGCGCTCCGGGCTCGGCTCGGGCGGCAACCTGCGCCACCACCTGCGCAGGGGCGTCGGGATGTCGCCGACGAGTTATCGCAAGGTCTATCAAGGCGCTTGACGATCGGTCAGTGGCCGGTCCGGGCTCCTACCAACAGGTCGGCAAGTGCGACGGCCACGGCGTGCAGTCCCGTTTCGAGCGAATACGTCTTGTCGACAGTCCAATTGACGATTCCGCCGATCAAGGACCCGACGATGATGTCAGCGAGGGTCTGCGGGTCGTGGCCGACGGTGACCTGTCCACGGGCCGCGCCGTCCTTGACGAGTTCGAGAAACGTGTCATGTAGCGCGGACCCGCGTTGGAAGCCGTAGCCCGTGCAAGCCAGCATCTCGCCGATCACTTCGCGGTAGGTGTCGCTCGATTCGACTAGCGCAGAGGCGATGTCGTCGAACAATCCGACCAGTCGGGTTGGGATCGGCTCGGATGCCCGATCGAAGACGACATCGTGGAGGTTGAGCAGGCGCCGCTCGGCGAGCGCGCGCATCATGTCCTGTCGGGTGGCGAAGTGGTTGAAGAACGTGCGATTCGCCACGTCGGCGCGCTCGCAGATGTCTTCGATCTTGGTGGCCGACACGCCTTGGACCAGAAAGAGGTCGAAGGCCGCACCAAGAATCCGGTCGCGGACCTCCACCTTGCGCCGGTCCAGCCTGTTCACCGTTGAGAGCTTAACGTGTGCCGCTGTCGCACAGCTGCTCCGACAGGTTCCAGAGGGCCAATGCGTGCGCCGCGTCGACTGCGTATGGCGCAACGTCGTCGCTGATCCGGCAGTCCGCGAGGTATACGGACCCGACGTCGGCCAGGTCCTGGCTCACCGCTGCCCACACCTGGGTCGCCGCCCCGTGCTCGGCCGTGGTGAAGTCACGGCGTATGTCGATCGTCTGCTCGCTTGGCTGTGTTGGCCTGCGCCCAAGCAGGCTGGCGAAGTCGTCCCGGGTCATGTGGCGGGCCAGCGAGGTGGCGACCACGCCGGGGTGGACGGCGTACGCACGGACACCGCGGTCGCGCAAGCGTCGGTCGAGTTCGATCACGTGCAGCACGTTGGCGGTCTTGGACGCACCGTACGCGAGGAACTTGTCGTATTCACGGCGATCCCAGTTCGGGTCGTCGAGGTCTACGTCGCTCAGCCGGTGCCCGTCGGACGAGAGGGTCACGATCCGGGCCCCTTCAGCCGCGACCAATTGCGGTACCAGCAGCCTGCTGAGTTCGAAATGACCCAGATGATTTGTGCCGAATTGCATTTCGAAGCCGTCGGCAGTGCGGCCGAACGGCGTGAACATCACCCCCGCGTTGTTCATCAGCACGTGGATCGCCGAGGTGAGGTCCGCAATCGTCGCGGCCGCCGCCCGAACGCTTGCCAACGACGTCAGATCCAGCTGGACGCTCGACGTTCGTGCACCGGGAACCTCAGTGCATACCCATCGTTCGGCCTCCGAGAGCGCACCGGCGCTGCGCCCAGCAAGGACGACATGCGCCCCGGTCGTCGCGAGTGCCCTTGCCGACTCACGCCCCAGCCCGGCAGTGGCGCCCGTGATTACGCAGGTCTTGCCGGTCAGCTCGACGCCATCGACGAGCGCCAGCGCGGTGGGGGATTCCATCACACTTGCGCCGCTGCCTCGCCGAGCCGCCACAGTGGGATCACCACGTCAGGATCGCATGTCTCCTCCACGATCCACTTGCACATCCGGCGCATGGGTTCGATCGCGTCTTGCGGAGCCGCGATCGGAACGCTGCAGGCATAGCCAAGGCTGGTCAGTCGTTGCGCGCCGAACAGCGGAAGCGTGTCGCGTAGTTCGTGTTTGAGCGATTCGGGATAGATGCCGATCGTCTGTGTGTAGGCGGTGACCGCTTCGGTAACCTTGTCGATGCCGTCGACCGGCACGATGTTGGCCACTCGCCCGGACAGCATCGCGGAGTAGTCGACCGGCGAGTCGAACTGCGAAACGATGACTGCACCTTCGCGTTGCTCACCGCCGATCACCTGGTAGAAGTCCTCAGTCATCCGCGACGCTTCGACATGCTCGTACAGCTCGCGGTTCGGCTGCGGCGGCGGCGTACTGATGAATGCAGGCAGCCGCACGAGCTCCTCGTAGATCAGTTCACCGAGCTTGTTGGCATTGGCGATCCCGGTCGGATCGGTTCCGGTCATCGCGTAGATGACGCGGGCGTTGGCGCAGCCTTCCTGGTTGGCGACCCCGATGTCGACCGCGGCGCGGCGCGCGACCTCGCGCATCGTTTCGTCGTCGCCGAACGCTTCCCGACCGATGATCGTCGCGCTGCGTTTGGGGTCGAGCGCGATCATCTCCAGACCCGGCTGAATGTAGCGGGTGACGTGCTTGACCGACGCCAAACCACCCCAGGCGACTATCTTTTCGACGTGCTCGGGCCGGTACAGCCGTTCCTCGACCGCGACGTCGCCGCCCTTCCAATACGCGACGGCGAGGTGCTTGGTGATGGGGTGGTTGGGTGCGACGTCGGCCAGCGTGCGGGCGATCGCCACGGCCGTCAGCGGGTCGTTCGACGGCGCCTTGATGATCGCGTCGCATCGAGTGATCACCGAACGCAGGATCGTCACCGCCGAAACCAGGCCGCCGTTGCCTGCGGGTATGTGCACTACTCGCGATCCGAATGCCCGTACTCGCAACTCGCGCCCGTCGGCAAGCGCGTGCGGTACCCAGCCGTTGAGGTAGTCGAGTCCGACCTGGGTCTCGGCGAGCTCGAGGACGTTGGCCCGCGTGAACAGTGGCGGCAGGATCTGATAGCTGTTCTTCAGCATGTCCGGCGGCAAGGGGTTTGCGAGCACTGCGGCCTCGTAAGCCTCTTGCAAATGCGGGTTCGTGTCGAAGGTCAGCGCGTTGCCGAGTGCCTCGAGCACGTCGAGGATCTCGTCGAACCCGACGTCATTGAGGTCGGCCATTGCCATCGGAGTCGGCAGCGGCAGCTGCTCGACGTAGCGCGCCATGTCGGGTGCTTGGAATTGTGTTGCGCCACTGCGAGTACCGAAGGTGACGAGATCGTCGGTGATGACCTCGCCGCGCAGAAAGAGCGGAACGGTGTATGCGCCGCTCATGACTCGAACGCCTTCATGAAATTGACTGCCTCGTTGTGCACCTCGTGGGTGGCCGCGCAGGTGATGCGGTCGTCGTCGACGCCCTGCTTCTCGCTGTAGCGGATGATGTCGTGTTCGAACGCAACGCTGGTCTGGCCGCAGGGACAGTGCAGGTCCCAGTCGATCGTGACCTCGTCGCCGGAGATCACGCCGCCCCAATGTGCTTTGAGCAGAACGTCGTAGACGGCAGCTCGGCCGGTCTGTCGCCCCGTGCGTGGCAGCGGTTCGCTGGTGTCCGGGTCGAGCACGAACGGGATCACCCACGGCTGGACGTTGTAGCGGCCCTCGCTGCAGGCCCAGTGGAAGGCACTCTGCTCCGAGAACCCGTAACCCTCCTGGATGCGGTCGACGCCGAGGAACTCGTGGATCACGTCCATGTAGTCGTCAGGCAGCACGGCGCCCTTGTTGCCGCCACCCGTGAGGATCGCGGAGTCCTTGGCGAACACTCCAGAGATGCCGCGCTCAAGGCCGGCCTTGGCGACGTCGTACATCAGGCCGTATGTACCGATCATGAATACCCGCTTGCCGCGGAGCTTTTCGGCGATGGTGGTGAAGAAGTTGTCGAGGTCTTCCGGCTGCCTTGCCTGCATCGCAATGAACTCGTCCTTGCGGGCGGCCAGCGCCGGGTCGATTACCAGCCGGTCGAGCTCGCCGCGCGACGCGGCGGCGCGCATCTTCGATGCCAGGAACATCAGGTCGGTGTCGATGGCGTCCGGGTACAGCGCGTGGAACTTGCGCTCATCGTTGCCCGTGAAGCCCTGCTTGATCATGTTGGCGATGCGAAGGTGGCCCAGCTTTCCCTTGGCGTAGTTGGGCCAGATGACCTCGACGGCGGGATTCAGCTGCTCGAATGTCGGTTCCGTGCCGAATGTCTGGAACAGGCAGATCTTCCACAGCTGCATGCCTTCCCGCGCGCCATGCTTGTCCTTCGGAATGATCGAGAGGGTGCCGGTCGTGCCGCTCGAGGTGATGACCTCGAGCGGCGTCTGCTCGTCGAGGCGGTCGATCCAATCGTCGATACCGTTGCAGCCGTTGGTGTCCACCTTGCTCAAGTCGTGACTGGTCAGCTTGCCGAGCCACTTCGTCATTAGATCGAAGCGCTTGTTGTCGACGAGCGCGGCCGGGTACGACTTGAAGGCGGTGTGCGAAAAGAACAGCGGGACAACGTCGTTGAATTCATCAAGAACGGTCACGCCCAAGCGGTCAGCCAGTTTGCCGACCAACTCGATGCTCTGCCGATGTTGGTCGAACCGGATGGCCATCGCCTGACGCTGGAGTTCCTCCAACTCGTCGCGCGGAATGCTGTGCATCTGAGTCAGTGATTCTCCGAAGTACGCGATCGGATCGTCCATGAACTGCTCGACCGTCACCATCGACTGCTTTGTCGTCATGCCGAGCACACTACGACCAGATGCAGTCAACTGCAAGAGCGCAGTTGTATGCAAATTGATGCGCGTGGCCCACGGCTACGATGTCGGCCATGCCCGAGCCCCTGATCAAGGCCATCAGTGGCCACGCCCCCGAACTGCACGCCGATTCGTGGGTCGCGCCCAACGCCACCGTGATCGGACCGGTGACGCTCGGAGCCAAGGCCAGCGTCTGGTACGGCGCGATCCTGCGGGCCGAGTTCGAACCGATCACCGTCGGCGAGGGCTCCAACCTCCAGGACAACGTCACCGTTCACGTGGATCCGGGCTTCCCGGCTGCCATCGGGGCCGGCGTCAGCGTCGGCCACAACGCCGTACTGCACGGCTGCACCGTCGAGGATGGCTGCCTGGTCGGCATGGGGGCGGTCGTACTCAACGGCGCCATCATCGGTGCCGGATCGCTGGTCGCGGCGGGCGCGGTCGTCCCACAAGGAGCCGTCATCCCGCCGCGATCACTGGTGGCGGGCGTGCCCGGCAAGGTACGCCGCGAGCTCAACGACGACGAGGTGGCAGCCAACCGCATCAACGCACAGGTCTACGAGCACCTGAGTGAGCTACACCGCACTGCGGTCGATTAGCGGGCATTCTGGGTACCTGCCTACGGTGAGCACCATGCGGATCCTTGTCACCGGGGCCACGGGCTACGTCGGCTCACGGCTGGTCGCCGCGCTGTTGCGCGAGGGCCACGACGTGGTGGTCGCCAGCCGCAACCTCGCGCGCCTCGGCGAATTCGGTTGGTTGGACGACGTCAGGCCGGTTGCCCTCGATGCGGCCGACCCCGAGTCGGTCACCAGTGCGTTCGGCGTCTCGGGCCCCATCGACGTCGTCTACTACCTGGTCCACGGAATCGGACAACCCGACTTCCGGGCCGCCGACAATCGCGCCGCGGGCAACGTGGCGCACGGGGCAAGGGCCGCGGGCGTCAAGCGCATCGTCTATCTCGGCGGGTTCGTACCCGACGACGGCGAACTGTCCGAGCATCTGACCAGCCGCGCCGAGGTCGCCGACGCGTTGTCGCTCGAAGACGGGCCAGAGCTGGTCTGGCTCGGAGCCGCCATGATCATCGGCGCAGGGTCGACGTCGTTCGAGATGTTGCGTTACGTGGCCGACCGGTTCCTCGTCATCCCCATGCCCCCGTGGGCGAGTAATCCGATGGACCCGATCTCGATCCGTGACGTGCTCTACTACCTCGTCGCCGCCGCTGATCCCAAGAGGGTGCCCGCAGGCGCCTACGACATCCACGGCCCCGAACGAACGACGTACGGTGACCTGTTGCTTTCGTACGCACGCCTTTCGGGGAGGTGGCGCCATGTGCTGCCGGTGCCCGACGTCGACGTCACCCTGCTATCGCGGTTGACGAGCGTGGTCCTGCCGGTTCCGGGTGGGCTTGCGGCGGATCTCGTTGAGTCACTTGAATATCCGATGACGGCGTCCGACGACGGGCTGCGCGGCCTAGTGCCAGATCCGCCAGGTGGGCTGCTCGACATCGACGATTCGATCATGTTGTCGCTGTCCGGCGGCATTGCTCGACCGGTCGACGGGTTGGCAGACCCGCACCACCTCGCAGACACCGATCCCGGCTGGGCGGGTGGCGACGTACTGCGCCTCCGCAAGCTGGCCAATTTAGTCACGCCCTCGATCGTCAGGCCGGCGCTCCGGTTGCTCGGCATCGTGCCGGGACCCGTCGCGGGAGCGGTCCGCACCAGCCTGGACACCCTGATCGGCTTGGCCCCTGGGGGCGCGACGCCATGAGTGACCTTCTCGGCGAGTTCGGAACCTTGATCAGTTCACGGGCTGCGCAGCGCGACGAGCCCCGGACGACGGTGCTCCGTCGCCGCATCGTCGTCGTGGTGGTGCTCGTGCTCGGTGCGGTGCTCCTCGGCTTCTCGCTGAATCAACAACCGGGGGACGCGCTGTTCTACTGGCTCACCCTCGCGCTCGCGGCCGTGTGGGCCCTCGGCGCGTGGGCTTCGGGCCCACTGCACCTGGGAAAGCTCAGGTTTCGCGCCCGAGAGCGGCGTCCCGTCATCACCGGCACGCTCATCGGCCTATTGGTCGGCGCCGCATTCATCGTCGGCGCGCTAGTCGCCCGGCAGCTCCCGCCCGTCCGGGACTACATCGTGCAGGTGCTCCAGTTCGCCAACTACGGACCGCTAGTGGTCGTCGTGTTCATCACCGTGATCAACGGCGTCGCCGAGGAGATGTTCTTCCGCGGCGCGCTGTACACGGCGTTCGGCAAGGCCTATCCCGTCGCGCTGTCGACGGTCGTGTACGTCGTCGCCGTTTCGGCCGCCGGGAACCCGATGTTGGGCTTCGCGGGCCTCATCCTCGGAGCCGTGTGCGCCTACGAACGCCGAATGACCGGTGGAGTGCTCGCACCGATGCTGACCCACTTCTTCTGGGGGCTCGTCATGGTGCTCGCACTACCACCGATCTTCGGCGTCTGACGCCGCCGGGCTGCCGATCTTCGGCGTCTAACGCAGCGGGTTGGCCAACTCATCATGCGGCATCCGCGCCGCGACCACGGCGATCGCCGCCAGCAGCACGGGCACGACACCGGCCACCAGGAAGATCAGCTCCATCGACACGACCTTCGACAGCGGTCCGACGATCGCGAACGAAAACGGCATGAACGCCAGCGAGACGAAGAAGTCCAGGCTCGACACCCGGCCCAACATCTCGGACGGCACCCGGCGCTGCAGCAAGGTGCCCCAGATGACTCCGGCGGCGCCATCGGTGACGCCGATGACGAACGTTGCCGCTGCCATGGTGGGGAACGACGACGTGATGCCGACGACCACCAGCGGCGCCGAACCGAGGCCCCACATCGTCATCATCACCGTCAGGTAGCGCCGGGGGAGTCGTCGCGATGACACCGCGAGCGCTCCCAGTGCGCTGCCGATGCCGAAGGACGCCAGGATGAAGCCGTACGAACGCGCACCGTCGGCGAACCGGTGCTGCGCGATGAACGGCAACAGCACCTCGATCGGACCGAGCACGACGAGCACGAAGATGCTGGCGAACAACAGCGTCCACAGCAGCCACGGCGTGCGCACCACGAACGAGCAGCCGTCGCGCAGATCACGCAGCACGTGCGGTCGCTCGTGATCGTCGTCCCGCGCCGACGCGCTGACCGCGGGGCGCGTGGCCACCAAAAGGATGAGGCCGACGGCGAACAGCACTGCCACCACGACCGCGCCGACGGAGGGCATCGTCATCCCGACGAGGACTCCCGCCACGGCTGGGCCGATGGCCTGTTGAAGCACCGGACGCACGGTGCCTTCGACGCCGTTGGCGGCCAACAATTGTTCGGCGGGCAGTATTCGCGGGAGCAGTGCGCTGTATGCGGGGAAGAAGAACGCCGCCGCGACACCGAGGGTGCCCGCAGCGACGGCCATGTGCCAGATCTTCAGTGCGCCAATGGAACCCAGCACCGCCACCGTTGACACCGCGATCACGTTGACGGTCTCGACGGCAATGATGATGCTGCGCCGGTTGAGCCGGTCAGCCGCGAGGCCGCCGACGAGCAGGAAGGCCACCAGGCCGATGCCGAGGCAGGTCGCGACGAGCGACAGCGACGCGGGGTCGTTGTCGAGCGCGATGACCTGAAGTGCCATCACGACGGCCCACATGCCCTCGGCGAAGATCGAGATGGAGACCGCGGCGATGAGCAGGCGGTACTCGCGGAACCGGAACGGTGCGAGCACGCGCCAGCCGCCGGCGGACTCCACCGGCTGCTCGACTTCGAATTGCGTACTCACCCATCGATGGTGGCGCACCGACCATGGGCGAGTCGAATGATTTTCCGGTGCCCAGGAACTGCCTCATCGTCGAGATAGCGCTGGCGGCGACGCCTCGCCCTTCCTCGCCGAGAGCGCTATCTCAACGAGGATGGAACGAGGATGGGCGCTCAGTCGTCGTTGAAGGTCGGCGTCCGCCGCTGCTGAAACGCCTTGGTGCCCTCGCTGAAGTCAGCGGAGTTCAGCAGCACCAACTGACCCTCGGTCTCACGGGTGAACGCGCCGGGGAGCTCGGTGAGCGTCGCTGCGTTGATGGCGTGCTTGGTCTTGCGCAACGCCACCGCAGGGCCGGCCTTCAGAGTGGCGATGACCTGAGCCACCTTCGCGTCGAGCTCGTCGGGCGGGTACACGGCGCTCACCAGCCCGAAGTCCAAGGCGTCGGACGCCGTGATGCGTTCGGCCAGCAGTGCCATCCGCATCGCCCGCACCCGGCCGATGGCCGCCGCAACCAACGCCGATGCGCCACCATCGGGCATCAGCCCAATCTTGGTGAACGCCAACAGGAAATACGCCTTCTCCGATGCCAGGATGACGTCGCAGGCCAACGCCAGCGACACCCCGACGCCCGCGGCCGGACCCTGCACGACGGCGACGACGGGCTTGGGTAGCTCGACGATCGAACGGACTGCGTCATTGGCCGCGGCAAGCACGTCGGCGGGTGTTCCGCTGGCGCCCGGATTGGCGTGGTCGGCATCGCTGATGCCCGCGCCCGAGCTGAAACCGCGCCCCGCGCCCCCGAAGCGAACCACTCGCACGCGGGGGTCGGTGCCCGCCCGGTCCATCGTGCTTCCGATGGTGGCAAGCATCGCTGCCGTCAGAGAATTGAGACTGTCCGGACGATTGAGCGTGACCGAAAGCACGCCGTCGTCGAGGGACACCGTGAGATCGTCGATGCCGATGTAAGACTCGGTAGTCGTCATTGCTGCGCCTTGCCTCGGGGCGGGCCGAGGGCCCGCGGCGGATTCACTTAGTTATACAAGTAGGCTCTGCTCGGCGGTCAACCAGGTCGAAAATTCGGAGGGCGTTGCAAGATGGCTGGACCACTGCAGGGATTGCGAGTCGTCGAGTTGGCCGGCATCGGCCCCGGGCCACACGCAGCGATGATTCTCGGCGACCTCGGTGCCGACGTCGTACGCGTCGAGCGGCCGAAGAAGGGGCCGGGCGTACCAGCGCCCAGCCGCGATTCGATGCTGCGGAATCGGCGTTCGGTCGCTGCGGACCTCAAGAGCGACGAGGGCCGCGAACTGGTGCTCAAGTTGATCGCCAAGGCCGACGTGCTGATCGAGGGCTATCGGCCCGGTGTCACCGAACGGCTCGGGCTCGGACCCGACGACTGCGCCAAGGTCAACGACCGGCTGATCTATGCCCGCATGACGGGCTGGGGCCAGGACGGTCCGCGGGCCCTGCAGGCTGGCCACGACATCAACTACATCTCGCTCAACGGCCTGCTGCACGCCGTCGGTCGCAAAGACGAACGCCCGGTGCCGCCGCTGAACCTGGCCGGCGACTTCGGTGGTGGGTCGATGTTCCTGCTCGTCGGCGTCTTGGCCGCGCTGTGGGAGCGGCAGACCTCCGGCAAGGGCCAGGTCGTCGATGCCGCCATGGTCGACGGGTCCAGTGTGCTGATGCAGATGATGTGGAGTTTCCGCGCCACCGGCATGTGGAGCGACGTCCGTGGCACCAACATGCTCGACACCGGAGCGCCCTACTACGACACCTACGAGACTGCCGACGGCAAGTACGTGGCGGTCGGATCCATCGAGCCACAGTTCTACGCCGAACTGCTCGGTGGGCTCGGGCTCGACCCAGCTGCGTTGCCCGATCAGAACGACGTCAACCGCTGGCCCGAGCTCCGGGCCGTGTTCACCGAGGCGTTCGGCGCACACGATCGCGACCACTGGGCCAAGGTGTTCAATGGCACCGATGCCTGCGTGACGCCCGTGTTGAGCTTCGCCGAGGTGGAGACCGAGCCGCACATCACCGAGCGCGGAACCTTCTTCTCCGACGGCGACAACCTAGAGCCGTTCCCCGCGCCCCGCTTCTCACGCACTGGTCCGTCGACGCCCACCCCACCCGGGGTCCCCGGCGCCGACACCGAGGCCGTCCTGCGCGACTGGGTATAGTCCCAACCAACCAGTAGGTCGAGAGCAGGCTTGCCCTCCCTTGGCCGCCAGATTGAGTACGAAAGGAATGCATCCGTGCAGATCAAAGACGCCGTTGCGGTCGTCACCGGAGGTGCCTCGGGCCTAGGTTTGGCCACCACGAAACGCCTGCTCGACGCCGGTGCGTCCGTGGTGGTCATCGACCTGCGAGAAGGCGAGGAACTGGCTCAGCTCGGCGATCGCGTGAAGTTCGCGGCCGCTGACGTCACCGACGAGGCAGCCGTTGGCCAGGCCCTCGACCTCGCTGAATCGCTCGGCCCGTTGCGCATCAACGTCAACTGCGCGGGTATCGGTAGCGCAGCCAAGACGCTTGGCAAGGACGGTCCGTTCCCGCTGGACTGGTTCACCAAGACCATTCAGGTCAACCTCATCGGGACGTTCAACGTGCTGCGGCTGTCCGCTCAGCGGATCGCCAAGAACGAGCCGATCGGTGAGGAACGCGGCGTCATCATCAACACCGCGTCCGTCGCAGCGTTCGAGGGCCAGATCGGCCAGGCGGCTTACTCGGCCTCCAAGGGTGGCGTCGTCGGCATGACCCTGCCGATCGCCCGCGACCTGTCGCGTGAGCTCATCCGCGTCTGCACCATCGCGCCAGGGCTGTTCAAGACGCCGCTGCTTGGCTCGTTGCCCGAGGAGGCGCAGAAATCGCTCGGTCAGCAGGTACCGCACCCCGCCCGGCTCGGTGACCCCGACGAGTACGGCATGCTCGCCGTGCACATCGTCGAGAACCCGATGCTCAACGGTGAGACCATCCGCCTCGATGGCGCCATCCGCATGGCCCCGAGGTAACGGCATGACGATCAAGACGAAGTTCACCGAGGTCTTCGGGGTCGAGCACCCCATCGTCCAGGGTGGCATGCAGTGGGTCGGCCGCGCCGAATTGGTTGCGGCCGTGGCCAATGCGGGCGCGCTCGGTTTCATTACCGCGCTGACCCAGCCGACACCGGCCGACCTGGCCCGCGAGATCGACAAGACCCGCGAGCTGACCGACAAGCCGTTCGGGGTCAACCTGACGATCCTGCCGTCGATCAATCCGCCGCCGTATGACGAGTACCGCCGGGTGATCGTCGACGCAGGCATCAAGATCGTCGAGACCGCCGGCTCCAATCCCGCGCCGCATCTGCCGATGTTTCACGACAACGGCATCAAGGTGTTGCACAAGTGCACCTCGGTGCGGCACGGCGTCAAGGCGCAGAGCCTCGGCGTCGACGGCATCAGCATCGACGGCTTCGAATGTGCAGGTCATCCCGGCGAGGACGACGTCCCTGGCCTGGTGCTCATTCCGGCCGCGGCCGACAAGATCGAGATCCCGATGATCGCCTCCGGCGGATTCGGCGACGCCCGTGGGCTGGTGGCCGCCTTGGCGTTGGGCGCCGACGGCATCAACATGGGCTCGCGATTCATGTGCACCGTCGAGTCGTGCATTCACCAGAACGTCAAGGAAGCCATCGTGGCCGGCGACGAGCGTGGCACCGAGTTGATCTTCCGCAGCCTGCACAACACGGCGCGGGTGGCCAGCAATGTGGTGTCGCGTGAGGTGGTCGAGATCCTGAAGGACGGCGGTCAGTTCGAGGACGTCAAGGACCTGGTGGCCGGAGTCCGCGGCCGCAAGGTCTTCGACGACGGCGACGTCGACGCGGGCATCTGGACCGTGGGCACCGTGATGGGCCTGATCAATGACATCCCCACGTGTGAGGAACTGATCTCGAGAATCGTGAACGAGGCCGAGGAACTGATCGCCGGACGCCTTGGCGGCATGGTCGCGCCCGCGGAGTCCGCGGTGGTCTCCGCGTAGCAATTTAGGGGTGGGATGCGAAAAGCCGCCGACGTCAGACGTCGGCGGCTTTCGTGGTTTACCGGTGACGGCGCGGCGCGTGACTAGGTCGTCAGGCGGAACGCCAGGTCAGAACGTACGCCCGAGGGCGTGCGGTCAGACCGCTTGAGCGAGGTCGGGGAACTGCTCGGAGGTGTCACCCTCGATCAGGAAGTCCCCGTGATACAGAGCCTCGAAGTCAACTTTGATGACATCTGCACTGGTGTCGTCGATCCACATGTACTGAACAGTAACAATCACCATTAAGAGTTCTTTGAGTCACGATTCGGAAAATGATGGCAATTCTTACCTGCGGGTAGGTTTCTAGCCCTTCGGGTCGTTCAGGTGCATGGGGTTGGTTCCGTTCAGCAATACCCAGGTGGCTACTGCGGCCGCAATCCCGATGACCAGCAGTCCGACGCTGATCACACCGGGCCAGCGATGACGGCCGAACAGCTTGGCGTCCAGCGAATAGGCGCCCGCGCCCGTGAAGAGCAGGGCCGTTGCCGCAAACGCGGTCAGAAACGGAACGTTGAACGGTTCGGACCAGAACGCGGCCCCTGACACGTTCACCAGCCAGGCGTCGATCATCGCGGCGAGCACGCCGGCCGCGGCTAGCGGTGTCAGCAAACCGAACAGTAAAAGGATTCCGCCGGCCGTCTCGGTGGCCGTGACCAGCGCTGCGGCGAACGTCGGCATGCGCCACCCGCTGGATTCCATGAACGCCACCACCGCGCCGAAGTCCAGTGCCTTGACCAGGCCGGCCTGAATCATCGTCGCGCCTACTGCAAAGCGAAGTAGCAGCAAGCCGACATCGGTGAGTGCGTACGGGTTGCG
>Ga0193717_1001530_pt1 | contig 14159 bp, 13 predicted proteins | sample U2c2metaG_FD_145900 | JGI IMG/M metagenome (GOLD analysis project Ga0193717, IMG submission 145900) | Soil microbial communities from a riparian zone of the East river system, Colorado, United States - U2c2 | ecosystem: Environmental > Terrestrial > Soil > Riparian zone | place: USA: East River... | reverse complement strand
CGAAGTACCTGGCCTCGCTCTGAGCTCCATAACGTTCACACGTCGATGACCGCGACCAGGGCAATCGGCCTGCACGTCCACGCTGCTCGCACAGACCAGATGTCGCAGTCCGTTCCCCACGCGAACAGACACACCACGAATGCGCACGCTCACGCGTCCACCCACCAGCACCGCTCCCCCGTGCCCGCGCGGAGCTGCCCGGCCGCCGCAACTGAGGTGTCATGGCGCCCGGAACAGCATCCGGATGCGCGCTACGGCCACCCGCGGGACGCACCACCGCCCTCAGCGTGTCCACGCGGTGGCCCGCAGCGCCGGCCACCGAAGGCTCCGCGTGTCCCTGACCAACCGCCACCGGCACTGCCGCCGATGACCCACACTGCCCTCGTTTCCCGCCACGTCATGGTTGAGACCTGTCCACCCTCGACACCGTGCCCGACAGATAAGCGTTGCCATGCCCCGAATCGCCGCACGCCCCGTCAGTCACGACCGCACCACCGTGCAGACGCACCCAGAACGAGACGCCGACGCTCCGGACCACAGACACTCCGGTGTGCCCGTGGCGTTGACGATTCAGGGTGTGATCACCGACGACGCCGAGCAGATTCTGCTGCTGCAACCCGAGTCTGACGGTGCGCCCGACGGCAAGGTCTGGTCGTTGCCGGGGACGGACCTCGTTGCTGGCTGGACTCCGGCCGAGACACTGCGGGTCTACCTGGGCGAACAACTTGGCCTCTACCGGACGCACCTGGACGAGGCGCAGTTCTGTTTCCGCCACACGAACGGTCCGTGCGACGACTCGGGGCCCGTGGCAACGTTGCTGTTCGACTGTGGGCGACTGTCCCACGCCGACGTGCAGCGTGCCGCCCGCGTCGACGGCCCGCGAATCAGGTGGACCAATCGCGACGACCTCGAGCACCTGCTGCACCCCGCAGAGCTTTCCCTGCTCCGCTCCGCGCTGCGTCACCCGCCTTCCCCGTCCTACGTCGAAGTGCCGATTCCGCGCGACCCCGCAGTCAGTCCCTGGTTCGACGAACACAGCAAAGTAGTCCACACAGGACTCGTCCGTCCGCGTGTCGCGATCTCTGCTGATTCGCCGGACTTCCCCAACGACATGGCACGGCTACTCGACCGGATGCGGGAACGGCTGTGAGTGCGATGACGGCGACCGCACTCGTCGAACGGAGACTGCTGCCGGAGAGAATTCGCGTACAGCGCACTGACAATCACGCCACAGGCGAGGTGTCACTCTACGAACCGCAGTACTCCTGAGGATCCTTCCCCGTCCGCTTCGACGACGTAACCCGATCGATGTTCCGAATGGATGTCGGCGTCCTCGGCGCCGACAGTGTCGAAGCTGCCGAGTTCCTCACCTACGTCGAGGCCGACGAACTTCTTCCCAGAATTCCCGTTCCCCGGGACGTGCTGCTGGTGCAGCTGTTGAGCCGCAATCCACCTCGACCAGGACGACGCAGGGCAGGGGCTCGGCTCTCGTGCCTACCTAGAAGCGGAGCAACACTCGTGCCCAAACAGTGAATCCCGGTCACCGCGCCACCTTCACAACCTGTGTTCGGCTGCCGGCATCAATCACGGCGTCGTCAGCCGAGCCCGCTCACACAGAACGACCGAGCCCTACTCGCCCTCGCCCCGGGGGTAACCACGTTCGCTGTACCAGGCCACGAAATCGGCAGGAGCAATCATGAATGGTCGTCGTGACGACCACGGCGAGTTGGCGAGGTTGGTCGACGAAGCGCGACGCACGGGGTGGCACTCCCCGCCTGGTGCTCCCGGCATGGTGTCCGCAGCCGAGCAGGTCCTCGCGATCATCCGGCCAGTGGTAGTTCGGTATTGCCGGGCCCGGGTGGGCCGAGACGAGCGCGCGTTCGCCTCGGCCGACGACATCGCGCAGGAAATATGTCTCGCCGTGTTCACCTCGCTGCCGTCCTACCGCGACCAGGGTCACCCGTTTCTGGCTTTCGTGTACGGCATCGCGCATCACAAGATCGCCGACGCTCAGCGCGCAGCCTCCCGCAACCGAGCCGAGCCCGTCGCCGATGTCCCTGACGCCCCGGACAGCAGCGCCGACCCCGCACAGCACGCCCTACGAGTCGAACAGAACGAGCGCCTCTCTCGACTGCTCGACGTGCTACCCGACAACCACCGCGAGATCCTGAGGTTGCGCGTCGCACTCGGTCTGTCGGCGGACGAAACCGCCGGCGTCATGCAGTCGACCCCCGGCGCCATCCGGGTCACCCAACACCGGGCACTGACCCGGCTCCGCGAGTTACTGACGCTGCCATGAACAACGACTGGTCGATGCGCCGCACCGCGCCGTACCCCCGACCTGCCGCGTCCCCGCCGGCCACCGAGGTACCCACAGCGCATGACTCGCTCCGCCCACGACCACAACGAAACCCGTAAGCGGAAGACGCCGCTTGAGGCGTAACACGAACGCCCACTGTGGCGACTGACGAAGACAACCACCGCGAGGGCCCCGATATCACCGCAGAACCGCTCCGGGCAGCACTCTTGGTGCCACGCAGCCAACGACTCCTGCTCGATCTCGACGGCGGGCACACTCTCGCGATGGTCTACCCAGGGTTGTCGCTCCTACGCACCGTGGAGGGCCGCGTCATCGAGGAACTGTGGCTGCCCCAGGGCGAGGACGCCAGCGACACCGACGACGAGGTGTTGATCGCCGCGCTCCGTGACGCTGTGCTGTGGACAGCGCAGAAGAGCTAGCGCTGCGAGCGCACTGCCACGATCTGCGGCTATCGCGCGCGGCCCAGGCGGTGCGGAACACACCGCCGCCCTGACCCGGCGCTGGATCAACGCCTATTCGCTTCTCGGCCGATAGGAGAAATCGTCCGCGGCCACAGTATGAGACCATAACAACCGGTGACGACAGCTGCGCTCTCCGACGTCAATTTCGGTTGCCGAGCGTCGGTTTAACGCGTGATCGGCGGGTCGCCATGATGGTGATCCTTTCACTCGTTACGGTGCTCCTCACTGCAATGATCACGAAAAAGAAAGAGCAACCAACACATGGCGCAAAAAGTCTTGGTCTCCATGGTCGACGACATCGACGGTGGGCCAGCCAACGAAACTGTGGCTTTCGGTCTCGACGGCGTGACGTATGAAATCGATCTGTCGGACAAACACGCCGGTGCCCTCCGTGATGAACTCGCGGCGTTCGTCGCGGCCGCACAGCGCACCGGTGGCCGGAAGACCCGTGGCAGCGCCGTGCCAGCTGCGGTGCCGGACCGGGAACGCACTCAGGCGACTCGCACCTGGGCGCGAGAGAACGGTTTCCCGATATCGGACCGTGGACGTATCCCCGCGGAGGTCACCGCAGCCCACGAGGAAGCTCAGCGTCCGCCGAAACCTGATGCTCCCGCGACACCTCGCAGGCGCCCACGCAAGAAAGCCGCCGCGTCCTGACCGTCGCCGCGACGCAGCGGGGCGGACGACGCAACCGGTTGCTGGCTGGGCCGCTGGTTCGCGAGGAGCGCCCTCAAACGCCTGATGACGGCTCACGCGGTCTATTTCGGACCGATCACCATCTGTGATAGCTGTCCTGGGTCTCGTCCACGGCGACGCCGCCCGCCAACACTCTCACCCTGCGAACACACCGCCGTCCTCATCGACTCCGAGAACACCGCGCGCACACCCCGCGCTCGACCTCGGCCGCGCTCTGTTCCTCGCCGAGTTGGACAGTCGATTCCCCCAGCACCACGAGGCGCTGCTGGACGGCGACTCCGGCCAGTGGAGGCTACCCATTTGGCTTCCACAGTGGACCGCCGCAGCGGGCCCGCTCATCGCCGCGTGGCGCCACGCGAACAGCGACAGTCGACCGTGGACAGAAGCAGTTTCCCGTGCGCAGCAGTGGGCCGACCGTGCAGCCCTGCAGCCAGCACGCCAGAAGCACGCCCCGGCGGCGCCTCGGTAGAGTCAGCGGGTGCCCGTGGCGCTGTTCGACCTCGACAACACCTTGATCAGCCGGGACCACACAATCGCCTCGTGGGCCGAAGCCGTCGCCTCAGCGCGGTAACTTGGCATCGAAGCAGTCGAGTGGCTCCTGGCCGCCGACACCGACGGATTCCTGCCGCGCGATCAGTTTGCCACTGCCCTCCAGGAACACTTTCAGCTTCCCGACACCATCGCTTCCCTGCAACGAGACTATGAGCGGACATATCCTCGTCATACGAGATGTTCCCCGACGTCGTAGCAGCTCACCAGAATCTGCGAGTGACCGGATGGCGTGTCGGCGTCGTCACCAACGGCCGGTCGCCACGCAACAGGCAGTTCTCGACCACACTGGGCTCACCGAGCACATCGACGGCTGGTGCATCTCCGAAGCGGAGCGCGTCCGCAAGCCCAACAGCGAAATCTTCTGGCGCGCCGCGCGTCGTTGTGGCGGCGACACCGCCCGCGGCTGGATGGTCGGAGACCATCCAGCCGCGGACATCGAAGGCGGCCGTCAAGCAGGCCTGCGTACAATCTGGATTCACCGCGGTCGAACGTTTCCCGCAGGAACCTCACTTCCAGACCATTCCGTCGCAGCACCGCAGGCTGATTCACAGGAGCCTTGTCGCGTATGGCGTGACGTGTTTTGACGATCGTGTCCAGGCTTAGCTGTTCTTGCGTCTAAGATCCAAGGTGCCCCGTCAACCTAAAGCAAGGACCGATTTCGCCTGTGTCAGCTGCAGAACGTCCGCCGGTCCAGTTCGATGCCAGCTTCCTCGCTGATCCGGATGCCGCGTACTCCCGACTCCGGGCGGAAGCTCCTGTGCATCGTGCGGTGGCGCCGGACGGCTCGCCAATCTGGTTGATCACCCGCCACGAGGACGTCCGGGCAGCCCTGGCGGACACGCGGTTGTCGCTGAACAAGGCGAACGCCGGGACCGGCTACCGCGGCTTCAACCTTCCGCCCGAACTCGACGCGAACTTGCTGAATATGGACGCGCCAGACCACACACGGCTGCGACCGATCCTCGGGCGTGGGTTCACCCGAGCCCGCGTCGAAGGCCTGCGCCCAAGGATCCGGGAGATCGCCGACGAACTGCTCGATGCGCTGCCGGCCTCCGGGCCGGTGGATCTGCTCAGCGGGTTCGCCGCTCCGCTGCCGATCACCGTGATCTGCGAACTCCTTGGTATACCGGTCAAGGACCGCCCGGATTTCCGCACCTGGACCGACCACATGCTGGCGCCACCGCAGCCCGAGGATCTGCCAGCCGCAGTGACATCGCTGTGGACGTACCTGCTCCACCTCGCAGCAGCAAAACGAGCAAACCCCGGCGACGACCTCATCAGTGCGCTGATCGACGCACGCGACGTCGAGAGTCAAATGTCGGAAGCAGAACTGATCAGTGCGCTGTTTCTCATACTCGGTGCCGGGTACGAGAACGTGGTCCACGTGCTCGGCAACGGCATTGCCGCCGTGCTGGACCGTCCTGACACACTCGCCGACCTGCGGGCTCACCCGAAGCTGCTGCCGTCCGCGGCCGACGAGTTGGTGCGGTTCGCCTCCCCCGCGCTACTCGCCATCCGCCGGTTCCCGACAAGCGACGTCGTCATCGGCGGCACGACAATCCCCGCTGGGGACACGGTAATGCTGGCGATGAACTCCGCCGACCGCGACCCGGCTCGCTTCGACGATCCCGATGTGCTTGACGTGCGGCGCAACGATAACCCGCACGTTGGGTTCGGTTATGGACCGCACTACTGCATCGGGGCACCGTTGGCGCGCATCGAGATCGAGGTCGCGCTGGCCGCGCTGCTCGATCGGTTTCCCACTCTCGCGCTCACAACGCCCTACAACGACCTGCGGTGGCGTCCGTCGTTCCGCAACCGAGGCCTCCTGGAACTGCCAGTCACCCTGTAAATGGCCGCTAACGCTTTGCGAGCACGAAACGGACCGTAGGCTGGCCAGGGCGGGGTCGCAGTCGGTGGCGCACGGTCCGGATGGTGCGACTGCACCGGAACGCCAACGCGACCGATGCGAGATGACGAGCTTCGTCGAGCGGATTGCCCAGGATGCGCTCGTGGTCGACATAGTTGATCGCCGGTTCCCCTTCACGTGCATGACGGTGCTGCACGCGGTAGGCATCGAGCCCAGTAGCGAGCGCTGCCGCCTCAAACACGGCGAGGCTGCGTTCACGATCGGGCCGCAATGCGGCCAGCTCCGCAGCCGCTACCTGAGCGTCGGGGTGCACATAGGGTGCCAGCCGCAGCTGGACGTCGCGGATCTCGATAATCCGCCGGTAGAGTTTCGTCGCGTCGTTCTGACCATCAAGCTTGACCACCACCTCGGGGAACACCTCCACCAATGGACGCCAGAGCAAATTGAGCTGGACCAGAGCCACAGCGATACGCACCCGGACGATTGGGCCTCGCAGATAGAACGCCACCCTGGTCCGCAGCAGGAGTGGGACCCACTCCGAGAACGTCACACCCGCAGCGAGCAGCCCCGCACAGATCGATGTGAGCAACGCGGACTCGACCATCGGGCTCGCTGCGATCGTCCACCCCGTGTGCTGGGCGATCACGTCAACGGCACGAGAGAGGACCCACAGGTAGCCAAAAAGCAGCCCAACACCGATTACCCGAAATCCGGCCCGCCCGATGATCGTGACCGACTGCTCGTGGAAGTAGCGACGACCGAGCCGGTGGAACGCGACCATCCCCCAGCACAGGTAGCCGGCGTAGATCGTGAGGTAGAGGTCAATCAGCGGATCACGGCCGTAGGTCGCGACGAACGTGGTGGTGTGCTCCGTGTCGGCGCTGACCAGCAGTCCCGTCATCGTCGCCACACCGAGCACGAGGACGGTGGCGTGGCTGGCGACCCGGCGCCGAGGATGACGGTCCTGGGCAGGGGCGACTGTCGCTAGCACCAAGACGCAGTACGCCGCGCCCATGGCAAGTGCGTTGCTCAGCAACCGTGTCAGATTCGGTACGGGATCGAGGCGGGCTGCGAGCGTGAGCGTTAACGGCGCACTCAACGTCAGGGACGCGCTGAGCAGGGTCAGTCCCAGCAGGAGGTACTGGAACGCTCGCGTACGTGGCCGCCCGCAAATACGGGCGGCCACGTACTTGATCAGCGCGGCGACGGCAGCGAGCAGCGCCCCGATGTAGCTCAGGGCATCAATCATGTGAGACCTCGCATGCCTTTCGAGCGCCGTTCATGTGTTTCCTCCCCGCCTTCGAAGTCTGACGCTCGTGCCCGCGCTGCCGCTACAGAACAGTGTTTCCGGTTCCGATGAAACATTCGGCAAACGCGGAGGGCCGGATCATCATTGCCGGGCACCGTTCGGTGCACGCGACAGGCGTTCGTTCTCCTTAAGCGCAACCAAGATGATCACTGATGTGGCACGATCAACTCGAGGCGCACGAGAGGTGGCGGATGCCGGAATCATCTGACCGGGCAAGGTCGAAATCGACACGACCTCGCCCGCTCACAGCTGCGGAGCACTTCGGTAACGCGCTGCGCAGATACCGCAACCGGCACAAGCTGACCTTGCGTGAGCTCGAGGCGGTGGTGAACTACAGCTACAGCATGCTCGGCCGGATGGAGACCGGTAAAGCCACGCCGACCATGGAAGGTGCCGCGGTGATCGATGCCGCCCTCAATGCCAATGGGAAACTGGTTATTCTGGCCGCGGCCGCACGCTCCGAGCCCTTCGCAGGCCTGCCGCCTGCGACGCCGCACTTCGTCGGCCGCGAGCATGCTTTGACAACGTTGACGACGCTGCTGATCGACGAGACTCACGTGAACCGGTCCACGGTGGCGTTCATCGTCGGCCCGCCCGGTGTCGGCAAGACGGCGCTGCTTCGACAGTGGGCCAACACCCATCAGGACAAGTTCAACTATGTCCTGCACGCCGACCTGCACGGCTTCGGCCCGCGCGAACCCGCACAGGCCGGGGGCATCCTTGAGGGCCTGCTGCGCGGGCTGGGGGTGAGCGACGCCCGCATCCCGACAGCCAACGACCTGCGCCTGGCGCAGTTGCAAGGGCATCTGGAAAAGCTAGACATGTTCGGCCAGCGGGTTCTCATCGTGCTCGACAATGCCCGGAATTCACGGCAGATCGCCGAAGTACTGCCCGGAACACCGAACACCTCGGTGCTGATCACCAGCCGCGTCCGCCTGTCGGGACTGGTGATCTCCTCCGGTGCTGAGGCGATCACCTTGCAGTCCATGAACAAATCCGACGCTGCCGCCTTGATCCGCAGCTACGTCGGTGCTGAGCGCACAGACGCCGAGCCGGACGCGGTCACAAGGTTGGCCAACCTGTGCGCGTCGCTGCCCCTCGCCTTGGCCATCGCTGCCGAGCGAGTCGCAGCCAACGAGACCATGACGATTCAGCAACACGCCGACGGCCTGGCGAACCGGGCGCTCGAACTGCACGTCGAGGACGACGAATACACAGGAGTCCGCGCAGCGTTCAGCTACTCCTACGACCTCCTCAACCCTGCCCAGTCCAGGATGTTCCGCCTGTGCGGCCTGCATCCCGGGCCGCAGATCAGCGCGGCGTCCGCCGGCGCCCTTATCGGCGGCACCACTGATGAGGCCAACCAATTGTTGGAGCAGTTGGTCCAGTTCTCGCTGATAGAACAGGTAGCGCTGCACACATTCCGGCTGCACGATCTGCTGCGCGTCTACGCCGCGGAAGAAGCAGCGCGGCCGGAATGGAACGACGAGCTGCAGATCGCGGCGCAGCGGGTGACGAACTGGTACCTCCACGGTGCCAACGCGGCGTCGTGGATGATCACCCCGGAGCGGGTCGATCACCACGTCCGCCTCGATCCGCCGCCGGAGGGTGTCGTCCCTCCCCAATTCAGCAGCTTCGGTGAGGCGTACAAGTGGTCGGTGCAGGAACTTGACGCTATCGCCGGCGTCGCGGAACTCGCGCTGAAACATGACATGCTCTTCGCGGCGTGGCGCATACCTGTGGAATTCTTCGACTTCTACCTTCACCACCGGCCGGTCGGGGTCTGGATCGACAGCCACACCGTTGCGCTGGAGGCCGCGGAGAAAGCCGGCGACCCGCTCCGCATCGCGCAAGCAGCCGAGGAACTAGCGGAGGGATATCTCCGGCGCGGCAGCACCGACGACCTGAACGTCGCCTGGGCACTGAACACTCGGGCCATCGAGGTGTCCGAGGGCGGCGAGCCTAACCGGTTTATGGCATTCGCCTACATCGAGCTCGGTGATATCGAGTTCGCCCGCGGGCGCTACGCCCAGGCCGCGGAGCTGTGTGAACGAGCCCTGGCAGTGGCGCGCAACGTCGGCGCCCGAGTGGGCGAGACCTACTCGGGAACACAACTCGGAAGCGCCTATCGCGAGCTCGGGCAGTTCGACCTCGCTATCCAACACGGCAAGCGCAGTTTCGACATGCTGGCCGAGGACCAGGATCAGCACGGAATGGGAAACGCGGCCGTGCCGCTGGCGCGGACCTACCGCGCCGCCGGGCACCTCGACCTCGCACTGCACTACTGCGAACAGGGAGAGACCGCATATCGCAACACCCGCGATGTCCAGGGACAAGCTGAAGCACTCGGCGAGAAATCCCTCGTGCTGCTCACACAGGGCACCTACGACGAGGCCAAGAACAGCTTCCGTCGCGCGATTCTCGACCTCACCCAGTTCGACCTCCGCAAGGCGGCCGCTCTCGAAGCCGATTGGCACGCCCTCATCGGTTACGCTGACGAATGATCCCTCGCTGGACCGTAGCCACCCGGTCCTGAGCGACTCGACCCCAGGCGCTGGCTTGCTCTAATACTAAATCTGCTTGCGGGCGGTGAGGTATACCTGCGGTTCTGGATCGGCCTTGTCGCTGGCGGGCACAAAGTCCACCAGATCCTCGCGCACAATCCTCAGACCGCTGCTCTCAATGCACTGCCGTAACGCCGGAAGTCCATAACTGAAGGTCTGAACCCAATGCCCCATCCACTCGCCCATACGGCCATCCTTGTCGCTCGGGACAGTCGCCAAGACGAAGTACCCGCCGGGCGCCAGCCAGCGCGCGAGCCTGGTCAACATTGCGGCTTGATCGCACAAAGGTAGTTGCAGCATCGAGAAGAACGACAGGACCGCGTCCCAAGAGCCGTCGGAGAAGTCCAGGGTCAACATATCGGCGCGTTCGAACCGTGCGCCCGGAACACGCGTCCGAGCGAGCCCCACCATCTTTTCGGACACGTCGTAGCCGGTCACGTCGTGCCCAGCCGCAGCGACTGTCACGGCAACCGGTGATCCTGTACCGGACCCGAGGTCGAGCACCCTCGCCCTCACCGGCAACAGGGTCAGTAAGTGGTCCAGCGCGGTTCCCACCGCGGGCTGATGCCCGAACGCGTCCTCGTAAACTTGGCCAAGGTCGTCGTAGACCTGCGCGGCGGACTCGGGGGTTCGAGGATCAGCCATGGGAATCGCCTTTCACGCGGTGAGGGATTGTCGCATTCGCTTGGGGGCCGGGTAGCGCGGAATCGGCCTCGATGGTGGTCGAGCGGGAGTTGGTGATGGCGTCGGTGACGATCTTGGTCGATCGGTGGGTCTGCCACCGCGAGTGGGCACACAGCACGGCGAGCGCCGCAGCGTAGGGAAGCGCGTGATACGCCTCCGTCGGCAGCCCGAGATCGCGAGTCTGCGCCAGCAGCGCCAGCCCATCCATTCCGGCGAACAGCAGCGCGCCGGCCACTACCCCGCGGGTAGTGCGTCGGCCGATGATCACCACCGCGAGCACCAGGAATCCCCGTCCGCCGCTCATCAACGGGGTGAAACTGCCAATCGTGCCCACCGCCAGCACGGCACCTGCGACTCCGGCCAGCGCACCGGCGATCAGCGCGGCGGCCAGCCGGTAGCGACCGATGGCGATGCCCCGCAGCGCGGCGGTCTCACCGTCGTCGGCCGCACGCAGCCGCAACCCGAAACGCGTCGAGCGCAGTATCCAGGCCGACACGATCGCCAGCCCGATAGCCAGCCACAGGCCGATGCCGAGCGCCCGGAACGGCGCCCCCAGTACCGGCAGGTCGGACAGGCCCGGGACCGGCAACGTCGGTAGCAACGGAGCGCTGATGTTCGTTCGCCCGGTGGGCGCGATGACCTGGAAGACGTACGTGGACAGCCCTGCCCCGGCAATCGAGATCGTGATACCGATCAGGACGATGTCGAGACCGAGCGCCGCGCAGACCGCGTAGAGCAGGCCCCACACAAGCCCTGCCAGCAATCCCGCCACCAGCCCCGCCCATGGTCCCGCGGCCGCCGAGCCGAGCACCCCGGCCAGCGCCCCGCATAGCAGGATCCCTTCGATGCCAAGGTTGAATCCGGCGCCGGACCGTTCCAGGAACATCTCCCCCAACCCTGCCATGATCAGCGGGGCGGCGGAAACGAACGCGCTGCCCAGCAGGAGCGCGACGAACTCAGTCATCAGCCGCTCCACGCCGCGCGCGGTTGCGCTGGGTCAGCGCGAGCGCCATAGCGACTGCGAGCAGCAGTACCCCCTGGGTAACGGCTCCGATCGACGCCGGTGTTCCCGGGGATAGCAGCTGGATCCCGTTCGACCCGGTCGTCAACGACGCCATGATCAGGCCCGCGACGACGATCGGGACCGGTCGACTGCGGCCGAGAACCGCGACGACCAGGCCGGTGAACCCGATCCCTCCGGCCACGCCTGGAGTCAGCCTGCCATCGACGCCGGCGACCTGCATCCACCCGGCAAGCCCCGCGGCCGCGCCGGACACCGCGGTGGTGCCCAGAATCGCCCGAGCAGGCGAGAGGTCCAGGCGCCCAGCGAGCCAGCGACTCTCGGCGAAGATGTCCAAGACCCGGGCCGCGCGGCTGCGGTGCCACCAGATTCCGACCACGACCAGTGCGAGCACCACGACTACTCCGGCAGTGAGCCTGCCGGGCAGGGGAAGGAACGGGATTCGCGAGGGATCGGGTAGATCCGCGCCGCGAGGAGTCGAATGCCCCTCCGGATCCCGCATCGACGTGCGCAGAAGGTAAGCCAGCAACTGTATCGCCAGATAGTTGGCCATCAGCCCGCTGAGGATTTCGTTGACCCGCCATCGAAGCAGCGGCACCGCGGGGATCATTGACCACACGGCGCCGCCGAGTATTCCGCCCGCCGCTCCGATCGGCAGTGCCACAATTGCCGGCAGTTCCCCTAGTGGCGATATCGCCAACGCGGCCGCAAGGATCGCGCCGGTTATCACCTGTCCTTCCGCGCCGACGACGATGACGCCGGCGCGCAACGCCGGAGACGATCCCAGCGCGATCAGCACGAGCGGCGTGGCGTAGGCGATGGTCTGCGCAGTCGCATACGGCGTGCCAAACGCGCCGTGCATCCAGCCGGTCACTGCGACCGTCAGGTCGCCGTCGGTGGCCGCGACTACCAGCGCAACCACGGCGAAACCACCGACTACGCACAGGGTGCTGACGAGGTACGGCCTGAGTGGACCGGCCGCAAGTCCGCGGATCGTCAGCACGCGCGGCCGCCTTCGTCCGGTCTGTCGTCGACGATCCGGTGGACAGCGTGGTCGTACTCAGCTGCTGTGTACTCACCAGTGATTCTGCCCTCACGCAGCACCAGAACCCGATCTGCCAGCGCGCGGGCTTCCTCGTGGTCTGCCGACAGCAGCAGAACCGCGGTACCCGCAGCGGCCGTGGCGAGAATCAGCGTCCGGATACCGTTCGCGGCGCGCAGATCCAAGCCTTGGGTGGCGGCGTGCAGCACCGCGATGGTCGGAGCCGACTCCAATTCTCGGCCCATCACGAGTTTCTGGGCGTTTCCGCCGGACAAAGCGGCGGCAGGCAGGTCCGGGTCCGGTGGGCGCACGTCGAACCGGGTGAACAGGTCCCGCGCGAACGCGCTGACCTCGTTGTTACGGAGCATGCCGAACCGGGCGAACCGGGGTTCCCGCAGGCGAAGCAGCGCTGCAGACCACTTCAAGGACAGCCCGGGCAGCAAGGCGTCCATCCGATCTTCAGGTACGTAGGCAACAGTTCCTGCGGCGGTGCGTGTGCCGCGTTTGAGCGTGATGACACCGGCGGCTGTCTCGGCCAGTGCCCGCTGGCCACTGCCGGCCGTGCCGATGACGGCAACGATCTCTCCTGGTCTTACCTGCAGGTGGATGTCCTTGATAGGCGCGAGGTCGTCGGTCCGGGCCCAGGCCCCGTCGAGGGACAGCACGGCCTCGGCGGCGTCGGCGATCGCAGGACGGGCCGGGGGTACGGTGGTGGGAAGTACACCCACCATCGCGCGGGCGAGCGTGACGTCGTCAGCGTCGCCGATAGCGCCGCTCCAGGACACGCGGCCACGGGACAGCACTGTCGCGGTGTCGGCAATCGCCCGCACTTCGGAGAGGCGGTGAGTGATCAAGACGACCGCAATTCCCGATGCGGCGAACGCTCGAAGCCGGAGGTGCAGGCCGTGAATCTCAGCCGCGTCAAGCACAGACGTCGGTTCGTCGAGCAACAAAATGCGGGCGCCCTGCGCAATGGCGAGCGCCAACTCCCCGAGCTGTTGCTGAGCCCGCCCCAACTTCTGTACTGGCGTGACCAAGTCCACGACCACTCCGGTGGATTCGGCCGCGGCCGCTAGCGCCGCGCCGGTGTGGCGTCGTCGCAGCCACCGCCGAGGTTGCGTCAGAGCCAGATTCTCCACCAGGGTCAGCTCACCGATCAGACTCCCGGTCTGGGGAATCAGACCAATTCCTCGTCGGATCGCAGCGTCGCGTGATCGCAGCCGAATCGGCGTGTCGCCGAGTTGAACGGTGCCAGAGTCAGGTTGGTCGAGGCCGGCAAGGAGCCTGATCGCCGTCGTTTTGCCGGCGCCGTTCTCTCCGAGCACCGCGTGCACCTGGCCCGGTTCGAATCGCAGATCCACCTCATGCAGAGCCTCGACCGTACCGAACCGGCGGGACACGCGGTGCAGGGCAAGAGCGTCGGTCACGGTCCGATCGTGACCTTGCCGTCGGCCAACTGCTGGGCGAGCTCTGCGCCGCGGTTCTGCAGATCGTCGGGGAGCGCGGGAGTGGCAGCTACCTTGGTAATGGTGTCGAGGACCAGTGAGTGATTCTGGATCGTCGAAATCGACGTCTGCCCACCGAATGTGCCGTTCTGCACTCGGGCAACGACTTCGCGCATAACTGGGGACATGTCCAGT
>Ga0193717_1001529_pt1 | contig 14162 bp, 12 predicted proteins | sample U2c2metaG_FD_145900 | JGI IMG/M metagenome (GOLD analysis project Ga0193717, IMG submission 145900) | Soil microbial communities from a riparian zone of the East river system, Colorado, United States - U2c2 | ecosystem: Environmental > Terrestrial > Soil > Riparian zone | place: USA: East River... | reverse complement strand
CGTTCGGCTGCATCCCGCTCAGTGAACATAGTCTGGCGCTGGAGATTCGACGCCTCGACAAAATCACGATCGACTATCCGCAACTGCCCGACGCCCGCGCGGGCCAAAGCCTCGGCGTGCGCCGAACCCAATGCGCCGCAGCCCACAATCAAGGCTCGCGAATCGAGCAGACGTTGTTGGCCTTCTTTGCCGATACCGCTAAAAAGAATCTGCCGACTGTAGCGCTCGTCTGGGATTTCTGATTTCATTCGATTCGAAATTACTTGAAGGCTTGATCTCGTGCCCATTCGTGAAATTCCGTGGATCGTTTTTCTAGCTTTGATGCCGGGCTCTCACACATGGTGTCCTAAGCCTCTTACGGCGGCCGCCTGCATAACCTCGTCAGGTGCCACCGCTCCTGTCCATAGCCGAAATTGCTCGGCAGCCTGCGTAACCAGCATCTCCAATCCACCAATCAACTCGCAACCAGCATCGCGAGCCTCGCGTAAGAATTGGGTTTCCACTGGATTGTAGACCAGATCGTAGGCCAAACGCGCGCCGCGAAGTTGAGCCGCGGTGGCGGGCGTCTCGGTTTCGTGCCCGCCTGACGTTCCTAAAGGCGTAGCGTTGACTACTACGTCAAATCCCTCGAACAGCGCCGAGTCCAACTGTTTTGAGGCGGCGCCAAACCGCTCTGCCAGCGGTTGGGCTTTACCGGCATCGCGGGCAAAGACTGTCACTTTGGCGCCTTGCTGTCGCAGACTCCACACCGCGGCACTTGCGGCGCCACCCGCTCCGATGACCGCACAGCGCGCTTCGCGCAATTCACCAATCCGGGGAACTATTGGGCTGATAAAGGCGTCGGCATCGGTGTTAAATCCGTGCAGTTCATCGCCCTCGACAACAATAGTATTAACCGCTCCAATTTCTTTTGCGGCGGGATCGATCCGATCCAGACAACTCATCACCGAAGTCTTGTGCGGAGCCGTCACACTCAGGCCCAGAAAGTTCCAATCGATCTCGCGGGTACGGGGATGGACCATGCGCTCAATAAACGACGAGATGTCGCGAACCTCAAACGGCATATAGACGCCATCAAATTGCGCGGACTCAAAGGCGGCATTGAGGATGTATGGCGAAATAGAGTGCGTTACCGGCAACCCTGCGAGTCCAGTGATCCGGGTCTCCCGACTGAGCCTGTCAATCCGATAAAGGGTCCGCAATTCTCTCGCGGTAATTTGACCAGGCGCAGTGGCACTTTCCGTTTCCAGTGCGCCATAAGTCAGAAACGCCCCGCGACACGGACCCAGAACGCGAGTCACGAGACCCGCCATTCCCATCGCGATGGCGATCATCTCGCGACTCTCGGAGCGCGCGCGGTCAAGCAACTGGAATGCAGCAATGCAGTCAGTAATATCGCCGGCCTGGAAGGCGATCTTGAGAATCCGTGCGGGAGTCTGAATCATTCGATCGAAGACTCGATCGAGATCCCCGGGTACTCCCACAAAGTTGTGGTGCGAACAGATAACGCGGGTCCAATCAACTTTTTTCCCATAATCAAAAACCGATGCATTAAGAGCGAGATCGAGTTCGATATCGAGAAACTGGGCTGAAGTTGGGCGATTGAACAACCAAAAGAGCAACCTGGCTTTTGTATCAAGCTTGCGATGACCACCCTGTTCGACGGGACGGAATGTCAAGATGGTTGGCCGCGAAGACCGGTCAAAGAGGTGTTCGCCGTTTCTAAAGCTCTCAGCGAGTTGAAGTGGATCAAGGCAATCAAGTCTCACCTCAACAAGATCGCCTATTTCGGCCGCCTTGACGATAGCGCTCTCGGCAGCACCAAAACTCTGCTCGCAGACGGGAACACAAATACGCACTGAATTGCTGGCTTTCATCAAATAGCGTTTGAGGCGATGCCCATCCTCTGATTTCGGAAATGGCATCGCCTCAGCCCAACTCTCAGGATTCTTTACTTCGGCGGTTCAGTTGAAGCATCGAGATGTCTGGTAGGCGCCTCGGCCCCGAGGTGGCGCGTTGTGCCTTCAGTCACACTGGGGGGCGGCACAAGTTCGCCAGTGTTGTTTCGGGGAAACGAATTGGCGTGAGGAGGAGGCTGCATGACAGGCTGAAAATGCTGAGCCGGCACGCCGCGCATCATCGCGCGTTTCTCTTCTTCCTTCACCTTGATAAATTGGGCAACGCCCGTCCCCATTAGGGAGAACGCCGGAATCAACATCCAGAACCACCAACCCCTACCCATTGCTGAAAACGCCAGCGCCATCGATACCAGTAGAAAAGCAAATCCCATGAAAGCACTTCTACACGCGTTACCGAGGCTGGCCTCCTTGTCTTGTCTCTTGAGCGCGCGTTTGTCTGGGCGCGAAAGTCCCTCAAGATCGGCGTGCGCCAATTGGCCGCTTAAAGCCTGCGGCACCAAACTTATATTGGCTCCGCATCCACGGCAAAAACTAGCGCCGTCGAGATTTTGCGCTGCACACTTTGGACAAAACATGTGTACCTCCGATGATCATCCTACTTCGTTGGTGGTTTCGCTCGCTGTCTCAAGGCTTCGTAGAGCAAAACACCCGCGGCAACGGACACGTTGAGCGAACCCAAACGACCAAGCACAGGAATACGCACGAGCGTGTCGCAGCGTTCCCTGACTAACCGGTGGAGCCCTGCGCCTTCGCTTCCGAGAAAGATTGCCGAAGGGAGTGTCCAATCCCATTCCGTGTAGTTTGATGTTGCTTCCGCTGCAGCACCCACGACCCAGATGTTACGTTCTTTCAACTGCTCTATCAAACGAACCAGGTTCGTGGCCCGAGCGATCGGGACATATTCAACTGCGCCGGCAGCTGCTTTTGCAACGGTATCGGTTAGACCGACGGCACGTCGCTCGGGAATAAACACTCCGTGTACGCCGGCGCATTCCGCCGTCCGGAGAATCGCTCCAAAGTTTCGCGGATCCTCGATTCCATCCAACCCCAATACCAGCGGAGGCTGCGCGGTCCCAACTCTGGCGGCGACCAACTCGAGAAGTTCATCTGCGTCCTTGTATCGGGCAGCGGCTGTTCGGGCGACAACACCCTGGTGCGTAATTTCCTTTAAGGAGCGATCGAGGCTGATTCGAGGTACGCGATGAACCGGAACATTCGCCTGCTTTGCCAACGCCAGCAAATCTCGCAGCCGCTCGTGTCGCGCGCCCTCTGCGACCGTAATACTATCAATTGCTCGTTGGCCCGCACGGAGCGCCTCGAGCACCGGAATCAGCCCGTAGATCTTGTCGCCTCTCTTATCTTCTCCGCCCTCAAATATAGAACGCTGCTCGTCATCAGTGTTCGCGTCGCGCTGGCTCTCTCCCCGATGGGCCAGCCGACCCGGTGGTCGCAGTCTCTTATACGTGGACTTCATAGTGATCGAGGTCAGGGCGGGGCCCCAGGCTTGGGTGCTAAGACCTGCCTTGTGCTTTCAAGAAGTAACAAAGCCGGGAATAACGTGTGAACTGGTCTTCGTTGCTGCTCTCCGAGACGGCGCCCACGGTGTACTTCCCGAACCGCTGACGGCGCCAGCCGCTCGACTCAGTTTGCTGTTCACAGGGCCAAACAATTTCAAGTGCTTGCCGACATGAGTTGTATGCATCGTCGTATTCAGCGCGCTGCGCCTGGTCGCGAATCAGGTCAAGTAGCAGAGAAAAGTTTTCTGCAACCAAGAGCTTTTTGCCTCTGAGACCCGAGAAGTCGAAGCCGTTGGCGAGGATACGAAACTTTGCATCAGGGTTTTCACTGTAGAGATCCATCACGGCCTCATCGAAGAAAAACTGACTCTCGTCATGAATCTCGTTGTCACCTCGTTTGCTCTTTCGCTCTTGCAGCTCGACTCGCTTACGCAACAGTCTCCCGGTTACTAAGAGAACAAGTTGGCTCCAAGGAATTTGAGATTCATCACCTTCCGCAATAAGCTTGGGCGTCAATCCGATTTCATCGATCCCGACCGAGCGCAGGCGAATCGGAGGCGATTCCCGAAAGTTGAGGTCCGCATCCGATATGATTGTGGTCTCGAAACCCATTGCCTTTAACCGGCGCCTAACCAACTCAGCTTCGTCGAGCGTTTCGGTTCGCGCGAGCGGCATCGCCGTGGGGGCGGAGAGCAAGCGGCGTAGATTGTGGGGATCAAGTTTGAGAAGCCCGGCGGCCTCGTTCAGACCCTCGCTCGGGATTTCTAGCGTCTGGGGCAGAAAGATGTTGTTATAGCCCAATGCGGAACTTTCAATCGGCTTGAGGCTGGGCTTAAGAAGGCCGGCGGTCTTTTCGGTAACTGGAAGAGATGAGGCACAGTAGAGACAGTCAAGTCGGGTCGGCGGATTCGACCGCAAGCATTCTTCGCAGCGGACCATCTGATCCGACGCAAACCCTTGCGGCTCCGATGGCATTAGGGTCTCATCGAAGAAAGGAATGTTTTCGTTATCTTTCGGCAACCACTCCTCCAAGACTTTTGATTATACCTCGGGTCCAACGGATTCTACCGAGGCAAAGTCGGCGACCCAGTTCGCCTGACGCCATTTAACTTGCAGCGTGACCCAGAAACGAAACTCAAAAGCTCTTGCGCTTTTCGTTATCACCCTGTTGACCGGCGCTTGTACGGCATTGCAACCTCCAAATGCAGGTGGGCCGGCGGCCAGCGGACCACCCTACCCGGTTATAATGACCGAACAGTCTCGAAGGAGAGAAGCCGCGGTACTCGCATTTAATCGAATCGCACAAAGAAATACCTCTGGAAATCTGACTGAGGGTTACCTGGCGCCCGTTACGGCGACCATCAAGAGTCTGCCTTCAGACCCAGGTACTCCGCTATATCTTCCGAAGGTCGGCAGTAACGTCGAGATGAGCGAGGAAGAAACGAGAGAGGCGCTGCGTCGATTCATCAATGAATGGCAAGTTCTCATCGGAGCAAATCTTTCCCAACTCTCACTAATTGAGCGTGTAGATCGGCCTGACCGGACAAGGATTGCACTATACGAACAGCGAGCCTTTCGATACCCCTTGCGCGGCGATTTTGGCAAGGTGCAAATTCACTTCACCGCTGACAGGCGCTTGTTAAATCTCACCAGCAGTAGCATTCCCGATGCCGAACGCTTGCAGTCAGCGTTAGCCGGAATTACTCCACGCTTTTCAGCGGAAGAGGCCATCCAACACGTGCGCGAAAAAGGCGTTACATACACCGACTCTTTCGGCAATCAACAGGCCCTCAGCGTCTCCGCGGGCAGTAAAGTAGATTCCCGAGAGCTCGTTACGTATGTGCTGCCCCTGAAACCCGGGAGCGATTCGCTTGAAATTCACATTGCCTGGGAAGTAACAGTTAGCAATGCCCCTTTCAAAACCGTCTACGTTGACGCACTTAACGGCGAGGTAATCGCGGTCCAGTAGTACAAATTAGCACCCAGCGGTCACTCAGCGCTTACTTGACCAAAATCCCGCAAAAACGCATCCTAGTCCATGATTGGAAAAACTTATGTCGGAGCGCTTAATTAGATGCACAACTTTGATCCTACTAACAATATCTCATGGCAGTTGGGTAATCGTGGCAGGGTGGCCGTGTTCATTGATGGTAACAACCTCTTTCATGCCGCGCGTTTTCACAATATCGACATCGACTACAATAAATTGCTCCGGGTGCTCCTGGGTGATGGCCGCCTGTTGAGGGCTTTTTTTTATACAGGAGTCGACATCGGAGCTGAGCGACAGCAGGGCTTTCTACTCTGGATGAGACGGAATGGCTTTCGAGTGGTGCAGAAGGAACTGAAGACGTTTTACGACGGCACCCGCAAGGCAAATCTTGACGTAGAGATCGCCGTGGACATGCTCTCGCTCGCGGGCCGCTATGACACAGCCGTGCTGGTGTCCGGTGACGAAGACTTCGTTTATGCCGTTAACGCAGTGGCCTACAAGGGTTGTCGCGTCGAAGTTGCAGGCTTTCGTTCGAACACCGCGCCCAAGTTGATCGATGTTGCAGATTATTTCATCGACCTGGGCGAGATCGCGGACAAGGTCCGGAAGGAAGCGGCACACGGTCACCGGTACGACGAGCGTGAACTACACGAGCATGTACCGCCACCGTTCACTCATGAGCACATGGAGTTGCAGGAAGACGACTTGTCCACGTTTCCGACTGCGATTACCGTGGTTCTTGAAGCGGAGATTGATGCAGAGATTGACGAAGAGGTCGACGAGTTCCAGGCGGCTACCGAGTTCATTCGGGTTACTGATGACCACTGAACGCTGGGACGATATGGACACTGGAATGAAAATATTCACCGTTGAAGAGGCAAATGCTCTGCTGCCTACTGTCCGGAATATTCTGGCCAGGATTCAACGTGCCCACAAGCGAATCTTCGCCTATCGACATGACGCTAAGAAAGCGGCCGAAGGTGCTGAACAGGGGGGCGGCGGCTTGCTGCAGGGTGTGCAGTACGCGAAACTCTTGATGGATCTCACGTCTCAAACGGGTGAACTTGAAGCGTTGGGAGTACAGCTCAAAGATTTTGATCGCGGCCTGGTGGACTTTCCCTCTTTGAGAGATGGCCGGATGGTATTACTGTGCTGGCAAATCGGCGAAGGCGATGAACTGGAATGGTGGCATGACGTCGAGGCCGGTTTCGCTGGACGCAGTCGCCTCTGAAAAACAGGAGGCAGGAGCCCCAGCTTTCAGTTTTCATTTTCCATTTCTCATTTTCCATTTTCCATTTTCCCATTTCATTCGCAGATTGGCGTGATTTCGTGGATCCAAGCACCACGAATGAAAGTCAGGAAATGGCCAATGAAAAATGGAAAATGGAAAATGAAAAATGCCTCCTCGGTATTCCGATTTCCACAGCCCAATATTTCCTAAGCAATTTGGTCTCTACAACTGCCAACTCCAACCCCCTGAATAATTCTGGTTGACCACTTAAAGTAATTCCTGATAGTATGCGCCGCGACTCGGCAGTAAGCTTGGGTTTAGCTGTTTCCGCTTCTCTTTAAAAGCTGGCTCAAACGATCCCCTTCGGAGGCACTCTGCCATGCAATGTCCCTCGTGCGGCTCGCTCCAGGAAATGGGAGTAGAGCATTGCCCGGTATGTGGAGCCTTATCCAATGCTAACGAGACCTTATCTGGGCGCCTGAACATGCCTCAAACTACTGAACCAGCGTCAAACGGCATGCAAAGTCACCCAGCGACTTCAAAACTAATCGAGTTTCCTGGTGTTTCGAGGAGTTCTCTTCCTCAATGGCGCAAGGAATTAAGCGAGCGTGTGCGCGAAGTCCACGAAAAGCGCGCCCGCGAAGCCGCTCTCGAGGCTGGGGAAGAAGAAGCCGGAGGCCCGCCGGACACTGCTAACATGGCGCCGCTGCTCGAGTTATTACCTCACGTTGACGTCGCACCCTTGAATCCTATCGTCACTGCGGCGCTGCGTCGCATCGAACGTGCACATCATGCGGCTCAGGGCTCGGTGCAAGGTGGAACTCGTTTAGGCAGCACGCCTGGCGGTGCAGCTTTGGCTTACGCACCTGAAAATGAGTATAGAGCCGAAGTAGCGCCGGAGTTCGAAATTGCTGAGGTTGGTGGGGTCGGAAGCGTTGAATCTCAGCAGTTCGATGGTCTGCCAGAAGCTGAGCCCGAGCAAACGGACAAGGTTCACAATCTCGTCGTGGTCCCCCCTCCGCCTACAAATGACGATAGTCAGATGGTTAGACCCAAACCGCGACGGATGATTGCCGAGAACGATCCTGCGCTTAACTATTTGGATTCCGTGCCTACGAGCGTTCGCGTTGAAGTGGTTAAGTATCAACACGCGTCGGCTTTTGCCCGAGTTCTGGGGGCGGTGATTGACTTGATGGTGGTTGCCCTGCTCTGTGCGCCTTTCGCGGCGCTCGTGGAATTGACGTATGGAAACTGGAAGGACCTGAAAGTGGCCGCCACGGGAGCAGCGCTCTTTTCCGTGATGAGTTTTCTCTATTTCACAGTCTCGACCGCCCTAACCGGGCGCACGTTTGGACTGCGACTTTTTTCCTTGCGCATCGTTGATGCCCGGACCGGCTTGATTCCAACGGGCAAGCAATCGGCCGGACGCACACTTGTTTACCTGGGAACTATCCTGACACTCGGACTCGCGTCACTCTACATCCTTATCGACCGTGACAAGCAAACAGCCCACGATCGTCTTGCGCGCACTACGGTTATCACCGTCTAGCAGCCACTAATCGAATAAGTTAGGCTCTGCTCGAATCTTCCTGGCAGAGTCTTTTTGCGTGCTCGGCAAATCTGTTAGCCTAGCTCCGCACGCGGGTGCCCGTGGGAACCCAGGTCTGCCGCTCCGAGTAATCCGTGAACCAACAAACAATAGAAGAGATCGTTAAGGAGATTGACAGCCACTTGAAGGGCAGGTTCCTGGGCAGAGTCTTCCAGCTCTCCCCCGTGACACTAGGAATCGACTTTGGCCTTCGCGAGGCCGGCTACCTCTTAATTAGTGTTGACCCTGCTGCACCTCGGTTATATCTGATCGAGCGCTCCTCACGACAAATGGAAAAACAATCGATCCCCCCGTTGCAATTCGCTCAGGCAATGCGAAGCAGCCTGTCAGGCGGACGGCTACTCTCCGTTAAGAAGGACCTTTCCGATCGAATTGTTCGACTGTCATTTTCTGTCGAGAATGAATTGGGCGAGTCAAAGAGTCCGTCATTGGTTGCGCAGATCACCGGGCGTTCCGCAAATCTATTCATCCTGGATGGCGACGGCCGGATAACGCACGCCTTGAGATCTCCAAAGGGCGCGGGCCAGCAAGTCGGCGAACAATACCAGCCTCCCGTCAGTCAGGATCCTTCCAACGTTCCGAGAAAACCCGGCAGACAGAACGAGCCGGAAACTTCACCCCAGAAGGGGGATTTCCGTTCGTTGTCGGCTGCAGCCGACGATTATTACCTTCGACGCGAATCAGCTGGGACTTTCGTATCAAGATCAAAGGCCTCGATGGGTAAAATTAGCCGGGAATTAGCCCAGGCGCTAAAGCTTGAAAGCAATCTGCGGAAAGATCTCGCCGCCCATGGCAATTCGGAGCAACACAAGCGCTACGGCGATCTGCTGCTGGCTAACCTTGCCAACGCGACGCGCGACGGCAACAAGACCAAGGTGAAGGACTATTACTCTGAAGGTGCGCCAGAAATAGAGATCGAAACTGATGAAAACGCTTCCTTGCCGGAAGAAGCCGCCCGCTATTTCGCCCGCTACACCAAAGCGAAGCGGGCGACTGAAGAGATTAGCGCACGCCGAACTCACCTGGCGGAGAGCATCGCCAAACTTGAAGAGCGGAAAGCCGAGCTCGAGAAAATTGTCGCCGCTGGCGACGATGCTGCTCTCGCTCTTTTCGAGGGCGGTGGAAAACCGCAGCCTGCTCGAAAGACCAAACGAAAGCCGGCCGATAAAATGCCCGGCGTCCGTCGTTACCGCTCTTCAGACGGCTATGAGATTCTCGTTGGGCGCGCCGCCCACACCAACGATCAACTAACGTTTCGGGTGGCCCGTTCCCACGATTTGTGGCTCCACTCGGCAGACTACCCAGGCTCACATGTGGTGGTCCGCAGCCAAGTTCAGCCAGGCAAAAGACGACTCAAATGTGACGGTTCATTACACTGAACGTAAGTTTCTCTCAAAGCCAAAGGGCGCAGCGCCCGGATTGGTGCGGATGTCCAGTTTCAAGACAATCAATGTTGAGCCGAAAGAGGGCATTGAGAGAATCGAGACTGAACAATAGCCGCTTTTGTCAGCTGATTGCGTCCATTTTGGGCATCAGCCGATCATTGTCCTTACAACAGCGGAACCTGCTGCGTCCTGTGGCAGAATAATTGCTAAGCAGGAAGTACAGGGCTAACACGTGCGATTGCGGTACGCCCCGATGAGTCTGCACGCAATCCCGCGTATCAACACACGGACTCAGTCCGACATCGACGAATTGTAGACAGGAAAGGAAGGAAATAATCAATGGGACTCTTTGACAAGATGTTTGGTCGCGGCGCCTCTGACGCGCAGCAGCAACCAAACGGTGAACAGCGCTTCAACACACTGAAGCAAAAATACCAATCGGTGCTCAACGCAGCCGATCAACAGCACATTCAGTTTCAGAACCTCCATGTGCAGGATGACAAGCTTTTCATTAAAGGCACTGCGCCTTCGGAAGATGCAAAAAGCAAATTCTGGGATCAAATCAAGTTGGTCAACCCAAATGCCGACGACATCACCGCGGACATCAGCGTGGATGCTAGCCGAGCAATGGGCGCTGCGGCTGGAGGAGGCGGCCAAGGCGGTGAGACCTACACGGTCAAGGCCGGCGACAATCTCTCCAAGATCAGCAAACAATTCTACGGAGATGCTAACGAGTACATGCGGATTTTCTACGCTAACCGCGATACGTTGCGCGACCCGGACAAGATTCAGGTTGGTCAGCAGTTGGCAATTCCACCCGATGACAAGTAAGGCGAGAGCCCTTCAATGAAAGAGTGGCTCGAGCTGTTCTTCAAAGCGGTTGTCAGAGTAGTCTGGCAACCGCTTCGTTGCCTATCTGGCACAGCTCACTGGCAATAGGTCCGGTAGCCAAAAGAATAATACTCCACCTAATTGAAACAGCTCACCCCACGGAACCGTTTGCGGTAGCTGTTTGTCCTGTATCTGTTTCCAGGTAGGTTGTGTGGTCGAATCCATTGGCTACCGCGAACGGTTCTGTGCGCTGTCAATGCGATGCCTGAACCACGACCACCCTTTCGGAGCAGCATTCCGCGCGAACGGTCGGCGAGAGTATGATGCACTTTACCGGTACCGGTACTTCAAGAGGAATCCGACCTATGAGCTCAGCAAGCGAAACTAAACACGACAGATCAGAGGAATTGTTTGCGCGCGCCATCGAGATGATGCCCGGTGGAGTGAACTCTCCGGTGCGCGCGTTTCGAGCAGTTGGCGGAACGCCTCGATTCATTAGCAGTGCAAGCGGAGCAACGATCACCGACGTCGACGGTCGCACATACATCGACTACGTTGGCTCATGGGGTCCGATGATTCTTGGACATGCTGACCCTGAGATCGTCGCGGCGCTAAAGGAAGCTGCGACGCGCGGCACGAGTTTCGGAGCGCCTAACGAACGCGAAGTTGAACTCGCGGAAGAGATCATTGATGCGGTTCCGTCAATCGAGATGGTGCGCATGGTTAGTAGCGGAACGGAAGCCACGATGTCAGCTATTCGTCTGGCGCGCGGGGTAACCGGACGAAACAAGATCGTTACCATGGCCATGGCGATAGTCTACTTGTCAAAGCCGGCTCGGGCGTTGCCACTCTCGGATTGCCGGACAGCCCCGGTGTTCCCGCATCGCTCGCCGAGAACACGCTCACGGCTCCTTTTAATGATGTCGCCTCGCTGGAACAAATTTTTCAACAACACGCTGACATTGCGGCAGTCATCATCGAGCCGGTTGTGGGAAATATGGGATGCGTTCCACCCGAGCAAGGCTACTTGAAAGCCGTCCGTGAGTTAACCAGCGGAAACGGCGCGCTGCTGGTCTTCGATGAAGTAATGACCGGGTTCCGTGTAGCCAGAGGGGGCGCGCAGCAACTCTACGGAGTGATGCCGGACATCACGACGCTGGGTAAGATCATCGGGGGAGGATTGCCGGTGGGCGCTTATGGGGGAAGTCGAGAGCTAATGAACAACATCGCACCGGCCGGTCCCATCTACCAGGCTGGCACACTCTCAGGTAACCCTCTTTCAATGACCGCCGGTCTCCTCACCCTAAGACGACTCAGGGATCCTTCGATATATGAAAGACTGGAACGTGCTAGTGCGAGTCTCAGTAATGGGCTATCAGCCGCCGCCGAAGATGCCGGGCTCGAGACTGTGATAAACCGCGTCGGTTCCATGTGGACAAGTTTCTTCACGAAAGGAGCTGTCAAAGACTGGACGACTGCCAACAAGAGTGATCGCAAACTCTTTGGAGAATTTTTCCACGCCATGCTTGAGCAGGGAGTTTATCTCGCGCCGTCACAGTTTGAGGCCGGCTTTGTAAGTCTGGCCCATTCCGACGAGATCATTGACAGGACAGTCAGCGCTGCGCGGAAGGCGTTTGACTCAATCAAGGGGTAGAAGGGGAGTTCATTTTCCATTTTCCATTTCTCATTTTCCATTCGCAGATTGGTGTGATTTCGGGGATCGTTCTCTGCTCTCGTCCAAGCAAAGGGATCCACGAAATCACCCGAAGCAGCACGAAGTGAGATTCGTGAAAATGACCAAATGAGAAATGGAAAATGAAAAATGGAAAATAAAACTGGCGCTAACCTCGTCAACAACTCAGCTGCCGATTCTGTCTTCACAATGGGAGATCAATTATAAACCGTGTGCCTTTTCCCGCCGGGCGGTCGACGGAAATCTTTCCCTCGTGTAGTTCGACAATCTGCTTCACGATTGCCAGACCCAGACCAGTGCCGCGTTTCTTGGTCGAAAAGAACGGCTCGAAGATGCGGTCTACCGCAGTCTCGTCTATTCCCTTCCCCTGATCGCTAATGGCAATGCGCGCATATCTCCGGGTAGCCTGGCTGTCGATCCTACCGCTCTCATTCAGGGTCACCTCTTTCGTTGAGATCTTGATTGGCGATCCCACTGGACTGGCGTCGATGGCATTCGAGAGCAGGTTCACGAATACCTGCCGTAACTGGTGACCATCCCAATCGCCCACCAACCGTTGGCTGATGAAGACCCTCTCCACTGGAGTTTGCTTTTCCTTAACGCTCTCTGACACGAGATCCAGGCTCATGTCGATCAGCTCATGGAGATCCACACGCGAGCGCTCCAGGCTTTTCTGACGGGAGAACTGCGTGACGTCGACCACCAGCTTGTTGAGGTGCTTGATGCCGCGTTCGACCAGTTCGATAGTATTCAACGCCTCCTGATCGTTTACGCTATCCCGCAACATCGACACGCCGAGCCGGATGCTGCCTAACGGATTTCTAATCTCGTGGGCCACTTGTGCGGTGGCCTGGCCCACGGCTGCGAGTGACTCCGACCTGCGCAGACCGCGCTCGGATTCAGCCGCTTGGGTCGCATCCACGAGGGTTATGATCTGGCCCTGGTCTCCATCAATCGCCAGCGGGGAGGAATAGACATCGAATGTCTTTTCACTAAGGCCATCGTTCAAACGATACAGCCAACGGCCCCTGTAAGTAGCCTTGTCCGCGCGTATGTTGGTGGCCGCTTCGAGCATTTTCATGGCGTCTTCCGAGCCAAACTTCTCAAACACGGATGCACCAATACTCGCTCGGGGGAAGATTTTGAAGAAGGCTGCATTAGCGCTGCGAATGCGGTTGTTCTCGTCAGTAGCGGCAACCGCGCTGACCATGCCCTCCAACAACTGATTAGTAAAGACGCGCTCGCGCCGCGCTTCAAACATGCTGCGGCGCATTTGTTTAAAGCGTCGCTGCACTTCCCAGATCGTTCCCACCGCGACCAGGACACCGAACAGTAGCGCCACTGCGCTCCAGCGACGGATCGATCGCGTGGCCTGTTGCTCAATCGCTTCGCTCTGGCGAAAGATTTCCGACTGCTCACTGCTGGAAGCAGTCAACAAGCCATCAAGTTGTTCGTCAACTACCCGAAACTCTTCAAAGCCTTCGAGAGAATATCGACGAAGGTCCTCCGTCACTTCAACGTACGACCGCAAGTCATCCCGAAATCGCCGCCATGAGGGATCTTCCGAGAGAGGCGGTCGCTCGAGTTGCTGTAACAGTTTATTGACTTCTTCGCGCGCCAGGCTGAGCCGAAAATCAAACGGCGGCTTTAATTCACGGCGTGCGTCCGAGTCCTGCCTGGCCCGCACTTCGTTATTCAACTTTGTGAGCGCGAGGCGGAGCTGAAGTAGCAGACCCAGTTTCGCGGCATGTTGGTGCTCTAGATCCAACACCTGAAAGCTGACTTCATCCATGCGCTGCACGCTGAGATATCCCAGCACTGAGATGAGCGCCAACAGCAGCGTGAAGCCAATGATTAGTGGCGTAATAGCAGGCGCGATCTCTCGAGTGCGAGCACGACCACCTTTCTCTTCGGCAATTGGTGACTTCGATCCACCGTTGCCCTCGGTTGTCTCGATGCGCCGATAAACAACTTCCCCCTCCTCTTG
>Ga0193717_1001528_pt1 | contig 14162 bp, 12 predicted proteins | sample U2c2metaG_FD_145900 | JGI IMG/M metagenome (GOLD analysis project Ga0193717, IMG submission 145900) | Soil microbial communities from a riparian zone of the East river system, Colorado, United States - U2c2 | ecosystem: Environmental > Terrestrial > Soil > Riparian zone | place: USA: East River... | reverse complement strand
CAGGTTTCGCCGCGCGGCTGCGGGAGCGGTTGACCCGCGCCGTGTTGAACCAAGGAGATGACATGGCAGTACAACTGACCCGACGTCAGCCGGCGTGGCCGCCGGCCGTGACGCCCTACCTCGTGGTGTCCGACGCGCGCGCCGCGCTTGACTGGTACGTCGAGGTGTTCGAAGCCCACCAGCGCGGTGAGCTGTACGTCGACCCGGACGGCACGGTCGGCCACGCCGAGGTCGGCATCGGCGACGCCGTGCTGATGTTCTCCGAGACCTCCGACCTGTATCCCGACGTGCCGGTGCGTGCCCCGGACCAGCCGACGACGTTCAGCCAGTCGGTGCACGTCAAGGTGTCCGACGTCGACGCGACCCTCGCGCGGGCCCGGCGGCGGGGCGCGCGGGTGGAACGCGAGCCGGTGGACCAGCCCTACGGGCGGGGCGCGGTGTTCGTCGACCCGTTCGGGCACCGGTGGCTGCTCAACAAGCCGCCGGCCGGCGCGACGCGGCTGCGGCAGGGCGACGTCGCGCGCGTGACGATGGTGGCGGCCGACGCCGAGCGGGCCAAGGAGTTCTACGAGGCGGTGCTCGAGGTGCCGTTCACGCCGGGCAGGGTGCCGGGCGCTTGGGGCACCGAGGAGACCCAACCGCCGATCGGCACGTGGTCACCGCCGGACACGGCACCCGAGGTGCAGCTGTGCTTCCGGGTCGACGACATCGAGGCGGCCGTGACGAGGGTCCGTACGGCTGGCGGCACGGCGGGTCCGGTGGACCGCATGCCATACGGACTGCTCACCGAGTGCGAGGACGACCAGGGCGCGCATTTCCAGCTGTGGCAGCCGCCGGCCGACTGACCGCCGGCTGTCTGGTCACGGGGCCGCGCGTTCCAGGTCGTCGATCGAGCCGGCCATCAGCGTGCGGAGGTGTGTGGTGAGGTGCTCGATCGGCCAGTTCCACCACGCGATCGCCAGCAGCCGCGCGATGTCCGCTTCCGGGTAGCGGGTACGGATCAGCCGGGCCGGGTTGCCGCCCACGATGCCGTAGTCGGGCACGTCGTCGACGACGACCGAGCACGACGCGACGATCGCGCCGTTGCCGATGCGCACCCCGGGCATGATCGTCACGCCGTTGCCGGTCCACACGTCGTGCCCGACGACCGTGTCGCCGCGACCGGGCAGCTCGGTGACCAGGTCCATGTGATCGGCCCACGAGCCGCCCATGATCGGGAACGGGAACGTCGACGGGCCGTCCATGCGGTGGTTGGCGCCGTTCATGATGAACCGCACGCCTTCGCCGAACGCGCAGAAACGGCCGATGACCAGGCGTTCCGGCCCATAGTGGTACAGCACGTTGCGGGTCTCGAACGCCGTCGGCTCGTCCGGGTCGTCGTAGTAGGTGAACTCGCCGACCTCGATGAGCGGCGACGTGACGAGCGGCTTGAGCAGGACCACCCGCGGCTGACCCTGGATCGGGTGCAGCACGGTCGGGTCGGCGGGAGGCAGCGGCATCCGACCAGCTAACCGAACGGGAGCCGGCGCGTCGCACCATTTATCCGAACGTGGCGGCGAACCGTTCGCGCAGGTCGCCGAGACGCTCGACCGGTTCGTTGGCGAACACCAGCCGCAGGTGTCGCTCCCCCGCCGGGCCCCAGCCGGTCATCGGGGTCGCCGCCACACGGCCGCGGTCGAACAGCCGCGCCGACGCCTTGGCCGGGGTCAGACCCATGGCCGCGGTGTCGATCAGCAGTGACCAGCCGCCGTCCGGGCGCACGCACGGATAGTCGGTGAGCTGGGCGAGGATCAGTTCACAACGGTCCCGCCAGATCGCGGTCGCGGTGGCGACCTCGGCGTCGGCGTCGGGCGCGGACAGCGCGTCGGCCACCGCCTGTTGTGCGATGCCCACCTGGCACACGACGTTGGTCAGCCCCACCAGATGGACGTCGGCCATGATCGGTGCCGGGCCGACGACCCAGCCGACCCGCCAGCCGATCATCCGCAGCTCCTTCGACGCCGAGCCGACCGTGATCGTCCGGTCGGCCAGCCCGGGATGCCGCGCCGGGTGGGCCGGGGCGGCGCCGTCGAACCGGATGCGTTCCATCGCCGCGTCGTAGATCACCCACACCGGCCGGGCCTCGGCGAGCGCGTCCCAGTGTTCGGCGCCGAGCAGCGCGCCGGTCGGCATCGCGGGTGACATCGCCAGCACCGCGGCCGTGTTCGGGCCGACAGCGGCGGCCAGCTCCGCCGGGTCGACGGTCCAGCCGGACGGTCCCGGCACGCCGCGCACGTGTCGCGGCACGGCGCCCGCGAGCCGGATCCGGTTCACGAGGCCCGCGTAGATCGGGTCGCCGACGACCACCTCCTGGCCCGGTTCGACCGTCGCGAGCAGCACGTTCAGCACACCGTTCAACCCGCCCGCGACGCTCACGCACTCGGTCACCGGGTCGTAGGAGCGGTTCGCGATACGACCGACATGGGTCGCGGCCGCCTCGCGCAACGTCATCCGACCCTGGAACGGCAGGTAGCTGTTGGCCGAGTCGTCGTCCACCGCCGTCCTGGTCGCCGCGAGCGCGACCGCGGGCGGCCGCAGGTCCGTGTCGAGGTTCTCCAGCCGCAGCAGGTCCGGGTCGTGGGCCGCGTCGGCGGCGTCGCCCATCCGATCGACGCCGATACCCGGGATGTGTGCCAGCCGCGACACGCCCATGACCAACCTCCGTATCAGGTTGCTGTCCCCCGAGAGTGATCACCCGATCGGGTGTCAATACACTCGTATGCTATGCCGAGGCAGATCAACCACGACCAGCGCCGCACCGTCATCGCAGAGGCGGTCGGGCGGTTAGTCGTGGCCGGCGGGCTCGAGGCGGTGAGCATGCGGCAGGTGGCCGCGGCGGCCGGAATATCGCTCGGCCAGGTGCAACACTACTTCGCCACCAAGGACGAGCTGCTGCGGTATGCCCTCGGCGCGGCGAGCGGCCGCACCTACGACCGGTACATCGAGCGCGCGACGCACGCGAGCGTGTCCGAGGAGGACGTCGAGCCTCGGCAGCTTGTCCACACCATGCTCGTCGAGCGGCTGCCGCTCGACGATGACGACGACGGTGCCAGGGTCGACGCCCACATCGGGTTCGCGTTCCTCGCGCGGGCGATGTCCGAGCCCGAGCTCGCCAAGGCGCTGCGCAAGCGGCACGAGTCCGACGAGTACGCGCTCGCCGAACTGCTGCGGCGCGGCCAGCGCGAGGGCTCCGTGCGCCTGGACCTCGACCCGATGCGGGCCGCGCGCACGCTGCTCGCGGTCGTCGACGGGCTCACCGCGCACGTCCTCGTCGGCCACCACACCGCGTGGGAGGCCGAGCAGGCGTTCGAGCACCACCTCGACGACCTGTTCGGCGCCTGAGCCGTGGACCGCCTGACGCGGCGGGCCGTCAACCGCGCCACCCTGGCCCGCCAGCTCCTGCTCGAACGGGCGCCGAGGACCGCGGTCGACACCGTCGAGCACCTCGTCGGCATGCAGGCGCAGGCGCCGTTCCCGCCGTACTACGGGTTGTGGACCCGGCTCGTCGACTTCCGGCCGGCGGAGCTGGCCGACGCGCTGGTCGACCGGCAGGTCGTTCGTATTGTGCTGATGCGCGGCACCGTGCACCTGGTGAGCGCGGCCGACGCCTGCTTCCTGCGCCCGCTCGTCCAGCCGATCATGGACCGGGACCTCGGCACGAACGCCCTGCACGCGAGACACCTTGTCGGGCTCGACCTGCCGAAGGTCGCCGAAGCCGCCCGGCGGATTCTGGCCGAGCGGCCGCACACCGCGAAGGAGCTGGGCGCGGTACTCGCCGAGCTGTGGCCCGACCGGGAGCCGAACGCGCTGGCACACGTGGCACGCGGCGTGCTGCCGCTGGTGCAGGTGCCGCCGCGTGCGGTGTGGGGTCGTAGCGGGCAGACCGCCTACCACACGGCCGAGCACTGGCTGGACCGTCCGCTCGACGCCGCGCCGGACCCGGCGCGGCTGGTGGTCCGCTACCTCGCCGCGTTCGGACCGGCGTCGGTCGCCGACGTCCAGACGTGGTCCGGGCTTACCCGCCTCCGCGAGGTCGCCGACACGTTGGACCTGCGGGTGTTCACGAGCGAGGACGGCCGGGAGCTGCTCGACCTGCCGGACGCGCCCCGGCCCGACGAGGACACCCCGGCACCGGTCCGGTTCCTGCCCGAGTTCGACAACATCCTGCTGTCCTACGCCGACCGCGGCCGGATGATGAGCGACGAGCACCGCAAACGGCTGTTCGGCGTCAAGAACGGCGTCTTCCCCGGCACGTTCCTCGTCGACGGCCAGCTCCGTGGCTCGTGGCGGCTCACCAAACAACGCAAGTCGATCGTATTGGCGATCACCCCGTGGGCACGCACCACCAAGAAGGACCTCGCCGCGCTCACCAGGGAAGGCGGGCGGCTGCTCGAGTTCGCCGCGCCAGAAGCAGAGACCCGCGACGTCCAGGTGCTCGACGGCTAGAACGCCGGCCAGGGGATCGCACGCCAGTCCGACCCCGGCGTCGGGAACTCCCCCGCCGCGAGCAGCTCGGTGAGTCGCGTGTGGACGGCCCGCACCTCGGCCCTGGTCAGGTGCTCGACCAGCACGACGGACAGGTCGTCCATGGCGGACCGCAGCGTGCCGAGCATGTCGAGCACGTCCTCGGGCAGCGCCTCGCCGACCCAGCCCCACAGCACGGTGCGCAGCTTGTGTTCGGTGTGCAGGCAGATGCCGTGGTCGACGCCGTACACGTTGCCGTCGGTGCCGTGCAGCACGTGTCCGCCCTTGCGGTCCGCGTTGTTGAGCACCACGTCCAGCGCGGCCATCAGCCGCACACTCGAATGGTCGGCGTGCGCGAGGACCGCGGGCTCGCCGAACCGGTCGTGGGCACGCAGCACCTGCCGCCACCCCCTCGGCACGTCCGCCGGCGCGACCACGTCGACCAGGTCGTCGCCCTCCTTGGTGTCCACCCACAGCTGCACCATGCCGGGCCCGAACGGCCCGGAGCGCAGCACGGTCGGCGGGATCACCCGCAGGCCGGCCGCCTCGGACACCAGGAAGGAGGCCACCTCGCGGCCGGCGAGCGTGCCGTCCGGGAAGTCCCACAGGCCTCGCTCGCCGCTGACCGGCTTGTACACGCAGTGCGCGACCGCGTCGCCGCCGGAGATCTCGCAGAAGAGCGTGGCGTTCGACGCGTCGACCAGCCGGCCCTCGATCTCGATACGTCCACGGGTGAGCAGTTCGGCGACGGCGGGATCCGACGGAAACAAGTCCTACTCCGCCTCGTCGTCCTCGGTGCGCCGGTAGCCGTTCTGCCGAGGGCACACGTGCCCGTTCGGGTCGAGCGGCTCGCCGCACAGCGGGCACGGCTTGCGGCCGGCGTTGATCACCCGGTCGGCGCGCTCTGCGAACGCCCGCGCCTCGGCCGGGGTGAGGAACACCCGCACCGCGTCCGGGCCTTCCTCGGTGTCGTCGAGGACGATCGACTCGTCGACCTCGCCCTCGGTGATCGCGAGCAGTTCGATCACGACGGCGCTGGTCTCGGAGTCCCACCCGAGGCCCATCGTGCCGACGCGGAACTCCTCCTCGACGGGCACCCTGAGCGGGCCGGCGTCGACGAGGTCGTCGGGCGTCTCGTTGGGCAGGTCCGCGCCGAAGCGCCGGTGGACCTCCTCGAGCAGCGAACCGATGCGCTCTGCGAGCACGGCCATCTGCTGCTTCTCCAACGTCACGCTGACGGTGCGGACGCTCTCCGAAGCCTGCAGGTAGAAGGTGCGATCGCCGGGTTGCCCAACCGTGCCGGCAACGAAGCGATCGGGTTGGCGGAAGACATGAATTACTCGAGCCATGGCACCTCCGACCCTACCGCTATCACCGATTCCGAGCAGGTCCGTACCGCCCGCGACACGTGCGCGGACGCAACGTTATCGAAGCCATCCGGCCCAACCACGGCCGCGACCGCCCGGTTAGGGTCTGCGCGTGGTGAAGATCGCACAGTTCGGGAGCTGGGAGTCGCCGCTCACCGCGGACATGGTCGCCGCCGCGGGCGTCACTCCGAAATGGGTGGACCTGCACGATGGGCAGGCATGGTGGGCGGAGAGCAGGCCCGAGTGAGGCGGCCGGGTCGCGCTCATGCGCGAAGGGCCCGTCGGTGAGCCGGTGGAGGTGCTGCCCGCGCCGTGGAACGTCCGTAACCGGGTGCACGAGTACGGCGGCCGGCCGTGGACCGTGCTCGACGGCGATACGGTCGTCTTCACCAACTGGGCGGACCAGCGGGTCTACGTGCTCGACGGCGGCGCGCCGCGCGCGATCACGCCGGAGCCGGACCGCCACCACGGCCTCCGCTACGGCGACCTCTCCCCCGGCCCCGGCAATACATCCGTACTGTGCGTGCGCGAGACGATCACCGGTGACCGGCCGACCGACCTGCGTCGCGACCTGGTCGAGGTGCCCCTGGACGGCTCCGGGCCGCGGTCGCTCGGCGCGAGCCACCACTTCATGTCCGGGCCGCGGCTGTCGCCGGACGGCGCCCGGTTGGCGTGGCTCGGCTGGGACCACCCGAACATGCCGTGGGACGGCGCCGAGCTGTGCGTCGCGGAGGTCGGCGGCGTCCACAAGGTGCTGGCCGGCGGTGCTCGCGAGAGCGTCTGCCAGGTGGAATGGGAGTCGGCCGACTCGTTGCTCGTGCTGACCGACCCGGACGGCTGGTGGAACCTGTTCCGCGTCGGGCTCGACGGCGCGGCCGAGAACCTGGCGCCCTGTGCGGAGGAGCTCGGCGGTCCGCTGTGGGCGATCGGCAGCCGCTGGTTCGCGCCGTTGGGCGGCGGCCGGTACGCGGTGCTGCGGTCCGACCGGCTCGCGGTGCTCGACGAGCACGCCGGCACCGTCACCGACGTGTCGACCGACCTGACGTCGTGGTCCTCGGACGTGGCCGTGCACGACGGCGCCGTTGTGTCGGCCGCGGGCGGTCCGACCAGGGAGCTGGCCGTGGTGCGGGTCGAGGTCGCGACCGGCGTGGCGGCCACGCTGTCCGCGCGCCCAGGCGACCCGCCGGACGACGAGTACCTGCCGGTGCCGGAGGAGCGGATGTTCACCGGCCCGGCCGGGCAGTCGATCCCGGCGTTCGTGTACGCGCCACGCAACCCGGAGTTCGCCGGCCAGGACGGCGCGGTGCCGCCGCTGCTCGTCTACGCGCACGGCGGTCCGACCGGCAAGGCCGGTGACGCGCTCAAGCGGGAGATCGCGTACTTCACCAGCCGTGGCTTCGCCTTCGCCGCGGTGAACTACGGCGGCTCCTCGGGCTACGGGCGCGCGTTCCGGGAGACGCTGAACGGCCAGTGGGGTGTCGTGGACGTCCAGGACTGCGCGGCGGTCGCGGCCGCGCTCGCCGCCGAGGGCGTCGTGGACGGGGCCCGGCTCGCGGTGCGCGGCGGCAGTGCCGGCGGGTGGACCGCGGCGGCGTCGATGACCTCGGTCGACACCTACGCGTGCGCGACGATCATGTATCCCATCCTCGACCTGACCGGCTGGACCGACCACGGCGGCGAGACGCACGACTTCGAGTCGCGCTACATCGAGGGCCTGGTCGGCACGCTGCCCGAGCACGCCGACCGGTACGCCGACCGGTCGCCGAGCCACCACGTCGACCGGCTGGCCGGGCCGGTGTTGCTGCTGCAGTTGCTAGAGGACGAGGTGTGCCCGCCGGAGCAGGCGGACCGGTTCGTGGCGAGCCTCGACGGCAGCGGTGTGCCGCACGCGTACCTGACGTTCGAGGGCGAGCAGCACGGGTTCCGCCGCGCGTCGACGATCACCGCGGCGCTGGAGGCCGAGCTGTCGTTCTACGGCCAGGTGTTCGGGTTCACGCCGCCCGGTGTGCCGGTGCTGGAGCTGCACACGTGAGGCGGCGTCCCGCGCGGCTGCGGGCGGGGAGCAAGGTCGCGCTGGTGGCGCCTGCCGGGCCGGTCGACGAGGCGCTGCTCGCGCGTGGCGTGACGATCCTCGAGAGCTGGGGGCTGGTCGTCGAGGTCGGCAAGCACGTGCTGGACCGGCACCCGACCCTGCCCTACCTCGCCGGGCTCGACTTTCAGCGGGCCGCGGACCTGCAGCGGGCGTGGTGCGACCCGACCGTCGACGCCGTGCTGTGCGCGCGCGGCGGCTACGGGACGCTGCGGATGGTCGACCTCCTGGACTGGGACGAGATGGCCGAGGCCGGGCCGAAGCTGTTCACCGGGTCGAGCGACATCACCGCGCTGCACGAGGCGATCGGGTCCCGCCTGGACGTCGTGACCCTGTTCGCACCGCTCATCGCGAGCGAGGCGTCGTTCGACGCCGGCGGACAGGAGCACTTCCGGCGGACGCTGTTCGAGCCGGAGTCGGTCATGACACTGTCCGGCCCGCGCTCGCAGTCGATCAACGACGGCGTGGCGGCCGGGATCACCGTGGGCGGCAACCTGTCGCTGCTCTCGTCCGGTGTCGGCATCGACGGCGCGTTCGTCCCGCCGGACGGGTCGATCGTGCTGCTGGAAGACGTGCACGAGGAGCCGTACCAGGTCGACCGTATGGTCACGCAGCTCCTGCGGTCCGGCTGGTTCACCGGGGCCACCGGCATCGCGCTGGGTTCGTGGACCGCCTGCGGCACGCTGTCCGAGGTGCACGACGTGCTGACGGACCTCCTCGCGGGACTGGGCATCCCGCTGGTGTGGGAGATGGGTTTCGGCCATTGCGCCGACCAGCTCACCATCCCGATGGGCGCGCAAGCCACGCTCGACGGCGACCTGTGCACGCTGACGCTGGCGGCGCCGGCACTGCGCTGACCCGGCTCGGGCCCGGCCGGGGTTCACCGTCAGCGCATACCATCGGCCGATGACCGAACTGGGTCGGCGCGGTGTCCTCGCCGCGGGACTTGCCACCGGCGTAGCCGCGCTCACCGCCTGCACCACGGCCGAGCCGGCGGCGTGGCCGTTCGACCCAACGGACTGGGACTCCGTCCGCGCGTTGTTCCCCCTCGATCCCGACCTCGTCCAGCTCGCCGCATTCGTCCTCGCCGCCCACCCGCGCCCGGTCCGCGACGCGATCGAGCGCCACCGGCGGGGACTGGACGCCGACACCGACGCCTACCTGCACCGGCACGGCGTCCCGGAGGACGAGCTGCGCACGGTCGCCGTCGCCTACCTCGGCGGGGACCCCGGCCAGGTCGCGTTCACCGACAGCACCACCATGGGCCTCGGCCTGCTGTACTCCGGACTGCGGTTGCGGCCCGACCAGGACGTCCTCACCAGCACCCACGACTTCGCCGCACACCACACCGCGCTGGGCTTGATGTCCCGACGCACGGGCGCCCCGGTCCGCCGCGTTCCGTTGTACGACGATCCGCACGCGGCGACCGAGGCCGACATCGTCGCCCGGCTGCGGGCGGCGATCGCGCCGAACACCCGTGTCGTCGCCGTGACATGGGTGCATTCCAGCACCGGGGTGCGGCTTCCGGTCCCGGCGATCGCCGCCATGCTCGCCGAGGTCAACGCCGGTCGCGCACCGGATGACCGGGCGCTGCTGTGTGTCGACGGCGTGCACGGGTTCGGCGCCGTCGACCTCCCGGTCGCCGAGCTGGGCTGCGACTTCCTCGCGACCGGGACGCACAAGTGGCTGTTCGGCCCGCGCGGCACCGGGCTGCTGTGGGGTCGCACGTGGGACGCGCTCGACCCGGTCATCCCGTCGTTCTCCGGTGCGGACTCCCCCGGTGCGCGGTTCACCCCCGGCGGCTACCACTCCTTCGAACACCGCTGGGCGGTCCGCGAGGCGTTCGACCTGCACCGGAAGATCGGCCGCGATCGGATCGCCGAACGCATCGCAATACAGGCGACCCGACTCAAGAAGGGGCTCGCGGCCATCCCGTCGGTCAGGCTGGTGACACCGGCGGACCCCGCCGTGTCGGCCGGCATCGTGTGCTGCGCGATCGACGGGATGGCCGCCCACACCGCGGTCGCGGCGCTGCGCGATCGGCACCGGGTCGTCGCCAGCGTCACGCCCTACGAGCAGCAGTACCTGCGCTTCGGTCCGAGCATCGTCACCACACCGGACCAGATGGACCGCGTGGTCGACGCGGTCGGCAGGCTCAGGGCTTAGCCAGGACCTTGTCAGTCTCCAGCAGCGACTTCAGGTTCGACAGGATCTCCGGCCACCCGGTGCTGACGGCCTCGATCAGTGCGCTGCCCCCGTCGTCGTGCACGACAGTCAGCTTGACGGCTTCCCCGTACGGCTCGAGCAGGAACGTCACCTTCGACCGCCGTTCGGCGGCCAGTTCGGCGCGCGCCTCCTCGCTGATCCCGTTGCCGGCCGCCCATTCCGGCGTGAACGTGTGCCACCGGTAGGACAGTCGGCGGTACGGATCGGACTCGATTACCACTTGCTCGGGGTCCTCGATCCGACCGTCCGGGTCGTGCCAGACCATGGTCGAACCCTCGCGCCAGTCGGTCTCGAACGTGACGCCCCAGTACCGCTTGGTGAACTCGGGGGTGGTGAGTGCCTGCCAGAGACGTTCTGGCGTCGTGTTGATGTAGCTCGTGTAGACGAACTCGGGCCGTGCCATGGGATCCTCCAACGCGTGCTTGAGGTCGGCGAGCGCGTGCACCCGCCTCCGGTCGTACTCGGTGATCCAGCGATAGGCAGCCAGATGGCTGCATGTCAACCCAGCGCCGCTCCAAAGGATCAGTTCCGCGATGGCACGCCGATAGGCTGGGCCGATGATGGACAGCGCCGCGACGCCCCCGAGGACGGTGTGCCACGGCTGCCGGCAGGTGACGCAGTACCGCGCGGATGACGGCAGCGTCCGGCCGATGGTCCTGCCCGGCTCCGGGGTCGTCTTCGCCGAGAAGTCGCCCGGGGTGATGGTGGAGCTGCCGTGCCCGGAGTGCGGCGAGTCCGACGACCCCGGCTGGGTCCCGGGGTTCGTGCCGCCCGCCTGAGTCAGGCTTGCTGCCATCTCGACGGCGGCGATTTCACCAACGCCATGTTCTCCTACGGCACAGTAAGCTTCCGGGACGCAGAGTTCGGCAGGAACGGGTCCGGTCGCAGCAGTGCGTAGCCGGCCAGTGCCGACAGCGCGAGCGCGACGAACATCAGCGGCCACACGTACAGCATGGTCTCGCCGTCGGCCGAGTACGGCGCCACCATGAACGCCGACACGCCGACGGCGACGGCGAGCTGGCGTGGCCGCCATGGCAGCGCGGCGCCGAGCGCGAGCCCCCACGTCAGGTACCACGGCAGCATTGTCGGCGACAGCACCGCGACCAGGAACAACGCGATCGCCGCGCGCCGCACGGCGTCCGGGCCGCCGTCGCGGGCCAGCCACCACTGCCGCAGCACGAGCACCACCAGCAACACGGTGCCGAGGATCCGGGTGGTTGCCACGAACGGACCCTCCGGCACGGTCACCACCACGTTGACGACCGCGTGCAGCGCCTGCCCCAACGCGGTCGGCGGCGACAGCCAGTTCACGAGCCGCGAGGACGCGTTGACCATCGTGACCCAGCCGAGGTCCACGCCGGCGGCCAGCGTGATCACCGCGAACACCACGGCGAACACACCGAAGGCACACGCGGCGGCGCGCACGAAGTTCCGCCACCGCGTCGAGGGCAGCCGCGCGGCCCACACCCACACGAGGAACGGCAACGCGATCCCCGCGCTCGCCTTCACCGCGACGCCCAGCGTCACCACCGCGATGCCCGCGACGTGCTTGCGGTCCAGCACGAGCAGCGTGCCGGCGGCCAGGAAACCGATCATCATCAGGTCGTTGTGCGGACCGCCGACCAGGTGCACGACCGTGATCGGACCGGCCAGCAGCAGCCAGATCGCGACCGGCAGCCGACCGCCGAGGTGGCGGACCAGACCGGGCAGCGCCCACAGCAGCAGCGCGAGACCGACGAGCTGCACGAGCCGGGTGACCACGATGCCCGCGTAGACGTTGCTGCCGACGAGCCAGCCGGTGCCTTTGGCCAGCAGGATGAACAGCGGCCCGTACGGCGCGGGTGTGCTCTGCCAGAACGGGTGCACGTTGTCGAGGATCTCCGAGGACCCGAGCACGGTCGGCGGCGCCGTGAACGGGTCGAAACCCTGCAGTGCCACCGCGCCCTGCGCGAGGTAGGAGAACACGTCGCGGGTGAACAGGGCGGGCGCGAACAGCATCGGCACGGTCCAGCACGCGGCCGCGATCAACAGCGGGCGGGCGCCGAGCCGGTGCACGAGCACCTGGCGGCCCATCCGCACCCACGCCGCCACCAGCAGCGCGTAGCCCACGTACACCGCGAACGCGGCGAGCATCTTGCCGTGGCCGTAGTTCAGCCAGGCGACCGGACCGCCGAGGAACGGGCTGTTGACCGAACCCGCGGCCGAGCCGAAGCTGCCGGCGAGCATGAGCACGGCGCCGACCGTGCCGAGCACGACCGAGGCGGTCGCGCGTACCGGTGGCGCGGGTTCGTCCGGTGCCGCGGTCGTGCTTTCGGCCGCGTCAGCGCTCAACGCTCGGCCCGCCCGTAAGGACCGGCTCTCGGGTGTGGAAGAGGTTCAGCGGGTCGCGGCGCAGCAGCGACAACCCGGCGAGGATCGACACGCCGGCGGCCAGCAGGATGAACAGCCAGTTGTAGAGGAGGTCGTCGCCGGCCGGCGTGTACGTCAGCACGAGGAACACGGCGAACGTCACCAGCACGGCGAGCTGCCGGCGTTCCCACCGCAGCGCGGCGGCCAGCACGAAGCCCCACACGAGGTACCACGGCAGCGTCGCCGGGGACAGGACGGCGACCGCGAACAGGGCGATCGCGGCGCGGCGGACGGCGTCCGGGCCACCGTCGCGGGAAGCCCACCACTGGCGCACCAGGATCCAGATCAGCACGATGCCGCCGACCACGCGCAGCGCGTTGACGACCCAGACCTTCGGCAGCTCGACGAACACACCGAGCAGCCCGTGGACGATCTCGCCGACGCCGGTCGGGATGGACAGCCAGTTGACGATCGCGGTCGGCGCGTCGAGCGCCATGATCCAGCCGAGGTCCACACCGGACACGACGGTCGCGGCTCCGAACGTCACGACGAAGATGCCGACCGAGCACGCGCACGCTCGGGTGAAGTTGCGCCAGCGGGTCGACTCGAGATGGTTGGCCCACACCCACACGAGGAACGGCAGCGCGACCACGGCCGTCGCCTTCACGGCGACCGCGAGCGTCACGACGATGATGCCGAGCACATGTTTTCGGTCGAGCACCAGCACCGTGCCGGCGGCGAGGAAGCCGACCATCAGGACGTCGTTGTGCGGGCCGCCGACCAGGTGCACGACGGTCATCGGCCCGGCGACCGCGAGCCACAGCGCCACCGGCAGCTTGCCGCCGAGGTGGCGGACCAGGCCCGGCATGGCCCACACCACGAGCGCCACGCCGATCACGAGGCCGAGCTTCATGAGGATCACGCCGGCGATCATGTTCGTGCCGGTGATCGAGATGACGCCCTTGGCCAGCAGGATGAACAGTGGTCCGTACGGCGCCGGGGTGGCTTGCCAGAACGAGTCGACGTTGTCCACCACGGGGTCGACGTCGAGGCTGCCGGGGCCGGTCGTGTACGGGTCGAAGCCGTGCAGCGGCAGCGTCCCGTAGGCGACGTAGAGGTAGGCGTCGCGGGAGAAGACCGGTGGGCACACCAGCATCGGGATGGTCCACGCGGCCGCCGCCATCAGCACCGGCCGCGCGCCGACCCGGCCGGCCAGCACGTGCCGCCCGAGCAGCACCCAGGCCCACACGACCAGCGCGAAGCCGGTGTAGAGCACCAGCGTCGCGAGCATGCGGCCGTGGCCGTAGCGGATCCACGACAGCGGGCCGCGGCCGAGGATCGGATCCTGCGCGAGGATGGCACCCGCGCCGAGCGCGCTGACGAGGATCAGCAGGCTGCCGATGGTGCCGAGCATGATCGTGCGCACCGGGAGCGCGGGCCTGCTCCGCGCGGGGGATTCCGCGAGGGTCGCGTTCTCTACGGTGCTCACTGCGGGGGGCACCCCGTGGGCGTCGGTGGTGGTGAACATGGCGGTCTGAGATTACACAGGCCGGTTGGTCCGTTCGTAGGAACGGTGGCCTTACGCCGCACCGGGCGTGCCGACCACGACACGGCAGGTAGCGAACTCA
>Ga0193717_1001527_pt1 | contig 14167 bp, 12 predicted proteins | sample U2c2metaG_FD_145900 | JGI IMG/M metagenome (GOLD analysis project Ga0193717, IMG submission 145900) | Soil microbial communities from a riparian zone of the East river system, Colorado, United States - U2c2 | ecosystem: Environmental > Terrestrial > Soil > Riparian zone | place: USA: East River... | reverse complement strand
ATACCGATCCGAACATCCAGAGCTTCTGCACGCAGTTCACCGGCCACGTCGATGCCGGCCCGCGCGAACGGTGGATGCGCACATCGCCAGAATTCCCTTTGAAGAGATTATTGGCGGCAGGATCCGGTGACATCTACGAGCTCGGCAGGGTGTTCCGCAACGGCGAAGCGGGTGGGCGCCACAATCCGGAATTCTCCATGCTGGAGTGGTACCGGGTGGGCTTCGACCACCTGCAACTGGCCGACGAAGTCGTTGAACTGGTGCGCGAGGCACTGGCGCTGAAAGGGCGCGAGGCCGAGGTGCTTGTCGTCAGCTATCGCGAGTTGTTCCGCAGCGAACTGGGCGTGGACGCCTTGCTTGACGTCATCGGGCAACTGCAGCCGCCGCTGGCGGGTTTCGGTATCGATCCGGAAGGACTTACGCGGGACGACTGGCTGGACCTGTTGATGACCCATCTGTTGCAGCCGCGCTTTCCGCGTGACCGCATTACCGTGGTCGTCGACTATCCGGCCAGCCAGTGCGCGCTGGCGCGCGTGCGGCGCGGCGATCCCCCGGTAGCCGAACGGTTCGAGGTTTACCTCGGGCCGATCGAGCTTGCCAACGGTTACCATGAACTCAACGATGCCGCCGAACAACGAGCGCGCTTTGAGCGCGACAACCGTGTTCGGCGGGAACGCGGCCAGCTCGAATTGCCGATGGACGAAGCCTTGCTGGCCGTACTCGACAGCTTGCCCGATTGCGCTGGCGTAGCTTTGGGCGTCGAGCGCCTGCTGATGTGCCTGGAAGACTACCATGCCATCGCCGATGTGCTGGCCTTTCCGTTCGACCAGGCTTGAGTTGAATCTTCGCGCCGCCACCGTCGCGGCATCCTTCTGATATTGGCAGGCCGCTTGATGAATAACTCCATGAATACGAATTTGGATCGAGATACTACTGACGACCGGCCGCTGGACCGCCGGGATGCCAAGACGCTGCTGCTGTCCGCGTTGGGCGGGGCACTCGAGTTCTACGATTTCGTGATCTTTGCTTACTTCACCAAGGTGCTTAGCGCGCTGTTCTTCCCGGCGACGATGCCCGAATGGCTGCGCCTGCTCGAAACGTACGGGATCTTCGCCGTGGGGTACCTGGCCCGCCCCCTGGGCGGCATCGTGATGGCGCATTTCGGCGACCGCATCGGCCGCAAGCGGATGTTCACCCTCAGCGTGTTCCTGATGGCCGTGCCTACCTTGCTCATGGGCTTGTTGCCGGTTTACGCGCAGGTCGGCGCGCTGGCGCCAGTACTGTTGCTGTTGTTGCGCATCGTGCAAGGTGTGGCCGTCGGCGGTGAAGTGCCCGGCGCATGGGTTTTCGTGGCCGAACACGTGCCTCCGCGCCGGATAGGCCTGGCCTGTGCCAGCCTTTCCGCAGGCCTCACCTTCGGCATCCTGATCGGCTCGCTGATGGCGCAGGGATTGAATTCGCACATGAGCCAGGCCAGCATCCTCGACCACGGCTGGCGCATCCCCTTCCTGCTGGGTGGTGTTTTCGGCTTCTTCGCCGTCTACCTGCGGCGCTGGCTTAGCGAAACGCCTGTGTTCATGCGCATGCGCGAACGCCGCGAACTGAGCCCCGAGCTGCCGGTCAAGGCCGTGCTCAAGCGTTACCTTCCCGGTGTGGCGCTGTCGATGCTGGTGACCTGGGTGCTTACTGCGGCGATCGTGGTAGTGATCCTTCTTACCCCGACCATCGTGCAAACAGCCTTCAAGGTGCCGGCGCCTCTGGCCTTCACCGGTGCAAGCCTGGCGGCGCTGGGATTGACCTTCGGTTGCATTGGCGGCGGCCTGCTGGTGGATGCCGTCGGGCGCGGCCTTGCCATGCTGCTGGGATCGGTCTGCCTGGGTGTGTCCACCTATGTGTTGTACTTCGACCTCACCACGGGCGGCACGCATTTCCTGGCGCTGTACACCCTGGCGGGGTTCTTCGCCGGTATTTCCGGCATCGTGCCATCGGTACTGGTGTTGGCGTTCCCGCCCAACGTGCGGTTCTCGGGTATCTCGCTGTCGTACAACGTGGCCTATGCCATCCTGGCCGCGGTGACGCCACCGCTGGTGGGCTACATGGCCAAGTCGGTGGGCGGCCTGGCTCCGGCACACTATGTAGGCGGGGTGGCAGTGATCGGCGTGCTGTGCGGCGTGTACCTGATGGCCATGCGGCGCCGGCTCGGCTGATGAACACGCCGCTTCTTCAAGCCATCCATCACGTCGCGATCATCGCGGGCAACTACGAACGCTCGAAGGATTTCTACATCCGCGCGCTGGGCCTGCGCGTCATCGCCGAGGCCTACCGTGCCGAACGCGATTCCTGGAAGCTGGATCTGGAAGTATCGCCTGGCGTGCAGATTGAACTGTTTTCCTTCCCCGATGCACCCGCGCGCGTATCTCGTCCCGAGGCCCGTGGCCTGCGCCACCTGGCCTTCGCCGTGCCCGACATCGACCAGGTAGTGGCGGTGCTCGCTGAGCGCGGCGTTACCTGCGAGCCGATCCGCGTGGACGAATACACCGGCCGGCGTTTCACCTTCTTCGCAGATCCCGACGGCCTGCCACTGGAACTGTACGAAGATTAGAACTCCAGCTCCTGGGCGGCGCATAGGTAATCCACCATCGGCGCTACTTTCTTGAAGTTGTCCACGAGGTAGGGCAGCAGGTCGGTCGAGCAGGCCAGGTCCTCGCTGAAATTCTCACCGGCAGCGAAATTCTTCCGCCGAAGGTCGTCGATCAGCGCGTGGTCGGCGGGAAAGCCTCGCGGTGGCCGCGACAGGCTTTCGCCCCAGAACTCGAAGCGGGAGGCGAAGACCTTGCTGCGCGTGGCCGCGATCCATGCCTTGGGATTGTCGTCCAGGAATGTACGGATCCTCTTCAGGACATCCGGCTCCGGGTGCCACATGCCGCCGCCGGCGAAGCATTCGCCGGGCTGAAGATGCATGTAGAACGCCGGTGCCTGGATCTCATGGCGCCGCTCGTGGAAGAAGCGCGCACCGGCCCAGGTCTTGTAGGGCGTCTTGTCGCCGGCGAAGCGCGTGTCGCGATGCATGCGGAACAACGAACCGCCCACCTTGCGCGGATCGGCGCGGTAATGCGTGCTTATCTTCGCCAGCGGCGCGGCAAGGTCGGTGATCAGGTCCAGGTATGGACCGCGCACGTGATTTTCGTAATCGTCCTTGTGCGCGTGGAACCAATCGCGGCTGTTGTTGCGGCCAATGGCCTTGAAGAAGCGGAAAGTGGCGGGGCTGAAATAGGCGCGTGGCATCAGGCAAGCTCGTCGGCCCAGGCCTCGAGGCGATCGAGCAGGGCGTGTTGGTCGGGGGAAAGTTCCGGGCGCAGGCGCTGCGCGGCGATTTCCGCGCGGTACTGCGCCAGGGTCAGGGTGGTCAGCTCGCCTTCGTTGTGCAGCCGAGCCTGGCGGAAGGCTTCCCAGCGCTCATGTTCGGCCAGGTCAAGTGTGTGTAGCCAGTTGCGAGCGCGATAGCGGAACAGCAGCTCCGCATAACGCGGGTCGCGAAAAGTGAAGCCCGCGCTACCCAGCATCTCGGGCGGCGTGGCGCGCACCTGGCCCAGCAGTCGTTTGTCGGCGTCGGGCAGGAAGCCATCGTAGATCGCAAGTTCCGGATCGGTCGCCGGTGGCAGGTTGGCGGCGCTGGCAAAGATACGGCGCAGTTTCTCCGCCAGGCCCGCATGGGCGCGCAGTCGTTCCAGGTTGGCGTGGGCTGCGTCCATCTGCAACCCAAGGCGTTCGATATCTGGCCCGGTAAGTACCGACAGCGGCGCCAACGCGGGTGAACGGTTGGCGCGCACCGTGCGCAGCGCCACGCGCTCGATGCCCTCGGGAAGATCGGCCCGCGCGGTGAACATCCGCTCGGCGATGGCGTCTTCGTCCAGCTCGAACAGCGGCGTGGGGTCGTCGTTGAGGTCAAAGACGATCGTCTCGCCGTTGCGGGTGGGATGCATGGCCAGGGGCGCCACGACAGCCAGGCAATGCCTCGACGCCGGGTAGCGCGAGGACACATGCAGCACCGGCGTCATGCGGACCACATCCAGGAGGTCCTGCACCCGCGCCTTGCGCCGCAGGCCCAGGTACCAGTCCCACAACCGCGGCTGTTTTTCGCGTATCAGCCGTGCCAGGCCGATCAACGCCTCGACGTCCGATAGCGCATCGTGGGCGCGCTCCTGCTTCAGTGAGTTGGCGCGGGAGAGGTCTTCCAGGCGGAAACTCACGCTGCCATCCTCGCGGCGCGGCCACTGGATGCCTTCGGGCCGGAGCGCATGGCACATGCGCACCAGGTCGATCAGGTCCCAGCGGGAATTGCCGTTCTCCCATTCGCGGCCATAGGGCTCGAAGAAATTCCGGTACAGCAGGTTGCGGGTGAACTCATCGTCGAAGCGCAGCGAGTTGTAGCCCACGCCACAGGTTCCGGGCGAAGCCAGCTGCTCGTGCACGAGGGCTGCGAATTCGGCCTCGGCCAGGCCGTCACGCTCGGCATCCTGCGGCGCGATACCGGTGATCAGGCAGGCCACCGGGTGCGGCGGGGAGTCGCGCGGGGGCTTGCCGAAGAACATCACCGGCTCGCCAAGCGGCTCCAGTTCCATCGTGGTACGGATCCCGGCGAACTGCGAGGGGCGGTCGCGGCGGGGATCGGCGCCGAAGGTCTCGTAGTCGTGCCAGAAGAAGGTCGGGTCGGCCATCTTCACATCATCGCACGGCCCTTTGGCTTTCCAAGCCGCCCCGCGGTCCCTAGACTTCCCGCCAGACTAGGAGACACCATGGCCCAGGCCCACGAAGACAACCTGATCTGGATCGACCTGGAAATGACCGGGCTCGATACCGACGAGGACTCCATCCTCGAGATCGCCACCATCGTCACCGATCGTGAGCTCAACATCCTGGCCGAGGGGCCGGTCTACGCCATAGCCCACGAGGAATGGCGCCTGCAGGCCATGGATACGTGGAACCGCAACCAACACACGCGTTCGGGCCTGTGGGACCAGGTCGTGGCTTCCCAGGCCACCCATGCGGTGGCCGAGGAAGCCACGCTCGCCTTCTTGCGCGACTGGGTGCCCAGCGGCAAGTCGCCGATGTGCGGGAACTCCATCTGCCAGGACCGCCGTTTCATGCACCGGCAGATGCCACGGCTGGAGCGCTTCTTCCACTACCGCAACCTGGATGTTTCCACCTTGAAGGAACTGGCGCGCCGCTGGGCGCCTTCAGTGGCCAAGGGTCTTGCCAAGGATTCCGCGCACACCGCGCTGTCTGACATCCGCGATTCCATCGATGAACTGCGCTACTACCGTAGCTTCATGGGCGAGCTCGGTGGCAAGGGCCCAAGCCAATGATCGACGCCATGTTCGCCACCACGCTGGACTGCAACGGGCGCGCGCTGGTGCTTGATCGCGCGCGCGTGGTGGGTATCGTCAATGTCACACCCGATTCGTTCTCCGACGGCGGCGCCCATGCCGATACCGCATCGGCCGTGGCGCATGGCGTGCGGCTGGCGGAAGAGGGCGCCGACATGCTCGACGTGGGCGGTGAGTCCACGCGTCCGGGCGCGGCGGATATTTCCGTCGAGGAAGAACTGGCACGGGTGATCCCGGTGATCGAGGGCCTGGTGGCAGCCACGCGGCTACCCATTTCGGTGGATACCTCCAAGCCCGAAGTCATGCGCGCTGCGGTGGCCGCGGGTGCGGGCATGATCAACGATGTCTACGCCCTGCGCCGCGAAGGGGCGTTGGATGCCGCTGCGGAGTTGCGCGTGCCGGTGTGCCTGATGCACATGCTGGGCGAGCCCCGCATGATGCAGGACAACCCACGCTACGACGACGTGGTGGGCGAGGTACACCGTTTCCTTACCGATCGGCTCTTTTCTTGCGAGCTGGCCGGCATCGACAAACGCCGCGTGCTGGTGGATCCGGGCTTCGGCTTCGGCAAAACTCTCGAACACAACCTGGCGCTGCTCCGCACCACCGCGCGCTTCGCCGAACTGGGTGCCGGGGTGTACGCCGGCCTGTCGCGCAAATCGATGATTGGCGAGCTTACCGGCCGCAAGCTCCCGGCCGACCGTGCCGCCGGTTCCGTGGCGGCGGGCCTGGTGGCCGTGCAGCGCGGCGCCATCATGCTGCGGGTGCACGACGTGGCCGCCACGGTCGATGCCCTGGCCGTCTGGCATAGCATCCAGGCCGGCGATGTGGCCCCACGGCCAGGTCCCGCCGCCCCACGCTGGCCGGACGACGAGTAGGACCCCCGTCCCCCCGGGGGTATCATGGCCGCCTTTCGAGCCAAGGCGGCCAGTGCGATGAGCCAACGCAAGTATTTCGGGACGGACGGCATTCGTGGACGGGTTGGCGACTGGCCGATCAACGCTGAATTCATGCTGCGCCTGGGCCATGCCGTGGGCACCGCCCTGGCGGCCCGCCATGGCGCGCGGGTGAGCGTGGTGATCGGTAAGGACACTCGCGTTTCCGGCTACATGTTCGAATCGGCCCTGGAAGCGGGCCTGGTGGCGGCCGGCGTGGACGTGAAACTGCTGGGCCCGATGCCCACCCCGGCCGTGGCCTACCTCACCCGTTCCATGCGTGCGGACGCCGGCATCGTGATCAGTGCCTCGCACAATCCGCATTACGACAACGGCATCAAATTCTTTTCCTCGCAGGGGGAAAAGCTCTCCGACGCGGTGGAAGCGGCGATCGAGGACGGCCTGGAAGGCGCCTTCATCACCGTGCCCTCCGAGCAGCTGGGCAAGGCCCGCCGCGTGGACGATGCCCCGGCGCGCTACATCGAATTCTGCAAGAGCACGGTGAACGAGGATTTCTCGCTCGCGGGCATGAAGATCGTGCTGGACTGCGCCAACGGCGCTACCTACCAGGTAGCCCCGAAGATCTTCGCCGAGCTCGGCGCCCGGGTGATTACCATCGGCGCGGAGCCTGATGGCTTCAACATCAACCATGAATGCGGGTCCACGAGTCCGGCGGCACTGCAGAAGACTGTGGTTGAGAAGGGTGCGGACCTTGGCATCGCGTTCGACGGCGACGGTGACCGCGTGCAACTCGTGGACCGCCACGGTGCACTCGCCGACGGCGATGTCCTGATGTATGTGCTGGCGCGCAGTTGGCGCGAGCGGGGCATCCTGCGCGGGCCGGTGGTGGGCACGCTGATGAGCAACTATGGCCTGGAGCGCGCGCTGCGCGACATGGACGTGGAACTGGTACGCGCCAACGTGGGCGACCGTTATGTATTGCAGCAGTTGAAGGACCGCGGTGGCGTGCTGGGCGGGGAAACGTCCGGGCATATCCTTACCCTGGACCGTTTCACCACGGGCGATGGCATCGTGGCGGCGCTGGCGGTGCTCGAGGCCCTGGTGATGTCCGGCGAGGACCTCACCGTGGCCCGCGCCGGGCTTTCCACCGTGCCCCAGGTGATGATCAACGTGCGCGCCGACGGTGCCCGCGAGGCACTGGACAGCGACCAGGTTCGTCGGGTGTGCGGTGAGGTGGAAGCTGCCCTGGCCGGCCGGGGCCGCGTGGTGCTGCGCGCCTCGGGCACCGAACCCCTGGTGCGGGTCACCGTGGAGGGGCCGGAGGAGGGCGAAGTGCAGCAGTTGGCGGCGCGGCTGGCTGACGCGGTAAAATCAGCGGCTACCGTCACCGGCTGATCAAACGCATGAAACACGTACCTACCCTGGATATCCGTCGCTACGACACCGACCGCGAGGCATTCGTGGCGGAACTGGGCGCCGCCTATCGGGAATTCGGCTTCTGCTGCATCTCCGGGCACGGTATCCCGCGCCGGGACATCGATGCCGCCTACGACGATTTCGTGCGTTTCTTTGCCTTGCCCGATGCCACCAAGCGCAAGTACCACGTCCCCGGCGGCGGCGGTGCGCGCGGCTACACGCCGTTCAAGGTGGAAACCGCCAAGGATTCAAAGCTGCCGGACCTGAAAGAGTTCTGGCATGTCGGCCGGGAAATTCCCCGGGATTCGAAATACGCCGACGTGATGGCGCCGAACCTGTGGCCGGAGGAAGTGCCCGGCTTCAAGCAGCACGGCTACGGCCTGTTCGAAGCGCTCGATAGCCTGGGGTCGCGGGTACTGAAGGCGCTTGCCCTGCATATTGGCCAGCCGGAAGACTACTTTGCCGACAAGACTGACCAGGGCAATTCCATCCTTCGCCCGATTCACTACCCGCCGATCGAGCAGGACAACATCCCCAACGAGCGCGCCGGCGCGCACGAAGACATCAACCTGATCACCCTTTTAGTGGGTGCCAGTGCCGAAGGCCTGGAAGTGCTCACGCGCGAGGGCAAGTGGTTGCCCATCACCACCGAGGGCGATGCCATCGTGGTGAACATCGGCGACATGCTGCAGCGCCTGACCAATCACGTGTATCCGTCCACCACGCACCGCGTGGTGAACCCGCCTAACGCCAATGCACGCAAGCCACGTTACTCGGTGCCGTTCTTCCTGCATCCGAACCCGGATTTCGTCATCGACGTGCTGCCCTCATGCGTGGATGCCGCGCATCCTAACCGCTACCCCGAGCCGATCACGGCGCACGAGTACCTGCAGGAGCGGTTGCGCGAGATCAAGCTGATCTGATTGTCACCCGTGTGTTTCGCTGGTGCCGATCAACTCTGGCACCGGCTTCGTATTGCGCGAAAGGTAGGGATGCGCGAACACCGCGGACAGGATCACCACCACACCTGCATAGAAGGCCACGCCAAGCTCGCGCTGCTCGCCCAATAGCAGCACGGCCAGCACGATGGCGTACACCGGCTCCAGGTTGGTCACCATCTGCACGCCGAAGGCGGTCAGGTGCCGCAGCGACACCAGGGCCAGGGCGAAGGGCAGCAGGGTGCAGCCATAGGCCAACAACACCAGCAACAACGCATCGTGCCCAGTAGGGATCTGGAAGCCGAAGAACGGCATGAACAGCGCCAGGAACACGCCGCCGGTACCCAGCTCCAGGCAAGTGACGGTGAGCGGGTCGGCGTGCTCCACCAGGCGTTTGTTGAGGGAGGCGAACAGCGCACAGAAAAGTGCCGAGACAACACCCACGGCGATCCCCGCGTACATGTGTGCCGGCACACCACCGGCCACCAGGGCGACCCCTGGCACCACGGCCACGCCCAGCAAAAGCTCGCGCGGATTGAACGGCCGCTGCGCTACCCAGGGCTCCACCAGTGACAGGAATACCGGCGCCAGTGCGATGCAGGTGGCGCCCACCGAAGCGTTGGCCAGCTTGATCGAGGCGTAGAAAGTAAGCCAATGGATCGCTACCAGCACACCGATGCCGGCGTAGGCGCCGACCAGCCGGAGTGGCATCGCCCGCAGCGACCGCCATACACGCGGCACCAGTAGAAGCGCACCGGTCACCAGCGCCATGCGCCAGGTCACCAGCGAAAGCGCGTCGAGCTTGATGGTTTTGCCCAGGATGGCCGTGAAGCCCCAGAGGAGGACGCAGAAGTGGATCTGCAGGCGGGCTTTGGCGAGGGGTTGCATGGGGAGGGATGGTAGCAATCTCCGTAGCTTAAAAGCTGGAAGATTGAGCAAGCTGCGATAGAAAGCGTTGGCGAACTTTGAGACGCTTACTATCGACTGCCAGAGTCGCGGACGGCACCATTACAGGGTTACCTCGGTCGAGGTAACCGGGCCTCGAAAACCCGTATTTGTGATTGGGCAGGCGCCGCGAGCAATTCGCGGCGCCTGTGCGTCGCCTATGGCGGCGTGCCGGTGCGGGCTTTGCCCGGACCGCTTCCGATCACGCGGTTTTTCGAGCCCGGCACGCCGCCACCCCTTCGCTGGGGTGGCCACGGCCCCGGAGCATCAATGCCAGTCACGGACGAAAACGAACTCTACGCCCTGGTCGGCGAAATCATGGTGCTATCCGCACGCGTGGAAGCGTCCCTGGAATCGTGCATCGCCGCCTGCCTGCCCAGTGCGAGCCTCGAGCTTTCGCAACCGGTACTAAGGCGCCTGAACCTCTCCAGCCAGCTGGCGACACTGCACGAAGTAGCGCAGGTTCTCTATGATCGCCGGGACACCACCCTGGTTGAGTTCCGCCGCTGGCTGCGCCGGCTGGGGCGAGTTCGGCAGCGGAGGAACAACCTTGTCCACAACGTGCTGCGCGTGGCTTGTTCGCCGGAGACTCTGGGGCGGTGGAAGTCAGAGATCGGGTACATGCGTGAGGTATGCGCGCAGGCGCCGGATTGGGCGGCGGTACTGGAGTCGCGAGTGGCGAGCATGAGTGATTGCGCGTAGTCGTCACCCTTAACTCCGCCGGGTCGGTCAGAGGTTGCTGTGTCGGCGCCCTGGAACGTGGGTAGCGCCGCTTTGTTTCCTGGATTCCTGTCTCAGTAACATGCGCGTTTTCGGCAGGAATGCTCACAAGCATCCATTGATTCAAGGCCTTGAGCGGTTTGAATTTTCCTGGACCCGAGCGCCCTTGCTGTGCGTAGTGACGCGCTTCGTAAGTTCTTGCTATCTTCCGATCGCACCCTGGATGGTGCCGGGGGATATGGGGGGACTACATGTTGGACGTTCGTCGCGCAGGCATGCGCCTAATACTCGCTCGGCGGGTAGCCAGAACTTGTTACGCGAGGCGGGATACTCCTGACGTTGCTTTGGCTTTGCTTGGCAACGCCTGGGCCGCAGAAAAAGTCACCTACTACTACACGAATGAGCAGGGCACACCCCTGGCAACGACCGACGAGAACGGCGTTGTCCTGACAAGGGTGGACTATCGCGCTTATGGCGTGCAGGTGCTTGGGACGCCAGAGCAAGGGCCGGGATATACAGGGCATGTGAATGATGCTGATGCTGGCTTGGTCTACATGCAGGCTCGTTACTATGATCCCGATGTAGGGCGTTTCGTCAGTGCTGATCCTGTCGGACCTAAACCAGGTGACATATTTAGCTTCAATAGACAAGCCTACACAAACAACAATCCCATCAATCGGATAGATCCAGATGGGCGAGTAACCTGCGACAAAAATTCTTGTACTCTAGAAGATAAGACAATCGCCGGACGCGCAATAGAACTAATATATGTGGGGGGCATAATTACAGGTCGGCTCTTGCAGAACGCAATTGCAGGAAACCAGCCCAATATGCAGCAGACGCAAGATGCATCCGGTTCTGATGGAAACGTTCCGGTAGCGCCAGCACTTCCAACGGGCATCATCGGTGACAGTCCTCGTGCCACCAGTAAAAATGAGGGCAAAGCGATAGGGACATCTTTGCCATCGGACAAATTTTCCGACACCGTCAAGAAATTAACGGGGGGAGCCACCGGCACGCCTGACGCGAATGGACGAAGTACGTCTCCAAACGGCGTCTCGGTGCGGACAGGCGGCAAAGACGGGCCACGAATTGATGTTCCAGCAAATGGGGCTAAACCGCCTGAGATCATCCACTTTCCGAAAGACACCCCGATTCCAGACGGTCTGAAGCCTACATCATGAAAATATGGAAAAATTTCTTACCACGGGGCGAGAGCCTAAGCGACCTATCAAATATACGGCCCGGTCCATACTTTGTTGACAGTGAAAGTAGCCCAAAATGGGTAAAGGTGTTTTTTAAAAAAAAGGACGGTAGGTGGCTATCCCTAGAGTGGAACTATTTTGACGTCGAATTTAAGTTCGAAGTTTACGGAATATCAATAGATCATCCAGAGAACGTACCGCCTGGCTTGACTGAGGCTGGTGTCACGCCAATGTTTTCTGAATTAAGTTTTCTGCTAGAAACAGACTGGACCCGTTCTGCCAAGCCTGGTGAAGTACCTGACAATTTTGATCAAATCGTCGAAGAATGTGGCGCCCTATCAGAAATTCCTGACATAGCCATTTCCGCAGGCACGGCGCTACGTGGCGTGATCTTCAGCAAAGACGGAGGTGAGCCAGTATTGGTGATATCCATTGATGACACTGAGAGGTACAGCCTGAAATCTGCCGTCAACCCAGACGAAATGATTTTACCGGGAAAGCCTTACGATGTACTGACATTGTCCGAAGCACTCGCTTGGACTCCCCCTCATTAAGGTTGGCGGGCCCATCGAAGGCCATGCCCTTTCTTTGAAGACTCCCAGGTGAACTCGGGAATAGAACGTGAATCCTGGAATCGCATACATCGTCGCGGCGCTAGTTTTTGGTCTTTGCTTACCCTTTGTTAAGAACTATTTGCATGAGTGGTGGCAAGTCGGAGTAGTAGCAGTCATATATTTTTTCCTGGTGAGATTGGCGATTTACTTTGTCAATCGGAAACGTAGAGGCGCGGATCAGAAACCCATTCGTTGACCAATAGAACGACAGGGCCCGCCGAGAGCGGGCCTTGTCGTTAGAACATGGTGGTCCGGGCAAAGGAAACTACATCTACTTAGTCGGTTGCGTCTTCCCCGCCGGCGGCGCCTTCGGCGGCAAATTCTTCACCTGATCCAGCAGCGCACCGCAAGTGTTCTCTTCCTTGTTGTAACTAGGCGACATCAGCGGCACCAGCGCCACCACCGGTGCAATCACCGCCGCAGCAACCACGCCACCACCACGCAGGATCAGTGGGCCGGCATGCACGCCGGGGCTGGGGTTCTTCAGCGTGCCGTGCACGTATAGCGGCGAGCGCAGCGAGAACACGCGGAAGCCCTTGGTGTGCGGAACGATGTCCAGGTCCAGCTTCTCGGTCTTTAAGTCCACGGTGCCCGTTACATTGATGATGGCGTCCTCGGTGTCGAAGGCGAACAGGCGGGCATCGACCAGGCCGTTGGTGGCGGTCATGTCGGTGGCGGCGCAGTTGATCTTCACCGTCTTGTCGCCGAAGAGCTTGGCGCCGAGGTAGTTGCCGACGTTGAGGCCCGCGATCTCCAGCAGCGATTTGGAGATGGCGCCATCGTTGATCAGCATCTTGATCTCGCCGTTGGACGAGCCCAGCAGGGCGGCCACGGAATTTCCCGTGGCAGAGAGTGCGACATCGCCGTTGAGTTCGCCCAGGCTCGTCTGCATGGGTGCGAAGCCAGGAAAGAGTTCCTTGAGCTTCATATGCCGGGCGGACATCTTGATGGTGCCCTTCATCGGCACGGCCTGGCCGTTCAGGCCGATCGTGCTGTCCACCGTGCCGCCGGCCATGCCGAACTTCAGCGGTTGCAGGCTAAGCACACCGTTGTCCATCACCATGTGGGTCTGCAGCGAGGTAATGGGCAGCTTGGCGTCCTGGATGATCTTTTCGCCCGAGAAAGTGACATCGGCATCCATCGCCTTCCAGCGATCGGTGCGGAACGGTTCCACCGGCAGCGCCTTGTCGGCAGGCTGCTGGGTGGCGTCGCCGCGCTGGGCTTTTTCCTTGTTGGAATCCGCGCCGATCAAGGGCGCCAGATCCGAGAACAGCAACAGATGCGAGGTGACATTGCCCGAGAGCTTCGGACGTGGGCCTCCGCCGTTGAAAGTGAGTGATCCGTTGAGGTCGCTACCCCCCACGCGTCCGGTGAAGTCTTGATAGCGGAATACGCTGTTGCCTTTCGAAAGGTTGGCGATCAGGTGGCCTTCGGTGGCGAAGGGCGGTGTGTCGGGCAGGGTGATGCCGGTGATGGCGTAGAGATTGGACATGCTGTTGCCGGAGAACCACAGGCGTACGTCCAGCGCACCCATATTCACCGGGTCGGTAAGGGTGCCGACGATGGCGATGTGCGTGTCGCCGATGCGCGTATCGGCCTGCACCGGGAAGGGTTTGGTGGCATCGCGCAGGGCTAGCACGCTACCTGTCTTGCCGCTGCCCTGGATCGACGCGCCGCGGAAACTGCCCGACATCTTCCAGCCGAAGGCATAGGTCTGGCGCTGCTTGGTTTCATCGGCGCGATCGTTCTTGCCCGCCTTGTTCTTGCGCAGGTCCTTCGAGGTACCCACCGTGGCACCGGCTTGGCCGCGGGAGGCCTGTTCCTGCTGGGCCATGATGTCCGAGAACGGTATGGCTTTCTCCAGTTGCGCCACGTCGATCTTCATCGATAGCGCATTGGCGGCATCCACCAACTCGATGTGGCCCTTGTCGAAGCCGATCTCGTTGAGCTCCATGGCCCATTCGGAGGGCCCGGTGGTCTCGGGCATCTTGAAGGTCCAGTTGTCGCGGCCGTCCTTCACGCGCTCAAGGTCGATGATGGGCGCGG
>Ga0193717_1001524_pt1 | contig 14182 bp, 14 predicted proteins | sample U2c2metaG_FD_145900 | JGI IMG/M metagenome (GOLD analysis project Ga0193717, IMG submission 145900) | Soil microbial communities from a riparian zone of the East river system, Colorado, United States - U2c2 | ecosystem: Environmental > Terrestrial > Soil > Riparian zone | place: USA: East River... | reverse complement strand
TGGCGTATGGCGCCAAGGTCGTTCCCGTGCGCGTGCTCGGCAAATGCGGCGGCACGGTCGCCGACATCGTCGACGCGATCACCTGGGCATCCGGCGGAACGGTCTCCGGCGTGCCGGCCAACACGAACTCGGCCAAGGTGCTCAGCCTCAGCCTCGGCGGCGGCGGCGCCTGCGGCTCGTTCCAGGCGGCGATCACCGGTGCGCGTTCGCGCGGATCGGTGTTCGTCGTAGCGGCCGGCAACGAGAACCAGAACGTGACCAACTCCTCGCCGGCGAACTGCAGCGGCGTCATCTCGGTCGCGGCGACGACACGGACCGGCGCGCGTGCGTCGTACTCGAACTTCGGCAGCACGATCGTCATTTCCGCGCCGGGCGGCGCCGGAACCGGCGGTACCGCCGACATCCTGTCGACGCTGAACACCGGCACCACGACGCAGGGCAGCCAAACCTACGCGTATTACGCCGGCACTTCGATGGCGACACCGCACGTGTCGGCGCTGGCGGCGGCGATCTTCTCGATCAATGCGGGCCTCACGCCCGATCAGGTCAAGAACTACATCACCGCGAACGCGCGTCCATTGCCGGGCAGCTGCTCGGGCGGTTGCGGTGCCGGCATCATCAATGCGCAGGCAACGCTGGCCGCGGTTTCCGGTGGCGGCTCGAACCTGCCACCGACCGCGAACTTCAGCTTCACGACGAGCGGGCTGACCGCCAACTTCACCGATACCTCCAGCGACAGCGACGGCACGATCGCCTCGCGCTCGTGGAACTTCGGTGACGGCGGCACATCGACGGCGACCAATCCGAGCCACGCCTACGCGGCGGGCGGCACTTACAGCGTCGCGCTGACGGTGACCGACGACGACGGCGCGCCCAACACCAGGACGCAATCGGTCACGGTCTCGGGCGGCGGTGGTGGCACCGTGCTGCAGAACAACGTGCCCGTGAATGGACTCGCCGCGACGACCGGCAACTCGCTGACGTACACGATGACCGTTCCCGCAGGCGCGACCAATCTGGTGTTCCAGATCTCCGGCGGCACCGGCGATGCGGACATGTACGTGCGTTACGGCTCGGCACCCGGCACGACCGCAGGCACGTACGACTGCCGTCCGTACCTCAACGGCAACAACGAGACGTGCACGTTCGCCAACCCGACGGCCGGTACCTGGTACGTCACGCTGCGCGCGTACTCGAGCTTCACCGGCGTCACGCTGAGAGGCAGCTACAACGCCGGCGGCGGTGGCGGCACGGTGCTGCAGAACGGCGTGCCCGTGAGCGGGCTCGCGGCGACCACCGGCAACTCGCTGAACTACACGATGACGGTGCCCGCGGGAGCGACCAACCTGCAGTTCCGCACATCGGGCGGCAGCGGCGATGCCGATCTCTATGTGCGCTTCAACGCCGCGCCGACGACATCGACATACACCTGCCGCTCGTGGGCGAACGGCAACACGGAGAACTGCACGATCGCCGCGCCGCAGGCCGGCACCTGGTATGTGATGGTGCGTGCGTATACGACGTTCTCGGGCGTGACGCTGACCGGCAGCTACACGCCATAAGCCACCTGGACGATCCGCAAGGATCTTCGCCAGGGATGGCAACGGAGCGCGGCGGTCCGCAAGGGTCGCCGCCTCCACCGAGCACTACGGTCCGGTCGCGCCCCACGTCGCGACCGGGCCATCACGCCGCGGTTTACGCTTGCGGCGTGCGCCCAGGGCAGGGCGTGGGGAGGGCCGCCCCGGTCCGCGATGACCGGGGTTTTTCTTTTGTAGCCTTCCGCATTTCCCTATGGCGTGCAGGTTGGGTATTCCTTGTACCAGCTACGGTAGTCACCAGCCGCTGGACAATTCGTGCCGTACAGTCTCAGCGACGTAAAGGTCGCTGCCCATAGGCACGGACCTCCTGTGACAGTACGACTCAGCGTTTGCGAGCCATCGGGATTGACTGGCGTGTTCGTGAGATTGCTCGATACTGTCGCAGTGATCGGCGCACCCACGCTCCGCTCGATCGCTATGTTAATTCCGAACACCGCAGCGGTGGGCGCGGGATAGGGCGGACCGAAGTTATCAACAAGCAAGGTGGAGCGACCCGTGAGCGTGCCGGTCGTTCCGGACTTGCTGAGGATTGAGTCAAACTGATATCCGATGGTGTTGTTACACATCCCACCAATTTGGCTCGCCTGAATCTGTGGACCGGCCGCAGACACGCCCACGTCATCGAGCGTCTGCTGGAAAGACGCTATCGCCTGGTCCCAATCGGCAACGCTGCCCGACGATCCCCTCTGCTTTTCTTTCAGGTCATCGATCTTGCGGAGGATTTCCGCTTGGTCATAAGCGGCGCCGCTGGCTCCAACGGATGCTCGTTCGACGCCGCTAGGGGTGAAGCGTGTGTAAACCCCCAAAGCGGTTTCACTCCACCCGTCGCTTTCATTGAACGTCGAACTGTCGACGAGAATTCGTTCCTCCGCGACAGCGATATGACTTGCAAGAAAAAGCACACCAACACCCAACAGATATGAGCGCATAGGAATCTCCCGCGATGTGAGGATTCCCCCCGAAGGCCATTCTGAGGCGTGAGTGTTGCATTACATTGAGCACCACATCACAAAACATATACACGTATACTACGCGACATCATTGGACGGTAGCCGCGAGAACGAGCCAAGTCTCTGACTATGAGACGCACGTGACTATCCTCGCGTCAGGACAGCGACGACAAGGAAGTCACCATGAGCAGCGGCGGAACGCATCGGCTTCGGGCGCGCGTTGAACGCCAAGAACAAAAACATCGCGATGGCGTGGATGTGCATATCGACGCAGGACGGCGTAATCTGAAGCCGCTCCCTCCGGTCCATACCGTCGTTGTCCGTTGAATGATGCCAATGCGCCGTCGCCACCACCGTCGTTGGATCGCGCTGATTGCGCTCCTCGGCCTGCTGTTTCAGCAGCTGGCGATGGCGACGTACGCATGTCCGCTGGATCGCGACGCGACAGCGGCGGCGGCGGCGGTCTCGAAGCCGCCGTGTCACGAGCCCGATACGGCTGACAAGGCGCGTTGCCACCAGCACTGCCATCCGCTCACATCCTCGTCGGATCACAGCCCGACGCCCACGGTACCTCCGGCCGTGCTTCCGCCGACGACATGGGACCGTGCCGCCTCGCGGAGTATCGATCGCAGGTGGAACGACGTCAATGACGACGAGGTCGTCGCGCGCGCGACCGCTCCGCCGCTGAACATCCAGCACTGCACATTCCAGATTTGAGCTTCGGCTGCAACGTTCGTGGCCCCGCGCCTGGCGCGGGCCGTATGCGTCTGTGGTCGGAGTTCTTATGTCATCGGTCAGTTCTGCACGCGCGCCGCGAGCCGGTGTTCGCGCTTCCTTAGCTGTTATTCCTCTCGCGCTCACGCTCGTCGTGGCGCTCACCACCGCGTCTGCAGTCTTCGCCGCAGACGCGGACATGCGGCCGTTGACCCTCGACGAAGCCGTGCGGCTTGCGGAAGTCGAGGCGCCTGCGATCGCAGCGCGAGAGTCCGCGGTCGAATCCGCCGAAGAGGCCGTTGCGCCCGCGGGCGCATTGCCCGATCCGCAACTCGTCGCCGGCGTCGACAACCTGCCCGTCACGACGGACGACGCCTTCAGCGTTACGCGGGATTTCATGACGATGCGCAAGGTCGGCGTCATGCAGGATTTCCCGCAACGCGAGAAGCGCCGTTCGCGAACCGTGCGCGCGCAGGCTATGGCCGAGCGCGAACGCGCGTTGTTGACGAGCGAGCGCCTGTCCGTGCGTGAGGCAGTGGCGCGGGCGTGGATCACGCGCGCGACGGCCGAACGCCGCTTGCAGCTCCTGCAGGCACTTCAGCCTCGTGCCGAAGCGCAAGTCGCCGCGGCCACGGCGGCTCTCAGTGCCGGGCGCGGATCGGCTGCCGACGGGATTGCGGCAAAGGTCGCGCAGGCGACGCTGGAGGATCGCATCAGCCAGGTCGAACGGGAGATCGACGATGCGCGGGCGGACTTCGCGCGCTGGTTGCCCGATGCCGCCGAACGTCCCTTGGGTGATGCACCCGAATGGTCAGAGCTCGGCGTCGACCCCGACTCGCTCGTTGCCAACATTGCGCACCACCGCGAGCTTCTGGCGTACGACGCGGCGGAGCAGGCCGCAAACGCCGACGTCGCGATGGCGCGTGCCGAGAAACGACCGGATTGGTCGGTCGAGCTCGACTACGCGCAACGGGGTCCGCGGTACTCGAACATGATTTCGCTGGAGTTCCGCGTCGGCCTGCCGATCTTCCCGGCGCACCGTCAGGATTCGACCATCGCTTCGAAACAGGCTGCGGTCGCGCAGATCGAAGCCGAGCGCGAAGACGCGCGCCGCATGCACACCGCGGATCTGCGCAAGACGCTCGCCGCATGGCGAAGCGCCGGCGAGCGCGCGCGGCGCTACGAGCACGATCTCCTGCCCCTGGCGGACGATCGCGCCGAGGCGGCGCTCGCCGCCTACCGCGGAGGGCGCGGCGATCTGCAGGCATCGCTGACCGCGCTCGACGAGTCGGTCGAACAGCGCATCGTTTATACCGAATTGCAGAACACCTTCGGCCAGGCGTGGGCCGTGCTGCATTTTGCCTTTCCGGAGGAGCGCTGATCATGCGTACGATCCCATTGCTCCTCGCTGCGGTCTTCGGTCTTGCGGTCGGCATCGCATCCACCTGGCTGATCACGCAGCGCGCGCACGACAAAGCAAAGCCCGCTCAATCGAGCGAGCCCGCGTCGACGGAGAAAAAGGTCCTGTACTGGTACGACCCGATGGTGCCGGACCAGCACTTCGACAAGCCGGGCAAGTCGCCTTTCATGGACATGCAGCTGGTGCCGAAGATGGCCGGCGATGCGGGCGATGGCGCGGGTGTCGTCCAGATCGATCCGCGCCAGGTGCAGAACCTCGGCCTGCGCACCGCTCGTGCGGCGCGCGGCGCGTTGACCTCGACGGTTCGTGCGACAGGAACGGTCGCGTTCGACGATCGCGCCGTCACGGTCGTGCAAGCCCGCGTCGCCGGCATTGTCGAACGCCTCGAGGTGCGCACTCCTCTTACCGCGGTGAAGCAAGGCCAGGCGCTGCTGACGCTGCTCGCACCCGACTGGACGGCGGCGCAAGAGGAGTATCTGTCCTTGCGGCGCATGCGCTCGGAGGGGCTGGACGAACTGCGCACGGCCGCGCGACGACGGTTGCTTCTGCTCGGCATGAGCGAGGGGCAGATTCGCGCGATCGAACGAAACGGCGAGGCGCAGACGCGGATCACGATTGCCGCGCCGCGTGACGGCGTCATCGCGGAACTGTCGGTGCGCGAAGGCGCCACCGTAGTCGCAGGTTCGCCGCTGCTGCGCATCAACGGCCTCGATACGGTGTGGGTGAACGCGGCCATTCCGGAAGCGCAGATCAGTCGCGTGACACCCGCATCGACGATCGAAGCGGAACTGCCCGCGTTTCCCGGCGAACGCTTCGCCGGCCGCATCGATGCGCTGTTGCCCGACGTCGATGCGGTGACGCGCACGCAAACCGCGCGGATCGTTCTTCGCAATCCCGAGCACCGGCTCGCGCCCGGAATGTTTGCGCGGATCGAATTTGCTGCATCGAAGGACCAGCCCAAGGCTGTGCTGGTGCCTACCGAAACGGTGATCGCCACAGGAACGCGGTCGGTCGTGATCGTTGTGGATGGGGAAGGGCGCTTTCGCGCGCAGGAAGTGCGCATTGGCGACGAAGCGGACGGCAAGACCGAAGTAATCGACGGTCTCGAGGACGGAGAAAGCGTCGTGCTGTCGGGCCAGTTTCTCATCGACTCCGAAGCGAGCTTGACCGGCACGCTGGCGCGACTCGGCGGCGACAACAAAGCACCGGCGGCGTCGAAGGACCCCGCACATGATCATCCCGATGGAGGCACGCCGTGATCGCGCGCCTCATCCGCTGGTCGATCGCGAACCGCTTCCTCGTCCTGCTGGCTTCGCTGTTTCTCGCCGGCTGGGGCGTCTATGCGTTGCAGAAGACGCCGGTCGACGCATTGCCCGATCTGTCCGATGTGCAGGTGATCATCCGCACGACCTGGCCCGGCCAGTCGCCGCAGATCGTCGAAGACCAGGTCACGTATCCGCTGACCACGACCATGCTGTCGGTGCCTGGCGCGAAGACGGTTCGCGGCTACTCGTTCTTCGGCGACTCCTTTGTCTATGTGCTGTTCGACGACGGCACGGATCTCTATTGGGCGCGTTCGCGCGTGCTCGAGTACCTGAATCAGATCCAGTCGCGGCTGCCGGGCGAGGCGCGGGCTGCACTGGGGCCGGACGCAACCGGCGTCGGCTGGATCTATGAGTACGCGCTCGTCGATCGCACCGGCAAGCACGATTTGTCCGAGCTGCGCGCGCTGCAGGATTGGTTCCTGCGCTACGAATTGAAGGGTGTGCCCGGTGTCGCCGAAGTCGCGACCGTGGGCGGCATGGTGCGCGAGTATCAGATCGTGCTCGATCCCGATCGGCTGCGCGCATACGGCGTGACGCACAACCAGGTCATCGAGGCGGTGCAGCGCGCGAATGGAGAAGCCGGCGGATCGGTGCTGGAATTGGCCGAGGCCGAGTACATGGTGCGCGCAAGCGGCTATGTGAAGTCGCTCGATGATCTGCGCGTGGTGCCATTGAAGACCGGCGCCGGCGGTGTGCCGGTGCTGCTCGGTGATGTCGCACGTCTGCAGCTCGGCCCCGAAATGCGCCGCGGGATCGCCGAGCTCGACGGCGAGGGCGAAGTCGTCGGCGGCGTCATCGTGATGCGCTCGGGGAAGAATGCGCAGACGACGATCGATGCGCTGAAGGCGAAGCTCGCGAGCTTGAAAGGAAGCCTGCCGGCCGGCGTCGAGATCGTCGAAACCTACGATCGCTCGCAGCTGATCGGTCGGGCCATCGACAACCTAGGCGGCAAGCTGATCGAAGAGTTCCTGGTTGTCGCGCTCGTCTGCATCGTATTCCTGTTCCACCTGCGTTCGGCCCTCGTCGCCATCGTTGCGTTGCCGCTGGGCGTGCTGGTGGCGTTTATCGTGATGCACGGCCAGGGCATCAACGCCAACATCATGTCGCTGGGCGGGATCGCGATTGCGATCGGTGCGATGGTCGATGCCGCGATCGTCATGATCGAGAACGCGCACAAGCATCTCGAAACCTGGCGTCACCAGCATCCGGATCAGGTCCTCGGCACGGACGAGCGCTGGCGTCTGATCGGCGACGCGGCGGTAGAGGTCGGGCCTGCACTGTTCTTCAGTCTGCTGGTGATTACGTTGTCGTTCGTGCCGGTGTTTACGCTGGAGGCACAGGAAGGGCGGCTGTTCGCACCGCTCGCTTTCACGAAAACCTATGCGATGGCGGCGGCGGCGGGCTTGTCGGTCACCTTGATCCCGGTCCTGATGGGTTACTGGATTCGAGGCCGCATTCCCGATGAGCGGGCCAATCCGCTGTCGCGCGGGCTGATCGCGATTTATCGGCCGATTCTGGATGGCGTGCTGCGCTGGCCGAAGACCACGCTCGCGGTGGCCGCCGCGCTGCTGTTGGCGACCCTATGGCCCATCAGCCGTTTGGGCGGCGAGTTCCTGCCGCCGTTGGACGAGGGCGATGTGCTGTACATGCCGAGTGCGTTGCCCGGCCTTTCCGCCGGCAAGGCCGCGCAGGTGCTTCAGCAGACCGACAAGATGATCCGCGCCGTTCCGGAAGTCGCAAGCGTGTTCGGCAAGATGGGGCGTGCCGAAACCGCGACCGATCCGGCGCCGATCGAGATGCAGGAAACGACGGTGCGCCTGAAGCCGCGCGAGCAATGGCGACCCGGCATGACGCCGGAGAAGCTGATCGAGGAGCTCGATCGCAGCGTGCGCATGCCGGGGCTGACGAATCTGTGGGTGCCGCCGATCCGCAACCGGCTCGACATGCTGGCGACCGGCATCAAGAGCGCGATCGGCATCAAGGTCAACGGCGGCGACTTGACGGTCATCGACCGCGTGGCGGCGGACATCGAGCGCGTGGTGAAAACGGTGCCCGGCGTCAGCTCGGCGCTGGCCGAGCGCCTGACCGGCGGACGCTACATCGACGTCGACATCGACCGTGCCGCCGCGGCGCGCTATGGCCTCAATATCGCCGATGTGCAAAGCATAGTTTCCGCCGCGATCGGCGGCGCGACCATCGGCGAAACCGTCGAAGGCCGCCGCCGCTTCCCGATCAGCGTGCGTTATCCGCGCGAGCTGCGCGACAGCGTGCAGAAACTGCGCGATCTGCCCGTGCTGACGCCGGCGGGCGCGCAACTCCCGCTGGGCAGCGTGGCGCACATCACGCTCGCCGACGGCCCGCCGATGATCAAGAGCGAGAACGGGCGGCTATCCGGCTGGATCTATGTCGATGCGCGCGGGCGCGATCTCGCCTCCGTCGTGCGCGACATGCGCGAACGCGTCGCGCGCGAGGTCACGCTGCCGCCAGGCTATTCGGTGACATGGTCGGGCCAGTTCGAATATATGGAGCGTGCGGTCGCCCGGTTGAAGGTGGTCATTCCGGCGACGCTCGTCATCATCTTCGTGCTCTTGTACATCACGTTCGGACGCATCGACGAAGCGCTGCTGATTCTCGCCAGCGTGCCGTTCGCACTGATCGGCGGCTTCTGGTTCATGGTCCTGCTCGGCCACGCCATGTCGGTCGCGACCGCCGTCGGCTTCATCGCGCTCGCCGGCGTCTCGGCCGAGTTCGGCGTGATCATGCTGCTCTATCTCAAGCACGCCTGGGAACGGCGACTCGCTGCGGGCGAACCCGCAGACGCGACGACCTTGATCGCGGCGATCCGCGAGGGCGCGGTACAACGCGTGCGGCCGAAGGCGATGACGGTCGCCGTCATCCTCGCCGGCCTGCTGCCGATCATGCTCGGGCATGGCACCGGCTCGGAAATCATGCAGCGCATCGCCGCGCCGATGGTTGGCGGCATGATCAGCGCGCCGCTGTTGTCGATGCTGGTGATTCCGGTGGTCTATCGACTATTGAGAGCACGCGCCTTCGCCTGATGCGCTTGACATCGATTCCATGATTCTGGAATCATGGATCCATGAAGAAGGAACCCGCTCTCGCGGCTCTCGCCGGTTTGGCGCAGCGCACGCGCCTGGATATTTTCCGGCACCTGGTGCAGGCCGGGCCGTCGGGTGCGGCGGTGGGCTCGATCGGCAAGTCATTGGATATCCCGGCCGCAACCCTGTCATTCCATCTCAAGGAATTGAGCCGCGCCGGCTTGATCAACAGCAGGCAGGACGGCCGCTTCATCTGGTACTCCGCGAACTTCGCCGCGATGAACGGCTTGATCGAATACCTGACCGAAAACTGCTGCGCCGGACAGCCTGAACTGTGCACGCCGGCCTGCAAACCCGCCACGGCAAAACGCAAGAAGAGGGCTTCGGTATGAAACGCTTCCACGTCCACGTTGCTGTGCAGGACCTCGCACAGAGCATCCGGTTTTACTCCGCGATGTTCGGCGCGACACCCGCTGTCCAGAAAGACGACTACGCCAAGTGGATGCTCGACGACCCGCGCATCAACTTCGCCATTTCGCAGCGCGGCGACAAGCCCGGCTTGAACCATCTCGGCTTCCAGGTGGACAGCGAAGGCGAGCTCGCCTCGCTGCGCCAACAGGTCGCCGCTGCCGACATCGCCGCGGACGACGAGCCGGGGGCGAATTGCTGCTATGCGCTCTCGGACAAATATTGGGTGCAGGACCCGCAGGGCATCGCCTGGGAAACGTTCCACACGCTCGGCAACATTCCGACGTTCGGAAGCGATCACGTCGTGTCGGCCGAAAAGGCGTCTGCATGCTGCGCGCCGAAGCCGGCGAGCGCTGCTCCTGCAACGACCCCGAAGTGCTGCTCATGAGCGAGCCGGCCTACAACGTTCTATTCCTCTGCACCGGCAACTCCGCGCGATCCATCCTTGCCGAGGCGACGATGAACCATCTCGCCGGCAATGGCGGTCGCTTCAAAGGCTATTCCGCCGGCAGCTTTCCCAAGGCGCAACCCAATCCGCTCGCGCTGCAGTTGCTCGCGAAGAACCACATCCCGACGGATGGCCTTCGCAGCAAACCGTGGGACGAGTTTGCGCAACCGGGCGCACCCAAGCTCGATTTCGTTTTCACGGTGTGCGACCAGGCGGCAGGCGAGCCGTGCCCGATCTGGCCGGGGCAGCCGATGACGGCGCATTGGGGCGTTGCGGATCCCGCGGCCATCGATGGAACCGATGAGGAGAAACGGCGCGCATTCTTCGACGCGTTTCTTGCTTTGCGCAGGCGCATCGAGCTCTTCACCAACTTGCCGATTTCCTCGCTGGACAAAATGGCGCTGCAGAAACGCGTCACTGAAATCGGTCACGAATGAGTCTCTGGCGCAGGGGTGTCGCCGAGTTCGTCGCGACCGCTCTGCTGCTCGCGGTCGTCGTGGGCTCGGGGATCATGGGAGAGCGGCTTGCCGGCGGAAACACGGCGATCGCATTGCTGGCGAACTCGATCGCCACCGGCTGCGGGCTCGTCGCGCTCATCGTGACGTTTGGACCGGCTTCCGGCGCGCACATGAATCCGATCGTGACCGCCGCCCTGGCGGTGGTCGGGCGGCACGCCGGTCGCGACATCCCCGTCTATATCGTTGCGCAATGCGCGGGTGCCATCGCGGGCGTATGGATTGCCCACCTCATGTTCGCCATGCCGATAGTCGAGGCATCGACGAAAGTGCGCGCGGGTTTCCCGCAAATGTTCGCCGAGGGCGTGGCAACGTTCGGCCTGCTCATCGTCATCCTTGGCGGCCTTCGCCATCGACCGGAATCCATTCCGTTCACGGTCGGCTGCTACATAACCGCGGCGTACTGGTTCACGGCCTCGACATCGTTTGCGAATCCCGCGGTGACCCTGGCGCGGTCGTTCACGGACAGCTTTGCAGGGATTCGCCACGCAGACGTGATCGGTTTCATGATCGCCCAGACCATCGGCGCCGGCGCGGCTGTCTGTCTCGACTCCGTCCTGTATCGATCATCGCCGAGCGCCAGATAGGCAGGGCAGTACCGGCCGCACGGCAGTGCCTGCGACGCCTCTCGTCTCTTGCGCGTCAATGCAAGGGTCTTTCATGAGGAGCGCGAAAAAATGAACTTGTGCCTAGGCCGCCACGTCCGCTCGAGCGGTATCCGGATTTTGTGTGCCTTCGTTCTGGCCGCGTTTTTTCACGCCGCTGACGCATCGACGTTGCCGACCGCGCTGGAACCCACGTCCGGCGGCGGTCAATTCGGGCTCGTGAACCAGACATTTCCTTTCACGATCTCCGCTCGCGTGACCGATACCGGCGGCATGCCCGTTGCGGGCGTGCCGGTCCACTTCGAAGTGAACCAGTGTGTGTCCATAGGCGCTCCGATTTGCCCGCCGCCTTCGGCCTATCCATACTTTTCAGGAAACAACAACGCGGTCGTCATTACGTCGGATGAGGACGGCCGAGCATCAGCACCACCGTTGATAGCGGGCGACCAGGCGGGCAACTACCAGGTCTTCGCAACGATCCATCCTCCCGGGACCATTACGCACGCTTACTATTCGCTCCGGCAGATCGCTTCGTCGTCCGCCGTACCCATCACCGCGGGATTTACCGGCGCATGGTACGACCCCAACCAGAGCGGGCAAGGCCTCTTCGTCGAAGTCCTGACGGAAAACCGCTTGCTGGCCTACTGGTTTACATTCACGCCGGATGGAACACAGCAGGCGTGGTTCGGCGGTGTCGGCAGCATCATCGCGAATCAAGCGGTCATTTACGCGGACCAAGGGCAAGGAGGGCGCTGGATTCCCGGCTTCGACCCCACGGCTTACTCGCGCCGACTTTGGGGAACACTCGCTTTCACGTTCACGGATTGCAATCACGGACGCGTGGATTTCACCGGCAACGGCATTGATTCTCCGTGGGGTGAAAATCAAATGGATCTCACGAGACTCACGCAACCCGCAGGCTTGAGCTGCCCATAGAGTCCCCACCGACGCACTGGGCGTCGCCGGCAACCGAGCACGAAATTCCTAGCCGCCCGGTCCGATCGATAGCAAGTTGCCGGGTTACCGCCGCAACCGCGCGCGAACAGAAGCGGAGCCGTCATGACCAGCAAGACCAGCGCGCTGGACAGCGCATTCATCGAGCAGCAACGCCGGCGCCTGCTGGCGCTGCACGCCGAACTCCTCGAAACGGCGCGCACCACGGCAGCGGAGGAGACGGACCTGCAGGACCGCTCGCTCGACGACGCGCAGGAATACGAAGACGACGCGCAGAAACTGGCTATCCTCGAAACGGATGCTTCGCTGGCGCGACGAGCGATGGACAGGGTGCGTGCCGTCGAGCGCGCGCTGCAGAAGATCGAAGACGGAACGTACGGCGTTTCCGACGTCAGCAACGAACACATTCCGAAATCGCATCTCGAGGCGGTGCCCGAGGCGATCCAGATGCCCGACGAGGAAACGCCCCGCGATCGGTGAAGCGCCGCCGCGTCTGCGCGCGGTTGCGCTCAGCGCGACGCGTTCGGCGCAACGATGTGCAACCACCGCGGCCGACGCAGGCCCGGCCGGCATATCGCCATGCAGCCGTGCGCTTGCGCAATCACGTAGATCGGCGCGTCGATCGGAAAGCCGAGTGCCTTGAGCCAATCGCCGCGCAACACGATCGTCGGCACCTTGCGCTTCACGCCTGCGACGGTGCGCAGGGTTGCGCGTACGCGTGTGAACTCGCCGGGTTTCGTCGAGAGAGTCGGTTGCGTCGAACGCGGGCGCGAGTTGCGCGAGATGGTGCCGGACTTGTGACCCATGCGTGCCTCCTCAAAGTAGTCGCTTCGTGGCAAGAGTCGGCGAACACGGAGGCTGACCGCGCGACCCACTAGGCCCATCATATCTGATGTTTAGATATCTGGAAATCACATATAGCGTCCATGACCGCTGCAACAGCGAGCGGCTATGCGCAAGTCCATACACAGAGCGGAATACCAGATACTCGTCGAAATGCTGCGCGAGAGTCGCGAGCAAGCGGGTGTAACTCAAGCCGGACTATCGAAGGCTCTTGGCCGCAGCCAATCCTTCGTCAGCGACGTTGAGCGGGGACAACGCCGTCTGGACATCATCGAGCTGCGCGACATTTGCAGATGTCTGAAACTCGATTTCCTTGGAGTGGTCTCCGCTTTGGAACACCAGCTTCGCTCTAGCGTCTCGTCTCCGGTGCGGCGACGCAAATCGCGTTGAAGCTTGTCTCGTTCCATTCGCAGTGGCAACGGTGCGGCCTGAATCCACCATCCCGATAGCGTCGCTGGCCGCTTCAATGCGCTTCTTTTACCAACGATCGGATCGTGTTGCGTATCGTATAGCTTAGCTATACACTGGTCTCATGATCCGGTCGTTCCGGCACAAGGGCATGGAAGCCTTCTTTCTGAAAGGCAAGACCAGCGGTATCCAAGCGAAGCATGGCAAGCGTTTGCGGTTGCAGCTCGCGCAGCTCAATCGAGCCGTTAGTCCGAACGATATGAACGCGCCAGGCTGGCGATTGCATCCACTCAAAGGACGGCTCGCAGATCATTGGGCCGTGTCGGTCAGCGGCAACTGGCGACTGACGTTCACGTTTGAGGACGGCAACGCCGTGCTCGTCGACTATCAGGACTATCACTGAGGAACCCATGGCAGCGATGCATAACCCTCCCCATCCCGGTGAAGTCTTGCGGGAATGGCTCGCTGAAATCACGGTGACGGAAGCGGCCCGGCGGCTTGGGGTCACCCGCGTCGCGCTGTCTCGCGTACTTAACGGGGCGGCCGGGGTCAGCGCTGATATGGATATCAGGCTGTCCAAAGCGCTCGGCACCACGCCCGGCGTGTGGTTCGGCATGCAGGCGGATTACGACTTGTGGCACGCACAACGGCGGTTCCGGGCGAAAGTGCAGCCCATAGCGGCTAGCGGCGGAACCCATCGGTCCGCTTCGGGCAGTCGATGAAGTAACAAAAAAGGCCTGCATTTCTGCAAGCCTTTCCCGATACTGGCGCCCGAAGTTGGACTCGAACCAACGACCCTCTAATTAACAGTCAGATGCTCTAACCAGCTGAGCTATTCGGGCGAGCCGCCTATTGTCTTGGGGCGCCGGGCGAGC